>Ga0268266_10000943_pt1 | contig 37110 bp, 45 predicted proteins | sample KBSS13metaG_FD_190356 | JGI IMG/M metagenome (GOLD analysis project Ga0268266, IMG submission 190356) | Switchgrass rhizosphere microbial communities from Kellogg Biological Station, Michigan, USA - KBS S1-3 metaG (SPAdes) (version 2) | ecosystem: Host-associated > Plants > Roots > Rhizosphere...
TCGATCACCTCCTGATCGACAGCTCCGCGCGGGAAATCGTCGAGACGGCCAAGCGCACCGGCGCTACTGTGAAGGGACCGGTTCCGCTGCCGACGAAGATGGAGCGCTTCACCGTGCTGGTCTCGCCCCATGGCGACAAAGACGCCCGTGACCAGTTCGAGCTGCGCACCCACAAGCGGCTGATGGACATCCTGAACCCCACGGACAAGACCGTGGACGCGCTTATGAAATTGGAGCTGCCAGCAGGCGTTGACGTTCAGATCAAGCTGAACTGATTTAATTGGCCTGCGCGGCCCGGCCCAAAGTCGCCTGCGGCGCTTTGGGCAGAAATGACGCCGAGGCTTCGTTTGGGGCGCCGGCAAAAAGCGTGGTTTTTGCCGGCTCTCGCGAGCCGTTGAGCGTCCGGCTCAGTAGGCATCAACCAGCGGTTGATTTGGGTTGTGGGCGCGCCTATACTTCGCGCCCTTTTCACCCTGGGGCAATCCTCAGGGTGGTCGCTTAAGCGGCATCGGGCGAGGTTGAGGCCCTAGGGCTTCAAGACCACTCGAGTAAATCATGCAGCGCAGTCCTGCGCGCATGGTTCTCTTGTCGTCTCGCACCTCCTCGATGCGTGCTGTAAACGCATGATGAGGCAGTAATGGCAATCGGACTCGTCGGCCGTAAAGCTGGCATGACGCGCGTGTTCACGGACGCTGGTGAAACAGTGCCGTGCACCGTAATCGAGGTTCTCCCGAACCGCGTCACGCAGGTGAAGACGCAGGAAAAAGACGGCTACCGTGCTGTGCAGGTCACATACGGTACACGCCGCCCACAGCTCTATTCGAAGGCTGTGTCGGGTCACTACGCCAAGGCCAACGTGGCCCCTGGCAAGGCCCTGGTGGAATTCCGGCTCGCCGCGGGCGAGAAGACGGAGTTCCAGGCCGGCACCGAGCTCAAGGCCGACCAGTTCAAGGTCGGCGAGAAGGTCGATGTCACTGGCACGACCATGGGTAAGGGCTATGCCGGCGGCATGAAGCGCCACGGCTTCGGCGGTCTGCCAGCGACCCACGGTGTCTCGGTGTCGCACCGCTCCATCGGGTCCATCGGCATGCGCCAGACGCCGGGCCGCGTGTTCAAGGGCCGTCGCATGTCGGGCCACATGGGTGTCGACCGTGTGACGACGGAGAACCTGAAGGTCGTCGAGATCGACGTCGCGCGCAACCTGATCCTGGTCCGTGGCGCCGTACCTGGCACCGAGGGTGGCCAGGTGATCATCCGCCCCGGTCTCAAGGCTGCCCGCCTTGCCAAGCGCAAGACGACGGCGCCGACCAAGGCCGGAAGCGGCCCGTCGAAGGATCCCGCCAAGCAAGGTAAGAAGTGATGAAACTCAAGCTTGTCAGTGGGAGTGACCTGGAGGTGTCGGAAGCCACCTTCGGTCAGAAGTTTAATGAGACGCTGGTGCACCAGGTCGTTACGGCCTATCGCGCGGCCGGCCGTGCGGGCACCAAGAGGCAGAAGAGCCGTGCCGAAGTGCGCGGCGGCGGCAAGAAGCCGTGGGCGCAGAAGGGCACCGGCCAGGCACGCGCCGGCTCGAGCCGCAGCCCGATCTGGGTCGGCGGTGGTGTGACTTTTGCGGCCCGGCCTCGGGACTTCTCCCAGAAGATCAATCGGAAGATGTATCGCGGCGCCATCCGCTCGATGCTTTCTGAGCTGGCCCGCACGGATCGCCTGGTCGTCACCGACAGCATTCCGCTGGAGGCGGCCAAGACCCGCCTGCTGCAGAACCAGTTGAAGTCCTGGTCGCTCGAGAAGGTACTGATCGTCGTCGAGGCGACGGACGAGAAGTTGTACCTGGCCTCGCGCAACCTGCCGTATGTCGAAGTGCTGGAAGTGACGGCGTTGAATCCGCTGGCGCTCGCGTCCTACGACAAGGTGTTGATGACAGTGGCCGCGGTGAAGCGGATCGAGGAGCGCTTGCAATGAACCGCGAGCAGTTGATGAACGTTCTGATCGCGCCGCACGTCACCGAGAAGACGTCGCTGGCGATGCAGAACCACAACCAGTACACGTTTCGCGTGCGTCGCGATGCGACCAAGCCTGACATCAAGAAGGCCGTCGAGCTCATGTTCGAAGTGAAGGTCGCCGGCGTACAGGTCGTCAACGAGCCGGGCAAGAGCCGTCGCTTTGGCAAGACCGTGGGCCGCACGCAGGACTGGAAGAAGGCCTACGTGAGCCTGCAGAAAGGCCAGACGATCGACTACGAAGCGCGCGCGAAGGCCTGAGTTAGGAACTAGCAAATGGCTCTCATCAAGTACAAGCCAACATCGCCGGGCACCCGCGCGGTTATCAAGATCGACCGTTCGCACCTCTACAAGGGCGGGCCGTTCGAGCCGCTGACCTCGCATCAGAGCAAGACTGGCGCGCGTAACCACTCGGGCCGTATTACTACGCGGCACCATGGTGGTGGCTCACGTCAGAAGTACCGCATCATCGACTTCAAGCGCGACAAGGACGGCGTGGCCGGCGTTGTCGAGCGCCTCGAGTACGATCCGAACCGCACGAGCCACATCGCGCTCGTGAAGTATTCGGATGGCGAGCGCCGCTACATCCTCGCGCCGAAGGGCGTGAAAGCCGGTGACGATATCCGCTCCGGCGCGGACGCCCCGATCAAGGCGGGCAATGCGATGGCCCTGCGCCACATTCCGGTCGGCTCGATCGTCCACAACGTCGAGATGAAGGCCGGCAAGGGCGGGCAGCTCGCGCGCAGCGCCGGCAGCTCGGTCTCCTTCACCGCTCGCGAAGGCATCTATGCCTACCTGCGCTTGAAGTCAGGTGAGACGCGCAAGGTGCACATCGACTGCCGCGCCACGATCGGCGAGGTGGGTAACGACGAACACAACCTGCGCAGCTACGGTAAGGCCGGCGCGAAGCGTTGGAAGGGTATTCGCCCGACGGTCCGCGGTCTCGCGATGAACCCGGTCGATCACGCGCACGGTGGTGGTGAGGGTAAGTCCGGACAGGGTAACCCGCATCCAGTGTCGCCGTGGGGTTGGAACACGAAGGGTCTCAAGACCCGCCACAACAAGCGCACGGACAACATGATCGTTCAGCGCCGCAAGAACCGGATCCGCTGATCGGGAGCGTAGAGAGTCATGCCACGTTCACTCAAGAAAGGCCCGTTCGTCGATCTGCACCTCGCCAAGAAGGTGCAGGTGGCTTCGGCCAAGAACGACCGCAAGCCGATCAAGACCTGGTCGCGCCGCTCGATGGTCATTCCCGAGATGGTCGGTCTCACCATTGCCGTGCACAACGGCCGCCAGCACATCCCCGTGTTGGTGAGTGAGAACATGGTCGGTCACAAGTTGGGCGAGTTCGCCCCGACGCGCACGTTCAAGTCGCACTCGGGCGATAAGAAAGTAGAGGCGGGTGCCTGACATGCAAGTCGTGTCCAAACTGCGCTACGCGCACATTTCTCCGCAGAAGTGCCGGCTCGTCGCCGACGTCGTGCGGGGCAAGCCGGTCGGCAACGCGATCAACACGTTGAAGTACATGCCCAAGAAGGGCGCGGAGCTCGTCCGCAAGGTCCTCGAGTCGGCCGTCGCAAATGCCGAGCACAACCACGGTGCCGACATTGACGAGTTGAAAGTGTCGCTCATTCATATTGATGAGGCGCCGCAGTTGAAGCGCTTCGCGGCCCGCGCCAAGGGGCGTGGCACGCGCATCGTCAAGCGCAACAGTCATATCACCGTCGGCGTGAGCGACGGGAAGAAGGATTAAGGCATGGGTCAGAAGGTAAATCCGCTAGGCATACGGCTGGGAATTACCCGGGATTGGACTTCGCGCTGGTACGCCGGCAAGAAGCAGTTCCCCGTCCATGTGCACACCGATTTCCGCGTGCGCCAGTTCCTGTCGGAAAAGCTGCACGAGGCCTCGGTGAGCCGCATCCAGATCGAGCGGGCGGCAAAGAAGGTCAACATCACGATCCAGACCGCGCGTCCGGGCATCGTGATCGGCAAGAAAGGTGAGGACATCGAGAAGCTGCGCCAGGAGACGGCGAAGCTGCTCGGCATGGCCGTCGCCGATGTTCGTATCAACATCGCCGAGATCCGCAAGCCGGAGCTCGACTCGCAGCTCGTCGCGGACAGCATTGCGCAGCAGATCGAGAAGCGCGTGATGTTCCGTCGCGCCATGAAGCGCGCGGTGATGAGCACGATGCGCAGCGGCGCGTTGGGTGTGAAGGTGCGCGTCTCGGGCCGCTTGAACGGATCCGAAATCGCCCGCACCGAGTGGTACCGCGAAGGGCGGATTCCGCTGCATACCTTCCGTGCTGACATCGACTACGGCCTGTCGGAGGCCCGCACCACGTACGGAATCATCGGCGTGAAAGTGTGGATCTTCAAAGGCGAAGTGTTTGACAAGGGCGAGCTGGCGCAGCCGGCAGCGGCCGAGGGCGATGCCGCGGCTGCGGGTGGCGCGGCACCGGCGGCTCCCGAAGCTGCCGCTCCGGCGCAGGCCTGATCGAAGAGCGTACGTAAATCATGCTCCAGCCAAAACGCACTAAGTACCGCAAGCAGTTCAAGGGCCGTAATGACGGCCTCGCGCAGCGCGGTAGCAATGTTTCCTTCGGCGAGTTCGGCCTGAAGGCGACGAGCCGCGCACGCATGACCGCGCGTGAGATTGAGGCCGCGCGTCGCGCGATGGCCCGCTACGTGAAGCGCGGCGGTCAGATCTGGGTCCGCGTGTTTCCGGATGTGCCGATCAGCAAGAAGCCGCTCGAAGTTCGTATGGGTAGCGGTAAGGGTAACGTTGAGTACTACGTCGCGCGCGTGAAGCCCGGCAAGGTGCTCTTCGAGATGGAAGGCGTGAGTGAGGTCGATGCTCGCGAGGCGTTCCGTCTCGCCGGCTCGAAGCTCTCCGTCTCCACCTCGTTCGTGAAGAGGCAGGTGCGCTGATGGAAGCCAAAGAGCTGCGGACGAAGTCGGCCGCCGAGTTGTCGGATGAGCTGCTGAAGATGCGCAAGGAGCAGTTTGCGCTGCGCATGCAGCGCGCGACGGGCCAGGCCCCGAAGCCCGACCAGTTTCAAAAGGTGCGCAAGAACATCGCGCGCTTGAAGACCGTGCAGCGTGAGGCCGCCCTCAAGGCCGGCGCCGGAGAGAAGAAGTGAGCGCGGAAGAGACCAAGGTTGAAGCCAAAGGTGCGCGCACCCTGACCGGGCGCGTGGTGAGCACCAAGATGCAGAAGACAGTCGCCGTCGAGATCGAGCGGCTCGTCAAGCACCCCGTGTACGGCAAGTTCATCCGTCGCACCACCAAGCTGTTGGCCCATGACGAGAAGGGCGCCTCGCACGAGGGAGATCTGGTGAAGATCGCTCCGTGCCGCCCGATGTCGCGTCGTAAGTCCTGGCAGCTGGTTGAGGTGCTGGAAAAGGCGGCCCCATGATCCAGCTGCAGACATTGTTGAATGCCGCTGACAACAGCGGGGCCCGCACCCTGATGTGCATCAAGGTGTTGGGTGGTACGCGGCGTCGCTACGCGACGGTCGGCGACGTCATCAAGGTGAGCGTCAAGGACGCGATCCCGCGTGGCAAGGTGAAGAAGGGCGAGGTGTACGACGCGGTTGTCGTGCGCACCACCCGCGGCGTGCGCCGCCCGGACGGATCTCTGATCCGCTTCGATGGCAACGCGGCGGTGTTGCTCACCAACAAGCTCGAGCCCATCGGTACCCGTATCTTCGGACCCGTGACGCGCGAGCTGCGCAACGTGCAGTTCATGAAGATCATTTCGCTGGCGCCGGAGGTGCTCTGATCATGGCGAAGAAGATTCGCAAGGGCGACCAGGTAATCGTGCTGAGCGGCCGCGACAAGGGTCGCCATGGCGCGGTGTTGGAAGTGTTGGCGAGCGGTCACGTCATCGTCGAGAGCGTGAACGTCTCGAAGCGCCACACCAAGCCCAACCCGCAGGCCAACAAGCAGGGTGGCATCGTCGAGAAAGCCATGCCGTTGGCGACCTCGAAGGTGGCGATTTTCAATCCCGCCTCCAAAAAGGCGGACCGGATCGGCTTCAAGACGCTCACCGACGGCAAGAAGGTGCGCTTCTTCAAGTCCAACGGAGAGATGATCGACGCGTAAGCGTCCGGTCGCCCGGAAACATATATGGCCAGGCTACAGCAGTTTTACACCGAGACCGTCGTTCCGAAGTTGAAGGCGGATCTCAAGATCGAAAACCCCATGCAGGTGCCCAAGATCACCAAGATCACGGTGAACATGGGTGTCGGCGAGGCGGTTGCCGACAAGAAGGTGATGGACGCGGCGGTCACGGATCTGCAGAAGATCACGGGCCAGAAGCCCCTCGTCACCAAATCGCGCAAGGCGATCGCGTCGTTCAAGATCCGCCAGGGTCTTGCGATCGGGTGCAAGGTGACGTTGCGCGGAGCTCGCATGTACGAGTTCCTCGACCGCCTCATCAGCATCGCGATGCCCCGCATCCGCGACTTCCGCGGCGTCTCGCCGCGCTCGTTCGACGGCCAGGGCAACTACAGCATGGGCGTGAAAGAGCAGATTATTTTCCCGGAAATCCAGTACGACCAGATCGACCAGGTCCGGGGCATGGATATCACGATAACCACGACGGCAACGGATAACCGTCAGGGCCGAGCGCTGCTCGAGGCTTTCAACTTCCCCTTCCGGAAGTAACAGGAATCTAGACGGCTATGGCGAAGACAAACATGGTCGAGCGCGAGAAGCGTCGCGCCAAGATCGTGAAAAAGTACGCGGCGAAGCGGGCTCAGCTCAAAGAGCTGATCCGCAGCCCGAATACCTCACCCGAAGAGCGTGAGAAGGCGCAGATCAAGCTGCAGAAGCAGCCACGTGACGCGAGCGCGTCGCGGGGACGGAAGCGTTGCGCCATCACAGGTCGCTCGCGTGGCGTCTACCGCAAGTTCGGTCTCGCCCGCGTGAAGATTCGCGAAGTCGCGAACCGCGGTGAGATTCCTGGCCTCTCGAAGGCGAGCTGGTGAGGACCGCCGTATGAGCATGACCGACCCCATTGCCGATTTGTTGACTCGCATCCGCAACGGCCAGACTGCTGGTAAGACCGAGATTCAACTCGCGTCCTCGAAGCTGAAGACGGCCGTCGCGAAGGTGTTGAAGGACGAGGGTTATATCTCGGACTTCCGCCTGGAAGCGGACAGCGCGAAGCCGACGTTGACGATTGGCCTGAAGTATTTCGAAGGACGTCCCGTCATTGACCGCATCGAGCGTGTCAGCCGGCCTGGCCTGCGGATCTACCGCGGCAAGGACGAGCTGCCGAAGGTTCTCGGCGGGATGGGTACGGTGATCGTCTCCACGCCCAAGGGCGTGATGACGGACAAACAGGCGCGTGCGATCGGACAGGGCGGCGAAGTCCTGTGCATCGTGGCCTAACCGGGAAGATCTTTTCATGTCCAGAATTGCCAAAGCTCCGGTCAACCTGCCGCAAGGCGTGACCGCGACCATTGCGCCGGAGTCGGTGACCATCAAGGGCGCCAAGGGCTCGCTGAGCATTCCGCTGACCCGTGGCGTCACGGTCGTCCAGGCAGATAAGCACCTCGAGATCAAGTACACGGATCCGGGTCTCAGCCGCACTCAGGCGGGTGCCACGCGCGCGCACCTTGCCAACATGGTCGTCGGTGTTACCAAGGGCTACGAGAAGAAGCTCGAGCTCGTGGGCGTCGGCTACCGCGCCGCGGTGCAGGGCAAGGTTCTGAACCTGACGCTCGGCTTCTCGCATCCGGTGAACTACCCGATTCCCGAGGGCATCACCATCGAGGCACCGTCGGTGACGGAAGTCATCATCAAGGGCATCGATCGGCAGAAGGTCGGCCAGGTGGCCGCCGAGATCCGCGACATTCGCCCGCCGGAGCCCTACAAGGGCAAGGGCGTGAAGTACGCGGGTGAGCAGATCACCCTCAAAGAGGGCAAGAAGAAATGATCACGACCAAGAAGGAGCGTCGACTGCGGCGCGCTGTGAAGACCCGCGCGCACATCCGCAATCTTGGCGTTGCGCGACTGACCATACACCGTACCCCGCAGCACATTTATGCGCAGGTGACGGATGCTGCTGGCGCGAAGGTCATTGCCGCGGCATCCACGGTGCAGGAGAAGGTGCGCGAAGGTTTGAAAGGGACGGGCAACGTCGAGGCCGCCAAGGCCGTCGGCCGTGCGATCGCCGAGCGGACCAAGGCCGCCGGGGTGAGCAAGGTCGCGTTCGACCGTGCCGGTTTCCAGTTCCACGGGCGCGTGAAGGCGCTTGCGGATGCGGCCCGCGAAGCGGGCCTCGAGTTCTAACAGGTTTCGGAATGACTGGCCCATTGGGGCCGCAGGTCAATCCCGACAGAACAGGTAAGACATATGGCGAGAGCGGAAAAAGGCGCACCGGCGGATGAGTTCGTAGAGAAGCTCGTCGCGGTCAATCGCACGGCAAAGGTCGTCAAGGGTGGCCGTCAGTTCGGCTTCACGGCCTTGACCGTCGTGGGTGACGGCGCGGGTCGCGTCGGCTACGGCTTCGGCAAAGCTCGCGAAGTGCCCGTCGCGATTTCCAAGGCGATGGCCCAGGCTCGCAAGAACATGATTAACGTAGCGCTGCGAAACGATTCGCTGCATTACTCGGTCAAAGGCTTTCATGGGGCGACGCGTGTGTACATGCAGCCCGCCTCTGACGGTACGGGCGTCATCGCGGGTGGCGGTATGCGCGCGGTACTGGAATGCGCGGGTGTGCGCAACGTGCTCGCGAAGAGCTACGGTTCGCGTAATCCCATCAACGTCGTGCGCGCGACGATCAGCGCCTTGTCGTTGATCCGCTCGCCCGATGAGATCGCGGCCAAGCGCGGTAAGACCCTGGAAGAGATTACGGGTTAATCCATCATGGCGGACACAGCCCAATACAAGGTCACGCTGGTCAAGAGCCTGCACGGGCAGCTCAAGAACATCGCGGCTTCGGCGCGCGGCCTCGGCCTGCGCAAGATTCACCAGAGCGTCGTCGTTCCGGGCACCCGGGAGAACCTGGGGATGATCCAGACGGCGGTGCATTTGTTGAAAGTAGAGAAGAGCGCCTAAATTATGACTCTCCTTCAGACGTTGAAGCCTGCCGATGGCGCGAAGCGCCCACGCCTGCGCGTGGGTCGTGGTGCGTCCGCCGGGCAGGGTAAGACCTGCGGCCGCGGCACCAAGGGCCAGCGGGCTCGCAAGGGTGGCTATCACAAGGTCGGGTTCGAAGGCGGCCAGATGCCGATCCAGCGCCGGATGCCGAAGGTCGGCTTCCGTTCGAAGATCAAGCGCACCCGCGCCGAGGTCATGCTGAGCGAGCTCGGCAAGGTCGAAGGCACCGTGGTGGATCTGGAGGCCTTGAAGAAGGTCGGCGTAATCCCGGTGTTCGCCGAGAAGGCCAAGGTGGTGCTTTCCGGTGAGATCAAGCGGGCTGTGACGCTGAAGGGCATCGCAGCGACCAAGGGCGCGCGCGCGGCGATCGAAGCTGCCGGCGGCAAACTGGAGGAGTAACGAGAGGGGCTTTTCCGGATCGGCGCGTAAGCGCCGCTAAATGTAGCGGGTCACTTCGACCCGCAGGAAAGGTTGGCGCAAAGCGCCTGGCAAGAACATGGCAACGAACACACTCAGCAATCCCGCGGCCGTTCTCGGCGATGCTGCCCGTTTTGGGGAGATTCGCGGCCGGCTGTTGTTCCTGCTCGGTGCGCTGATCGTCTACCGCATCGGCACGTACATTCCCGTTCCCGGCATCAACCCGGCCGAGGTGGCGCGGTTCTTCTCGGACCAGTCGAACACCATCCTGGGGATCGTGAACATGTTCTCGGGTGGCGCGCTGTCGCGGCTGTCGATCTTCGCCATGGGCGTCATGCCCTATATCTCCGCCTCGATCATCATCCAGATGATGTCGATGGTGATTCCGTCGCTCATGGAGCTCCGGAAAGAGGGCGAGTCCGGCCGGCGCAAGATGACCGAGTACACCCGCTACGGGACCGTCATACTGGCCGTGTTCCAGTCGTTTGCCGCTGCCAGCGCCCTTGCGAAGGGCAACATGACGGTGGTTGGCGGGTGGCAGTTCCTGTTCACCGCGACGATCACCATGACCACGGGAACGCTGTTCCTGATGTGGCTCGGCGAGCAGATCACCGAGCGCGGCGTCGGTAACGGTATTTCGATGATCATTCTCGCCGGTATCGTCGCCGGCCTGCCGGGTGCCATCGGCAGCACGGCGGAGGCCGTGAGCAGCGGTGAGATGCAGGGGCCGTTCGCCCTGTTGCTAGTGATCCTGGTACTGGGCACGACGGCTTTCGTGGTGTTCGTGGAGCGCGCGCAGCGCCGCATCACGGTGAACTACGCCAAGCGCCAGGTCGGCCGCCGCATGTACGCGGGCCAGAGCAGCCACCTCCCGTTCAAGCTCAACATGTCCGGCGTGATTCCGCCGATTTTCGCGTCCAGCTTGCTGCTGTTTCCAGCGACGCTGGCGAGCTTCCTCGGTGCCAATTCGCAGGGGCCGCTTGCTTCGGCCATGCAGAGCGTGGCCGCCGCCTTAGGCTACGGGCAGCCGCTGCACCTGGTGATTTATGCGCTGCTGATCGTTTTCTTCTGCTTCTTCTACACGGCGCTGGTGTTCAACGCTCGCGATACCGCGGACAACCTGAAGAAGTCGAACGCTTTCATTCCTGGCATCCGCCCCGGGCAGCAGACCGCCGAGTACATCGACAAGGTGCTCACGCGCCTGACGTTGTGGGGCGCTCTGTATGTGACCGCGGTCTGCCTCCTGCCGGAGATCCTGGTCTCTTCGCAGGGCGTGCCATTTCATTTCGGCGGCACTTCGCTGCTGATCGTCGTGGTGGTGGTGATGGATTTCATGTCGCAGCTCCAGGCGCACATGATGTCGCATCACTATCCGGGTCTTCTCAAGAAGGCCAATTTGCTCGGCTACGGCCGGCAGGGCTCGGGTGGTTAAGTCATGAAAGTTCGTCCATCAGTCAAGAAGATCTGCAAGAACTGCAAGATCGTGCGCCGCCGGCGCGTCGTCTACGTCATCTGCTCCGACCAGCGCCACAAGCAGCGCCAGGGCTGATTTCGAGATGATTTTTCGTTCGTTTTTAGTAGAATGCCGCGTTTTTTCCCGCGGCGTCACGGGACGGTAAGCAGCAATGGCACGTATAGCCGGTATCAACATCCCGATGAACAAGCACGTGTGGGTCGGGCTGACCCACATTTACGGTGTCGGCGTCGCTCGTGCGAAGGCCGCGTGTGAGGGTGCGGGCGTGAATCCGCGCACCAAGGTGAAGGACCTCACCGAGACCGAGGTGAACGCCATCCGCTCGCAGATTGCGAAGTTCGCGGTGGAAGGCGACCTGCGCCGTGAAGTCTCCATGAACATCAAGCGACTGATGGACCTCGGTACGTACCGCGGTATCCGTCACCGCCGCGGGCTCCCGGTGCGTGGTCAGCGCACGCGTACGAATGCTCGCACTCGTAAGGGCCCGCGTAAGCAGGCAGTCAAACTCAATGCGCCTCCGGGCAAGGCATAAGGTTCAGTACTAAATGGCTGATCAAAAGCAGCAGGGCGCCGCGTCGGGTTCCGCCGCAGCGGGCGCCAAGAAGCCGAAGAAGGCGCGTAAGAACGTGCTCGATGCGATTGCGCACGTCCACGCCTCCTTCAACAACACGATCATCACGATCACCGACCGCCAGGGCAACACTCTGTCCTGGGCGACCTCCGGTGGTTGCGGTTTCCGTGGCTCCCGCAAGAGCACGCCCTTCGCCGCCCAGGTAGCGGCCGAGAAGGCCGGCGTGGCGGCGCAGGAACACGGCGTGAAGAACGTCGAAGTGCGCGTCGGTGGCCCGGGCCCTGGTCGTGAGTCGGCGGTCCGCGCGCTGAACAACTGCGGGCTGAAGATCACCAGTATCTCGGACGTCACGCCGATTCCCCATAACGGCTGCCGTCCCCCCAAGAAGCGCCGAGTCTAAGGCGAGGAACGAATATGGCGCGTTACGTTGGTCCGAAGTGCAAGCTCGCCCGTCGCGAGGGCACTGACCTCTTCTTGAAAAGCGGCGTTAAGCCCTTAGAAAACAAGTGCAAGTTCACCGTCCCTCCGGGTGGCGTGAAAGGCGAGCGCCGCACGCGCTTGTCCGACTACGGTGCGCAGCTTCGCGAGAAGCAGAAGCTGCGCCGTATGTATGGCGTCCTGGAGCGGCAGTTCAGCAATTACTACGCCGAGGCGGCCCGTAAGAAGGGCTCGACCGGCGAGACCTTGTTGAAGCTGCTCGAGTGCCGGCTGGATAACGTCGTTTACCGCATGGGATTTGCCGCCACGCGTGCCGAAGCCCGGCAGCTCGTGAGCCACAAGTCCATCAACGTCAACGACCAGGCCGTGACAATCGCCTCCTACCAGGTGAAGGCTGGCGACGTCATCCAGATCCGCGAGAAGTCGCGCAAGCAGTTGCGCATCACCGCGGCGATGGGCATTGCCACGCAGGTGGGTCTGCCCGAGTGGGTCGAGGTGAACGACAAGGAATTCCGCGGCGTGTTCAAGTCGGCGCCGGGCCGGGATGACATCCTCCCCGACATCAACGAGAACCTCGTCGTCGAGTTGTATTCGAAGTAATTCAAAGCAGCCTGCGGAGCATTCCGCAGGGATCGGACGGTAGTGATTATTGACCGTCCGATTTTGTTTTATCTGCGGCCGGTCAACCCGGCAAGGTGTAGTCGCAAATGCAGGGATCTATTACCGAGTTCTTGAAGCCCCGCGTCGTCAAGGTGCAGCCCGTTGCCCCTCGCCAGGCGCGCGTCGTCATTGAACCGTTCGAGCGAGGCTTCGGCCACACGCTCGGCAACGCGCTGCGTCGCGTGTTGCTTTCGTCGATGCCCGGTAGCGCCATCACCGAGGTCGAGATCGATGGCGTCCTCCACGAGTACACCAGCATCGAGGGTGTGCAGGAAGACGTGGTCGACATCCTGTTGAATCTGAAGGCCGTTGCCCTCCGCATGCACTCGCGCGATAGCGCGGAGCTGCGGCTCCACAAGAAGGGCCCGGGCCCGGTCACCGCGGGTGACATCCAGACCGATCATGACATCGAAGTCGTGAACCCGGATCTCGTGATCGCCAACCTGACGAAGGCCGGCGAGTTGAGCATGACCCTGCGTATCGAGCGCGGCCGTGGCTACCGCCCGGCGGCCTCGCGTGTTGCTTTCGAAGAGCAGACCCGTCCGATCGGTCGCCTGCAGTTGGATGCGTCGTTCTCCCCGATCCGTCGCGTGACGTACTCCGTCGATGCGGCGCGCGTGGAGCAGCGCACCGACCTCGACAAGCTGGTCATCGACATCGAGACCAACGGTACGATCGACGCGGAGGAAGCCATCCGCCGCGCCGGCAGCATCCTCAAGGATCAGCTCTCGGTGTTCGTTGATCTGCAGGGTGAGGAAGAGGCCGCCACGAAGGTCTCCGAGATGCAGTTCGATCCGATCCTGCTGCGTCCCGTCGATGAGCTCGAGCTCACCGTGCGTAGCGCGAACTGCCTCAAGGCGGAGAACATCCACTACATCGGCGATCTCGTGCAGCGCACCGAAGTCGAGCTGCTGCGCACGCCGAACCTGGGTAAGAAGTCTCTGACCGAGATCAAGGAAGTGCTCCAGAGCCATGGGCTCATGTTGGGCATGCGCCTGGACGGCTGGCCGCCGGCGGGTTTGAAGCACGACGAAGAGCGGGATGTGATCTGAATTTTGGGGCAGGCTCCGCCCGGCGCGTAGCGCCGCAATGCTTAGCGGGTCGCTTCGACCCGCAGGAAAGGTGGGCGAAGCCCTAGGTATGAAAGTGGAGCGGCGTGGGCCAATCGTGGCCCGCGCTGTCTCGAAAGTTGCACTCGTGAAACTGATTCGCGAGTGGACGGATCAGCAGGTCTAAGGGTTTTATATGCGTCACCATCTCAGCGGGCGGCAACTCTCGCGTAACAGCCCGCATCGGCACGCCCTGATGCGCAACATGAGCGTTTCGCTGCTGCGTCACGAAACGATCCGCACGACGATTCCGAAGGCGAAGGAGCTTCGCCGGGTCGTCGAGCCGCTCATTACGCTCGCGAAAAAGGATGACGAGGCGAATCGCCGCCTGGCGTTCTCGCGCCTGCGCGACAGAGAAGTGGTCGAGAAGCTGTTCACGGACCTGGGTCCTCGCTTCAAGGCCCGTCCGGGTGGCTATACCCGTATCCTGCGCATGCTCCCCCGTCCGGGTGACAATGCCGAGATGGCCCTGATGCAACTCGTCGATCGCCCGGCGGCCGCTGCCGCTGAGCAGTCGGACGAGGTTGGCGCGAAGAAGAAGAGCCGCGCCAAGAAGAAGACGGAAAAGACCGAGGCCGGCGCCGATGAGGCTGCTGCCGAGGCCGCTCCGAAGCGGACGCGGAAGAAGAAAGCCGCCGCGGCCTGACGCGCTTCTAACGCAAGTAGATCCAAGATGGGCTGGTTGCCTTCAGGTGACCAGCCCATTTTCTTTGGGGGGGCCCGAAAAGCTTGTACGGGGCTGCAGTTACGTTTGCGCCTTTGGTCGGGCTCAGCGGACGAAAGCGCCGTAGGCGACTTTTGTCCAATCGAATAAGATGCGCGCAACATCGACGCTGCCTGGGAGCGCCAGGTAGCCAAATCGAGGAGACCGCGCATGAGTCTGGGCTCAGAATTCAAAGAATTCGCTATGAAGGGCAACGTCATCGACCTCGCGGTCGGTGTCGTCATCGGTGCCGCCTTTGGCAAGATCGTTGCCTCGCTCGTAGCCGACATCGTCATGCCGCCCCTGGGCCTGGTGATCGGCAACGTGAATTTCACGGATCTCGCTGTCGCGATCGGGCACGATCCGAAGGGTAAGGAAGTTCTCTGGCGCTACGGCGTTTTCATCCAGACGATCTTCGAGTTTCTGATCATTGCCCTGGTGCTGTTCCTCATCATCAAGGGTATCAACCGACTCAAACGGCCCCCGCCGCCGAGCGCTCCGGACGCGCCGCCGCCGACGCGCACCGAGCAGTTGTTGGAGCAGATTCGCGATCAGCTCGCGAAGCGCCCATAACCGCATATCCAGCCTGGCGGCGCAGCGCTAGCGCCGGCGCGCCGGGCTACGCGAAGCGTCGGGTTGGTGACCTTGCGGCCGGGCGCGTTGCGTTCGGCCGCGTCAGGAAGCCGTCTTCGGAGCGGGCTTCGGTTCCACCGCGCGGAAGGCATTGCGCGTGAGGTTCTCGGAGCCCATCTCTGTGATCGCGACATCGTCCTCGATACGGATGCCGCCGAACTTGCGCAGGCTCGCGACGCGCGACCAGTTGATTTTGCCGGCGCGCTTGTCGGCCCGCGCGGCGTCCAATAGCTGATCGATGAAGTAGATTCCGGGCTCCACGGTCACTACGAAGCCCGGCTGCAGCACGCGGGTCAACCGCAGAAACGGATGTCCGTCGGGGCGAGGAATGTCGCCGCCATCGGGGCTTTCCATGAACCCCCCGGCGTCGTGCACTTCGAGGCCGAGGAGATGCCCCAGGCCGTGGGGTAGAAACACGCTCGTTACCCCGGTAGCAACAGCCTCTTCCGCGTCACACGTCGTGATGTCAGCATCATGTAGCAACTTGCCGGTCAGCTCGTGCGCGCGCAGGTGTGCATCGCGCCAGTCAACACCCGCCCGCAATCCCGCGCACAACGTCTGTTGCATCCCGTCCATGCGCTCGATGAGGTCCGCGAAGTCGCCGCCGCGCAGCGCATGAGTTCGGGTGATATCGCTCGCGTAGCCGCCAAACTCCGCACCCGCGTCGATGAGCAGTGAATGCCGTTCCGTCGGAGGTCGTCTTTCGAGCACCTGGTAGTGAAGGACCGCGCCTCCTTCGTTCAGGGCGATGATGGGATTGTAGGGCAGCTCCTGTTCCCGCAGGCCGCAGGCCTTTACGAACGCCAGCTCGATTTCGAACTCGGAGGCGCCTTCCGTGAAGGCGCGGGCCGCCGCCAGATGTCCGATCGCTCCTAACCGGCTCGCCTCGCGCAAACACACCAGCTCGTACGGACTTTTTGTAGCGCGACCATAGTCGAGGTGACGCATCAGGCGGCGAGGGTTGATGTCCGCGACTCCCCAACTCGCGAGCTCCGCAAGTGAGTCGCCGATGTAGGCGACCCGCGAGAGGTCTTTTGGTAACTGAGCGCGGGTTGCCGCGAGATCTGGGGCGGTCCGGATGTCGAAATGGCGAGTCCAGTAGGCGCGCGGGACGTCGGCCGCCTTGTGCCAGAAGTCTTCCGGTCGGTTGAAAACCAGCAGGGGGCGCTGGCCGGGCGCGAAGTACACGAAGCAGTCAGGTACATCGGCCAGTGGCGTCCATACCTTGAACGGTGCATGGGCTTCGAACGGATAGGTTCGATCGTCCTGGAAAACCGTTAGAAGCGCTCCGGAGTGCACCAGCAGTGCGGAATAGCCACAGGCCTCGAGTGCCTGCGCCGTCCGGGTGCACACGAGCGCCAGGTGTGGCCCAAAAGTGCTTTCGAGCTCGGCAGCGGTGTCGGAGGCAAGTTCCGGGGTTGTTTCGACACGGCGGTCAGCTTCGGACATGGCGCTCTCTCCTGGGCAACTGGCAACAGATTGTAAAACGGACGAGCGGGAAGGCTCGTAGTGACATTCGAGGCGGCGGTCAGCTTCAGCGGCCGTTCAGCCTTCGAGTGGCCATGTCGTATGGGCGAGACAACTTGTCGCCAAGCTGTTTAAAAACTCGTGTGGACTCTATAGAATTTGCCCCCGCGCGACCCGTGAAGGACTCGCGGAACGACAAAAACTCGTTCGTCTGGTTTTCTCACCACTCTTGCTTCTCTTCGGGGTACCGATCGATGAACACCAAACTTGCTCTTAGCGCACTCGTTGCGGCGCTGATGCTGACGGCCTGCGCGAAGCAGGAAGCCGCCAGCACCGAACCTGCCGCGACTCCTCCCCCGGCTGCGACTGACAGCGCCGCTCCGGCTGCTCCGGCTGCTGACGCGCCGGCCGCTCCTGCTGGCGATGCTGCTGCTCCTGCCGCTCCCGCCGGTGATGCTGCGGCTCCTGCGGCTCCTCCGGCCGACGCTCCCGCGGCTCCGCCGAAGCAGTAAGGGCACTCAAGGGGTAATTCCTGGGGAATTACTCCATGAAGCCTAAGGCTGTAATACGGCCCGGATGGATCGCGCGAGCGAGCTGTCCGGGCCGTGTTGTTTTTGCTGCAGTTCGCTCGAGCCATGTCCTCAACCGTCAGTGTGCGTGATGCCCGCGCGTCAGACAGCGACCGGCGCTGGATCCAGAGCGTCTATCGCGACTATCTCGACGACCTCGCGCCCGATACCGGTGTTTTTCCGGTCCTGGGCGAGGTAGGCCATCGCGAGCCCGACCAGATCCAGCGTTGGTTCGCAGATCCCAACGCCTTTCCACTGGTCATTCTCAAGGCTTCCGAGCCTGTAGGTTTCGCAATGGTCGCGCGCGCGGGGCGCAACCCGAGTCACGCCCAGCCCAAGGTCGATTACCGGATGGCGGAGTTTTTCATTGCCCGGACCCGGCGTCGCTTGGGGATCGGGCAAGTCGCCGTGCAACTGATTCTGAGTCGCTTCGCCGGGCGCTGGGAGATTACGGAGTACCTGCGTAATGCCGGGGCGGTGAGTTTCTGGAGGCGGGTCGTTGCGACCTATACGCGCGGCAGCTACCAGGAGCGCATCGTGAATGGCGAGGTCCGACAGGTCTTCGAGTCAGGGCCGGTGCGCAAGCGAACGAGTTAGCCGCGCCGTCCGCCGGGGTGATGTACCGCCGTCTTGTTGTGCGAGCAGGCACCGCAGCCTGCGGCAAGCTGTCCGATTGTTTGAGTGCGCAAGCGGGCCAGTATGGCGCCCGCGCCGATTTTGCCGGCGACAGGTGCTAGCAATTCGAGCGTCCGCAGGCGTAGCCGTGGCGACATCAGGCGCCATGCACTGAAGATCGCGCATCCCGCGACGATCAAGGCGACTAGCAAGTCTTGCGCGATCGCTCCCATGTCAGCCCGCTCCAAGGGCGATCGCGACCCGGTACGTAATGAAGGCCGCGATATAGGCGAGTGTGAACAGGTAGCCCGCCATGAGCAATGGATAGCGCCATGAGTTTGTTTCGCGCTTCACCACCGCCAGGGTTGAAAGGCACTGCGGCGCGAAGACATACCACGCCAACAGGGAGAGCGCCGTGGCCACACTCCAGCTACGCGCAATAACCGGGGACAGCGCTCCGGCGACATCGCCCGCGTCCGACATCGCGTAGACGGTGCCTAGCGCACTAACCGCAACTTCGCGTGCCGCCAAGCCTGGAACCAGGGCGATGGAGATCTGCCAGTTGAAGCCGATGGGAGCAAAGATGTATTCCAAGCCGCGGCCCAGGATTCCGGCAACGCTGTATTCGATAGCCGGTCCCGTAGCGCCAGGGTGCGGGGCCGGGAAGCTCGCGAGGAACCACAATACGACCATCAGGGACAGAATGATCGTGCCTACGCGAACGAGGAAAATTCGCAGGCGCTCCCAGAGGCCGAGGAGCAGGTTACGCAGATTCGGGAGCCGGTATTCGGGCAACTCCAGCAGCAGCGGCCGGTCCGCGCCGCGCATAACCGTGCGTTTCAACACGAAGGCCACACCCATCGCGCTCAGGACGCCGGCGAGATAGAGAGCAAACAGAACGAGCCCGCGCAGGTTGAAGATACCGACGGCGCGCTGCGGGATAAAGGCTCCGATCAGGAGCGCGTAGACCGGAAGACGGGCCGAGCACGTCATCAGTGGCGCGATCATGATCGTCGCCAGGCGGTCCCGGGCCGAGGGAATGGTGCGTGTCGCCATGATGCCGGGTATCGCGCACGCAAAACTCGACAGCAGCGGAATGAAAGCGCGTCCGGACAAGCCAACTTTGCCCATGAGCCGGTCCAGCATGAATGCCGCGCGCGGCAGGTAGCCGGAGTCCTCCAGCGCCAGAATGAACAGGAACAGGATCAGGATCTGCGGGATGAACACCAACACGCTGCCGGTGCCGGCGATGATGCCGTTCAACACCAGGCCCCGCAGCGGTCCCGCGGGCAGAATGTCGCCGACCACGGATCCCAGCCTGCTGATTTCCGCTGCCGTGAAATCCATCGGGACCCGGGCCCAACTGAACACGGCCTGGAACATCAGGAACAACACGATCGCCAGCAGGACCGGGCCGGCGATGGGATTGAGGACGACGGCGTCGAGCTGCGTCAGGAGCGCGACTCGCGGTGGCGCCCGATAACCGATCGAGTCGAGGATGCGTCGGACTTCGCGTTGGGTGGCTTCGATGTCCGCCGCGGTCACGCTCGGGGGTGCTTCGACCCGGCCGGGTTTCTCGGACGCGAAGCGGTATTGGTCGATTGCCTCGAGAAGCTCTTTCTCGCCGCCGGGCCGCACCGCGACGGTTTCGATGACCGGGATGCCGAGCGCCTGCTCCAGCGCCTGGCGGTTCAAGCGATAGCCGCGCTGCTTGGCGAGGTCGCTCATGTTCAGTGCGACGAGCATGGGCCGGCCGATGCGCTTCAGCTCCAGGACGAGTCGGAGGTTGAGGCGGAGATTGGTGGCATCGACGACGCAGACCAGGAGGTCCGGTGGAGGCTCGGAGGCGTGCCTTCCGAGAATGACGTCGCGGGTGACCGCTTCGTCCAGGGATGTGGGTTCGAGGCTGTAAGCGCCGGGAAGGTCGATCAGCCGAAAGACGTGGCCGCTGCGAGGGCCCGCAAAACGGCCTTCCTTACGCTCCACGGTGACGCCAGGGTAGTTGGCAACCTTCTGCCGGCTACCAGTCAGGCGGTTGAACAGGGCGGTCTTACCGCAATTGGGAACGCCTACGAGGGAGAGGCTGAGGCCGGATACCGCGCTCACGCCCGTCGCCTGCCCCGAGGGCTCACGGGCGGCCACGGGCGCTACACGGGAATCCGCGGAGGCGTTCATCCCCGGGGGATGGGATGGCCCAATTCAACGGGCCGGGAGAGCTCCACCCAGATGGATTCCGCCTCCCGACGCCGCAGCGCCAGGGTGGTATTACCGATGCGGACCACGAACGGGTCGCGCCCCGGCCAGGCTTCGGCCACGATCTCGAACTGCTCGCCGCTGATGAAGCCGAGCTCGAGCAGGCGCCGCTCGAGGGAGGTCATCGACCTCATGGGCGTCCCGACTCCGACGATCAGTCCCGAGCTACCCTGCGAAAGGGCGCTGAGACTCACGTAACCGGGGTCGAGCGCAAGGCCAGCGGGAGCGGCAGCTACATCCATGGATGCGAGTATGAATGAGAACGGTTCGCATTTGCAACGTTCCTGCAATATAGCTGAGACGCTGGTCGCATCGCCATCCTGGAAGGGGCCACCGCCTCGGCCAGCCGCACCGTGGCGCACTCTGAAAAGCGCCACCCCTCGGGGAAGAGTGCCGGGCAGAAAGGCCCCTTTCCGGGGCTTGCCCGGTCGGGAACCGGGCCAGAGGCTACATGGACGTACTTGCGCCGTCCCCGGAAAGGGGCCTTTCTGCCCGGCGCTCTTCGCTCCTACCCGCTATCCCGTCGCCGAGGCTTTCTGCGGCTTTTCCCGCTCGAGCAAGGGACGCAGGTACGTGCCGGTGTGCGAGCGAGGATTCGCCGCCACCTGCTCGGGAGTCCCAGTGGCGATGATCTCGCCCCCACCCTCACCGCCTTCCGGTCCAAGGTCGATGACCCAGTCGGCCGTCTTGATCACATCCAGGTTGTGCTCGATCACGACGATGGTGTTGCCTTCGTCACGCAGCCGATGCAGGACGTCGAGCAACTGCGCCACGTCATAGAAGTGCAGGCCGGTCGTAGGCTCATCGAGGATGTACAGCGTTCGTCCGGTGGCGCGCTTGGCCAGCTCGCGCGATAGCTTCACCCGCTGCGCTTCGCCGCCCGAAAGGGTCGTGGCGTTCTGGCCGAGGCGGACGTAAGACAGGCCAACATCCGTCAGGGTTTGCAGTTTGCTGGCCACCGCGGGGACGTTCTGGAAGAAGCGTAACGCGTCTTCCACCGTCATCTCGAGAACCTCGTGGATGTTCTTGCCGCGATAGCGGATCTCGAGGGTTTCGCGGTTGTAGCGTTGGCCTTTGCACACGTCGCACGGCACGTACACGTCGGGCAGGAAGTGCATCTCCACCTTGATGACGCCATCGCCCTGGCAGGCTTCGCAGCGGCCGCCTTTGACGTTGAAGCTGAATCTGCCGACGTCATAACCGCGCGCGCGAGACTCGGGCACGGCTGCGAACAGCTCGCGTAACGGAGCAAACAGGCCCGTATAGGTCGCGGGATTTGAGCGCGGAGTGCGGCCAATGGGGCTCTGGTCGATATCGATCACACGGTCGATCTGGTCCAGCCCTTCGACTCGCTCGCAGGGTGACGCGTTCAACGTCGTGTTGTTGAGACGCGAGGTTGCGTAGCCGAACAGCGTGTCGATGATGAGTGTCGACTTTCCCGAGCCGGAGACACCTGTTATGCAGGTGAGCAAGCCGACAGGGACCTCTGCGGTTACGTTGCGGAGGTTGTTGCCGGTTGCGTTGACGATGCGGATCTGTTTCTCGGGATCACGAGGTACGCGTTTGCGCGGTATGGCGATCTTGCGTTTGCCGCCGAGGTATTGTCCCGTGATCGATGCTGGGTTCGCGATGATCTCGCGTGGCGTGCCTTGCGCCACGATGTGTCCACCGTGCACACCGGCGCCCGGCCCCAGGTCGATGACGTGGTCGGCCTCGAGAATCGCTTCCTCGTCGTGCTCGACTACGATCACCGTGTTGCCAATGTTGCGGAGCTGCTTGAGCGTGCCGAGCAACCGCTGGTTGTCACGTTGGTGGAGACCGATCGACGGCTCATCGAGGATGTACATCACACCGGTGAGGCCTGAGCCCACCTGGCTCGCCAGGCGGATCCGCTGCGCCTCGCCGCCGGAGAGGGTTTCCGCGCTGCGGTCGAGCGTCAGGTAGTCCAGTCCGACATCGACGAGAAAGCTCAGCCTATCGCCCACGTCCTTTACGATTTTGGTAGCGACCTCACCGCGCCATCCGGCGAGCTTTAACGAACGGAAGAATTCCAACGCCTTGCCAACAGTCAGATGCGCCGTTTCCGGCAGCGTTCGGTCGGCGACGTAGACGAAGCGCGCGGCACGATTCAGGCGAGTGCCGCCGCAATCCGGACACGGACGCATGCCGAGATACTTGGAAAGCTCCTCGCGCACCGTCGGGGACTCCGTTTCACGGTAACGACGCTCGAGGTTCGGGAGAATGCCTTCGAAAGGATGCCGCTTGCGCGACACGCGTCCCTTGGCGGTTGCCTCGCGGAATTCGATAACTTCGTCGCCGCTGCCATAGAGCACGACCTGCTGCACGTTGGGCGGCAGTTCGTTCCAAAGCGTTTCGATGTCGAAGTCATAGCGCCGCGCCAGCGCCTGGATGAGTTGGAAGAAGTGCGCGTTACGGCGATCCCAGCCCCGGATCGCACCGCCGGCAAGGGATAGGTGCGGATGCATCACGACCCGCTGCGGATCGAAGAACTGTTGACTTCCCAAGCCATCGCAGGTCGGGCAGGCGCCGGCCGGGTTGTTGAATGAGAACAGCTTCGGTTCCAACGGCGGCACGCTGTAGCCGCAGACCGGGCAGGCATGGCGGCTGGAGAACATCAGCTCTTCGCGCTGCGGCTCGTCGAGAAAACTCAGTCGCGCCAGGCCGCCCGACAAGCGCAGGGCGGTCTCGAACGACTCGGCGAGGCGTTGCGCGCTGTCGGGGCGTACGCGCATGCGATCGACCACCGCCTCGATGGTGTGCTTGCGCTTCGGGTCGAGTTTCGGCAGCGCTTCCATCTCGTGGATGCGACCGTCGATGCGGACCCGCACGAATCCCTGGGCCGCCAGACTCTCGAGGATGTCGGCGTGCTCGCCTTTGCGGTCGCTGACGAGCGGAGCCAGCAGAACGGCGGCGGTGCCTTCCGGCAAGCGGAGGACCTGGTCGACCATCTGGCTCACCGTCTGGGCCGTCAGATCGATCATGTGATCCGGACAGCGCGGAATGCCGGCACGCGCAAACAGCAGGCGCAGGTAGTCGTAAATTTCGGTGACGGTTCCTACCGTCGAGCGCGGGTTGTGGGAGGTGGCCTTCTGCTCGATCGCGATGGCAGGGGACAGGCCTTCGATCGTGTCGACATCGGGCTTCTCCATCATCGACAGGAACTGGCGCGCGTAAGCCGACAACGATTCGACGTAGCGGCGCTGTCCCTCGGCATACAGCGTGTCGAAGGCGAGCGAAGATTTCCCCGAGCCCGACAGGCCAGTGACCACGATGAATCGGTCCCTGGGCAGGTCGACGTCGACGTTCTTCAGATTGTGGGTGCGCGCTCCGCGGACGCGAATCTGTTGCATATGAAGGTGTTGGGCCGTTTTCCTGCTGCTACATGTTGCGCCCGCCGGGTTCCCGCGGGCCGACCATCGAGTGTACGCGTCCCGCCCGCCTCAGCTCAAAACTGCTCATACGCGGAGGCTAATGAGGTTCGCGCGGGGCTCGTGGGCGACTACAATGTGTGACCCGTTACAGAAATCATTTCTCTCGAGGATTCATTCATGGCGCGTGGAGTCAACAAGGTCATCCTGGTCGGCAACCTGGGCGCGGACCCTGAGACGCGCGCGATGCCATCGGGCAGCACAGTCGCGAATCTGCGTATCGCCACGAGCGAGAGCTGGCGGGATAAGACCTCCGGCGAGCAGCAGGAACGAACCGAGTGGCACCGGGTCGCGCTGTTCGGCCGTCTCGCGGAGATCGCCAGCGAATATCTCCGCAAAGGGTCGCAGGTCTATATTGAGGGCAGCCTGCGGACCCGCAAGTGGCAGGACAAGCAGGGGCAGGAGCGCTACACGACCGAGATCGTCGGCAATGAGCTGCAGATGCTCGGCGGGCGCGGTGGCGCGGGCGGGGGTGGCGAAGGAGGCGGTGGTGGCGGAGGCTTCCGCTCATCCGGCTCCTCGGGTGCCAGTGGTGGTGCCAGTGGTGGTGGCGGTGGCGGTGGTGGTCGCGGCGCCCCGCAGGACCCCTATCCGGAGTACTCCGGCCCGTCCGGCCCGAGCGGCGAGAAGGACGATTTCGACGACGATATCCCGTTCTGAGGGGTCCCAGGAGGCCGGTCAGCGGTCGATCGCGGCCGGCTCATCCGGGCTAATGGCTTGATTTCTATGGAAAAGCCCGCACTCAGGAGGATGCCGGGCGGGGACAGCCGTGCGGCTGACATCATAAGGCCGTAGAATTTCGAGCTTATCCCCTATGCCTCGCCGTTACTTCATCAAAACTTATGGCTGCCAGATGAACGAGTACGACTCCGCCCGGATGGCGGACGTGCTCGAAGCTGGCGGTGATCTCAGGGCCACGGACAACCCGGCTGAGGCCGACGTGCTCCTCATGAACACCTGCTCGGTGCGCGAGAAGGCGCAGGAGAAGGTGTTTTCGCTGCTGGGCGAGTGGCGGCGGCTCAAGACGGAGCGACCCGAGGTCATCATTGGTGTTGGCGGCTGCGTCGCCAGCCAGGAGGGCGAGGCGATCACCGAGCGCGCGCCGTTCGTGGATCTCGTCTTCGGTCCCCAGACGCTGCATCGTCTGCCCGACATGATCGCCGAGCTGCGTCGCACCGGGCGCTCGGTCGTCGATGTCAGCTTCCCGGAGATCGAGAAGTTCGATCATCTGCCGGCGCCGCGCGCGGAAGGCTCGAGGGCGTTCGTGTCGATCATGGAAGGCTGCAGCAAGTACTGCAGCTTCTGCATCGTCCCCTACACCCGCGGCGAGGAGATCAGTCGCGGCTTCGAGTCGGTACTCGAGGAGATAGGGCATCTCGCGCGCCAGGGCGTCAAGGAAATCACCCTGTTGGGGCAGAACGTCAACGCTTATGCCGGCGCGATGGAAGATGGAGCACAGGTCGATCTCGCGACCCTCATTCATCACGTGGCCGCGGTACCGGGCATCGAGCTCATCCGCTTCACGACTTCGCATCCGCTCGAATTCAACGACAGCCTCATCGAGGCGTACGCGAGCGTGCCGAAGCTCGCCAATCATCTGCACCTGCCGGTGCAGAGCGGCTCGGACCGGGTGCTGGCCCTGATGAAGAGGGGCTACACCGCCCTTGAATTCAAAGACAAAGTTCGCAAGCTGCGGGCGGTGCGACCCGACATCTGCATCTCGTCGGACTTCATTGTTGGATTTCCAGGTGAGAGTGAGCGCGACTTTGCCGCTACGCTCGCGCTCGTGCGCGACGTCGGCTTCGATCAGTCGTTCACTTTCCTCTACAGCCGCCGTCCTGGCACGCCGGCCGCGTCGTTGCCGGACGAGGTTCCCGTCGAAGTGAAGCAGGAGCGTCTCGCGCAGTTGCAGGCCCAACTCGATGCGCAGCACCGCGCGATCAATGAACGGATGGTCGGCACAGTGCAGCGTGTACTCGTCGAGCGGCCGGCCAAGAAAGATGCGCGTGAGCTCGCCGGGCGCACCGAGAACAATCGCTGGGTCAACTTCGCGGGCCCACCCGGGCTGCTCGATCGATTCGCGGACGTCCTGGTCACCGAAGCGCGTCCACACAGCTTGCGTGGGCGGCTGGTCGCCGCGGCTGCCGCCTGATGCCAGCAGTGACCGCACCAGCTTCATTACACGCGCGCGAATTCGATCTCGAACCGTCGGACAACGCACGGCTCGCGAATTTGTGCGGTCCGCTGGACGAGAACCTGCGGCTGCTCGAGTCGCGCTTGGACGTCCAGATCCGCCGGCGTGGCGATAGCTTTCGAGTTACGGGCGCGCACGCGGAAAGTGCCGAGGACACCTTGAGGGAGTTGTTTGACCTGACGAAGAGTGAGGAAGTGACACCGGAGCGTGTCCATCTGGCTTTGCGCGAGCGCGAGTCCGGGCAGCTGCCGCCGGGCGATCCGACGCAGAGTGAGCAGGCCGTTCGCGTCCCGCGCGGTGGTATCCGTGCGCGTGGTACCCATCAACGTGACTATCTCGCGCATATTCGAGCGAAGGATCTGACATTCGGGATCGGACCTGCCGGTACCGGTAAAACGTATCTTGCGGTGGCTTGCGCCGTCGAAGCGCTGCAAGCGGACAAGGTGCGACGGATCATCCTCGTGCGTCCGGCGGTTGAGGCTGGCGAGCGCTTGGGTTTTCTGCCGGGCGATCTCACGCAGAAGGTCGATCCCTACCTGCGCCCGATGTATGACGCGCTGTACGAGATGATGGGTTTCGACCGGGTATCGCGTTTTATCGAGCGCAATGTCATCGAAGTCGCCCCGCTGGCTTTCATGCGCGGCCGCTCTTTGAATGATTCTTTCATCATCCTCGACGAGGCGCAGAACACGACCGTCGAGCAGATGAAGATGTTTCTGACGCGCATCGGCTTCGGCTCCAAGGCCGTGGTCACCGGTGACGTCACACAAACAGATCTGCCGCCCGGCAAACAGTCGGGACTCAGCAACGTCATCAATGTGCTGCGTGGGGTGGATGGAGTTGCATTCACGTTCTTCGACGCCGCGGACGTCGTGCGCCATCCGCTCGTGCAACGGATAGTGAAGGCCTACGAGGCCCAGAGCGGCTCCGCGTGACCGCCCCTCCCGCGCGCAAGTCCACTAACGGGCGCGACGGCGTCCGGGTCGACGTGCGAAGGCGCGTTCGAACCTGGGCTCCAACGCGGAACGATCTGACTGTCTGGGCGAGCACCGCGTTGGGCCGACGGGCGGCGGGCCGCGAGATCGGGGTATCGGTTGTCGGTCCTGCCGAGAGCCGCCGGCTCAATGCGCAGTATCGTGGCCGTGATAAGCCGACGAATGTTTTGTCGTTTCCCGTGGCGGAACTGCCGGGTGCCGGCGCCGGGGACGACGAGCCGCAGCCGTTGGGCGACCTCGTGATCTGTCCGCAGGTGTTGCGTACCGAGGCGCGCGAGCAGAAGAAGACCTTGCGGGCCCATTGGGCGCACCTGGTTGTACACGGGTCGTTGCACCTGATCGGTTACGACCACGAGCGTGATACGGACGCCGATCGCATGGAGCGCCGTGAGATCACGGTGTTGCGCCGGCTCGGTTTTGCGAATCCTTATCGGAGCGCGTGATGGCGAAGGACCTCAACGCGACCGGACGGTGGCTGAAGCGACTTGCCCAAGGGTTCGTGGGGGAGCCGCAGGATCGCCAGGAGCTGCTCGCCATGTTGCGCGAGGCGGCCGAGCGGGGCCTGGTCGAGCCTGACGCGCTGACCATGCTCGAGGGCGTCCTGGAGGTCGGTGATCTCCAGGTGCGGGACATCATGATCCCGCGCGCGCAGATGGTGTTTGTCCGGCGTGACGATCCGTTCTCGAAGCTGCTGCCCGTGGTGGTCGAATCCGGCCATTCCCGTTTTCCAGTGATGGACGAGGATCGCGACGACATCGTCGGCATCCTGCTCGCCAAGGACCTGTTGCGCCTGTATCCGACCGAGATGCGTGAGCGTTTCGACATCCGTGAGTACATGCGGCCGGTGGTGTTTGTTCCCGAGTCCAAGCGGCTGAACGTCCTGCTCAAGGAATTCCGCCGTAACCGCAATCACATGGCCCTGGTCGTCGATGAGTACGGCGGTGTCTCCGGCCTCGTCACCATCGAGGATGTGATCGAGCAGATCGTGGGCGATATCGACGACGAGTTCGATGTCGAGGACGATCACAACATCCGCAAAGAGGCGGAACGCCAGTTCACCGTCCGGGGCGTCACCCGGATCGACGAGTTCAATGAATACTTCGGAGCTCACCTCTCGGAAGAGGAGGGCTTCGATACGGTTGCCGGGCTGCTGATGAAAGAGTTTGGCCGCCTGCCACGGCGCGGCGATTCGGCGACCATCGACGGCTTCGAGTTCCGCGTGACCCGCGCCGATCGCCGACGCATCGACGCGTTGCGTGTCGTCCCACCACAGGACATCGTACCGCCGGAAGAACGGCCTGGGGCGGCTTGAGCATGAGCGAACGGCGCGTCGCCGCCGTCACCGAGACCATGCGAGACGCTCGTATGGCTGTGACGCCGGACAAGTCTCGTAGCGCCTTGGCGGCGCTCGTGTCTGCCACTCGGGTGCGGTGTGTTCTCGCCGCGATCGCGGGCGCGTTGGTCTCCTGCTCGTTTGCTCCGCTGGACTGGTGGCCGCTTGCGGCTCTTTGCCCGGCGGCACTCATGTGGTTGTGGCAAGGGGCGACTCCGCGTGTTGGTGCGTGGCTGGGCTTCTGGTTCAACGCAGGCACATTCGCCGCGGGGACCTACTGGCTGTACATCAGCATCCACATTCTCGGGGAGGCCCCGCTGTGGATCGCAATGGGATTGATGGCGGCCCTGGTCGTGATCATGGGGCTCTATCACGCGGCCCTCGGCTGGTTCGTGACTCGCTGGTTGCCGGCAACCGGTCTCGTGCGTTGGCTTCTGGGTGTGCCGGCCGCGTGGCTGCTGATCGAATGGTGGCGTGGTTGGTTCCTGTCGGGATTCTCGTGGCTGTCGCTCGGTTATTCGCAGACCGACACTTGGCTGGCGGGCTATGCGCCCATCGCCGGCGTTTACGGGATCAGCGCGGCGCTCCTGTTGAGTGCGGGGGGGCTCACGGCGGTCGTTTGTGGTGCGAACTGGCGCGCGCGGACCGCTGGTGCCTTCGCATTCGTGGGGCCCATCCTCGTCGCTGGCCTGATTCATGGGATCGAGTGGACGCAGGTGTCCGGGCCACCCGTGACGGTGGCGGTGGTGCAGGGGAACATCTCCCAGGACCAGAAGTGGCTCGACAGCAACCAGGACGCCATCCTGAAGCTGTACCGCGAGCTCACCGAAAAGAACCTGGGCACGCAGCTCGTCGTGTGGCCCGAGTCGGCCGTGCCGGACCTCATCAACAACCAGGTCCCGTACCTGAGCGACCTCGCGCGCGAGACGATCAGTCACCGCACGGCGCTGGTGCTGGGGATTTTGCGCGAGGACGATCAGGGGCGTTATTACAACTCGGTGCTCTCGCTCGGCGGCAAGTTGGCCTGGTACGACAAGGACCACCTGGTGCCGTTTGCCGAGTTTTTCCCTGTGCCGGACTTCGTGCGCTCGTGGCTGCGGCTGATGAGCCTGCCCTACTCGGATTTCACCCGGGGTGGCCGGAACCAACCACCGCTACCTGCGGCCGGCCTCCAGCTGGGGACCACGGTGTGTTATGAGGACGCCTACGGGAGCGCCATGCTCGGCGTCCTCCGCCAGGCGAACGCCCTGGTGAATGTCACCAACGATGCCTGGTTCGCCCATTCCACGGCGCGTTATCAACATTTTCAGATTGCCCGGATGCGGGCAATCGAGGCCGGACGTTATATGATCCGAGCTGCCAATAACGGGGTGTCCGGCGTTATCGGGCCGCACGGCGAAGTCGTCGCACTCGCTCCCGAGTTCCAGACTTACGTTCTGCATTCGACGATAACGCCCCGGACCGGCTTGCCTCCCTACGCCCGTGTTGGAAACTGGCTGATCGTGATCCTGGCGACGCTGGCTCTGGGGTATGGGCTGTGGATGCGGAGATTCTACGGGCGGCGCCCCCCGGCGGGCACGCCAAGTGCTGGAGTTTGACGGGAAATCTGCAATGAACCGAGTCTTTCACGCGGGCCTGCGGCCCGCCAAATCGGAGTCGAGCATGAGAGTTTCGCGCCCCGCCCATCGTGCGGTCTCGGTGCTGTGCGGTTCCATCGTTCTGGTGGCCTGTTCCGGCGGTCTGAACGCCCAGTCCCCGCACCCGGCGCAGATTGCGCAGGCACCGCCGCCCGCGGCCGCTCAGAGCGCCGAAGGCCTCGTCCGCGCGCTGCCGGACTTCTCACCGCTCGTCGAGAAATACGGTCCGGCCGTGGTGAACGTGGAGGTGGTCGAGAAACAGCAACAGGCCAACGGCGGTGCGCCGGGCTTGTCGCCGAACGACCCGTTCTTCGATTTTTTCCGGCGCTTCGGGATTCCAGGCCCTGAGCAGGGGCCGCGCGGCAACCAGCCGCCGGTGCGCGGCGCGGGCTCCGGGTTCATCGTCAGCGCGGATGGTTATATTCTGACCAACACCCACGTGGTGGCGAACGCCGAGGAGGTGACGGTACGCCTCACCGACCGGCGTGAGTTTCCCGCCAAAGTGATCGGTGCCGACGAGCGCACCGATGTGGCGGTGATCAAGATCAACGCCGCCAATCTGCCGACGGTGCGCCTCGGCGATCCCCAGAAAATCAAGCCGGGCCAGTGGGTGTTGGCGATCGGCTCGCCGTTCGGCTTCGAGAACAGCGCCACGGCGGGCATCATCAGCGCGACCTCGCGCTCGCTGCCGAGCGACAACTATGTGCCTTTCATCCAGACCGATGTGGCGGTGAATCCCGGTAACTCCGGCGGTCCGCTGTTCAACCTGTCGGGCGAGGTGATCGGCATCAACTCGCAGATTTTCAGCCGCACCGGCGGGTACATGGGCGTCTCGTTCGCCATCCCGATCGATGTTGCGCGCAATGTCGAGGATCAGCTCGTCAAGACCGGCCATGTCGTGCGCGGTCGCATCGGCGTCACGATCCAGGATGTCAACGCGCAATTGGCGGAGTCCTTCGGTCTCGATCGTCCGCGTGGCGCACTCGTGAGCTCGGTTGAGAAGGACGGTCCGGCGTCCAAGGCCGGCCTCATACCAGGCGACGTCATTCTGGCGGTCAACGGTCGTCCCATTGAGCGCTATGGCGAGCTCTCGGGCTCGATCGCTGCCATGAAGCCTGGGGCCGATGCCAGCCTGCAGGTCTGGCGCGGCGGCAAGCAGCAGGCCGTGAGCGTGAAGATCGCAGAGCTCAAGGAGCAGCAGCAGACCGCGGCCAACGCGCCCGGTGGTAAGCCGAACGCGCGCCAGACCGACCAGGCGACGCAGCTCGGTCTTACCGTGCGGCAGCTCGAGCCCCAGGAGAAGGAGCAGGTCCAGACGACCGGGACCCTCGTGGTCGAGGACGTCACGGGCCCTGCAGCGGCTGCGGGCGTGCAGCCCGGCGACATCATCCTGGGCATCAACGGCAAGCGCGTTAAGACTTCGAAGGAGCTGCAGGAGGCGGCGAAGGCTTCGGGTAAGAACGTCGCGCTGCTCATCCAGAGGGATGAGGCGCAGATCTTCGTCCCGCTGCGCATTCAGTAACGGCTCGGGACTCCCTGGTCGCCGCCTGTAGTGGGACGGCGACCGGGTCAGTCGTGTATCCTCTCCCGTCCCCCGCAACCACCTGAGTTTCAAGCTCTTTTTCGATGGAAGAGATATACCACCCCGCTGTTGTAGAAGCCGCGGCGCAACAGCACTGGCGCGCACTCGACGCCTACCGTGCCGTAGAAAACGACCCGCGCTTTCCCAAGGGAAAGTACTACGTGTGCTCGATGCTGCCGTATCCCAGCGGCAAGCTGCACATGGGGCACATGCGCAACTACACGTTGAATGATGTCGTGTACCGGTTCATGCGCTCATCCGGCTACAACGTGATGACGCCGATGGGGTGGGACGCTTTCGGCCTCCCGGCGGAGAACGCCGCGATCGACAAGAAGATCGCGCCCGCGAAATGGACGCGAGCCAACATCGCCGACATGAAGGCGCAGTTCGCGCCCATGGGCTTCGCCTTTGACTGGTCGCGGGAAGTCGCGACCTGCGATCCGAGTTACTACCGCTGGAATCAGTGGCTGTTCCTGAAGATGCTGAAGAGTGGCATCGCGTATCGCAAAACCCAGATCGTCAACTGGGATCCGATCGACCAGACGGTGTTGGCCAACGAGCAGGTCGTGGACGGCCGCGGCTGGCGCTCGGGGGCGCTGGTCGAGAAGCGGGAGATTCCCGGGTACTACCTGGCGATCACCCGCTACGCCGACGAGCTGCTGGAGACGGTCAAGAACGATCTGGATGGCTGGCCCGCGCAAGTGCGGATCATGCAGGAGAACTGGATCGGCCGCAGCGAGGGAGTGCGCTTCGCGTTTCCGTACGAGTTGGATCGCGAACGGCAGCTCTTGTGGGTTTTCACGACCCGTGCCGATACCATCATGGGTGTGACGTTCGTTGCCATTGCTCCGGAGCATCCCCTGGCGTTGGATCTCGCTCGCAGGGAGCAGGCTTCGGGTCAACATCGGCTGCACGATTTCATCGAGGACTGCCGCAAGGGCGGCGTGGCCGATGCCGATTTCGCGACGATGGAGAAGAAGGGCGTACCGACCGGCTTCTTCGTGACGCATCCGTTGAGCGGCGCGAAGGTGCAAGTTTGGATCGGCAACTACGTCCTCATGGGTTACGGTGATGGCGCCGTGATGGGCGTTCCCGGCCATGACGAGCGTGATTTCGCTTTCGCCTTGCGCTATGGACTGCCGATCAAACAGGTCGTGGCGATTGACGGCAAGGACTTCTCGGATAGCCGCTGGGAGCCTTGGTACTCCGCTACGGACGGGAGCCGCTGTGTCAACTCGCGCTCGCCCGATGGTCGCTATGACTATAACGGCAAGAGCTACCAGGAGGCGGTGAATGCCGTCGCCGCGGACCTGACTGCCTTAGGGATCGGCGCAAAGAAGGTGCAATGGCGCCTGCGTGACTGGGGAATCTCGCGCCAGCGCTACTGGGGCACGCCGATTCCCATCATCCACTGCGATGCTTGCGGAGTGGTGCCCGTGCCGGAAGAGGATCTTCCGGTCGTTCTCCCCGAGGACCTGGTGCCGGACGGGAGCGGCAATCCGCTCAACAAGGATGAGCGCTTCCTCGCTTGTACGTGCCCCCAGTGCGGCGCGCCGGCGCGCCGGGAAACCGACACGATGGACACGTTTGTCGATTCGTCCTGGTACTACATGCGCTACTGCTGCCCCGATGCGGGGACGATGGTCGATGAGCGCACGGCTTACTGGATGCCGATGGATCAGTACATTGGCGGCATTGAGCATGCGGTTCTGCACCTGTTGTATTCGCGCTTCTGGACCCGGGTGATGCGCGACCTGGGGCTGGTCAAGTTCGCTGAGCCGTTCAAACGCCTGTTCACCCAGGGGATGCTGCTCGCGCACTGTTACTATCGCGAGGATGCCAACGGCAAGAAGCGTTGGTTCTATCCGGCGGAGGTCTTCGAGACGGTTGACGAGCGTGGCGTTCCGGTTGGCGCTACCGCTATAGAGGACAACAAGCCGGTCTTCTACGGTGGCATCGAGAAGATGTCCAAGAGCAAGAATAATGTCGTCGAGCCCGGAGATTTCATCAGGCGGTTCGGCGCGGATACGGCCCGTGCCTTCGTGATGTTTGCCGGGCCGCCGGATGCGAGTGCCCCATGGTCGGACGCGAGCGCGGAGGGTGTGCACCGGTTTCTCAAGCGGCTGTGGTCTTTCTGTCATGAGCAGCGCGAGCGTGTCATCGCGGCGCCGGCTTTGCGCGAGGCGGCGACGCTCGATGGCGGGTTGAAGAAGATTCGTCACGAGCTGCATACGACGTTGCAGCAAGCTTTGTTCGACTATCAGCGCATGCAGTACAACACCGTGGTTTCGGCGACCATGAAAATGTTGAACGCACTGGATGGGTTGAAGGCGCAGCCCGCGGGTGCGGGCGTGCTCAGGGAAGGGTTGGGCATTTTGCTGCGGACGTTGTATCCGATCGCGCCGCATATCACGCATGCTCTGTGGGTGGAGCTGGGGTTTGTCAAGGAGTTTGGCGACTTGCTGGATGCGCCGATGGCGCAGCCTGCCGAGGAGGCTCTCCGCCAGGATGAGCTGGAGTTGGTGGTGCAGGTTAACGGCAAGTTGCGGGGGCGGGTTACCGTTGCTGCGGGGGCCTCTGAGGAGGTTATCAAGTCGGTGGCGCTGGGTGATGCGACCGTGCAGAAGTTCGTGGGGGACAAGCCGGTGCGCAAGGTGATTGTGGTGCCGGGGAAGCTGGTCAACGTGGTGGTGTGAGGCGTATGCGGCGGGCTGCGGTTGTTCTCGCGCTGGTGTTGAGTGGCTGCGGGTTTCATCTGCAGGGGCGGGAGCCGCTGCCTGAGGTGGTCAGGACGCCTTATGTGCAGACCAGTGATCGGCAGAGTGAGTTTGCCTTGAGCCTGCAACGCGCGATGATTTCGTCGGGCGCGCGGCCTGTTGCGCAGAAAGACAAAGCGTCTGTTGTCGTTAACATCCTCAAGGATGATGTGGTTCGACGCACCTTGTCTGTGTCGGCGCAGAATCAGCCGGATGAGTATGAGCTTACTTATACGGTGCGGTTTTCGGTGACTTCCGGCGATAAAGAGTTGCTTCCGCCCACCGACATTTCGAATGTGCGTAGCTTTGCGTTCTCCGAGCAGCTCTTGTTGGCTAAGAATCATGAGGAGACTATCTTGCGGCAGGATATGGCTCATGATCTCGCCGATATGGTGATGCGGCGGCTAGCGAATCTGTAGACCCGCGGCCGCGATCGCGAGAAAGGCTCTGTCCGGGGGACGGCGTGAATACGGCTGCGCCCCGCTCGCTGAGCTCGCGTGGCTGCGCAATCCCTGTAGCCTCTGGCGCGGCTCCCTGCCGCGCAAGCCCCCGGACAGAGCCTTTCTCGCGCTCACGTCCACGCCCCGAGGGCTTGGGGTAATGCGCTGTCTCGCGCTATGTCGACGCCCGAGGGCTTGGGGCGATACGCGGTGTCGCGCTCGCACCCGCGCGCCCCGAGGGTTTGAACTGGGTCGATCGAACTGATTCGATATGTTGCTGTTGTCATCCATTGATCGGCTCGCGATTGCTGTGCTGTTGGATCGGTATGGCATGTACCTCAAGCTGGTTGCGCCGGATGAGGCGATTCCGGGGTCGTATTGGGGTGACAGCGAGGCTGGGCTTCGTGGCGACGGCTTGTTTGCGCGGCTCGATACGCCGATTCATTCGATTCTTCATGAGGCGTGTCATTACATCTGCATGACGCCCGAGCGGCGGGCGGGGCTCGATAAGGATGCGGGTGGGGATGACTTGGAGGAGTCTGCGGTTTGTTATTTGCAGGTGTTGCTTGCGGATGAGTTGCCCGGTGTCGGGCGCGATCGGTTGATCGCTGACATGGATGCGTGGGGGTACAGCTTCAGGCTCGGTAACACCCGCGCATGGTTTGAAGGCGACGCGGAGGACGCGCGCAAGTGGCTGCTCGATCATGGCGTGATCGACGGCGACAATCGCCCTACGGGGCTCGCAAGAGGCTGAGCGGCGCGCCCGCACGTTCTCGCCCCGGCCCAACTCCATGAATTTCTGAAGGAAATCCGGGCGCTTCGCAATGGGGCGTGGCGGTGACTAATGTCAGGCGCAAGTCCTGACTAGCGACCCTGTTTCTCTCGTCTCGAGCGGCCTAGCCTGTGGGCAACATGGGAGGGCGGGCTATGCAATTGGCGAAATCACCGGCGGCGGCGTTGACGGGGGTCGTCAAGAAGTATGGGGAGAAGACGGCGCTCGATGGGGTCAGTCTGAATATTCCAAGGGGAAGTGTCACGGCGCTGTTGGGGCCCAATGGGGCGGGGAAGAGTACGGCGGTGGGGTTGATGCTGGGGTTGATCACGGCGGATGCGGGACGGGTGGAGTTGTTTGGGAGGGCGCCCCAGGAGGTGGTGGCGCGGCGGAAGATTGGGGTGATGTTGCAGACTGCGGCGTTGCCCGAGACATTGCGGGTGGGCGAGCTCGTGGAGTTGGCGTCTTGCTATTACGCGCGGCCGCGGAAGTTGGCTGAGGTGGCAAGGATGGCGGGGATAGAGGATTTGCTGCGGCGGCCGTATGGGGCGCTGTCGGGTGGGCAGCAGCGGCGGGTGCAGTTCGCGGTGGCGATTTGCGGGAATCCGGAGTTGTTGTTTCTGGATGAGCCGACGACGGGGCTGGATATCGAGGCGCGCGAGGCGCTGTGGAATGTTGTGAGACAGCTGATCGCTCAAGGGTGCGCGGTGCTGTTGACGACTCATTACCTCGAGGAAGCGGAGGCGCTGGCGCATTGGGTGGCGGTGCTGGTGAACGGCCGCATCGTGACTGAAGGGTCAGTTGATGCGGTTCGTGCTGTGGGAGTGCGGCGCCACATTCGCTGCGTGAGTGTGCTCCCGGCTGCGCAGGTGCGACAGTGGCCGGGGGTTGATGCGGTTACTGCGCAGGGTCATCGGTTGGATATCGAGGCACGGATTGCGGAGCCGATTGTGCAGCGGCTGTTGATGACCGATCCGACGTTGAGTGAGCTGGAGGTTACCCGGGCGGGGTTGGCCGAGGCGTTCGTGCAAATTACCAAGCGGGGTCCGACGCATGCGTCGGACGGGTTGGCCTGCGAAGGACAACCCCGGTCCTCCACGGAGCGGGCTGAGCCCGCGCATGGGGGTCCGACGCATGCGTCGGACGGGTTGGCCTGCGAAGGACAACCCCGGTCCTCCACGGAGCGGGCTGAGCCCGCGCATGGGGAGGCGGCGTGATGGGTACCGTTGCTGTTATGGATTCGCGGGCGTCCGCTGCGGCGGATCGCGTCTCGGTGTTGCGGGTGTTCCTGGTCGAGACGCGCATGGAATGCATCCGGTTGTTGCGGTCGCCGGCGTTCGCTGTGCCGGTCATTCTGTTTCCGCTGATGTTCTATGGGCTGTTTGGTCTCGTGCTCGGGAATCACGGTGCGGCGGTCAACCCCGACGCCGCGCGGTATTCGCTGGCGACGTTCCTGGCCTTTGGGGCTATCGCGCCCGGGCTGTTCGGGATCGGGATCACGGTGGCGCTCGACCGGGATCGCGGGCTGTTGCAACTGAAGCGGGCATTGCCAATGCCGCCGGGCATCTATCTCGCGGCGAAGTTGGTTACGTCGATGGTGTTCGTGGCCGTGGTGTCGGTGGCCCTGATGTTGATGGCCAGCATCGTCGGCAAGGTCGTGCTCGAGCTCGTGCAGTGGGTGAGCCTGTTCGTTCTCGCAGTCCTGGGCGTGATTCCCTTTTGCGGGTTGGGCTTGATGGTGGGGACTCTGGTGAAGGGGCAGGCCGCGCCGGCGATTCTCAATCTGATCTACGTGCCCATGTCGTTCCTGGCGGGGATCTGGGTGCCGCTGTCGGTGTTGCCGCACTTCCTGGCGCAGCTCGCGCCGGTATGGCCGGCCTATCACCTGGCCAAGCTGGCCCAGACCGTGGTGGGAAATGGCAGAGCGGATC
>Ga0268266_10000944_pt1 | contig 37085 bp, 41 predicted proteins | sample KBSS13metaG_FD_190356 | JGI IMG/M metagenome (GOLD analysis project Ga0268266, IMG submission 190356) | Switchgrass rhizosphere microbial communities from Kellogg Biological Station, Michigan, USA - KBS S1-3 metaG (SPAdes) (version 2) | ecosystem: Host-associated > Plants > Roots > Rhizosphere...
GGCTGCGGACGGGTGCGCATATCCGAGTGATCGTCACTTCAGTGAACCCCATCGAAGGGCTCATTGATCTGGATCTGGTTGAGGACGCTTGAAGAACACAGAGACGATTTACGGCGTGCATGCTGTAAGGGTGTTGCTGGATAAGCATCCCGAGCGAGTTGTAGCGGTGCGTCTCGCCAACACGAGAGATGATCCGCGCGTCAGGGAGATTGACCAACTCGCCCAAAAAAAGGGACGTCCGGTTCAGCGCGTCGACGCTAACGCGCTAAAACACGCATTGGGGGACGTAGCCCATCAAGGTGTCGTAGCCGACATCACGCCATTGCCCCCATGGTCGGAGGACGATCTGCTCGAGGCCCTGCAACACGCGAAGGATCCGTTGCTATTGGCCTTGGACGGCGTGCAGGACCCGCACAACCTGGGAGCCTGCTTGCGAACGGCGGATGCCTGCGGAGCGATGGCGGTCATCGTTCCAAAAGACCGAGCGGCGCAGGTCAATGCCACCGTCCGTAAAGTGGCGGTCGGCGCTGCTGAAACGACCCCCGTGGTGGCCGTCACCAATCTGGTCCGCACGCTGAAGCTTCTGAAGGAAGCGAACCTGTGGATCGTGGGCGCGGACGCTGATGGCGCGAAGCTGGCTCATGAGGCGGACCTGAAGGGCGGCACCGTGCTGGTCTTGGGCGCGGAGGGGGCAGGGCTGAGGCACCTCACCAAGCAGACCTGTGACTGGATGGTCCGGCTCCCCCAGCTAGGGACAGTGGAGAGCCTCAACGTCTCGGTAGCCGCCGGGATGCTCCTTTATGAGGCGGTAAGGCAGCGAATGCCCGCGCCGCCCCCAGTGCCGCGGTAAGCGGCACCGCGCGGCAGCGCCGGCCAGCGCGGCAGTCCCGGCCAGCGCGGCAGCGCCGGCCAGCGCGGTAGCCCCGGCCAGCGCGGTAGCCCCGGCCAGCGCGGCAGCCCCGGCCAGCACGGCAGCCCCGGCCAGCACGGCAGCCCCGGCCAGCACGGCAGCCCAAAACCCGCGGCGGGCGGCCGTCAGCCGAGGCTGGTATCCACACCCCCGGTTGTGTATCCTTCGCGCCCCCTATTGCCCGGGCGCCCCAAAAGCCCGCAGCCATAGGCTCCTTGCCGCACCGAGCAAAGCCTCGCAACGGGCGGCTAACCCAATCCGTAAGGAGGAACTCATGAGGCACTACGAGATCGTTTTTCTCGTCCATCCGGATCAGAGCGAGCAGGTGCCCGCAATGATCGAGCGCTACAAAGGCATGATTGCCACCGGCGAAGGCCGCGTGCATCGCCTCGAAGACTGGGGTCGACGCCAGTTGACCTATCCCATCGCCAAAGTCCACAAGGCGCACTACGTTCTCATGAACATCGAGTGCGACCAGAAGACCCTCAACGACCTGACCGGCGCATTCCGCTTCAGCGATGCCGTCCTGCGTCACCTCGTGGTCAACATGGACGAAGCCGTCACCGAACCCTCACCGATGGCCAAGGCCGCGGACGAAGAGGGTGATGGCGGACGCCGTCGCGATCGTCGCGATGATGGTGATGATGACGGTGACCGTCCTCCACGCCGTGCGCGCGATGAAAATCCGGTGGCAGACAACGACGACGACGGCCCTGCTGACAACGCCTGAAGCGCGCCATCGCGCATCGACGTAGTGACAGCACGAGTGGCAACGTCCAAATAGAGGAATTCTGAACATGGCAATGAGCAGAGATCGTTCCAGCGGCCCGAGCGGCGGCGGAAACGGCGGATTCGGTGGTGGTGGCGGCGGCTTTGGTGGCGGTGGCGGCGACCGCGGTGGAGATCGCGGGGGCGGAGGCGGCGGTGGCCGTTTCTCCCGTCGCAAGAAGTTCTGCCGTTTCACGGCCGAAGGCGTCAAGTACATTGACTACAAAGATCTGGCCACGTTGAAGGGCTACGTCACCGAGACGGGCAAGATCGTCCCCAGCCGCATTACGGGCACGAAGTCGTTCTATCAGCGCCAACTCGCAGTAGCGATCAAGCGCGCGCGCTTCCTTGCCCTGCTGCCGTACACCGACCAGCACTGAGGCGATTCAAATGGACATCATTCTTCTCCAGAAGGTCGCCAACCTGGGCAACATCGGCGATCGGGTCAAAGTGAAGTCAGGGTTTGGGCGCAACTACCTGTTGCCCTCGGGCAAGGCCACCCTCGCCACCCCTGACAACATCAAGCGTTTTGAAGCCCGTCGTGCGGAGCTCGAGAAGGCCGCTCGCGAGCACTTCGCTTCCGCCGAGCAGCGCGCCGAGCAGCTCAAAGAGTTCAAGCTCGTCATTCCTGCGAAGGCAGGTACTGAAGGCAAGCTCTTCGGATCCATCGGCACGGCTGACATCGCCGAAGCGGCGACGAAGGCCGGCATCAAGATCGAGCGCAGCGAAGTGCGTCTCCCGAACGGTGCGCTGCGCGCCATCGGTGACCACTCTGTTGTTCTGCACCTGCACGCGGACGTCGATGTCCCGCTGGCAGTGACGATCGTAGCCGAAGAGTAAGTTTCAAAACCGGTGGCCGGTCCCACCAAAATGCGTCGCGAACCGCCAGCGTTCGAGCTGGCGGGTGCGCCGCTGCCACCACACTCAGTCGAAGCCGAGCAGGCCGTCCTTGGCGGCCTGCTTCTCGATCCTGCTGCCTGGGACAACGTCGCTGACGTGCTCATTGCGGAAGATTTTTACCGCGCTGACCACAAGCTGATTTTCCAAGCGATCGCGGCTCTGGCCACGACCTCGAAACCCACCGATGTTGTCACGGTAATCGGGGAGTTGGAGCGTCGCTCCGAATTGGAACAGGCGGGCGGTCAGGCCACTGTACTCACCCTGTCTCGTGACACCCCCTCAGCAGCTAACGTCCGTGCCTATGCAGACATCGTGCGCGAGCGCTCGATTCTGCGGCAACTCGTTACGGCCGGGACTGAAATCGCCGGCGCGGTTTTCAACAACGAGGGCGAAACCGCGCGCGAGTTGGTCGACAAAGCCGAGCAGAAGGTGTTTGAGATCGCAGAGATGGGATTCCGCGGCAAAGGCGGGGCCCAGCCCGTGCGCTCGTTGCTGCCGGGAGTCATCGATCAGATTGACGAGGCGTTCGCAAACCCCGACAAGCTGCGTGGTCTGCCGACAGGGTTCACCGACTTCGACAAGATGACCGGTGGCCTGCGCCCAGGCGACCTCGTGATCATCGCGGGTCGCCCATCCATGGGTAAGTCAACGTTTGCCGTGAACATGGCGGAGTACGCCGCGCTCCACCCGCGCGAGAAGCCCGCGTCCGTGGCGATCTTCAGCCTGGAAATGCCTTCCGAGCAGATCATCACCCGTATGTTGTCTTCCATCGGGGGAGTGCCGCTCCATAACCTGCGCAGCGGCAAGATCTCCGACGACGACTGGGTCCGCATCACGAGTGCAACCAGTCAGTTGTCAGAAGCCAAGATCTTCATCGATGAGACACCCGCGTTGTCACCGATGGAGTTGCGAGCCCGTGCCCGCCGCGTGAAGCGCGAGCACGGCCTGGATCTGATCCTCGTCGACTACTTGCAGCTCATGCAGGTGCCCGGTAACAAGGAAAGCCGTGCGACGGAAATCGGCGAGATCTCCCGCGGTCTGAAAATTCTCGCGAAAGAGCTCTCCTGTCCGGTCATTGCGCTTTCCCAGTTGAATCGGAGCGTCGAGCAGCGCGAGAACAAGAAGCCCGTCATGTCAGATCTGCGCGAGTCCGGCTCAATCGAGCAGGACGCAGACATGATCCTGCTGATTTATCGCGAAGAAGTCTACGATCGGCAGACGACCAAGAAGGGCATCGCCGAAATCGACCTCGTCAAACATCGTAACGGCGAGATCGGCACTTTCGTCCTGACCTTCCAAGGACAGTTCACGCGGTTTGCCAACTACGTCCCTGATACTTACGGCGACGGAGTCCTCAGGTGAATCGGCTCATCAGGGCCGTCATTGATACACGTGCGCTGAGGCACAACCTGCGGACCATCCGCGAACGTGCCAAAGGCGCGCGAGTCATGGCGGTGGTCAAGGCCAATGCCTACGGTCATGGCCTGATCCCAACAGCCCTGGCTCTAGCCGACGCCGATGCATTTGCCGTTGCCAGGTTGGAGGAGGGCCTCGCGCTGCGAGCAGCCGGCATAACCCAGCCCATCGTCTTGCTCGAAGGCGTGTTCGCCCAGGACCATCTGTTGGAAGCCGCGCGCCACGGTTTTGACCTCGTGGTCCACGACCCCTTGCAGATCGAGTTGCTGGAGGAATACTCCGGCGCGTCCCGCTTTCTGGTCTGGATGAAAATCGACACTGGTATGAACCGACTCGGTTTCCGCCCAGAAGATTTCCCAGCTGCGCTCGCACGTATCCAACGCATGCGCCCGGCCGCGCTGGAGATCCGCCTTCTGACCCATCTGGCTCGCGCCGACGAAAGCGACGACTCGATGACGCGCGAGCAACTCGCAAGATTCAAGGAAGCCATCCAAGGTCTCAATAACTGCGCCGTCAGCATCGCCAACACAGCGGGCTTGTTCGGCGACGTACACATCGAACAGGATTGGGTGAGGCCGGGGCTGGCGCTCTACGGTGCCTCACCGTTCGAGGACAAGACCGCAGCGGAATTGGGCCTGCATCCGGTCATGAGTCTCGAGACCTCGGTCATCGCGACCCGCAAGGTGAAAGCAGGAGAAACCGTTGGGTACGGTGGCACCTGGAAGGCAGCCCACGATTCAACCATAGCCATCATCGCCGCCGGCTACGGCGATGGCATCACACGCAACCTCGCAGGCGGAACCCCATTACTCGTGAACGGCCAACGCGCACCCGTAGTGGGTCGCGTCTCAATGGACATGATCGCCGTGGATGTAACGCACACAAACGGCGTCCACGTTGGAACGCCGGTGGTGTTATGGGGAGTGGGCCTGCCCGTAGAGGAAATCGCCCGCTACGCAGCAACAATTCCTTACGAATTGTTGTGCGGCGTGAGCCAGCGCGTCCCGCTGGAGCTCCGCTAGCGCGGCAACATCTTCCGCGCCCCCCGCCGCCGAATGAGTGAGCGCGCTCGACGCCCAGCCAGCCTCAGGTAACGAAAAACCCCATCTTCACGCCGGCCAACTGGATGACATCATTGTCAGCCAGCCGCGTCGCCTGTGCCCCAATGGCCGTGCCATTGAGCAACGGATAATCGTCAGCCTTGCCGCTGTCGACATGAACGATGAAATACCCCTCGGCCCGGCGAGTAATCGCCGCAACCTGCACACCCGGCCGCCCGAGCGTAGTCAGCGCCTTGCTCAGTTCCAGTTCGCGACCTGCAAAGGCGCCTGACAGCACCTGCAACTTCGCTTTCTTCAACGCAGCAGCGGAGGACGCGGTGTCATTCAACGCGCGAGTCTTGCCTGTAGCCGAAAGAGAAGGGGACACCTTCTCAGCAGCCTCACTGGCCGCACGTACTTTCTCGACAGGCCGTGACGACGGCTGAATCACCATCGTCTTCTCGAATTCATCCTGAGCCTCGTCGTCCTCGACGAAGCGCAGTTGATGGTGCCCGACCGTGACCACGTCGCCGTGCTGCAAAGCGTGCTTTTTGATCAGCTTGCCGTTGACGTAAGTGCCGTTCGTGCTGTTCAGATCCTCGAGAAACGAGTCATTGAGGATGTTGATGATCAACGAGTGATGACCGCTGACGGCGGCGTTGTCGATGCGGATGTCATTGTCAGGGAGGCGGCCGATCGTGTACCGCTCCTTGTTCATGTTGTATTCCGCCATCACCTGGCCATCCAGGCTCAAGACCAACCTTGCCATGTGCTTAGCCCCTGTCAGCCGAACCAGCCGAGGATCTTGTCGAAAATTCGCGTTTTGGCGGGAAAGGCGTCCAGCACGGTCGCCATCACGACCGAGACGTTATCCCGCCCTCCATTATCATTCGCCAGTTGAATCAACTGCTTGGCGACCGTATCCAGATTATCATTAAAGGTGTTTATGGTTAAATGAATATCTTCGTCTTCAACCATATCCGAGAGGCCGTCTGAGCACAGCATGTAGGCGTCGCCCTTCTGGACGGCGACCTCCTGGATTTCCACCTCAACGTTGGGCTCCACACCCAAAGCGCGTGTGACGTAGTTCTTATTGGCCGCACGTTGGGCTTCCTCCGCAGAGTAGAAGCCCCGGTCCACCAGCTCCTGCAGCAGCGAGTGGTCCATCGTGACCTGCTCTAGCTTGTCGCTGCGCTGGCGGTACAGCCGGGAATCGCCGACGTGTGCAATCGTGATCTTGTTGTCAAAAAACAGCGCAGCAACCACCGTGGTCCCCATGCCTTCGCACTGGGGCTGCGTTTTCGCCGTCTGGTAAATGATCTTGTTGGCCCGATGAATCGCATCGCGCAGGATGATCGTCGGCCGGGACAGGCCGGATTCGCGATCCTGCACGTTCATATCCTCGCGCTCGACCTGCTCACGGACGAGATTGACGATGGTCTTGACGGCGATGCCGCTGGCAACCTCGCCGGCGTTGTACCCGCCCATGCCATCCGCCAATACGAGCAGACCGATGTCAGCATCGAATGCAATTGTGTCCTCGTTGTGCTCGCGGACCTTGCCGGTGTCGGTCAAACCAACGAAGCGCAACCTGCCTTTCAGGCTCATGCTGCGTCCTGACCTGCCAGCGGTCCGCAAACTGTGATACGTGTCACTTTCCCGTCCCCGATTCGAGCCGGCATACGCTAGCATTGGCTGCGGTGCGGTGCAGGCGAGAGGTCACAAACTCGGCATTTCCGTTATCGGACATGGCCGCGCGCATCCTAACCAGTTGAAACCCAAGCGGATAGATGGCTCGTACCAGTCCTGTATTTGTCTGTAGCGCCTGCCAGGGCGAATCCCCGAAGTGGCAAGGCCAATGTCCCCAGTGCGGGGAGTGGAACACCCTCGAGCAGCGGGCCGTCCCCGCGGGCCGTGCGGCCCGTAAGGGCGCCTCCCTGGCGGTATCGACTTCCAACGCGGAACCACGGCGGCTGGAAACAGCCCTCGGCGGGATTGGCAAGCGGCTCACTACGGGCCATGAAGAGCTCGACCGGGTCATGGGTGGCGGCATCGTACCCGGATCGGTGACCCTGTTGGGAGGAGATCCGGGTATCGGCAAGTCGACACTGCTGCTGCAGGTCGCGGCCAGCGTGGCCACAACCAACGGCGTGCTGTACGCGAGTGGTGAGGAGTCCGTATCCCAGATCGCCGCTCGCGCGCAACGGTTGGGCCTGGAGGGCACGCTCGAAGTCGTTGCCGAGTCAAACCTCGAAACCATTCTCTCTCTTGCAACGGAACGCAAGGGAACGTTGCTGATCGTTGATTCTATCCAGACCATCGAATCGAACACAGTCGAGACCAGCCCGGGTGCGGTAGCGCAGTTGCGGGAATGTACTGCAGAGCTCGTCCGGTTTGCCAAGTCGACGGCCACCGCGGTCATCATCATCGGGCACGTTACCAAGGAGGGCGCGATCGCCGGCCCGCGGATGCTGGAGCATCTGGTCGATACCGTGCTGTATTTCGAGAGCGAGGCGGGCAGTCGCTTTCGCATCGTGCGCTCCACGAAGAACCGTTTCGGTGCCGTCAACGAGCTGGGATTCTTCGCCATGGCCGAATCCGGCCTGAAGGAAGTCCGCAACCCGTCCGCAATCTTCCTGTCGCGCGCTACCGAGCCCGCCGCCGGCAGCATCGTCACCGTGACGAGGGAGGGCGGCCGGCCGCTGCTCATCGAGTTACAGGCGTTGGTCGATCGAATGCGCTTTGGTGCGCCGCGGCGCGTAGCGCAGGGACTGGATTCCAACCGGGTGGCCATGTTGCTGGCGGTCATGAACCGCCATGCGCAGGTGTCACTGCAGGAACACGATGTGTTTGTGAATGTCGTGGGCGGAGTCCGTATCAACGAGACGGGTTGGGATCTGCCGGTCGTCCTGGCGCTCGCCTCCAGTCTCACTGACAAGATCATACCCAACTCTCTCATCGCTTTTGGAGAGTTGGGGCTGACGGGGGAGGTGCGTCCGGTCGCCTACGGGGAGGAGCGCTTGCGCGAAGCACACAAGCAGGGCTTCCGGATCGCTGTGGTGCCGAAGGAGAATGCTCCCCGCAAGCCGCTCGAAGGGTTGCAGGTACTGGCCGTTGGTCGTGTCGGCGAGGCGTTGGAAGCCGTATTCAACCGGTCGCAGTAACCTCATCCGTCGCCGGAGCATAGATCCGCACCGTCCGGATGGCGTTATCGGCGATCTGCAGCACTTCAAACTGATAGTCCCCGACCTTGAGGGTCGTCCCCGGCTCGGGGATGGTTTCCAGCTGCTCGAGCAGCAGGCCGTTGATGGTTTTCGGTCCATCCGTGGGCAACTGCCATTGCAGGGCCCGGTTCAAAGCGCGGATGGTGGCGCTGGCATTCACAATGAATACCCCCGGCCGTTCCGGGTGGATGTCACGGTGAGTGATGGTTGCGGGGTCGGTCGTGAACTCCCCGACGATCTCCTCCAGGATATCTTCCAACGTCACCAGGCCTTCGATGTCGCCGTACTCATTGACTACGAAGGCCAGGCGCCGGCGGTTGCGTTGGAACTGCGAGAGCTGCACGGTAAGGGCGGTGCTCTCCGGTACGAAGTAGGGTTCCCGGCTGCTGGCGACCTCGATGAGCTTCTCCCGGGTAAGGGTGCCCCGCGCCAACTCCTGCGCCACCCGTTTCATGTGCAGAATACCGAGCAGCTTGTCCAACTCCCCGTCATAAACCGGCAGCCGGGTATGCGGTGTCTGGCGCAACTGATCGAGAATGTCGTCCCAGTTCTCCTGCACATCAATCGCCGAGATCTCCTGCCGCGGGATCATGATGTCATTCACCGTGACCTGCCCGAGATCGAGGATCGACAACAGCATCTGCCGGTGCCGGGCCGGAATCAGGGGGCCCGCTTCGGCTACCACAGTGCGCAGCTCCTCTGTGTTCAGGGCCTGGCTGCCACGCGCTGACTTGCCAACACCGAATACTCTCAACAGGCCGTACGCCAGCTTGTTGGTCAGCCACAAGACGGGGCGGGCGACGATTACCAGCACCTTGTAGATACGCGCCGCACCCAAGGCAACGAGCTCCGGGTAGGTCGCGGAATAGATTTTGGGCGTGAGCTCGCAGAACACGATCACGACAACAGTCAGGACGAAGCCCGTCACCGGGACTGCCCACTCGTACCCCGTCCGCTGGGCCAGAATGGTTGCGACCGCGGAGGCAAAAACGCTGGCGGCCGCCAGGATCACGAGATTGGCGCCCAGCCAGTCATCCGGCTTCGCCAGCAGCGCTTCCAGCACTTTCGCCGTTTTCTGGCCCTGCTGTGCCCGGTGCTTGATCCGGTAGCGGTTGACGGAGAGCATCGCCACTTCCGTGCCGGACGAGAAGGCGATGATCACCAGCAGAAAAAGCAGCGCAAACAGCAAAGCACTCGACGGAGCGTCGTCCAAGGCAGTGTTCCTCGATCTGAACTGAACCGTTCAGAAGGGGACTATAATCGACGTCCGCTCTCCGAGTTCACCGCACCGGTTACCGCATGTTCGACAATCTGACCGCTCGCCTCACCAAGACCATCGAAAACCTGCGGGGCAGGGGTCGAATCACCGAAGACAACATCGGGGAGGCCATGCGCGAGGTGCGCGTCGCCCTGCTCGAGGCGGATGTAGCGCTTCCGGTCATCAAGACCTTTATAGAGTCCGTCAAGGCCAAGGCACTGGGTGCGGAAGTCGCGTCCAGCCTGACGCCGGGCCAGGCGTTCATCGGCATCATCCACCAGGAGCTCGTCCAGCTCATGGGCGGTCCCCGCGCCGGCATTAACTTGCGCGCGCAACCGCCTATCGTCGTGCTGCTCGCCGGTCTGCAGGGTGCCGGTAAGACCACCACCGCGGCCAAGTTGGCGCGTTGGCTCATTGAGCGCGAAAAGAAGCGCGTCCTCCTGGTGAGCACCGACGTACGCCGCCCCGCCGCAATGTTGCAGCTCGAACGACTGTCCGAGCAGGTGGGGGCTCAGTACTTCGCCGCCAGCGCGTCTGACCCACCAGCGAACATAGCCCGCGCGGCTGTGGACGCTGCGAAACGTGGTGTTTTCGATGTATTGATTGTTGATACCGCGGGCCGACTCCATGTGGACGAGGCTTTGATGGCTGAGGTGCGCGACATCGACTCCGCGGTCCATGCCACCGAGCGCCTGTTTGTTGTCGACGCGATGGCCGGCCAGGACGCCGTCAATGCCGCTCGCGCGTTCGGCTCAACCCTGGATCTGACCGGCGTCATCCTGACGAAGGCGGACGGCGACGCCCGCGGCGGCGGCGCGCTCTCGGTACGCCAGATCACCGGCAAGCCCATCGTTTTCATCGGCGTCGGCGAAAAAACCGAAGCCCTCGAACCCTTCGACCCCGAGCGCATGGCCTCCCGCATCCTCGGCATGGGCGACGTCGTCAGCCTGGTCGAGCAGGTGCACCGCCAGGTCGACACCCAGGAAGCGGAGCGGCTGGCCAAGAAGGTGGTCAAGGGCAAGGGCTTCGATATGGCCGACCTCAAGAGCCAGCTCGAGCAGCTGCAGAAAATGGGGGGCGTGGCCTCCTTTATGGACAAGCTCCCAGCCGCGGCAATGCAAAAGGCCGGGTCCATCAATGCCGAGCAGGGTGACAAAGACCTGCGTCGGCAGATCGCGATCATCAATTCCATGACCCGCAAAGAGCGCCGCAATCCAGGAATCATCGACGGCTCGCGTCGCCGCCGCATCGCCACAGGCTCTGGAACTCAGGTTCAGGACGTGAACCGGCTCCTGAAGCAATTCATGGAGATGCAGCGGGTCATGAAGCAGATGAAGGGCGGCAAGCTCCGCCAGCTCATGAGCGCCCTCAAAGGTGGCATGGGAGGTGGACCCCCACCGGGGTTTCCAGGGCGGTAATTCCGGCCTCTGCCGACCCGCCGGCCGCCTCGGGTTCTGGTGCCCCTAAGCCACTGAAAAGAAAACCCGCCAGCCTCTTTCAGTGGACACGAAAGGCACGTAGAATCCGCGCTCTTTTTTGGGCCGGTGCGAACCGGGTCCGTACCGAACGCGAGAGAACTGGATAAATGGTAACCATACGCCTGACGCGGCGCGGGGCGCGCAATCAGCCCTTCTACCACGTGGTAGTGACCGACAGCCGCAAGCGGCAGGGCGGCCTGAGCCTGGAGCACGTGGGTTTTTTCAACCCGATTGCCCGCAAGACCGAGCCGAAACTGAAGCTCGATCTGCCGCGAATTGATTATTGGGTGAGCAAGGGCGCGCAGCAGTCCGATCGAGTGCGCTCGCTCGTTGCGTCATATCGGAAGCAGGCCACGGCCTGACTGTACGCTGGGTCGAGCTCGGCCGCATTGGCGCCCCCTTCGGCGTCAGAGGCTGGATGCATGTTGACTCCTACACCGATCCGCCCGATGGCCTACTCGAATATCCACAATGGGTATTACGAAGCGGCTCGGGGGATCGCGTAACGCGTAAGCTGGTCGAAGGGCAGCCGCAGGGCGACCGGTTGGTCGCGCGGTTGGAAGGAATCGAGGATCGCGACGCCGCGGCACGTTTGACCGGGTGCGTGATCGAGGTGCAGCGGGCCGAGCTGCCGCCACCGGGGAAGCGCCAACACTACCGCGCCGACCTGTTGGGACTGGCGGTCCGCAACCTGGAAGGGGTTGAGATGGGTCATGTCGCGCAGTTTGTGGACGCGCCGACGGGCCCGGTGATGGTGGTGAAGGATGCTGACGGGCGGGAGCACTGGGTGCTCGCCACACGTGAGTATCTGCGCAAGGTCGAGATGGATGCGGGGCTGATTGTCGTGGATTGGCCGCTGGACGAGACGTGACGCGCCGTCGGCAAGAGTCACGCCTTGCCCGGGTTGGTGGGCTGCTGGATCTCGAGTAGGGGCACGCTGTGAGGATAGAGGTCGTCACGCTGTTTCCGGAGATGATCAGCGGGGCGCTGAAGTTCGGGATCGTCGGCCGTGCGTTGGATCGAGGTCTGCTGAGCGTCGGAACGGAAGATCCGCGCGCCCATACCACCGATCCCCATCGCACGGTGGATGACCGGCCGTATGGCGGGGGTCCCGGGATGGTGCTCAAACCGGAGCCCATGCTGGCGGCGATTGGCGCGGCGCGGGCGCGGGTGCCGGAAGGCAGCCCGAGAATTTATCTGTCAGCGCAGGGCGAGCGCTTCGGACAGCGTCAGGCTGAACAGTTGGCCGCGTTGCCCGGGTTCGTGCTGGTGGCAGGACGATACGAAGGTTTGGATGAGCGCGCGTTGGCGCTGGGCATCGATCGCGAGCTGTCGCTCGGTGACTATGTGGTGTCGGGCGGAGAGCTGCCGGCACTCGTGGTGATCGATGCGGTGGCTCGATTGCTGCCAGGTGCGTTGGGCGATGAGCGTTCGAGTGTTGAGGAGTCGTTTACCGCAGGTTTGCTCGACTGGCCGCACTACACACGGCCGGAAGTGTTCGAGGGACTGGCGGTGCCGCCGGTGTTGTTGTCGGGCAATCATGCCGACATCCGCCGCTGGCGACTGAAGCAGGCGGTGGAGCGTACGTGGTTGCGCCGTCCCGACCTGATTGCGGCGAACCCACTCGCGCCCGAGGCGAGCAAGTTACTGAATGAGTTTCTCACCGCGCGGGCGGTGGGAACTATAGATTGATCGGTCACCGCAAATGCGGTGAACATTGAGGATTTAAGACATGAGCAAGATTACCCAGGAACTCGAAAAAGCACGCATGACCCGTGAAGTCCCGGACTTCAAGCCCGGCGATACGGTGGTCGTGAACGTGAAGGTGGTCGAAGGCGACCGCGAGCGCGTACAGGCTTACGAAGGTGTTGTGATTGCCATCAGCAATCGCGGCCTGAACTCGTCCTTCACGGTGCGCAAGATTTCGCACGGCGAGGGCGTCGAGCGCGTCTTCCAGACCTACAGCCCGTCGATCAGCGACATCGCGATCAAGCGCCGCGGCAGCGTCCGTCGCGCCAAGCTGTACTACCTGCGTGACCTGTCGGGTAAGGCCGCGAGAATCGAAGAGAAGATCTAAGCGACCGGACGGACGGCCGGAGGCCGCATCTTGCAAATGGTCCGGGCGATTCTGTGGGGGCTGTGGCGCGGCCTGGATGTGCTGCGCAAGTTCCTGCACCTGATCTTTCTGTTGGTGGTATTCGGGTTTGTATTCGGCGCGCTGCGCGTGTCGATGCCCACCATTCCTGCGAAAGCGGCCCTCCTGATCCAACCCGAGGGCCAGCTCGTCGAGCAGATGTCCGGCGATCCGCTGGGCCGCGCAATCGAAGAAGCGCGCGGCCAGGGTCGTCCCGAAACACTCCTCTGGGACGTCGTCGACTCCATCCGCTATGCCGCGAAGGACAAGCGGATCCCCGTCCTGGTCATCGACCTCGAGAAGTTCGATGGCGCAGGCCAACCCACCCTGGAGGAATTCGCCAAGGCCATCCGCGAATTCCGCGCTGCCGGTAAGAAGGTCATTGCCTTCGGTACCGAGCTGACCCAGGACCGTTACTACATCGCCGCCCAGGCGGATGAAATCTACCTCGATCCGCTCGGCTTCGTGCTCCTCGACGGGTACGGCCGCTACCGGATGTTCTTCAAAGAGGCGCTCGACAAGATCGGCGTCGATATCAACGTCTTCCGCGTAGGTGCATTCAAGAGCGCGGTGGAGGCGTACACCCGGACTGACATGTCGCCTGAGGACAAGGAGGAGAGCCTCGCTTACCTCAACGCCCTCTGGACCAACTACCAGTCTGCAATGACTCGCGCTCGTAAGCTTCCGCCGGACGCGATCGCCACCTACGTCAACACGCTGTCCAAAGCAGTGCCCGCCGCTGGCGGCAACGCCGCGCAGGTAGCACTGCAAGCCGGCCTCATAACGGGCATCAAGTCACGTCAGGACGTCGAGCGGCGGATCATTGATCTCGTCGGTCAGGACGATTCCGACGGCTCGTTCCAGAACGTTCACGAACAGGACTACGTGCGGATCGCGCACGCTGACAAGAAGCTCCACGGCGACGGCAAGAAACACGTTGGTGTGATCGTTGCTGCGGGCGAGATCCTCGACGGCGATCAACCTCCGGGCACGGTTGGCGGTGACACCACTGCACGGCTCATCCGCCAGGCGCGTTTGGATAAGGATGTTGCAGCGGTTGTTCTGCGTGTCGATAGCCCAGGCGGCAGCGTTCTGGCATCGGAGCATATCTACCGGGAGCTGCAGGCCTTGCGCGCAGCCGGCAAGCCAGTGGTGGTGTCCATGGGTGACCTCGCCGCGTCCGGTGGCTACTACATCTCAGCGCCCGCCGATGAGATCTGGGCCAGCCCGGCAACGCTGACAGGCTCGATCGGTATTTTCGCGATCATTCCCACTGTCGATAAGACGCTCGGCAAGGTCGGTGTGAACGTCGACGGTGTGGGTACCAACCCGCTGGCTTCGCAGATGCGAATCGACCGTCCGTTGGGACCGGAAGCTCGCGCTCTGTTGCAGTCAGAAATCGAGCGCGGCTACGACGTGTTCCTGGATCGTGTCTCGACCGGCCGTAAGAAGACGCGCGAGCAAATTGATTCCATTGCGCAGGGCCGTGTCTGGGCCGGCGTGGATGCCAAGCGGTTGGGTCTGGTTGACGGGTTGGGTTCGTTTGACGATGCCACCAAGGCAGCGGCCCGCCGGGCCAAGCTGACCGACTACGAAGTCGAGTTCATGGAGCCGGAGTTGTCCTGGGCCCAGGAGCTGGTGCTGCAGATGAAGACCCGTGCCGTGAAGATGGCTATCGGGTCTTCAAACGATCCGTTGGGGCAGGTCGCGAAGCGGTTTGATCCGCTGACTCGCCAGGTTGAGCTGCTGAGCAAGCTCAGCGAGCCCAACAAGGTGTACGCCTACTGCTTCTGCACCGCGGACTAGAGGGTCGCCCAGTCGAGGATGACTTTCCCCGACTTGCCTGACCCCATGGTCTCGAATCCCTTCAGGTACTCCTGAATGGGGAAATGGTGCGTGATGATGGGTTGCAGGTTGAGCCCGCTCTGCAGCAGCGCGGACATCTTGTACCAGGTCTCAAACATCTCGCGTCCGTAGATGCCCTTCAGGGTCAGTCCCTTGAAGATGACCTGGTTCCAGTCGATGGCGACTTCCTCCGGCGGAATGCCGAGCATCGCAATCGACCCGCCATGGCGCATCGTCCGCAGCATCTCGCGAAGCGCAGTGGCATTGCCCGACATCTCCAACCCGACGTCGAAGCCTTCCTTCATCCCCAGCTCTTTCATCGTGTCATCGAGAGATTGACTCGTGACATTGATGGCCTTCGAGGCGCCCATCTTGCGAGCGAGGTCGAGGCGATAGTCATTCACGTCAGTGATGACGACGTGTCGGGCACCAACAAAGCGGGCAATGGCGACGGCCATGATGCCGATGGGGCCTGCGCCGGTGATCAGCACGTCTTCACCGACCATGTCGAATGCCAACGCCGTGTGGGTTGCGTTACCGAACGGATCCAGAATTGAAGCGACGTCGTCGCTGATGGAGTCCGGTAGTTTGAAAGTGTTGACTCCGGGGATCGACAGATACTGCGCGAATGCACCCGGCCGGTTCACACCGACACCGACAGTGTTGCGGCACAGGTGTCTGCTGCCGGCACGGCAGTTACGACAGTAACCGCACGTGATGTGACCTTCGCCGGAGACGCGATCGCCGATGGCAAGTCCACGGACCTCCGAACCCATCTCGACGATGCGGCCGCAATACTCGTGACCGACGGCCATCGGCACCGGGATCGTTTTCTGCGCCCACGCATCCCACTTGTAGATATGCATGTCGGTACCGCAGATCGCGGTCTTGGCGACTTCAATCAGCACATCGTTGGGACCGACCTTCGGCTCCGGGATGTCATCCAGCCAGATGCCGGGGGAGGCTTCTTTCTTGACGAGTGCTTTCAATTAATAACTCCGATTTCCTTACCGACGCTCGTGAACGCTTCAATCGCCCGATCCAACTGCTCCCGTGTCAGGGCCGCCGACATCTGGGTCCGGATGCGGGCCTGTCCCTTCGGCACCACGGGGAATGAGAAGCCGATGACATACACGCCGCGTTGCAGCAGCTTGTCCGCCATCTGGCCAGCCAGGGCCGCATCGCCCAGCATCACCGGGATGATGGGATGTTCACCTGGTTTGAGGTTGAAGCCGGCTTTTTCCAGTCCCTGGCGGAAGTGGCGGGCGTTGTCGAACAGTTGGCTCCGCAACTCCGGCGCGTTTTCCAGCAAGTCCAAGACTCTCAGGCTGACACCCGCCACGACCGGTGGAATGCTGTTGGAGAACAGGTATGGCCGGGACCGGTTACGAAGCCAGTCAATCACTTCCTTCCGGGAAGAGACGAAACCGCCGCTGGCGCCACCCAAGGCCTTGCCGAGGGTGCTCGTGACGATGTCGACACGCCGCGCCACGCCGCAATGCTCCGGGGTGCCACGGCCTGTCGGTCCCATGAAGCCGGTCGCATGGGAGTCATCGACCATCACGAGCGCGTCGTACTTATCTGCAAGGTCACAGATCGCTTTCAGATTGGCGATGGTGCCATCCATGGAGAACACGCCATCGGTCGCAATGAGCCGCGTCCGCGCCGACTGGGTCGCCTTCAGAGCGTTTTCCAGCTCATTCATGTCGTTGTTGGCATAGCGATGTCGCTGTGCTTTGCATAACCTGATGCCATCGATGATGCTGGCATGGTTGAGCGCATCCGAGATGATGGCGTCCTTTTCATCCAGCAGCGTCTCAAACAGCCCGCCGTTGGCATCGAAGCAGGAGGAGTAGAGGATGGTATCCTCGGTTCCCAGGAACTTGCTCAAGCGCTCTTCGAGCTGCTTGTGAACACTCTGTGTTCCGCAGATGAAGCGCACGGAGGCCATGCCATAGCCGAAGCGGTCGATGGCCCGGTGCGCGGCTTCGCGCATGGCCGCATGATTGGCGAGGCCCAGATAGTTGTTCGCACACAGGTTCAGGACGTCGCGGTCGCCCGTTCTGACCAGGCCCCCCTGCGGCCCCGCGAGGACGCGCTCACTCTTGTACAGGCCCTGTTCCTTCAGACCCGCGAGATCGGCTCGCAACCGTTCAATGAAAGCTGGATTCATGGGTTCCAATTATACTCTCCAGGCATGAGCGACGTTGCCAATGAAGGCGGCCCCGGGGCCGCACGTATAGACCGCTGGCTGTTCGGAGTCCGACTGTTTAAATCGCGGTCGCTGGCTGCGGATGCGGTAAGCGGTGGCAAGGTTCACATCAACCACCAGCGTGTGAAGCCGTCCCGCGAGGTGGAGGTGGGCGATACCGTAACCTTCACGCGGGGCTCGGTTGAGTTCGAGTGCGTGGTGACCTCGGTTCCCCTGCGGAGGGGGCCGGCGAGCGAGGCCGCCCGATGTTATGACGAAACGGCGGCCAGCAAGGCGCGCCGCGAAGAGTTCTCCGCCCGGATGAAGGTCGCCGCGGCTCTGACGCCACGCCCATTGGAGAGGCCCGACAAGCATGACCGCAAAGCGCTCAGGCGCCTACGCGGGCGGGATTGAAAGGCGGCCTCTGCAGGCCCAAGGTAATCTCATGTCGCTGAGCGTTTTTGACATTTTCAAAGTCGGCATCGGCCCGTCGAGCTCACACACCATGGGCCCGATGCGCGCCGCGCGCGAGTTCGTGCTCCATTTGAAGCGGGACGGGCTGCTCTCGGCCACGAGCCAGATCGCAGTGCGGCTGTACGGCTCCCTGGCCCTCACCGGTATCGGCCACGGTACGGATCGAGCCGTCCTGGCCGGCCTCGAAGGCGCCGAGCCCGAAACCGTCGATCCTGACAGCATCGAGCCCATCATCCGGCGCATCAAATCCGCAGGCCGCATCAAACTGCTCGGTGAGCACGAGATCGCTTTCGACGAGCCGATGCAACTTCTGTTCATGCGTCACGAGAAGCTCCCTCGCCATTCCAACGGCATGCGGTTTACCGCGCTTGCAGCGGACTCTCGCGTGTTACGTGAGGAGGATTACTACTCCATCGGTGGCGGCTTCATTGTGCGCGGCGACGAAGCCGAAGCCAGCGGCGTGTTTGCCAACAAGCAGCCGCCGTATCCATTCAACTCCGGAGCCGAGCTGCTTGCCAAGTGCAAGGAGAATGGGTTGGAGTTGTACGAGCTGATACTCGCCAATGAATGCACCTGGCGGCCGGAGGAGGAAGTTCGCGCGGGGTTGCTGCATCTCTGGACAGTCATGCAGAAGTGTGTCGAGCGTGGTTTTCATCAGACGGGGCACCTGCCGGGTGTGCTGAAGGTGCGTCGCCGGGCACCGAAGATGTATCGCGTCCTGACCGAAGGGAAGGGCTCGTCCGCCCTCGAGGTCATGGACTGGGTGAACGCCTTCGCGCTGGCCGTGAACGAAGAGAATGCCGCTGGCGGCCGGGTAGTCACCGCTCCCACCAACGGCGCCGCCGGAATCGTCCCCGCAGTCCTTCACTACTACACCCGCTTCGAAGCGGGCGCCAACGAAGCCGGCATCATGCGGTTTCTGTTGTGCGCCGCAGCGATGGGCATGCTCTACAAGCAGAACGCCTCCATCTCTGGTGCAGAGATGGGTTGCATGGGCGAAGTCGGCGTCGCCTGCTCCATGGCAGCGGCCGGTTTGGTCGCAGCCATGCACGGCACCAACGAGCAGATCGAGAACGCCGCCGAGATCGGCATGGAACACAACCTGGGTCTGACATGCGACCCCGTCGCCGGCCTCGTGCAGATCCCCTGCATCGAGCGCAACGCCATGGGCTCTGTGAAAGCCATCAACGCCGCCCGCCTCGCGATTCGCGGCGATGGCACCCACAAGGTGTCACTGGACCAGGTAATCGCCACGATGAAACAGACGGGCCTGGACATGCAGACCATCTACAAAGAAACCTCCCAAGGAGGCTTGGCCGTCAACGTCCCCGAATGCTGATCACGCCCAGAGGGCGAAGAGGCCGACGGGGGGTGACTCGTTGAAGGAGTCGCGGAGCGTGCTGGGGACTACGGCGCTCCAACTGTTGGTGTCAAACGTGAAGGAGCAGGCGGCTGCGGTGTTGAGGGAGCCGATGCCCCTGTTTGGGGCGAGCAGGTGGGCGACTTCGGAGATGCCGGGGTTGTGTCCGACGATCATCAGGTGGTGGATGCGAGGACCGGTAGACTGCACGATCTGTAGAATGTCTTCCGCCGGCGCAAGGTAGAGCGATTCCTCGCTGCGGATGTTCCGCCCACTGACGCCGAGTTCCCGTGCAACAATTTCAGCGGTCTGCGCTGCTCGGCGGGCAGCGCTCGTCAGCAGGACGGCCGGCACGAGCTGTAACTCCAGTAACCGCCGCCCCATGGCCTCGGCTTCCGTCTGTCCGCGCCGATTCAACGGCCGCTCGAAGTCTGATATCTGCGGATCCTTCCACTGTGCATTTCCATGGCGCATCAGTGTCAGGCGCTTCAAACAGAGTTCTCCACCAGGATGCGCCCGTTCTCTTCGCGCACACGAAAGGTTCGTAAAGGTTCGTAGGCAGGAGGCGTGAGTGCCTCACCGGTCCGCGCGCAGAAATGCGCACCGTGCCGCGGGCAAATGATCTGACATTCCGCCACTTCCGCACCCTCCAGGGGCTCGCCGTCGTGTGTACAACGGTCTTCTACTGCGTAGAGCTGATTCCCACAGCGTACGACAAGTAGGGCGAGCCCGTCGATATCCGCGGCGAAGGATTTTTGATCGGTGAGCGAGTCGGCGGCACCGACATCCACCCAGTCGGCGCTCAAAACATCCCCGTCTGCAGGCGGGCGGCCTCGGACATCATGCTCTGATTCCAGGGCGGATCGAAGGTGAGCTCAACTTTGGCGCTGCTCACGGTGGGAATGCGCTGCACTTTGTCCTTCACATCCTCGACCAGCACCTCGCCCATGCCACAACCGGGGGCGGTCAGTGTCATGGTGATGTCGATTGCGCGCGTGCCATCGTCATTGGCGGTGACGTTACAATCGTACACAAGTCCCAGGTCCACGATGTTGATCGGGATCTCCGGGTCGAAACAGGTGCGCATCTGGTCCCAGGCGAGCTTTTTGACATCCTCCTCGGTTGCATTGGGAGGCAGCTCGGGCGCCTTCGCCGCTTCCTTGCCGATGGCATCGGCGTTCTCGCCGGCAATGCGAAACAGGTTGCCCTCGATGTAGACCGTGAAGCTGCCCCCCAGCGCCTGGGTAATGTAACCGGCCTGACCCGGTTTCAACTTCACTTCCACACCGGCAGGGACGATCACCGCCGGGACTTCCCGGTTGACGACAAACGGTTCGTTTTCGTGACTGCGCATGGCTTACTCCGTCGACACCGTGGCGGCGCCCCTGTCCAGGGCAGCGTTCAACGTGTGCCAACACAAGCTCGCGCATTTGACACGGGCAGGGTACTCGCGGACGCCGGACAGGGCAGCCAGCTTGCCCAGTGAAGGGTCAGCCACGGCTTCCTGTTTCGTGAGCAGCGAATGCACTTTGTCGAACAAGCCGCCGATTTCGGCCTTGTCCTTACCCTTGATGGCTTCTGTCATGAGCGAGGCGGAGGCTGTTGAGATGGCGCAGCCCTTGCCCTCGAAACGGATGTCCTCGACGCGATCACCGTCCATCTTCAGAAACACAGTCAGTCGGTCGCCGCACAGGGGGTTGTGACCGTCGGCATGAGCGTCCGACGGCTCCAGCTTCCCGAAGTTGCGGGGTCGCTTGTTGTGATCCAGGATCACATCGCGATAGAGCTCTTTCAGATCCATCAACCAAACACCTCGCGCGCCTTGCCGAGCGCTGCCACCAGGCTCTTGACGTCGTTCTCGGTGTTATAGACCGCGAACGAGGCGCGCACCGTAGCGGGCAATCCCAGGAAAGTCATCAGCGGCATGGCGCAATGGTGGCCGGTGCGTACCGCGACGCCTTCGTGATCCAGAATCGTGCCAAGGTCATGCGGATGCACTCCGTCCATGACGAAGGACACGATCGAAGCTTTAATGGGGGCGGTTCCGACGAGTTGAATACCTGGAATCTTCTGAAGCTCGGCGCTTGCCAGCTCGACCAGGTGGTGCTCGTGAGCGGCGATGGCGTCGATCCCGAGGGATTCGATGTAGTCCATGGCTGCGGCCAGCCCTATTGCGCCGGAGATGTTCGGCGTGCCGGCTTCGAACTTGGCGGGCAGATCGTTGTAGGTGGTCTTGTCGAAAGACACCGTCAGGATCATGTCGCCGCCGCCTTGCCAGGGTGGCATCGCCTGCAGCAGTTCCTCACGGCCGTAGAGGACGCCTATGCCGGTGGGGCCATAGATCTTGTGGCCGGAGAAGGCGTAGAAGTCGCAACCCAGGGCACGGACGTCAACGTGGGAGTGGGGGACGGCTTGCGCACCGTCGACCAACACTATTGCGCCTTGCGCGTGGGCGGCGTCTACGATCTTCTTCACGGGCAGGATGGTGCCCAATGCATTGGACACGTGGGCGACTGCGACGATCTTGGTGCGCGGGGACAGGAGCTTCAGGTATTCGTCGAACAGGAATTCGCCGCGGGCGTTGATCGGTGCGACCTTCAGGGTGGCGCCGGTCTGCTCGCAGACCATCTGCCAGGGGACGATGTTGGCGTGGTGCTCGAGAGCGCTGACGATGATTTCGTCGCCGGCCGTCAGGCGAGTGCGGGCGTACGATTGCGCAACCAGGTTGATCGCTTCGGTCGTGCCACGGACGAAGATGATTTCCTTCGTGGAGCGAGCGTTGATGAAACGCCGTACTCGCTCGCGGGCGCCTTCGAAGGCTTCAGTTGCAGCCTGGCTCAGGGCGTGCACGCCGCGGTGGATGTTGGCGTGGGAATGCGTTTCGTATTCCTCGACGGCGCGGAGTACCGCGATGGGGCGCTGGGAGGAGGCGCCGCTGTCGAGGTAGACGAGCGGGCGGCCATTGACCGTGCGGTCGAGAATAGGAAATTCCCGCCGGACGCGCTCGACGTCGAGAGTGGGCGTCTTGTCGACCTGAGGGGCGGTTGCAGCCATTAACGTTTCTCCGTTTGCGCAGGCGTTGCCTGCTCATCGTCGATCCTGGGCGATCCGTTGCCGGCTTGCCCGTGCGTCGTATGCGACGCACCCATCGTTGCGCCTACGGGCGCGGCAGCCAGCGGATCTTGCGATGCTGCCAGCGCGGCGGACTCATTGAGTTGGCCAGCCAGGCTTTCTTCGATCTGCCGCCGCAGCTCAGGGACCTCGATCTTGCTGACCACGTCTTCCAGAAACGCCCACTTCAGCAGGCGTAGGGCTGTCTCGCGGTCCAATCCGCGGGACAGCAGATAGAACAACATGTTGTCGTCCAACTTACCGGCCGTTGCGCCGTGGTTGCATTTGACGTCATCCGTGTAGATTTCCAACTGCGGTCGGACATCGATCTCAGCATCCGTTCCGGCCAGCAACCCGCGCAAAGACTGACTCGAATCTGTGCCGTGAGCGCCTTTGCGGACGACGACCTTTCCGTTGAATGCAACGCGCGCGCGTCCACCTGCAATTCCACGGAAGCTCTGGTCGGTCCGTGCATTCGGAGCGATGTGGTCAACCAACGCAAAGGTGTCGTGGACTTGGTTCTTCCCGCCCACCGAGGCGCCAAACACGCCCACTTCCGACCGTTCACCCAGAAGTTGAACGTTCACGGTCGACCGGGCGGAGAGGGCGCCCAGGTTCACCATATGCACCTGGTACTTGGCATTCTCTGCCAGCTTCGCCGTCAAAGTGTCGAACCACATTGCGCGAGCGCCAGTCTGCTGCACACGGTAATGCTGGACGCTGGCGTCGCGAGCGACTTCGACATCAACGGCACAGTTGATGAAGTTGGCATCGCTGCCGATGCTCACATGCCGTTCAATCAGGCCAACCCGAGCGTTGGCATCCACCTTGAAGCTGACGCGCGGATACGAAGCCCCAGCCTTCGCCTCCGTGGTGGCGACAAACACCAGCTCCACGCAAATCTTGCACTCCGTGCCGCGCGCCACATGGATCTGCGCCCCATCGGTCGCAAACGCCTCATTCAAGAGCGCAAACCGCAGGTCGCCAGCGAGAGCCCCCTTGTGAGCGGCCGCTACGCCGCCAACGGCTGGTGCCCCGCCATTACCCGCACCGCCTGCGACAACCGCACCACCGTCAGCTGCGCCGGTGGTGACCGTGACGCCGCCTTGCGCGCTTGGCGACGAAAGGGCAGCATCGAAGACGCCGTCGACAAACACGTAGCGCGACTTGCCAACGGCCGTGGGCAGATCGGCCGGCTTGATGACCGGGCGCACCTCTGCAGACGGCGGGACAAAGTGCACCTTGTCCAGCGGCCGCAGATTCACATACTTCCAATTCTCATCCCGCGAAGTCGGCAGCCCAACTTCCGTCAGCGCGGCAAGCGCACGCTGGCGCTGAGGCTCGTCAGGCCCATGGCCCGCACCAGCAAACTCCGCGGCAATGCGTGCGGTCAGAGGGCTGGCGGGAGCGGTAGCCAGCTTCGGGGTTGCCTGGGGCGCGCTCATCAGGCCGCCTCTTCAATGACCCAGTCGTAGCCGCGCTTCTCGAGCTCCAACGCCAGGGTCTTATCGCCGCTGCGGGCAATCTTGCCGCGCACCAGCACATGCACGTGGTCAGGCACCACATAGTCCAACAACCGCTGATAGTGAGTGACGAGCACCACCGACCGATCAGGCGAGCGCAGCGTGTTGACTCCGTTCGATACCACCTTCAGCGCGTCGATGTCCAACCCCGAGTCCGTCTCGTCGAGAACGGCCAGCTTGGGCTCCAGCACCAACATCTGCAGAATCTCGTTGCGCTTCTTCTCACCGCCCGAGAAGCCTTCATTGACGCCGCGCGACAAAAAGCTCTCATCCATCTTCATGAGCTTCATCTTCTCGCGCACCAGCGTCAGGAACTCGAAAGCATCGACTTCCGGCAACCCACGATGCTTGCGTGCCGCATTCAGCGCCGCCTTCAACAGATAAACGTTGTTGACGCCAGGAATCTCAACCGGGTACTGGAAGCCAAGGAACACACCTTCATGGGCCCGCTCTTCCGGCTCCAACGCCAGCAAATCCTTACCATCGAGCGTGATAGAACCCGCTGTAACCGTATAGCCAGGACGCCCAGCCAAAACGTGGGCGAGGGTGCTCTTGCCGGACCCGTTGGGGCCCATGATCGCATGCACCTCCCCCGTGGGAACTTCGAGCGTCAGCCCATTGAGTACTTTGTTGTCGCCGACAGCGACGTGCAGATTGTCAATTTTCAGCATAACTGTTCAGCCCACCGCGCCTTCCAGGCTCACAGCCAGCAGCGCCTGGGCCTCGACCGCGAACTCCATGGGAAGCTCTTTGAATACCGATTTACAGAAACCACTCACGATCATGTTGACCGCGTCCTCGTGCGCAATGCCTCGTTGCACGCAATAGAACAACTGGTCATCGCTGATGCGCGAGGTGCTGGCTTCGTGCTCCACCGTCGCGGAGGGATTCTTCACCTCCACGTACGGAAATGTGTGTGCTCCACACTTGCCACCCATCAACAGGGAGTCGCACTGTGTGAAGTTACGAGCGCCCTCGGCAGAAGGCAGGATCTTCACCAGGCCTCGATAAGTGTTCTCGCCGTGCCCGGCGGAAATACCCTTCGAGACGATGGTGCTGCGCGTGTTCTTGCCGATATGGATCATCTTCGTGCCGGTGTCCGCCTGCTGATAGTTGTTCACCGTCGCGACGGAATAAAATTCACCGATCGAGCCTTCGCCCCGCAACACGCAGCTCGGATACTTCCAGGTGATGGCCGAGCCTGTCTCCACCTGCGTCCAGGAAATGCGCGAGTTGCGACCGCGGCATTCACCGCGCTTGGTCACGAAGTTATAGATACCGCCCTTGCCCTGGGCATCGCCGGGGTACCAGTTCTGCACGGTCGAGTACTTGATGTAGGCATCGTCCAGCGCTACGAGCTCAACAACTGCCGCGTGCAGTTGGTTCTCATCCCGCATGGGGGCCGTGCAGCCCTCCAGATAACTCACCTGCGCGCCCTCATCAGCAATGATGAGCGTGCGTTCGAACTGACCCGTCTTCGCGGCGTTGATACGGAAGTAGGTTGACAGCTCCATCGGGCAGCGGACGCCCTTGGGCACATAGACGAACGAGCCATCCGTAAAGACCGCGGAATTCAGGGCCGCGAAGAAGTTGTCGGACGTGGGCACAACCGTACCGAGGTACTGTTCAATCAGATGAGGATGCGTCTGCACAGCTTCTGAGAACGGGCAGAACACAACTCCGGCGGCCGCCAGACGATCCTTGAAGGTCGTGGCAACGGAAACGCTGTCGAATACCGCATCGACGGCAACACCCGCGAGCCGTGCCCGCTCATGCAGCGGCACGCCCAGCTTCTCGTAGGTCTCCAGCAACTTCGGATCGACTTCGGCCAGGCTCTTCGGGCCGTCCGTCTTGTTCTTCGGCGCGGAGTAGTAGGAGATCTCCTGATAGTCGATCGGCGCAATATTCACGTGGGCCCACTTGGGCTCGGGCATCGTCAGCCAATGCCGCAGCGCCTTGAGCCGCCACTCGGTCAGAAAGGCGGGCTCATTCTTCTTACGGGAAATCATCCGCACGACGTCTTCGTCGAGACCCGGCGGCACGGTGTCCGACTCGATATCAGTCACAAAGCCGTGCTGGTAGCCACGGCCCATCAGGCTTTCGAGCTGGTCAGCGGTCTCACTCATGTCGATTCACTCCAGGGCGGCCACTGCCACGCGTGGCCGCCGTCTTCATCTCTTTTTCGAGCTCCGGCAGCCGCACCTGCGTGGGATCGAGCCCCGCCAGCTGCGCCAGACTCACCTCGTACAGGGATCGCCGGATGGCGAGGTTCAGGCGTTGCCACACCTTGCCCACATGACACGTTGCTTCGAGGTCACAGTTGCCATGGCCTACTGAGCAATCCGTCAGGGCGACCGGTCCTTCCAACGCATCCAGAATGGCCGCGGCACTGATCTGGGTCGCCGGCTTGGCCAACTGGTAGCCGCCATGCAGACCTCGCGTCGAGGTGACGAGGCCTGCGCGCTGTAGCTGCTTCAGAAGCTTGCTGACCGTCGGAGGCGCAACCCGCGTCTGCTCGGCCAAAGCCGCTGCGGTATGCAGGTGCTCCGGGTCCTGGGCCATGGCGGCCAGCAGGACGGTGGCGTAATCGGTCAGCTTGCTGATTCTGAGCATACTGGACCATTTTAGTACTCTTTACATTCATTTCCAAGGTCCAAGCTCGGCCTGTGCCTTAAACACAACGCCATGCCCCGGAAGGGCGAGCCCTGATATGGGGGTGAATTTGCTATTCTTCAGGATCGATCCAGTGAACCGGAGATTCGAATAATGAACGGCGGTGAGCTCGCAAAGATTGCGCAGGCAATGGTGGTCAAGAACAAGGGGATTTTGGCCGCGGACGAGAGCTCCAGCACGATCAAGAAACGATTCGACAGCATCAAGCTGGAATCGACGGAAGAGCATCGTCGCAACTATCGCGAGATGCTGTTTACGGCTCCCGGAGCTGCGGATTACATCAGTGGCGTCATCCTGTATGACGAGACGCTGCGTCAGAAGGCGAAGGACGGCACGCCGTTCCCCGAGTTGCTGGCCAAGAAAGGCATCATCCCCGGGATCAAAGTCGATGTCGGCGCGAAGCCGCTGGCAGGCTTCAAGGGCGAGACCATCACCGAGGGACTGGATGGCCTGCGCGAGCGCTTCGTCGAGTACTACAAGCTGGGCGCCCGCTTCGCCAAGTGGCGCGCAGTGATCGATATCGCAGACGGCATTCCAACCTCATTTGCGGTCGAGGCCAACGCGCACGCATTGGCTCGATATGCCGCGCTGGCGCAAGAAAACAACATCGTGCCGATCGTCGAGCCGGAGGTCCTGATGGACGGGGCTCACTCGATCGAGCGCTGCGAGGAAGTGACCAGCAGCGTGCTGCAGACCGTATTCAACCAGTTGTTCGAGCATCGCATCCTGCTGGAAGGCATGGTGTTGAAGCCCAACATGGTCATCTCGGGCAAAAAGGCTTCGAACCGTGCCAGCGCCGAGCAGGTCGCCGAAGCAACTGTACGGACGCTCAAGCGGCACGTGCCGCCGGCCGTACCCGGAATCGCCTTCCTGTCCGGAGGTCAGTCCTCCGCGGAAGCCACTCTTCACCTGTCGCTCATGAACAAGATGGGTCCGCTGCCGTGGTCGCTGACATTCAGCTACGGCCGCGCATTGCAGGATGACGCTCTGAAGACCTGGGGTGGAAACGCTGACAAATTCGCAGCCGGCCAGAAAGAGATGGCCAAGCGCGCGAAGCTCAACAGCCTCGCCACCACGGGAAGTTATTCGTCTTCGATGGAGAGCCAGGCCGCCTGAGGCGACCGCGCACCTCGCGTGAGAGTACCTGTTCCGCTCAAAGGCGCGTCAGCGGCGCAAGCTGATGACGCAGTCGTCGACGTGCGCGATGTCCACTATGTAGTCGACGGTCGCGCCATTTTTTCTGGACTCAACATCCGGGCGCGCCGTGGTCGCATCACCGCTGTCATGGGGCCCAGTGGCACCGGCAAGACCACCCTGTTGCGCCTCATTACCGCGCAGGTGGCCGCAAGCTCCGGCACAGTTTCCGTGCTCGGTAAGGATCTCGGACAGGCTGACAAGGATGAGATCTACGGCCTGCGCAAACGCATGGGCATGTTGTTCCAGAACGGCGCGCTGCTCACGGACCTGAGCGTGTTTGAGAACGTGGCTTTTCCGGTTCGGGAGAACACCGATCTGCCTGAGCCGCTGCTTCGCAGGCTCGTGCTCTCCAAGCTGCAGTCCGTTGGATTGCGCGGCGCCGCGCAGTTGATGCCCACAGAATTGTCCGGCGGTATGGCGCGGCGCGTGGCCCTGGCCCGCGCGATTGTCATGGACCCCGAAATCCTGATTTACGACGAGCCGTTTGTCGGCCTGGACCCCATCTCCATGGGCGTCATTTTACGTTTGATCAAACAGATGAATGTCGCACTGGGAATCACCAGCGTGGTCGTCTCGCATGATGTGCAGGAGCTGGCGACGATTGCCGATGACAGTTATCTGCTGTCCGGTGGTAAGGTCGTGGCGAACGGCTCGCCGCAGGAGTTGGCCGCCAGCAACCTGGAAGTGGTGCACCAGTTCATGAGCGGCGAGGACGATGGGCCGGTGGCCTTTCACTACCCGGCACCCGATTACTTCGAGCAACTGCTCACGGGCGAAGAGCCATGAGCAACGGCCGGGACGAGAATTTCATTATCGGCGGCATCCGGCGCATGGGCGCCTCGTTCCTGTTCCTGTTCAAGCTGCTGGGGCAGTGCGCACCGGCCTTCGGCCGGCCGAGCCTGATCATCGCGCAGATCTACAATGCGGGCGGCCGCTCCCTGATCATCATCATGTTGTGCGGGCTGTTTGTCGGCATGGTGTTGGGATTGCAGGGCTTCCAGTTGTTGCAGCGATTCGGCTCGGAAGAGGCGCTGGGTTCGGCCGCGGCCCTGGGCTTGCTCAAAGAGCTGGGCCCTGTGGTGACGGCACTGTTGTTCGCAGGACGCGCGGGTACTGCGTTGACGTCGGAAATCGGCCTGATGCGGGCCACGGATCAGCTCACGGCCATGGAGATCATGTCGGTCGATCCGTTGCGTTATGTCGCGGCTCCCCGGTTTCTGGGGGGTGTTATTGCAATGCCGCTGCTCACCGCCATATTCAACCTCGTCGGCCTGTTCGGCGCGCAGCTCATCGGCGTGGAACTGATGCACGTGGATCAGGGTGCCTTCTGGTCGCAACTGCAGGCGGCTGTGGACCTGCGCTCCGTCAACGAGGGCTTTGTGAAAAGTGTCGTATTCGGCATCACCTGCAGCCTGATTGCGGTCCACGAGGGTTATAATTCCGCCCCCACCGCAGCGGGTGTCGGCCTTGCAACGACCCGCACCGTAGTTGCCTCGTCAGTGATGACGTTGCTGCTCGATTACGTCATAACCGCTTTTTTTCTCTAGAGGCAAGCCATGCGTGCCAATCGAACATTGGAAATCGGGACGGGGATGTTCGTTGCGCTGGGATTCGCGGCGCTGTTCTTCCTCACCACCCAGCTTCCCACCACGGGCCTGAAGCTCGCCGGATCGAAGTCCGGGTACCACATTACGGCGGAATTCGACAACATCGGGGACCTGAAGGTGGGTTCGCCCGTTACTATCGCCGGGGTACGCGTGGGCGATGTGAACAAGATCCACTTCGACCCCAAGACCTTCAAGGCGGTGGTCGTGCTGCGAATCGACAATCAGTACAACCAGATTCCGGATGACAGCTTCGCCAGCATCCAGACGCAGGGCCTGCTGGGCGGCAAGTACATCGGCTTCAGTCCGGGCGGCTCGGACACCAACTTCAAGGAAGGCAGCCGGGTCGAGCAGACCCAGTCGGCCATTGTGCTCGAGAGCCTGATCAACAAGCTGTTCGCGAATTTCGCGGACAAGGCGGGCGGGGGCGGCGGCAACGGCGGCCAGGCCCAGCCCGCTGATCAGGGCACCAACAGTCAGCAGCAAGGAACCAAAAAATGAAACTTTCGACGCTCGTTGCCGCCGGTGTATTGCTCGCCGGTGCGACTTTCAACACCGGGATCGTCCTCGCGCAGGGCAACGCCCCCGCCGCGACGGGCGCGGTCGAGCAGCCCAGTGACATCGTGCAAGCTTCGGCCCAGGGCATTCTCAAGGACCTGGACGCCAACCGGGAGATGTACCGGAAGGATCCCAGCAAGGTATCGGCGCTCGTGGACAAGTACCTGCTGCCGCACTTCGACACCGAGTACGCGGCTCGCCTGGTACTGGCCAAGTACTGGCGGACGGCCACGGACGATCAGAAGAAGCGCTTCATCGATGCCTTCTATCACTCTCTGTTGAGCAACTACGGCAGCGCGTTGGCGGAGTTCACCGCCGACCGGCTGAAAGTGTTTCCGACCAACGTGTCGGCCACCGACGACCATGCCACTGTCCGCAGCGAAGTGAAGCGCGACAATGGCGATCGTATCGCCGTCAACTACGAGTTGCGCAAGGAGCCGACCGGTTGGAAGGCTTACGACGTCAACATTGACGGCATCAGCTACGTAAAAAGCTATCGCGAGGACTTCGGCGCCCAGATTGAGCAGAAGGGCATCGAGTCGGTGATCGCGCGTCTGCAGAAGGGCGATAAGCCCGACAGCATCAAGAAGACCACGGACAAGACATCGTGAACGCAGCGGCGGTCGAGCTGACCGAAACCTCACCAGGTCAGTTTGCCGCGCGCGGTCCGTTCACGTTTGCCACGGCCAGGTTGGCCCGTGAGCACGGGCTGGCGGTGTTGGGTGCCACCGCCGCGAAGGATATTCATGTTGACTGCGGCGGGATCAGCTCATCCGACAGCGCCGGCATGACGGTGCTGTTGGACTGGCTGGCTTATGCCAAGTGCTCGGGCCGCTCGCTGCATTACGCGAACCTGCCCGATCAGGTGGAAGCACTCGCGCACATCAGCGATGTGCTCGAGTTGCTGCAGAAGGGCGTCTAGCTATCCCTGACCAGGGCGCCCTTACTTGGGCGGCTCCGGCGGCGTGTTCGGAGGCGTCTGCGGCGGCGGATTCGTATCATCGCCACCGGACTCTTCCAGAATCCGCTTCTCCTCCTCCAACTGCTCCTGTTCCTGCTTCTTGCGATCCTCTTCCGACAGCTTGCCGTCGGTCACCTGGTACTGACGGCGCTCCAGGTACGCATTCCTCAGGAAGGTGTACGGGTCATACGACTCATCCAGCAACCGTTCCTGTGGTATCAGGCGATAGCGTGTATCGACGATGTACACCCCATAAACGCCGTAGCGGATGTAGTTGTTGTTGACGTAACTGAGCGGGCTGAGGAATCCGTCGCCGATCTTGCCGACGCCATCGCGCACATCGGAGGGACCCAGAATCGGGATCACGAAATACGGGCCCGGCTTGATCCCCCAGACTCCGAATGTCTGGCCGAGATCCTCTTCGTGTTTTTCCAGGCCGACCTTGGTCGCCGGATCGAACAGGCCGCCGATGCCGACAGTGGTATTCAACAGGAAGCGGCCCGTATCCTGGCCGAAGCCCTTGAATTTCGCCTGCAGCAGGTCATTCACCATCGTAATCGGATAGAACAGGTTGTCCATGAAGTTGGACACGCTCGTGCGCACGGGACCCGGCACCACTTTCTGATAGCCGTGGGCAACGGGTCGCGCAACCGCATGATCGATCGCCATGTTGACCTTGAAGGTCGTGCGGTTCATCCGCTCCCACGGGTCGCGTGGATCGCGTTTGGAGTTGGGTGGAAGGGATGCGCACCCGAATACTGTCAGGCAGGCGGCGGCGAGCAGGGTGACCCGGGCTGTGTTGTGCATCGTTTGACGAGACCTGCAATTGAGTGCTGCGATTGTACCAGCAGCGTTTGCATCTGCGGCCGCCCCACCCCTGATGGGGGAGCCGCTACATCGGGCTAATCTGGCCTGCTCCCTTTGGGAGAGGGCTCCTGCACCCGGCACGGGCTTTTACAGCCGGCTACCGGCCGCTACTGAGTGTTACTCACACGCCGCAACCGCGAGTTCTGCAGGTATTCGCGCACTTCATCCAGCCGCGCCTGGTAGCGCGCGCGTTGTACCGAGCTCAGGTTGGGAGTCGACAGGGCCAGGGTGAGCTGTTGGGCGGCCATCTGGAGGTTGCCGCCGGAAATCTGGTACTCACCCATGTAGAAATATGCGTCCCCCGGATCGCCGGCTGCGCTGGCTGCCAGCGCAATCAAGCGGATCTGCTCCGGTGTGGGCGGCACGTTGTTGAATAGATCCAGCAACACGGTGTGCGCTTCGGCGGGGCGGCCCGCTTTCATCAGCGCTTCCGCGTAGCGGATGGTCACCGGCACGTTGCGCGGGAACAGCTGTACAGCGTGATTCAAAGTGGCAACGCCGTCGTTCGTCTGGCCGGCCTTCACCTGGGCCTGGCCGAGCGCGGCGTGGAGTAATGTCAGGCTGTCGTGCTGCTCGACCAGCTTGTCGAGAATCTTTTCAGCCTCCACCGGGCGGTTGTCGACCATCAGAGCCAGCGCTTCACCGTAGCGCGTGCCGATGTCAGCGCTGTTCTTCTGCAATCTCGCCTGATAGAACTTCTCGATATCCTGGTCGCCCGGCGCCGTCAGGACCCGGACGCGCTCGCGGACCAGCAGATAGTTGAGCGATTCTTTCACCTTCTGCGGCCCGAATTGCGCGGCCCGCGCGCGGGCCTCCGCGATACGGACGGAGGTGACCGGGTGGTCCTGCAGCATGGCAGGAATGTAGGTGCCCGCGAGTCCCTCGGTGCGGCCGATCGTCTCGAAGAAATTGGCCATGGCGCGCGTGTCGAAGCCGGCGCCCGCCAGGAAGCCGATACCTACGCGGTCAGCTTCCGCTTCGTTGTCGCGGGTAAAGTTGATTTGCTGCTGCACGGCCAGGCCCTGTGCCGCTGCGATACCGCCCTCGATGGCTTGCCCACCGCCGCCGCCAAGCGTACCCAGCAGAATGGCCGCCAACATGGCTGCCGCGGTGGTGAGGCTCTGTTGGCTCTGTGCCCGGATTGCACGCGCAATGTGATGCTGAGTGACGTGCGCCATTTCGTGCGCCATGACACTCGCCAGCTCCGACTCGCTGTGCGTTTGGATGATCAGTCCGGCGTTGATACAGATGAACCCGCCCGGCAACGCGAATGCGTTGATAGCGGTGTCTTTCACTGCAAAGAGCTGGAAGTGGGGCGCTCCGTCCGGAGCCTGTGTCGCCAGCCTGGAGGCGAGGGCGTTCAGATACTCGGTGACCTCGGGGTCCTCGAGAATCCCGTTCTGGTCGCGGATTTGCTGGATGACCATCGCGCCCAACTGATACTCGTCCGAGCCGGACAGCATCGCGGACGCCGGACTGCCGATATCGGGCAGCTCCGGCGGGTTGGGCAGGGTGATAGGGTCGTCCGCCGCCGCCACCGTAGTGAACGTCGTCAGGGCGGCCAGAACACAGATCAGCAGAGGACGCATTATTCGGGCTTCGACCGCGCAGTCGCGGTCAGAGTTTCCTTGGCAGTGCTTTACAGGATGTCCGAGGCGAAATCCGCCAGCCGCGACCGCTCGCCCCGGACCAGCGTAATGTGGCCGGAGTGCGGCCAGCCGCGGAACCGGTTTACAGCATAAGTCAGGCCCGACGTCATTTCCGTGAGATATGGCGTGTCGATCTGAGCGATGTTCCCCAGGCACGCGACCTTGGTGCCGGGGCCCGCACGGGTAATCAGCGCCTTCATCTGCTTGGGCGTGAGGTTTTGCGCCTCGTCCAGGATGATGAATCGATTGAGGAAAGTGCGCCCGCGCATGAAGTTCAGCGAGCGGATCTTGATCCGGTTCCGGAGCAGGTCATGGGTGGCCGCCCGGCCCCAGTTGCCGCCTTCCTGGCTGCCGGTGAGCACTTCCAGGTTGTCCATGAGGGCTCCCATCCAGGGCTCCATCTTCTCTTCCTCGGTGCCCGGCAGGAAGCCGATGTCCTCACCCAGAGGAATGGTCACGCGCGTCATGATGATCTCGACGAAGCGGTTCGTCTCGAGGGTCTGCATGAGGCCCGCGGCCAGCGTGAGCAGGGTCTTGCCGGTACCGGCGGGGCCCAGGATGGTTATGAAGTCGATCTCGGGGTCCATGAGCAGGTTCAACGCAAAATTCTGCTCACGGTTACGCGCGACGATTCCCCACACGTTGTGGCGCTCACTGCGGTAATCGCGCAGCAGCTCAATCGTCGCCTCGTTGCCGGCGGTCTTGCGGACGATTCCCTCGATGCCTTCCGGCGTGTCTTCGTAGACACCCTGATTCGGCTGCCACTGCTCGACGGAGGGTCCTGACAGTTCGTAGAACGTCCGGTCGCCTTCCTTCCACGAGCGGATGTCTTTGCTGTGCTTTTCCCAAAAGTCGGCGGGAAGAGCTGTCATTCCGTTATAGAGGACGTCCGAGTCTTCCAGCGTTTTGTCGCTGTAGTAGTCCTCGGCGTGTACGCCTAGAACGGCTGCCTTGATTCGCAGGTTGATGTCTTTCGAGACCAGAATGACGCGTGCGTCCTGCTGTTCTTTCTGCAGTGCGAGCGTCTGGCCGAGAATTACGTTGTCGGCCAGTTGTCCCGGAAGACTGTCCGGCAGGACGTTTTGAAACTGACGGGTCTGGAAAAACAAGCGTCCGGTGGAGGGCTTTTTGCCGTGATTTCCGGAGTAACCGCTCGGGAGTTGCAAGCCACGATCAATGTGATCTTTGGTGGCGTCTTTGATCATCTCGTCGAGGAAGCGCGTGACCTGACGGACGTTGCGGGATGCTTCCGACAGACCCTTCTTGTGCGCGTCGAGCTCTTCGAGCACGACCATCGGAAGGTAAACGTCGTGTTCCTCGAAGCGGAATATCGACGCGGGATCGTGCATGAGCACGTTCGTGTCCAGCACAAACAACCGGCGCCCATCGCGGGACCTGGTCTTGAGTTCACGTGAATCGCCGGGCGCCGTATGGGTCTGGGCGCTGGCCGGTCCTGGATCAGAGAGACTTCGCTGCTTCAAGTACTTCCTCCGCGTGGCCGGGAACTTTCACCTTGCGCCACTCGCGCCGCAGGATGCCAGTGGCATCCAACAGAAACGTGCTGCGCTCGATGCCCAGGTACTTCTTACCGTAGAGAACCTTCTCCTGGATGACATCGAACAGCTTGCAGACTTTTTCTTCTGCGTCGGAAAGGAGGGGGAAGGGCAGATCCTCCTTCTCCACGAACTTGTCGTGCGATTTCACGCTGTCGCGCGAGACGCCGACAATATCCACGCCTGCTTTGCGGAACGCGCTGTAGAGATCCCGGAAATCCTGGCTTTCACGGGTGCAGCCGCTCGTCATGTCCTTAGGATAGAAATAGATCACCAGCTTGCGGCCCTTGGCGTTCTTCAACGACCAGGTACCGTCGCCGTTCGTGGGCAGCTCGAAATCCTTGACCTTGCTGCCGATTTTAGGAGCTGCCATTCGCTATGACTTCACCGGTTCGAGAATTGCGTCCAGGTTGAGGGAGTCGCAGAACTCCATGAACTCCTCGCGCAAGTGCGCCACGTGAATGCGGCTCGGCACATTCACGATCATCTGCACCGAGAACATCGGTGCACCTGTGTGTGCAGCAGGGTAGCTCCGTGTGGAGACTTCTGCGATATCAATGCCGCGGCTCGAAAAAAAGCCCGACAGGCCCGACACGATTCCCGTCTGGTCGAGACAGACGACATCGATCGAGTACGGCAGCATGTCCGTGCGCGCGGCACGGGGCTCCGTCCTCTTGAGGTGAATACTGAGGCTGCTGGTTTCGGCAAGGCGCTTGAGCTCGGTTTCGAGCTTTGCCAGCGCGTGCCAGTTACCTGACACGAGCAGCAGCATCGCGAACTCGGTACCGAGGCTCGCCATGCGGCTTTCACTTATGTTGCCGCCGCACTCGCTGATTACTCGCGTCAGCTCGTGAACCATCCCCGTGCGGTCGCCACCGATCGCCGAAACGGCCAGGTGCTGCTTCATCTGCGTGTGATTTTCATTCCATCGTCTGCGATCGCCATTGTACCATGCGTGCCGCGAACACCTAGGAAGATCAATGTTTTCAGGCAGTCTGGTCGCCATTGCGACGCCCATGCGGCCGGATGGCGCCGTCGATTTCGGTGCGTGGGAGCGTCTTCTCGACTTCCATGCAGCCAGTGGCACGAGCGGGATCGTGGTCGGCGGCACTACCGGTGAGTCCGCCACCTTGAGCGATTCCGAGTTGTGGGAGCTGACGGAGCGTGCCTGCACGCACGTGCGTAAACGAATGCATGTGATTGCAGGCGTCGGCACGAGCAGTACCGCCACGACTGTTGAGCGCGCGCGGAAAATGTCGGAGCTGCCGATCGACGGTCTGCTCGTGGTTACGCCAGCGTACAACCGACCCACTCAGGAAGGTCTGTATCAGCATTTCGCAGCGGTAGCTCGCGCGGCGCGCGCTCCCGTGATCATGTATAACGTGCCCGCGCGGACGGCAGTCGACATGCTCCCGGCAACGGTGCAGCGTCTCTCGCAACTTCCCGGACTGGTCGCGGTCAAAGAGGCCGTGCCTGACCTGGAGCGAGTGCGCAAGCTGGTCGACATCTGCCCGAAGGATTTTGCGGTCCTCAGTGGTGATGATGCGACCACTCGACGTTCCGTCCTGGCAGGTGCGAAGGGGGTCATCTCCGTCACCGCCAACGTCGCTCCGCGCGCGATGTCTGACATGGTCGCGGCCGCGTTGAAGGGCGACGCGACTGCAGCCGCACAGCTCGATGAGCCGATTGCGGCGCTACATCGCGACCTGTTTCTGGAAGCGAATCCAATTCCCACCAAGTGGGCGTTGATGCGGATGGGAATGATCGGGAGCGGCATCCGGCTGCCGCTGACAGAGCTGTCTGCGCAGTATCAGCCGGCCGTTCTGGCCGCTTTGAGCACTGCGGGAGTTTTATAGGTTGAGCACGAGCTTTTTGACGAGGCAGCGCCTCGCGCTGTTGGGTGTTTTAGCGGCTGTTATGGGTCTGACGGGGTGCCAGCATTTGCGCAACCTCGGTGGCTCGTGCCACGACACCAAGCCCTATATGAAGGCGAAGAGCGTGGCTCCGCTGAAGATCCCACCGGGATTGGATACGCCGGACAGCTCAAACGCCCTGAAGGTCCCGGCCCTCAATACACCTGAGCCCCCTCGGCGCGGCAAGAAGGACCCCTGCCTGGACGCGCCTCCGCCGTTTAACGTTCCAAAGCAGGCGCCTCCGCAGGCGTAACGATGTATTATTCGCGCCCCGCCTTAGCGCGGGGTTGAACGGACAGATGGCCGAGCGGTCGAAGGCGCTGGATTGGAAATCCAGTAACATCTTCACGGGTGTTCGTGGGTTCGAATCCCACTCTGTCCGCCAGTTTCGCTGAATCCGCCTGTCGTCCGTGCGCCGCAGGAGGGTCCCAGCAATCCCACTCTGTCCGCCACGATTCCCCTTTTTTTGACCTCAACC
>Ga0268266_10000945_pt1 | contig 36992 bp, 34 predicted proteins | sample KBSS13metaG_FD_190356 | JGI IMG/M metagenome (GOLD analysis project Ga0268266, IMG submission 190356) | Switchgrass rhizosphere microbial communities from Kellogg Biological Station, Michigan, USA - KBS S1-3 metaG (SPAdes) (version 2) | ecosystem: Host-associated > Plants > Roots > Rhizosphere...
GATGGCTTGAAGCGAGAAGTACGAAGGCCGCTGCCGCTATCGATATTTTCCGCATGGCTTGTCGCTTTCTCCCCGTTGTCCCGAACAGAAGACGTTGCTCGGTGCGGCCATATTGGAAGATCAATTAACGGCAAGAATGTGGTTAATCGGAATACCCGCCGATTGACGCCTTGTTGTTGTCATTTTGACCATCCACTGTGCCATTCTGGGCTTTACCGGCCGCACGGCATGACGAAAATCATAATTCTTGCCAACCGACCATGGCGGGACAAGAATTCCCGTAACGATAAAAGTTGGGCCTAGGGGAGTCTCTATGCGCGCCGATATCTCATTTGGTGTGTTGCTCGTAACCTGCACTCTTACAGCGGCCACGGCCTTTTCGGCCGAGCCGCCACCCGTCGAGGCCTACGGCAAGCTGCCTTTCATGACCGGTGCGCGGATGTCGCCGGATGGCACGATGGTCGCTGCGATCGTGCCGTCGGCGGGGGGACATACTGCAGTGGCTGTCCATCACCTGGACGGCAAGCCGCCGACCGTGATCCCGGCCGATAACTACATACCTGACTGGATCAGGTGGAAGCGGGACAACCGCCTTGTCGCCGCGGTCCATCGCACGGCGCGTGCGCGCTCTCTGGCGGTGATCAACGTCGAAAGCCGTCTCGTCGCGCTCAATCCCGATGGATTCCACAACGTCGAGATCGGCAGGGGTCGGGACTGGCGTTTCCATCACAGAGGGCACGACCAGCTCGAACATGACGTCGTCGATATGCTTCCGGGCGATCCCAACCACATTCTGGTTGCCCATGACATCATGAACGGTATCGACATAGAAAGGGTCGATGTCGATACCGGGGCCAGCAATATCGTCGAGTACCCGAAGCTCGACATGGGCGATTGGGTCACCGATCGCACCGGTCTTGCGCGCATCGGCACCACAACCTATCGAACCACGCAGATAACCTACACGCGGAATGCCGCCGGAGGCGATTTCCAGAAGATCGATGCGACCGACGCGAATTTCGGTACGCCGCTCTACCCGATTTCATTCTCGGCCGATCCGAATATCGCTTATGTCCAGGCGGCCAGCACCTCAGGTTATTGGGGCCTCGTCGAGTATGACGTCGCCAAGCACGCGCTCGGACGTACCATTGTCAACTATCCCGACCGGGACGTGGAGATCGTTACGCGCGATAGGCAACTCATCGGCTATATCGCGCCGGGGGACCGGCCCATCCCGCCTGGGAACACGACATCGAATCGATCAACCACGCCCTGCCGGATACGCTGAACGTAATCATCGACCGTACGGCCGACGGCAAGCGTCTGCTGATCTTTGCTCATGGGCCGGCCGAGCCGGGCGCCTACTATGTCCTGGACCGGCACGGCCCCAAGACGGCGATGGACATGATCGGCGAACGCTACCCCGGCATCGATCCCGAACAGGTGCTGCCGGCAAAGCCGATCAGCTATCGCGCACGGGACGGGAAGCTGATCGAGGGCTATGTCGTGCTTCCGAAGGCTGCCGGGAGCCGACTGTTGCCGTTCGTAGTGCTGCCGCACGATGGCCCGACGGCACAGTACAGGGGCTATTTCGACTATTGGGTCCAGTTTCTCGCCAGCCGGGGTTATGGCGTGTTGCAGCCTAATGTTCGCGGGTCGACGGGCTATGGAGCGAAATTCGAGCAGGCGGGGCTGCAGCAATGGGGCCTGGCGATGCAGGACGACGTCACCGACGGCACCAAATGGCTGATCGACCAGAAAATGGCGGACCCGGCCAAAATCTGCATCATGGGCGGCGGCTATGGCGGTTATTCCGCACTGATGGGGGCCGTGACCGCGCCCGATCTCTATCGCTGCGCAATCAGCTTCGACGGTATCGCCGACCTCCCCGCCTATTCGCTGACCAGGCGCTATTTCAGCGGCAGCTTCGCGGAGCTTCCCCGGTACGACAACGGCAAACTTTCCGAAACCTCCCCGGTCAATCTTGCCGACCGGATCAAGGCAACCGTGCTGTTGGTGCACAGCCGGCAGGATTCGATTCGTCCCGTTGAAGAGACGGAATCGATGGAGCGTGCCCTCAAGCATGCCGGCAAGCCGGTCGAGGCGATCTATTTCGACGACGATGAGGGCTACGGCAACAACGGATTCGTTTCGATCGAGGCCAACCGCATTGCCTTCCTGAAGGCGACCGAGGCGTTCCTGAAGAAGAATATCGGACCCTAGCGCCGACGCTGTCTCCCGCTAGCCCCGGCTTGTGAATCGAAAACCCGTCCTGTAGACCGATGGGACTTGCCGAATGGTCGGGCTATTGCGAACCGCCGACGATCTTGTCCGCGGTGCCGAGGCGACCCGTCGGATACGAATTAGCGGGAAGAATTCATGAAATCCGTCTTGTGCAAGGAATTCGGGCCGGTCGATCAGCTGGTCGTCGAAGAGGTCCCGTCGCTGAAGGCCGGACCCGGCCAGGTGGTGATTTCGGTCAAGGCGTGCGGCATCAATTTCCCCGATGGGCTGATCGTCCAGGGCAAGTACCAGACCAAGCCGCCATTGCCCTTCTCCCCCGGCCTCGAAGTCGCCGGCGTGATCAAGGAGCTGGGCGAGGGCGTCACCGACCTGAAGGTCGGGCAGCGCGTCATCGGCTTCCCCGGTGTCGGCGGCCTGGCCGAGGAGGTCGCGCTTGATGGCTGGCTCTGCTTCCCGATGCCGGATTCGATGAGCTATGCCGACGGCGCCGGCTTCCTGATCACCTATGCCACCTCCCATCATGCGCTGAAGCCGCGCGGCCATCTGAAGGCCGGCGAGACCCTGCTGGTGCTGGGCGCTGCGGGCGGCGTCGGCCTGACCGCGGTCGAGATCGGCAAGGTCATGGGCGCGAAGGTCATCGCCGCCGCCTCCAGCGACGAGAAGCTGGCGCTGACCAGGGAATACGGCGCCGACGAGGTCATCAATTACCAGACCGAGAATCTGCGCGAGCGGCTGAAGGCGATCACCGGCGGCAAGGGCGTCGATGTGGTGTACGACCCGGTCGGCGGCGAGCTGGCGGAGCCGGCGGTGCGCAGCCTGGCCTGGCTCGGGCGCTTCCTGGTCATCGGCTTTGCCGCCGGCGACATTCCGCGTATCCCGCTCAACCTGCTGCTGCTCAAGAGCTCGTCGCTGGTCGGCGTCTATTGGGGCGCAGCGCTGAAGGCCGATCCCAAGGCAGGCCGCGCCGACGTGGCCGAGCTGCTGCAATGGTATGCCGAGGGCAAACTCAAGCCCTGCATCTCCGCCACCTATCCGTTGGACCGCGCCGCCGAAGCGATCCTCGCGGTCACCAGCCGGCAGACCAAGGGCAAAGTCGTCGTGGTGATGGAGTAGGGGCAGGGCGCCCGATCAGTGCCGAAGGCGTCATGCCTGGCTGCGGGCCGTCGCGTCGATCTGCTTCGCCAGTTCGGTGACTTCGCGATGAAGCAGCGCGCAGAGCTCGCCCGACCGCTGCTTCGTCATCCGCTCCGCGATGCAGGCAATGCTGATCGCCGCGAAAGTGCGGTCCCCGTCGGTGGGAATCGCCGCACCGATACCGCGAATGCCGGGCGACATCGATTCCTGGTTCCGTCCGCATCCCTCGCGCCGCGCCTCCGCGACCGCGCCCCAGAGCATTTCGGGAGACACACCTTCGACGCTCGGACCCACTTCGCAATGGTGGTCGATGACCTGACGCACCTCGTCGTCGGGATAGGTAGCGAGCAGAGCGACACCGCCGGCGCCGAGGCCGAGCGGTCGCCGCCCGCCGATGTCCAGGGTGACCGCCCGTATCGGATAACTGCCTTCGGCCCGGTCGAGGCAGACGACGTCGAACCCGCTGCGCACGACAAGATAGACCGTGTCGTGTGTCAGTTCCGCCAGCCGTCGCAGCGCTGGGCGGCAGATTTCCGGCAAGGTCGAGCGCTGCGTGGTCGCCAGCCCCAGCTCGAAAATCAGCGGCCCCAGTTGATATCGCTTGGTTCTCGTATTCTGGACGACCATCATTTCGGCGATCAGGCCTTGCACGATGCGGTGCGTCGTCGGCCGGGCCAGGCCGACCGTGCGCGAAAGGTCTATGAGTCTGGCGCCGCTTGGTCCAAAACGGGCAATAGCTCGCAGGATCGCGCCGGCCCGGCGGATGGCTTGCGTACCGTTCTCGCTCATTTTGGGGCTCTTAATAAGTCCACAATGCGGACCCTATGCAGAATGGTGGAGCCATGCCTCCCGGACCCTGTCTTGACTCGTTTCGGCGTTCCGGATACGGGACCAACGCTAGCTGGAAACACGAAAAAGACAAGTCCGCTATATGGACTTATTTACTAACGGTGGAACCATGAGCGTCACATTCACCAAGCAAGGCCGCATCGGTATCGCGACGGTCGACAACCCGCCGGTCAATGCGTTGGGCCATGCCGTCCGCACCGGGCTTGCCGCCGCTGTGGCGCAGGCCGACGCCGATCCTGAGGTCAAGGCGCTGATTCTGATCTGCGCTGGCCGCACCTTCCTTGCCGGCGCAGACATCCGCGAATTCGGCAAGCCGCTTGAGCCGCCGTTGCTGAATGATTTGGTGATGGACCTTGAGGCCTCGACCAAGCCGTTCATAGCCGCCATTCATGGCACCGCGCTCGGCGGTGGGCTCGAAGTCGCGCTCGCCTGCCATTTCCGCATTGCGGTCCCTTCTGCCCGTCTCGGCCTGCCGGAAGTGAAGCTCGGCATCCTGCCGGGTGCCGGCGGCACCCAGCGCCTGCCGCGCCTGATCGGCGTGGAGCCGGCCCTGCAGATGATCACCGACGGCAACGATATCCCGGCCGCCAAGGCCAAGGCGATCGGGCTGGTCGATGAGATCGTCGAGGGCGACCTGCTCGCCGGCGCCATCGCCTTTACCGAAAAACTGCTCGACGAAGGCCGTCCGATCCGCCGCGTCGGCGAGATGACCGCCAAGGTCGATAACCCGGCGATCTTCGACGAGACCAAGGCGGCCCTTGCCAAGAAGCAGCGCGGCTTCCTGGCGCCGCAGGCCTGCGTCGACGCGGTGAAGCTGTCGACCGAATATCCGATCGCCGAGGGTTCGAAGCGTGAATATGCGCTGTGCCGCGAGCTGATGCAGGGGAACCAGTCCAAGGCCCAGCGTCATGCCTTCTTCGCCGAACGCGAGGTCGCCAAGGTTCCGGGCCTGCCGGCGGAGACGCCGACGCGGGAGATCAAGAAGGTCGGCGTCGCCGGCCCGGGCGCGATGGGCACCGGCATAGCCATGTGCTTCATCAATGCCGGACTGCCGGTTGTGCTCGTCGGCATCGACCAGCCGACGATCGAAAAGTCGCTGGGTACCATGCGCAAGATCTACGGCGGCAGTGTCGCCAAGGGCAGCATGACCCAGGAGGCGCTCGACGCCCGCATGGCGCTGATCACGCCGACCACTGACTATGCCGATCTCAAGGACGTCGATCTGGTGATCGAGGCCGTGTTCGAAGACATGGCGGTGAAGAAGCAGGTCTTTGCCACCCTGGGTAAGGTGACCAAGCCGGGTGCGATCCTGGCGACCAATACGTCCTATCTCGATATCGACCAGCTGGCCGAGGCCAGCGGCCGCCCGGCCGATGTCGCCGGCATGCATTTCTTCAACCCGGCAAACGTGATGCGCCTGTTGGAGAATGTGCGTGGCGCCAAGACCGCGCCGGACGTGATCGCCACGATCATGAAGGTCGGCAAGACGATCAAGAAGGTGTCGGTCCTGTCCGGCGTCTGCGACGGCTTCATCGGCAACCGCATGCTGGCCAAGCGTTCGCGTGAAGGCATGTTCCTGCTGGAGGAGGGGGCCACCCCCTGGCAGATCGACAAGGTGCTGTACGATTTCGGTTTCGCCATGGGACCGTACCAGGTCGCCGACCTGGCCGGCATCGACATCCAGCATGCCGCCCGCAAGGCGCGCTGGGACAAGCTGTCCGAGCGCGAGCACCAGGCCAATGTCGTCGACCAGCTGTTCGCGCTGGGCCGCCTCGGCCAGAAGAGCGGCAAGGGCTATTACATCTATGACGACAAGCGGAAGGCGACGCCCGACCCTGAGGTCGAGGCGCTGATCGTCAAGCATTCCGCCACGCGCGGCATCACCCGCCGCCCGGTCTCCGACGAGGAGATCCGCGAGCGCCTGATCTATGTCATGATCAATGAGGGGGCGAAGATCCTCGAGGAAGGCATCGCCGCCCGGCCGCACGATATCGATATCGTCTGGCTAACCGGCTTCGGTTTTCCGACCTATCTCGGCGGCCCGATGTTCTATGCCGACACGATCGGCCTCAAGACCGTTTATGACGCTCTGCTGAAATACAAGGAACTGGTCGGGGCTGAGTTCTTCACCCCCGCGCCGCTGCTGGAGAAACTGGCCCTTGAGGGCAAGGGCTTCTACAGCAAATGACTTTCGTTAAGACGTCCAGCCACGAACCAGGTGGGAAATGAATAAGTTCATGACCGCGGCCGATATGGTCGCACAGTTGAAAAGCGGAATGACGATCGGCGTCGGCGGGTGGGGCCCCCGGCGCAAGCCGATGGCGCTGATCCGCGAGATCGTCCGTTCGGATTTGAAGGATCTCACCGTCGTCGCCTATGGCGGCGCCGACATCGGCATGCTGTGCGCCGCCGGTAAGGTGAAGAAGGCGGTCTACGGCTTCGTGTCGCTGGATGCGATCCCGGTCGAGCCCTATTTCCGCAAGTCGCGCCAGGCCGGTGCGGTCGAGGTCTGCGAGGTGGACGAGGGTAATCTCCTGATCGGCCTGCGCGCCGCAGGGCAGCGCCTGCCGTTCTTGCCGACCCGGGTCGGCCTCGGCACCGACGTGATGAAGTACAATCCCGACTTCAAGACCGTCACATCACCCTATGCCGACGGCGAAGTCTTCCTGGCGATGCCGGCGCTGAACCTCGATGTCGCGCTCGTCCATGCCGATCGCGGCGACAAGCTTGGCAACACCCAGACCGAGGGGCCGGACACCTATTTCGACGACGTCTTCGCCCGCGCCGCGGAGAAGACCTTCGTGAGCTGCGAGGAGGTCTATGACCGCCTCGACCATTCTCATCCAGAGGGTGCGAAGAACAATCTGTTCGAGCGCTATCTCGTGGCGGGCATAATTCATGCGCCGTTCGGCGCTCATCCTAGCTCCTATCCCGCGCGCTATGGCTGGGACATGGACCATTTCAAGAAATACGCAGCCTCGGCCGGCGAAGAGAATGGCTGGGCCAATTACGTGTCCGAGTTCATCGCCGGCGGCGAAGAGGCCTATCTGGAAAAAGTCGGCGGCGCCGAGCGCGTGTCGCGCCTGAAGCCCCCCGTGTTCTGAGGATCGACATCATGACGCAAGCGAAAGAATTTTCCCTGGCCGAACTGATGGCCGTCGCCACCTCCGAGGCGTGGCGCGGCAATGGCGAAGTGCTGGCTTCCGGCATCACCCCGATCCCGCGTATCGGCGCCAGCCTGGCCAAGATGACCCACTCGCCCGAGCTGCTGATGACCGACAGCGAGGCGTATCTGGTCGAGGATCCCATTCCCCTGGGCCCGCGTGGCGACTATGTGCCGAAGTTCTCCGGCTCGCTGAATTTCTCCCGCGTGTTCGACGTCGTGTGGCGCGGCAAACGCCATGCGATGATCGGTCCGGTGCAGATCGATCGCTGGGGCCAGTCCAACTTGTCAATGATCGGCCCCGACTTCCACAAGCCGAAGGTCCAGCAGCTGGGCGTGCGCGGTCTGCCGGGCAACAGCATCAACCATATCAACTCCTACTTCGCGCCCAACCATACCAGCCGCCTCTTCGTCGAGGGCGAGGTCGATATGGTGGGCGGCGTCGGCTACAACCCGGCGCGTCGCGCACCCGGCACGAAGCAGGACTTCGTCGATCTGCGTCTCATCGTCACCAATCTCTGCGTGATGGATTTCGGCGGGCGGGAACATGCGATCCGCGTGACCTCGCTGCATCCCGGCGTGACCTTCGAGGAAGTGCAGGCGGCGACCGGCTTCCCGCTGCTGCGGGTCGACAATCTGGGCGACACGCCCGGCCCGACCGAGGAGCAGCTGGCCATCATCCGCCATCTGGATCCGCACAACATCCGCGCTAGCATCCTGAAGGACAACCCGCCCGGCATCCGCCCGGCGCAATAGGACGATATGCGATGAGCCTTCCCTATCACATCCACACCCACGGCAAGATCGCCGAGCTGGTGATCGAGCATCCGCCGGTCAACGCGCTGGACAGCGCTGGCTGGAATGCGCTGGCCGAGGGGATCGAGGCGCTCGGCAAGGAGCCGGACACCTCCGTCATCCTGATCCGCGCCGAGGGCCGTGGCTTCTGCGCCGGCGTCGACATCAAGGAGATGGCGGCCCACCCGGAGCGGATCGTCGAGCTCAATGCTGGCAACTACGCCACTTTCAAGGCGGTGCATCGCAACCCGAAGCCGGTGATCGTCGCGGTCCATGGCTTCGTGCTGGGCGGCGGGATCGGCATTTCCGGCGCGGCCGACATCCTGATCGCGTCCGAGGACGCCAAGTTCGGCCTGCCTGAGATCGATCGCGGCGCCATGGGCGGTGGTTCGCATCTGCGCCGTCTGTTCCCGGTGCAGAAGCTGCGCTATCTCGCCTTCACCGGCGAGATGATCGGCGCGCCCGAGGCCTATAAATATGGCGGCATCGAGCGGGTCGTGCCGCGCGAGCAGCTGGTCGAGACCGCGATGCAGATCGCGGGTAAAATCGCCGAGAAGTCCCCATATCTGCTGAAGCTGACCAAAGAGTCGCTGACCGGCATCGCCGCCGACCGTGAGCTCGAGGACAATTACCGCTGGGAGCAGGGCTTCACCCTGCAAGCCTATCTCAGCCCTGATTCCGTCGAGGCGCGGAAAGCCTTCGCCGAGAAGCGCGACGCCAAGTTCTAAAAGGACCCGATCATGAGAGAAGCCGTCATCGTCTCTACCGCGCGCACCGCGCTGGGCAAATCCTTCCGCGGTGCGTTCAACGACACCGAGGCCCCCGTCCTGGGCGGCCACGCGATCAAGCATGCCGTCGAACGCGCCGGGATCGACCCCGCGGATGTCGATGACTGCATCATGGGCGCCGTCGCCCAGCAGGGCACCCAAGCTTACAATATCGGCCGGCTCAGCGGCTATGTCGGCGGCCTGCCGAACACGGTGCCGGGCATGGCGATCGACCGCGCTTGCAGCTCGGGCCTGATGGCGATCGCCACGGCGGCCAAGGGCATCATCGCGGGCGACCTCGACATTGCTGTCGCCGGTGGCGTCGAATCGATCTCGCTGACCCAGACCAAGCACAAGAATAACTATCGCGCCCAGTCGCAGGCGGTGATGGATCTGGTGCCGACCGCCTATATCCCGATGATCGAGACGGCCGAGGTCGTGGCCGAGCGTTATCAGATCACGCGCGACCAGGAAGACGAATATTCCTATCAGAGCCAGATGCGGACCGCTGCCGGTCAGGCTTCCGGTATCTTTGATGCGGAGATCGTGCCGCTGACAGTGCAGAAGCAGCTCTTCGACAAGGAGGGCAATGCCACCGAGAAGCAGACCGTCACGATCAATAAGGACGAGTGCAACCGAGCCGATACGACCCTGGAAGGGCTGAAGTCGCTGAAGCCGGTGTTCAAGAACGGCCAGTGGGTCAAGGAAGGCACGCACGTGACCGCGGGCAACGCCTCGCAGCTGTCGGACGGCGCATCTGCGGCTGTTCTGATGAGCTCCGACGACGCGCGCAATCGCGGGATCAAGCCGCTCGGCATTTTTCGCGGCGTCGCGGTCGCCGGCTGTGATCCTGAGATCATGGGCATCGGCCCGGTCTTCGCCATTCCGAAGCTGCTGAAGCGCCACAATCTGGAGATCAGCGACATCGGCCTGTGGGAGATCAATGAGGCGTTCGCCTGCCAAGTCGTCTATTGCCGCGATTTCCTGGGCATTCCGAACGACATACTGAACGTCAACGGCGGCGGCATCTCGATCGGTCATCCGTTCGGCATGACCGGCGCGCGCATGACCGGCCACATCCTGCTGGAAGGCCGGCGCCGCGGCGTCAAATACGGTGTCGTCTCGATGTGCATCGCCGGCGGGATGGGCGCGGCCGGCCTGTTCGAGATCGTTCAGTAAGTCAGCACCAAAGGTCAGAGGGCAGGATGGATTTCGAGTACAGCCAGCGGACGAAGGACTACCTTGCCCGCCTGACCGCGTTCATGGACGAGCACGTCTATCCGAACGAGCATCTCTATCATCAGCAGATCGATGAGGCGGAGAGCCGCTGGCAGGTCCCGCCGATCATGGAACAGTTGAAGGAGAAGGCGCGGGCGGCAGGGTTGTGGAACCTGTTCATGCCGAACACGCACTACGGCGTCGGCCTGACCAATGTCGAATATGCGCCGCTGTGCGAGATCATGGGCCGAATCCAGTGGGCGGGCGAGGTGTTCAACTGCTCCGCCCCTGATACCGGCAACATGGAGACGATCGAGAAGTACGGCACCGAAGCTCACAAGAAGGAATGGCTCGAGCCGCTGCTGGCCGGCGAAATCCGCTCCGCCTTCTGCATGACGGAGCCGGCGGTAGCGTCGTCCGATGCGACCAACATCCAGAGCTCGATCGTCCGCGATGGCGATGAGTACGTCATCAACGGCCGGAAATGGTGGAGTTCAGGCGCTGGCGATCCGCGCTGCAAGATCCTAATCTTCATGGGCAAGACCGATCCGAACGCCTCCACGCATCAGCAGCAGTCGATGATCCTGGTGCCGCGCGACACTCCGGGCATCACCGTCATGCGCCACCTGCCGGTGTTCGGTTACGACCATGCCCCGCACGGCCATATGGAGGTCGACTTCAAGGACGTCCGCGTGCCGGCCAGCAATATCCTGTTGGGTGAGGGCAGGGGCTTCGAGATCGCCCAGGGTCGCCTCGGGCCGGGCCGCATCCATCACGCCATGCGCATGATCGGGTTGGCCGAGCGGGCGCTGGAATTCATGTGCAAGCGGATGAAATCCCGCGTCGCATTCGGTAAGCCGGTGGCCGAGCAGACGGTGTCTCTTGAGCGCATCGCCGAATCCCGCATCATGATCGATTCCGCCCGCCTGCTGGTGCTGAAGGCGGCCCATATGATGGACACGGTCGGCAACAAGTTCGCCCGCTCCGAGATCGCGCAGATCAAGGTGCTGGCGCCAAACATGGCCTGCAAGGTCATCGACTGGGCGATCCAGGCCCATGGCGGCGGTGGCGTATCAGACGACTTCCCGCTCGCCTATGCCTACGCTCACGCCCGCACCATCCGCCTTGCCGATGGCCCCGATGAGGTTCATCGCAACCAGATCGGCAAGCTGGAACTCAAGAAATACGACCGGCTGTCGAACTGAGCGTATGGCCGAGACTGCCCCGTTCGATCTGGCGCGCCTGGAAGATTATCTTCGCGCCAGCATCCCCGGCCTGACCGGCGCGATTGCTGTCGAGCCGCTGACCGGCGGGCAGTCCAATCCCACTTTCGTGATCCGGCTCGACGGGCAGAAGCGCTATGTCCTGCGCAAGAAGCCGGCCGGCCCGCTGCTGCCGTCGGCGCATGCGGTCGATCGCGAATATCGGGTAATGAAGGCTCTCGGCGGCAGCGATGTGCCGGTGCCGCGCATGCTCGCGCTCTGCGAGGACGACAGTGTCATCGGCACGATGTTCTTCGTCATGGATTTCGCCGATGGCCGCTCCTTCTGGGACCCGGCGCTGCCCGGGCTGGAGGCTGCCGAGCGGATCGCGATCTACAATGAGATGAACCGGGTGATCGCCGCGCTGCACAGCGTCGATTACCAGGCAGCAGGCCTCGGCGACTACGGCAAGCCGGGCAACTACTTCGCCCGCCAGATCGCCCGCTGGAGCAAGCAGTACAAGGCGTCGGAGACCCGCCACATCCAGTCGATGGAGAACCTGATCGCCTGGCTGCCGGAGAATATACCGGCGGGCGACGAGACCACGCTCGTCCATGGCGATTTCCGCCTCGATAATCTGATCTTCCACCCGACCGAGCCGCGGATCATCGCGGTCCTGGACTGGGAATTGTCGACGCTCGGCCATCCGCTGGCCGATTTCTCCTATCACATGCTGGCCTGGCGGCTGCGCCCGGATGAATTCCGCGGCATGGCCGGTGTCGATATCGCCACACTCGGTATCCCGAACGAGCAGGAATACGTCTCGGCCTATTGCAAGCGCACCGGCCGGCAGTCCATTAAGCCTCGCGATTGGGATTTCTACCTCGCCTACAACATGTTCCGCCTCGCCTGCATCCGGCAGGGCATCATGCGACGCGTGCTCGACGGCAACGCATCGAACCCGAATGCTGCTGATGTGGGACGACGCGCCGGCGACATGGCCGACACGGCGTGGCGGCTAGTTGAGACAATGAAGACTGAATAGGACTTGTCAGATGGTCACACTTCCTCAGACCGCGATCCAGAAGATGCTGGGTTGCCGCTATCCGATCATCCAGACCGCAATGGGCTGGGTCGCTACGCCTGAACTGGTAGCAGGGACCAGCAATGCCGGCGGCTTCGGCTTCCTGGCGGCAGGCGTCATGCGCGCCGATGAGGTGGGACCGGCGATCGAGAAGGTTCGCTCGATGACCGACAAGCCGTTCGGTGTGAACTTCCATATGTTCCAGCCCGGCGCGGCGCAGATCGTCGAGACCTTGATCGAGATGAAGGTCGCAGCGGTCAGTTTCGGCCGTGGGCCCGACAAGAAGGCGATCGCCCGCTTCAAGGATGCCGGCATCCGCTGCATCCCGACTGTCGGTGCGGTTAAGCACGCCAAGAAGATGGTCGAGCTCGGCGTCGATATGGTGGTGGTGCAGGGCGGCGAGGGCGGCGGCCACACGGGGTCGGTGTCCTCCACCATCCTGTTGCCGCAGGTTCTCGATGCAGTGCAGGTGCCGGTCGTCGCTGCTGGCGGCTTTGGTGACGGGCGTGGCCTAGCCGCGGCGCTGGCCTTCGGCGCGCAGGGCATCGCGATGGGCACGCGCTTCCTGATGACCAAGGAAAGCCCGGTCCCGCCGCAGACCAAGGAGCGCTATGTGAAGGCTTCGGTCGATGACATCTTCGTGACCTCCAAACTGGACGGCCTGCCGCAGCGCATGATCCGCAACGCATTCACCGCGCGGCTTGAGAAATCATCGGGCCTCGCGATGTGGACCAACGCGCTGTCGGCCGCCATGCGGATGAAGCAGCTGACCGGCGCCAGCTGGGGCGACATGATCCAGTCCGCCCGCGGCATGATGGGCCATGGCAGCGACAGCTTCGCCCAGGCGCTGATGGGCGCGACCGCGCCGGTCTTCATCCAGCGCGCGACAGTCGAGGGCAAGCCGGACGAGGGTGTGATGGCCACCGGCCAGGTTGCCGGACGCCTGACCGACCTGCCGAGCTGCGAGGAACTGATCAGCCGTATTGTCGCGGAGGCCGAGGAAGCCTTGGATAAATTGATCAAATTGGTAGAAACACCAGCAAACTGATTGAGATACTGTAGCTAGGAAGAGTGGCATGACCGGAATTTGTGAAGGCCGCATCGTCGTCGTGACCGGCGCCGGCAACGGGTTGGGCAAGTCCTACGCGCTGGCGTTCGCCCGCGAAGGGGCGAAGGTCGTCGTCAACGACCTGGGCGTCAGCCTGGCGGGCGAGGGGCGGGATACCGCCACCGCGCAGAAGGTCGTCGATGAGATCAAAGCTTTCGGCGGGCAGGCGGTTGCCAACGGTGACGACGTCGCCGACTGGGACGGCGCCGGCCGGATCATCAAGACCGCCATCGACACGTTCGGCGGCCTGGATGTCGTGGTCAACAATGCCGGCATCGTGCGCGACCGCATGTTCGTGAGCTGCACGGTCGAGGAGTGGGACGCTGTGCTGCGCGTGCATCTGCGCGGCCATTTCTGCGTTTCCAGCCACGCCGTCGCCTTCTGGCGTGGTGAGAACAAGGCCGGTCGGCCGGTCGATGCGCGTATCATCAACACCAGCTCGGGCGCGGGCCTGCAGGGCTCGATCGGCCAGAGCGCCTATGCCTCGGCCAAGGGCGGCATCGCCAGCCTGACGCTGGTCCAGGCGGCCGAGCTCGCCCGCTACAACATCACCGCCAATGCGCTGGCTCCGGCCGCGCGCACGCGCATGACCGAAGGCGCCTTCGCCGACAAGATGAAGAAACCGGAAGACGGTTTCGACGTGCAGGATCCCGACAATATCGCCCCGACCGTCGTGTGGCTGGGCAGCAAGGAAGCCGCCGGCGTCAGCGGCCTGGTCTTCGATATCGAGGGCGGCCGCATCACGCTGGAAGACGGCTGGATGGACGGCCCGACCGTCGACAAGGGCGCCAAGTGGGATCCGCGGGAAATCACTGCCGCGGTGAAGGACCTGCTCGCCAAGCGTAAGCCGCAAAAGAAGGTTTGGGGCACCTGAGCCCTTTCCGTTTGTAATTCGAGGACTGAGTCATGGGAAAAATCCGCGTCGAGCCGCTGCCCTATCCGGAGCCCAAGGGCCTGCTGAAGGGCAAGACGGTGCTGATCACCGCCGCCGCCGGCACCGGCATCGGTTTCGCTACCGCCAAGCGCTGCGCTGAGGAAGGTGCCCGCATCTTCGTCAGCGACGTGCATGAGCGCCGCCTGGGTGAGGCCGTGGCCAAGCTGCAGGAAGTGACCAGCCAACCGGTCGGCTCCAAGCTCTGCGACGTCACCAAGGAAGAGCAGGTCCAGGCGCTGATCGCCGGCGCCATCGCCGAGATGGGCCATATCGACGTGCTGGTGAATAATGCCGGCCTCGGCGGCTCGGCCACGGTGGTCGAGATGACCGACGACCAGTGGCACAAGGTGATCGACGTTACGCTGACCAGCGTGTTCCGCATGACCCGGGCGATGCTGCCGCACATGTACAGCCGCAAGACCGGCGCCATCGTCAACAACGCCTCGGTGCTGGGCTGGCGCGCGCAGGAGCTGCAGTCGCACTATGCCGCGGCGAAGGCCGGCGTCATGGCCTTCACCCGCTGCGCGGCCATCGAGGCGGCGGAGCAGGGCGTGCGCATCAACGCCGTCGCCCCGTCGATCGCGATGCACGAGTTCCTGAACAAGGTGACCTCGTCCGAGCTGCTGGCCGAATTGTCGGCCCGCGAGGCCTTCGGTCGCCCGGCCGAGACCTGGGAGATCGCCAACGCCATGGTGTTCCTGGCCTGCGACCTCAGCAGCTATATGACGGGCGAAATCCTCTCCGTCTCCAGCCAGCGAGCGTAACTTGCCGCATATCTTCAACAGCCCGGCCGAGCTCGCTCCGGCGCTCGGCCAGACTTTCGGCCCGACCGACTGGATCACCATCCAGCAGGATCGCATCAACAAGTTCGCTGACGCGACCGAGGATCATCAGTGGATCCATGTCGATGTCGAAAAGGCCAAGACCGGCCCGTTCGGCGCGCCGATTGCGCACGGCTTTCTGACCCTGGCGCTGACCAACCTGTTCCTGCCGCAGCTGATCGAGGTGCGGGGCATCTCGATGGGGCTGAATTACGGCCTGAACAAGGTCCGCTTCCCCGCCGTCGTCCCCGCCGGCACCCGCATCCGCGGCAAGGGCGAGCTGATCTCGGTCGAGGACCAGAAGGGCGGCGCCGTGCAGTCGATCATGCGCATCACCGTCGAGGTCGAGGGCAACCCGAAGCCAGCCTGCATCGCCGAGGCGATCAGCCTTTGGTATCCGGCCTGATCGTTTAGCTGCCGACCCTTTTCTGCATTGCTGGCGCCAGGAATTCCATCAGCCGCTTGGTGCGGCTGTCCGGCGGAACATCGTCGCGGACTAGCAGCCACAGCTCCATCGACAGTTCCGGCTCGATGTCGCGGATGCGGACCAGGGCGGGTTCGCGGTCGGCGACGAAGCACCACATATGGCCGATGCCGAGGCCGCACAGCACGGCTTCCTTGAAGGCATCCCAGCTGTTCACCTCGGCGCTGACCTTGGCGGCGTCGGGCAGGTTGGCCTTGAGCCAACGGGCCGAGGCGGAATTCGCGGCCTCTTTGCCCCAGCCGATCCAGTCATGGTCCTGGAATTTGTGGCCTGGCGGCAAGGCATCGAGATAACGTTTGGCGGCATATAGCGCCTGGGGCAGGACGCCGATTCGGATGCCGCGCACATTTTCCGGCTTATACGGAACCAGGCAGATGCCGAGATCTGCCTTGCGCTGAAGCACGTTGGTCAGCGCGTCGCGGGCGGTCAGCAGTTCCAGCCTGATGTCGGGGTCGGATTTGCGGAAGGCGAGCAACTCGCCCATGAATTCGGTGCCGATCTCACCCGAGACGGCAATGCGGACCGTGCCGCCCAGCCGCTCATGCGGCGTCGCCAGCCGTTCGTTCAGCCGCTCGATCTCCCGCTCGATCCCCTCGGCGCATTCCAGCACGGCGCGCCCGGCTGCAGTTGGGCGATAACCCGCCGGTGTCTGCTCGAACAGCGAGACGCCGAGCTGAGCCTCCAGCGCGTTGATGCGCCGGCCGATGGTCGTGCGATTGACCTTCAGCCGCGCCGCCGCATGGGTATAGTTGCCGGCACGCACGGCGCCGATGAAGAATTTTAGATCATTCCAATCCAGCATCCGTGCAAATTTGCACACATGCTGTGCGAACAAAAACATTTTTTTCCATTTGCCGACACACTAAATTGACAATCGTCTAGTCCGCCTTGGCGCGGACCACCGGGTTGGGGAGGATTTTTGATGGCGACGACCAAAGATTACGGCTTGGGAGAGTTCACCTTCCCGCGCGGCTGGTTCGTGGTGGCCGAGGCTTGGGAACTGGACAATGGCCCGATCGGCGTCCGCTTCTTCGCCAAGGATTTCGTGATCTATCGCGGCCAGAGCGGCAAGGTCGTCATGCTGGATGCGTACTGCCCGCACATGGGTACGCATCTGTGCAAGAACACGACCTCTTACATCGTGCGCGACGGCACCCAGATCCACGGCGACTCGATCCGCTGCCCCTACCACGCCTGGAGCTTCGGGGCGGACGGCAAGTGCGACGACATTCCCTATGCCAAGCGCATCCCAGCGGCGGCGAAGGTCGAGTCCTACACGGTCGTCGAACAGGCCGGCATCATCTTCATGTGGCATGACGAGGAAGGGCTGGAGCCTGACTTCAAGCTGCCGGCGATGCCTGAGTGGGACGACCAGTCTTTTGTCCGCTGGAAGCTCGACCATATGGGCCAGCTGAACATCCACGGGCAGGAAGTGCTCGACAACATGACCGACTACGCCCATTTCGTGCCGGTCCACGGCTCGACCGACTGCGCCTATTTCGAGAATGAGTTCCGCGGGCCGGTCGTGGTCCAGCGTTTCGGCGCCGGCCACCGCACGCTGGTGACCGACGGCAACATCCTTGAGACCGATACCTGGTATACCGGCCCCGGGATTCTGACCTCCCGTATGAAGGGCAATCATCCCTCCCTGATGATCATCGCCAACACGCCGATCGAAGACGGTGTGACCAAGGTCTGGCACGGGCTGATGGTCTATTCGGGCAAGGAGGTTGCCACCGAGGAAGATATTCCGATGGGGCGCGCCTATCAGGAGGCCAGCCGCCAGGCCTTCGCCCAGGACTTTGAGATCTGGACCTACAAGAAGCCGGCGATCCAGATCCTGCAGATTCCGGAAGACGGTCCGTTCAACAAGCAGCGCGTCTGGTACTCCCAGTTCTTCAATGCCCGGGTGAAGGCGCCGCTGATCCAGGCGCGCGTCAACGGCATCGCCCCCACCAAGTACCAGGGTGAGTCGCCGGAGAGGGAACAGCGGCCGTTCGACAGCATCGCGGCCTGATCGGGACGAAACGATAGGGAGGGGCGCCGGGTAACCGGCGCCCCTTTGCATATGGACGCTGCGCTGCATTACCGCTCGCTGACCGATCTGTCCGATGCGCTGCGTCGGCGGGATTTGTCATCGGTCGACGTGACGCGCGCGTTGCTCGACCGGATCGCGGCTGCCGAACCGCAGACGCTGAGCTATGTCACCGTCATGGCCGACGCCGCCATGGCGCAGGCACGCGCGGCGGACGAGGAGACTGCGCGTGGCGACTGGCGCGGGCCGCTGCATGGCGTGCCGATCGCGCTCAAGGACCTCTGCTTCACCACGAATGCCCCGACCACCGCCGGGATGACGATCCTGAAGGATTTCGTGCCGGACTATGAAGCCACGGTCGTTGAACGGCTGAACGCGGCCGGGGCGGTGACCTTGGGCAAGCTCAAGATGACCGAAGGCGCGGGGGGAGATCACCATCCGGACATCCCACCACCGCGCAATCCGTGGAATCCGGATTACTGGACCGGCGCGTCGTCGAGCGGTTCGGGCGTCGCCACGGCGGCAGGCCTGTGTTTCGGTTCGCTGGGCTCGGATACGGGCGGCTCGATCCGCTTCCCGTCCTCGGCATGCGGCATCACCGGGATCAAGCCGACCTGGGGGCGGGTCAGCCGCCATGGCATCTTCACCCTGGCCGACTCCCTGGACCATATCGGCCCGATGGCGCGCAGCGCCGCCGATGCGGCAGCCATCCTGGGCGTCATCGCCGGCGATGATCCGAACGATCCGTCAACGCTGACTGCCCCGGTGCCGAACTATCTGGCGGGCCTTGAGGGTGGTGTCCGAGGCCTCAGGATCGGTGTCGACGAGACCTATAATGGGGAAGGCGCCGACAGCCAGATCATGGCGGCGCTGGGAGAAGTCCGGCACGTGCTGACCGGCCTCGGCGCCGAATTCAAATCCGTGGAGTTTCCCGCCTCGCGCCAAATGGCGGTCGCGACCGGCATGGCGGCAATGGGTGCGGAAATCGCCGCCGCCCATCGTGATTTTTTCCCGGCGCGTGCCGCGGAATATGGCCAGATGCTGGCCGGCATGATCGCGCAAGGCCTGAAGCTTTCGCCGACCGATATGGCCGACGCGGGGCGCGTGCGCCGCAATTTCTGCGGCCAGTTCGAGCGGCTGTGGGCCGATATCGACCTGCTGCTGGTGCCGGCCATGCCGATGACCGTGCCGACGATGGAGACGATGCGTGCCAAGGTCCACGACATGGTCTTCATGGGCGAACTGGTGCGCTTCACCGTGCCCTTCGACCTGACAGGCAGCCCGACCATCACCCTGCCATGCGGCTTCTCGGCCGACGGCCTGCCGCTCGGCTTCCAGCTCGTCGGCCCGTACCTGTCCGAGGACCTGCTCTGCCGTGCCGGCCATGCCTTCCAGCAGGCGACGGACTGGCACCTTCGACATCCGGATCTCTAGAAGATTAATCCGGCAACGGCTCCGTCGCATCCCCACTCAGCGGATACTCCAGAAATTCGACCAGCAGCGGGTCGCCCGGGCGCTCCATATAGGCATAGGCGATATCGGGACGCAGGCGATCGTACCAGACGGTTTCATAGCCTGCGGCGTTCGCCTTCTTGACCCATTCATCGCAGTCCGCGACGCGAAACTGCACATGGTGCATGCCCTCCCGCCCGCTCTCCAGGAAGTCGCGGTGCGGCGTGTCGCCTGAGACCCACTGGATCAGCTCGATCTCGACATCGCCGGAATGACCGAAGGCGATGGCCAGTTCGTATTCGCTGCGTGGCTGGCCCTTATAGGACGCGCATTGCTTGGCGAATTCTGGCGGGGTCTTCTTGAACGGGCCAAACAGCGGCTCATAGAAGGCGATCGACTTGTCCAGGTCGCGCACAGCGAACCCGATCTGGGCGATCTGCGGCAGGCCAAGCTCGCCGAACAGCGGGCGATTGGGAACGGGCGTCGGCATTGCTCTACCTCCCTCAGGCTTTCAGATCGGACAGCTTGACCACCGAGCATTTCGGGATCGGATGGCTTTTGGCGTCGACCCAGCGCATCAGAATCGTGCCGCTGGTGTGGCCGGCCGTGTCGAGATAATTGCCGACCCCTTTGTCCTCCGCCGCGATCACGATCTTGACCGATCCGTCGGCATTGTACTTGGCGTTGCCCTTCTGCACATGGACCGGCAGGTAGCGGTAGTCGAGCGATTCCCACCACCAATTGTCGAGCTGAAGGTTCCAGAAGGCACAGTCCGGCACCGGGCCCTCGATGATCAGTGCTTCGTCCGGCTTCAGCTCCCAATACATATGCAGATAGAAGATCTTCGGGTCGCCGCCGATCTTGATCCAATGTTCCTGCTCGGTGGTGATCCAGTCGTTGGGCTTGCGCTTGAAATCTTCCGACAGCAGCGCGAAGGCGCGGGCGGTGCCGGTGACGAAGGCTGCGGCCTCCTGAAGACCTGTGTCCAGCGCTTCGGCGGTCAGCGGCTTCGGATGCTTGGGGCCGTCGATCTGCTCGATATGGGCCGTGGCCGGGATTTCGGTCGCGCGGTCGAGGAAGGTCTGCCGGCCCAGCAGCATGGTCGAATCCGGCGACAGCTTGATCCAGTTCTTGCCCTTGCGGGTCTGGCTCAGGATGATCTCATAGGTCCCGTCCGGCTCGACGATCAGGGAATGGCTGTCCAGCTCACCGATGGAGGACATGGTGCCATCGGTGGTGTAGCGGTTGGCCTTGGTGCCCCAGCTGAAATAGGGGACCGTGCCGCGCTTGCCGAACAGCCGGTACTCCTTCGTCCCGTCGATGGTGACGTTGTGATAGATATTGTCCGGATTGTCGGCGCCGATCTTGGCCGTGTGGTGCGACAGGGCATAGACGCCCGGGAAGTCGGTGTCGGCGAATTCGAGCTTGCTCTCCAGCGCCAGCCGCGTCAGGCGCGAGAGATAACGCCAGCCTTCTGCCCGGTCGAGCTCGGTGGATGGGGCGCTGTGGCCCAGTACATGCTGTCCCGCCGCCTTCAGCGCGTCGCAGAAATCCTCCCACGCCTTGCCGCTGATGACCCGCCCGACGTGATCCTGTCCGCTCATGATGCCTTCCCCAATACGTTGTGCTGATCTGTGTTATAGCGAACCAGAATCCGCTATCACAGAATAAAGCGTTCCCGATATGCCTTGAAATCCTTCTCCAACTCGGCCTCGGTCAGGCCGAACTGCTCCAGCGTGTAGTGGTGGGCGGCGCGCTTGTCGCGCGAGTTCTCGGCCAGCCATTCCTTCATATGAACCTCGACCTCGGGTGTCATGCCGATGCCGAGCCGCTCCAGAACCGGGCGGGCCTGTTCGATCGGGTTCTTCACAATGTCTTCGTATTTGACGTCGATGAAGCGATGGACGCCGATCCGCTGACGCGCGGCCTCGTAACGGCTGAGGAAGCCGGCCCAGCGCTTTTCCGTGAAGCGGCCGATCTTCACCTCGTCGACATTCTCGCCGACCATCTTGTACACGGCCATGATGAAGCTGCAGTAGGACGGGACGGTCGACAGCGGGTCGCGATGCGTGCTGATCAGCACCGTCTCCGGGAACGTCGTCATCAGGCTGTCGAGCGTTGGCAGATGGCCTGGCGTCTTCAGCACCCAGCGTTTGCCGGCGCGCGAGACGTCGTACCATTGCAGGAACTTCAGCACCGTCTTCAGGTCCTGATAGGCCTTGCTATGGTCGAACGTGCCCAGCCATTCGGCATAGTCCGGCACATACATCGCGGATTCGGGCATGGTGCCGACGAAGAACTGATCCATGATGATGATTTCTTCGTCCGGCTCGTCGATCGCGAACGGATGGACCGTCATCATGCCGGCCTGGACATAGCCGTCCATCACCTTCATGGCCGCCTCGCGGCGCGCGACCGGCTTGCCGCGCTCCTCACCGGGGAAGGGCGCATAGAACTGGGTCTCGAACCATTTGATCGAGTTGAAGCCCGGCGCCTTCGACAGCAGGCGGTGGAACAGCGTGCTGCCGGTCCGCGGCAGGCCGCAGATGACGCCGGCTACGGTGATCTCTTCGTCCAGGATCTCAGGATTGCGCTTGATCGTGTCGGTCATCCGGAGACGGCTGACCAGCCCGCTATTCATGCGCGCGCTCTGCCCGGCGATGCCGGCGGCGCTCAGATTGGCGTCCTTGTGAATCGATTCCAGCAGCTTGTTCATCGGCTCCAGGAACCACAGATCGCCGAAGTCGCTGAGCCCGGCCGTGTTTCTGGCTTCCTCCAGAATCCGTTTTTCGGTCAGGTCCTTCAGTTCGGTAATCGCCATAATCGCGTGTCTCCCCCAGGGCCCATGTCTCGGCCAAGGCGGGCACATAACCATCCGCTGGGCGGGGGATCAAGGGGAAGCTGGCCGCGGCTGGCATAGCTGCGTCATCTGCGCTAAATCCTCACCCGCGTTTCGTGGCAAAGCGACGACATTGCTGCATTGCAGCAGCAAGACTCGTAGCCGATGGTATGACGCGCTACGTATTTGTTAGCCAATCCTGCGGGAGTGAATGATGGCGACTGCCGACCAACTCGAAGCTTACAGCACTGAGCTTTACGAGGCTTTGCGCGCCCGCAAGACGATCGTGCCGCTGTCGACGCGCTCTCCCGAACTGACCATCGACGACGCCTACCAGATTTCGCTCGGGTTCCTGCGGAAGCGTCTCAATGACGGCGAGAAGGTGATCGGCAAGAAGATCGGTGTCACCTCCAAGCCGGTGCAGGACATGCTGAATGTCCGCCAGCCCGATTTCGGCTTCCTGACCGACGTCATGGAAATCCCCGACGGCGGCACCGCCGTGATCGCCGACGGGCTGATCCAGCCGCGCGCCGAGGCCGAGATCGCGTTCATGCTGAAGAAGGATCTGAAGGGCCCGGGCGTGAGCATGCAGGACGTGCTCGATGCCACCGACTACATCATGCCCTGCTTCGAGATCGTCGATTCCCGCATCGCCGACTGGAAGATCAAGATCGCCGACACTGTGGCCGACAATGCGTCCTGCGGCGTGTTCGTGCTGGGCAAGGCGCGGGCCAATCCGCACGATTTCGACCTCGCCGCACTCAAGGTCACGGTGACCAAGAACGGCGCCCCGCTGTCCGAGGGTTATGGTTCTGCGGTGCAGGGGTCGCCGCTGGCCGCCATTGCCTGGCTGGCCAATACGCTCGGCCCCTATGGCGTCACCCTCAATGCCGGGGACGTCGTCCTGTCCGGATCGCTGGTGCCGTTGGAACCGGCGCGTCCGGGGGATATATTCTCCATGGACCTGTCAGGTGTCGGCTCCACCTCGATACGTTTCGCTTAAAGCACGCCAAGGACTAAACTTATGACGCAAAAGGTTAAATGCGCGATCATCGGGTCGGGCAATATCGGCACCGACCTGATGGTGAAGCTGCTCAACAAGGGCAAGCTGCTGGAGCTGGTGTCCGTGGTCGGCATCGATCCGGAATCGGACGGCTTGGCCAAGGCGCGCGCCCGCGGGCTGGAAGCGATCGACAGTGGCATCGACGGGCTGGTCGCCTCGCCGCATTACAAGGATATCGGCATCGTCTTCGACGCGACGTCCGCCTATGCCCATAAGCATCACAACGAGATTTTGGCCCGCGACGGCAAGCGCGTCATCGATCTGACGCCGGCTGCGATCGGCCCGCTGACCATTCCGCCGGTCAATGGCGAGGCCAACCTGGATGCGCAGAACGTCAATATGGTGACCTGCGGCGGCCAGGCGACGATCCCGATGGTGGCCGCTGTCTCCCGCGTCTCGCGGGTGCGCTATGCTGAGATCGTGGCGTCGGTCTCATCCCGCTCGGCCGGTCCCGGCACCCGTGCCAATATCGACGAGTTCACCCGCACCACGGCGCGCGGCGTCGAGGTGGTGGGCGGCGCCGACAAGGGCAAAGCGATTATCATCCTGAACCCGGCCGAGCCGCCGATGATCATGCGCGACACCATCTTCACCCTGTGCGACGACATCGAGACTTCGATCATCGCGGAGTCGGTGAAGCGGATGGTTGCCGACGTGCAGACCTATGTTCCGGGCTATCGCCTGAAACAGGAGGTGCAGTTCGAACGTTTCGGTGACAACCGCCCGGTTCATATTCCAGGCTATGGCGACTTCACCGGCGTCAAGAGCACGATCTTCCTCGAAGTCGAGGGCGCCGGCGACTACCTGCCGCCCTATGCCGGCAATCTGGACATCATGACCGCCGCCGCGCATGGCACGGCTGAGCTGGTCGCCAAGCGTCTCCTGGGAGTCCACTGATGCGTTACGATCCGACCGAAAAGAAAATCTACATCCAGGACGTCACGCTGCGTGACGGCATGCATGCCATCCGCCACATGTATGGCATCGACCACGTCAAGGCGATCGCCAAGGCGCTGGACGAGGCCGGTGTCGATTCCCTGGAGGTGGCCCATGGCGACGGGCTGAACGGCGCCAGCTTCAATTACGGCTTCGGGGCTCACACCGACTGGGAGTGGCTGGAGGCTGTCGCCTCAGTGCTGAAGAACGCAAAGCTGGCGACACTGCTGCTGCCCGGCATCGGCACGGTGGATGAGCTGAATCGCGCCTATGACATCGGCGTCCGCTCGGTCCGCATTGCCACGCACTGCACCGAGGCCGATGTCGCCAAGCAGCATATCGATGCCGCCCGCAAGCTGGGCATGGATGTCTCGGGCTTCCTGATGATGTCCCATATGGTCGGGCCGGAGAAGCTGGCCGAGCAGGCGCTGCTGATGGAGTCCTATGGCGTTCACTGCGTCTATGTCGTCGATTCCGGCGGCGCGCTGGACATGGACGGCGTGATCGAGCGGCTTGAGGCCTATGACCGGGTGCTGAAGCCCGAGACCGAGCGCGGCATCCACGCCCACCACAACCTGTCGCTAGGCGTCGCCAACTCGATGGCCGCGGTCACGACCGGTGCAATCCGCGTCGACGCCTCGCTGGCCGGTATGGGCGCAGGCGCGGGCAATGCACCGCTGGAGGTCTTCGTCGCCGCTGCCGAGCGCAAGGGCTGGAAGACGGGCTGCGACGTTTTCAAGCTGATGGATGCGGCCGAGGATCTGGTCCGCCCGTTACAGGACCGCCCCGTTCGTGTCGACCGCGAAACTCTTTCGTTGGGCTATGCCGGTGTCTATTCCAGCTTCCTGCGCCATGCCGAGACCGCGGCCAAGAATTACGGCCTCGACACCCGCACGATCCTGGTCGAGCTCGGCCGCCGTCGCATGATCGGCGGCCAGGAGGACATGATCGTCGATGTGGCGCTCGACATCCTGAAGAGCCAGGGCAGGGAAGCGCCGACCTCGGTCTAAGAGGTCGAGGCTTCAGACGTACGAACGGCGCTGGGCCTCCCGGCGCCGTTTTTGTTTGGCGGGAAGAACGGATCGACCAGCTGGACCGCCAGGTTCGACGAAACCGGCGTGTCGGTGCCGTAGGCTTCGGGCCACTGCTTTTTCGGCATGTAATAGGTGCCGAACATCCGGTCGAGCCAGGGCAGGGTGGCGGCGTAATTACGGTCGGTCATCTCGCCGCGCGTATGGTGCCAGTGGTGAAAGGCCGGCGTTGCGACCAGCCATTCCAGCGGGCCGAACCGCCAGCGCACATTGGCATGGACGAAAAAGCCCCAGAAGGTGCCGACGAACACGATTATGATCGGCAGCAGGTCGCCCGCGCGGTTCGGTGGGTTCGACAGGCCGAACAGGAAGATAAGGATGTAGCCGCAGAGCCGCGTAAACATCATGTCCAGCGGGTGGGCGCGGCTATTGACCAGGAAGTCGATCTCCTCGGCGCTGTGATGCACGGCATGGAAGCGCCAGAGCACCGGCCATTCGTGCGACCAGCGATGGCCCCAATAAGCGCCGACCTGGGCGGCCAGGAACCCGGCCAGGAGCTGCAGCCAGACCGGCATCGCGGAAACCCACAGATGTACGTGCCAAGGCAGGAAACTGTGAACAGCCCGCCCGAGGTAATAGATCGGATAGGCGAGGACGATTCCCGGCAGCAGGTTGTTCAGGAAATAATAGGCGAGGTCGGTCAGCAGTCCCTTCCGGGCGACTTTCTGCTTGTGCAGGGCGAACAGCCGTTCCAGCGGCACGAACACCACGGCCAGGATCGCCAGCCAGATCGCCAGCCTGACGACGCTAAGCTGGAAGGGCGACAGGTGTGTCTGGAGATAGCGGAGGATTTCCATGGTTTCGGCCAGCCTATCATGACTTGGGCCTGCTCGTCGTCCCCGCCCGTGCCGTCAGGTGCGGCGGTTATGCCACCTGCGCACGCCGACGGCGCCCAGCAGGCCGACGACCATCACTGCGAGCGGCGCGGCCGGCGGGGGCAGCGCCGGCGCGATTTGCTCGAGCGAGACGTCATCCAGCAGCGAGAAAGGCGGCTGGCCCTCTGGCGTGAAATTTATGTAATATGGAGAAGTTAGTAAATCATTTCTCCTATAGAGCTTCGCCTAATTTACTGAGCGTCCAGCAATTCCTTTCAGAATGACGGCGGATAGTCTCCGGGACCGGTGAAACCTGGATCTACATTGGTAACCCCGGTGATTTGCCAAACAGGTTCGGCGCGCCGGATCGAATAAATATAGCGGCCTTTCTCCAATACCGACTTGTCGGTCTTGTAGCGGACGATGTCGCTCATCAGCAGGGCGTGATCTTTGCTCAGCAGCCACGTATGGACGATCTTGAAATCGGACCGTACCCAGCCACGCGCCTTCATACCGGCGAGTGCGCCGTCGAACTGCTTGCGCACGGCCTCGTCAGTGGGAGCGATCATCGGCGCGTGGGCGCCGATGACCATCAGATAGGGCGAGGCGATATAGCGGCAGACGCTCGCCATATCCTCATGGTTGAAGGCCTCGGCATAGGCCGTGTAGCAGGTCTCGGCCTCATGGATCAGCATCGGGTCGTCGGCCATTTGTTCTTCCTCCCTCAGAGCCCGAAGGTTTTTTTGAGTTCTCCGGCGGCGAAGGCCTGGGCGTCGTCTGCCTGGTCGATCGCGCCGCTCATGCTGAAAAAGCCGTGGAAGACCCCTTCATAGCGGTTCAGCTTCACCGGCACGCCGGCCGCTTCGAGTTTCCTGGCGTAGGCCTCGCCCTCATCGCGCAGCGGATCGTATTCGGCGGTGATGACGGTCGCGGGCGGAAGGCCCTTGAGGTTCTTGTGATAGAGCGGGGACAGCAGCGGGTCCTCGATATCGTGCCCGGTCGGGACATATTGCAGGCCGAACCACACCATCATGTCCTTGGTCAGGAAATAACCTTCGCCGTTGCTCGTATAGGATTCGGATTTGAAGGCCATGTCGGTGACCGGATAGGTCAGCAGCTGGTGGCAGATCGCGGGTCCGCTGCGGTCGCGGGCGATGATGGCGACGACGGCCGCCAGGTTGCCGCCGGCGCTGTCGCCGGCCACGGCAATGCGCTTGGTGTCTATCTTCAGGAAATCGGCATGCTCCGCCACCCATTTCGTCGCGGCATAGCTGTCGTCGACCGCGGCCGGATAGAGATGCTCGGGCGCCAGCCGGTAGTCGACCGACACCACGGTGCAGCCGACATTGTAGCAAAGGCGACGGCAGGTGCCGTCATGCGAGTCCAGGCTGCCGATGACGAAGCCGCCGCCATGGAAATAGACGATGACCGGCTGGTTGGGCTCCTGCGAGGCGCGGTAGATGCGCACTGCGATCGGGCCGGCAGGGCCCGGAATGGTGGTGTTGGAGATCTCCGCCAGCGGCAGTTCGGGGGGTGGGAAACGGCCGGTATCCATCATGCCGCGGAAGGTGACAGCGTCCAGCTCCGACCAGGGCGGCAGCGGCATCTGCGCCATCTGGTCGATCATGAATTTTGCTTTCGGGTCGAGCGGCATACGAAACGTTTCCTCTGTGATGCGCTGTCTTGGGCGGGGCTTCCCGGCGGCCATGGTTGATGGTCACGGCGGAAAGGTCGACAGTCCTGGTGGGTTGGGAGTATGCCGGAAATGTCTGGCGCGTGACCAGTATCTTTGGGGAATCACTGTGGCCGAAACAGGCATGACAGGACCACTGTCTGTGGGGGAGTTCAGTGCGCTGCTGAAGACCCTCTACGCGGGCCCGCTCGAGGAGCCGCCCTGGGACAGCTTCCTGGAAGCTGTCTGCGTAGCGATGAAGGCGATGGCGGTGACCCTGATCCTGGAGCCGCCGGCATCGGAAGGGCCGGGCTATATCATCAACGCCTCCGGCCGCCTGCTTCCCGGGTCGCGCTTCTACCGCGAGCAGTTTTTTTCTTCCGACCCTTTCGTCAAGCTGCCGGAGGGTCAGCCGGTGACGATCTCGGAATTCCTGCCGCAGGAGGAATTCCAGGCCAGTGCGTTCAACCAGCTGTTCCTCAAGCCCACCGGGGTGCGCTTCATCCTGGGCCTGGATTTCCGCACCAATACCGACATTTTGGCCCGCTTCCGCGTCAGCCGAGGCGACAACAGTACCGATTTCGGCGCGGAGGAGCGGGCGCTCGCCGCGCTGTTGATGCCGCATCTGCGCCAGTCGGTCGAGATCTTCGCCCGGCTGTCGCGCGCTGCTTCGGAGCGCACGCTCTATGCCGGCACGCTGAACCAGATGGCAGTCGGGACCATCATCCTCGACGACCACGGCAAGATCCTCGACAGGGACCGCATTGCCGAGGCGCTCTTGAAACAGGCCGACGGCATATCCTCGATCGGCGGCATGTTGAGCCTCAACGACCGCGCGGCCGCGGCGCGGCTGCATGAAACGGTCCGCAAGATCGCCGAGAGCGAGAAGCGGGGCGAGCGCTCCCTGGTCGAGGCGATCCGGGTCGAGCGGCCGTCCGGCAAGCGCGATTTCGGGCTGATCGTGAAGCCGGCGCCGCAGCCGCGCTATCTCGATGAGCAGCATATTCCGGCGATCGTGGTCTTCATCAGCGATCCCGACCGCCATACCGCGATGGCGCCGGCGGCGCTTGCCAAGCTGTTCGGCCTGACCCCCGCGGAGGCCGCCTTCGCGGTGCTGCTGGGCGACGGGCTGACCCTGGATGAGGCGGCGGCCGAACAGTCGATCGCGCGCAACACAGCCCGTGCCCATCTGCGCTCGATCTTCGCCAAGACCGGCGTGTCGCGCCAGACCCAGCTTGTCCGGCTGATCGTCACCAGTTTGGCGCAGCTGGGCTCCGCCGAACTGGCGTCTAGTCCGACTTAGCTATAGTGCGCTAGGCGGCTATTCCAATATATAGATGACGTCCGGCGCAGGGATCGCGCCGAGGAGAAGGGAAGAACACTTATGCAAGTTTCCGATACTGTCTCGGCAGAGTTGATTGCCGGCATGAAGCAGGCGATGCGCCGGCTGGCCGCCTCGGTCGTGGTGGTGAGCGCCCGCGATGGCGACACCCGTTACGCGATGGCCGCCTCGGCCTGCACCTCGCTGTCGATGGAGCCGCCGTCGCTGGTGTTGTGCGTCAACAAAACAGCCTCGATCTTTCCGATCCTGGATCATGGCAAGGATTTCTGCATCAACGTGCTGTCGGGCGCGCACGAGGCGATCTCGGCCGCTTGCAGCGGCGGCGTGAAGGGAGAGGCCCGCTTCGAGACCGGCGATTGGCGCAACGATCCCGATACCAACACGCCGTTTCTGGGCGATGCCCAGGCCAGCCTGATCTGCGCCGTGGACGACATCCACCATTACGGCACGCATGGCATCTTCGTCGGCAGGGTGAAGCGCGTGCACCTGCACGGTGACGTCTATCCGCTGATCTATATCGACGGCAAATATTCTTCGATCGTCGATATGGCCAAGGCGATCGCCTGATCCGATAGGTTTTTTGATATATCGGATGCGCGGTTGGCATGAGACTGATCATTTCGACCCGCAACCTCTTCCCGACACCGGTTGCATCGATCGATACGCCTGATGCGGAGGCGCGTAATGCGGAATTGCGCGCCCTAATCCTGGAACGGCGGCATACCTCACCGACGATCGAAGCCTCCAATGACGGCGGCTGGCACTCCGACCGCGACCTGCTGACCTGGGGCGGTGAACGCGCGGTGGAGGTGGCGGACATGGCGCGGGCGGTCGCCAGCCACCTTACGCGCGATACGGCGGGCCGGGAGGTTCAGCCGGACTGGACTGTCTCCGCCTGGGCCAATGTGAACGGTCCGGGCGACGCCAATATCTGCCACTATCATCCCGGCTGGTTCTGGTCCGGCACCTACTATGTGGACGATGGCGGGGTTGCGGCGGACAATTCCTTCGGCGGCGATTTCGAGATGCTGGATCCCCGTGGCGCGGCCCCGGCGATGTTCGCGCCGACCTTGGCCTATGCGGGCGAGGGCGGCCGCGCTACCGGTCCCATCGAATGGATCAGGCCCCGCGCCGGCCTGCTCGTCCTGTTTCCCGCTTGGCTACAGCACCAAGTGCGCACCTATCGCGGCACGCGGGAACGGATATCGATCGCCTTCAATCTGCGCGCATAGGCGTTGGTAGGGCGGGAAAGTGTTGGGAAACAGTGCTGACCGAAGACATTCTGGCGCCGTATCGTAGTAAGCACGGTGGGCTCGGCGTAGCCTAGATTCCGCGTGGGCTCTTTACCAACACGTGGGCTGAAAACCGACCCTCGTGGCTGGATTTCGGCCCGGATTTGGCGGGGATCGTGACCTTGCTGGCCTTCACACGTTTCGTGCCGGTTTTGAAACCAGGCCGAGAATGGATCGCTTTGCAGCACCAGTGTGGCGGCTACTTCTGTCAGCAGCTGAACGTTGTTGCCACACCGCTCCGCATACGGCCAGAAGTGTCCCCAGGCCTGCTCCGCATCGCCAGGAACCGGTCCGGCCTCCATGGTGGATATTTTTGGTCCGACAATGTTTTGGCGTCAGATATTACAAATTACGTTCGCGATCTGGACGAACTCGATCTTGACTGCGAATGTACTTGGCGCCTGTTGACCGAGAGCGTCTATCCCATCGATGCAACAGCCGAGAATCTCAAGACCATTGCTGCCGACCTGCCCGACTTATCACATGCCGTCGAGGGTGACCTTCCGCCTCGGTATGATTCGAACGCGGCCATTCTCGTGATCGCTCAGAATAGCGACTAGTCAACATTCACTGTGGCGTTTATCCGGTTCGATCGGCTGCAAAAAAGGGCCTCTACTGCGAGGCCCTTTTCATTGAGGTGTTGGAGAACCGGCCTTACGCCAGCTCCTTCTCCCTGGTCTTCGCTTTTTCCTTGTTGCGGAAATACGGGATCAGGTGCTCGCCGATATTCTTGATCGTCTCCATGCTGGCATGGTGGGGCACGGTGCCCATCTGCAGCAGGAACAGGATCTCGTCGGCGCCGGCTTCCTCCAGTCGCTCGACATATTTGATCGCGGTGTCGACCGAGCCATAGGCGTGGTTGACGTTGTAGAGCTCGGTCGAGGTCGGCCGCGCCGGAATATTTTCCTGGCCGAGGCGAGCGACGAAGGCTGCCTTTTCCTTTTCCACTTCCTGCGCCATCAACTCGGCATCCAGGTCATCGACATTGGGCTTCGGCGCGCCGCCGTACCAGTAATGGATCGACTTGGCGAAGAAGAGCTGGCCGCGGAAGCCGATGCGGCGGGCTTCCTCGGCGTCGTCCATGATGATTGCCGGGCACAAAGCCGCCAGATGCTCGGTCGGGCGGAAGCCCACCTGATCCTCGGCCTTACGATTCTTGAAGGCCTCGCGGTAGATAGCGTTCTTCTTGGCGATTTCCTCGGGCCCGGAGAAGCCCAGCACCAGGGCGCCCAGGCCGCGGGCGCCGGCGACATAGAGCGCCTCCTCGCGGGTGCAGGCCATGTACATCGGCGGATGCGGGTCCTGGAACGGCTTGGGATGGATCGGGCGCGGGGGGATGTCGATCAGGCCGTGATGCTCGAACTCGCCCTCCTGCCACATCTTCGGGATCATATACATGGACTCGTCGACCTGCGGCGTGACCATGTCCATCGGCGTGCCGAACGCCCCGGTTTCCTGCCGGGTGCCGCCCTTGCCGACGCCGAAATGCAGTCGGCCGCGCGACAAGATGTCCAGCGTCGCCACACGCTCCGCCACCTTGATCGGGTGGTTCATGTTGAAGGGCAGGCAGATGACGCCGTGGCCGACATGGATGCGGCTGGTCGCGCCGGCAATGAAGGCGAGGAAGCTTTCCGGGGCCGACAAGTGCGCGTACTGCGTCAGGCTGTGATGTTCGACCGACCAGATCACGTCGAAGCCCATCTCCTCGGCATAGAGGCTCTGCTCGACGATATCGTGGAAGACCTGCTGCTCGTTCTGGCGCGAGATATCCACCATCTGCGCTTCATAAATGATCGAAAACTTCATTGGGCCGTTCCCCTTCGCTGCTCGGCGGCCATGCATGCGCACATGGCGAATTTTGCGTGAAAGCTTGGGGCGAACTTACTGGCGGGGCAACGGCCCGCATCGTCCGAGCGGACGAGGGACAAGATTTTGCGCCATCATTGCCGACACCGCGCAGAACTGGCATTTTCGCCCGTTCCAATGCGTCCGTTTTCGGGGAAGTTTCGCCCTTGTCTCTGCCACTGACCATTCCCGGCGTTCTCGCCGCCGCCGCGCAAGCCACGCCTGACAGGATCGCGATCGAGAATGAGGACGGCTCGCGCCTGACCTATGCCGAGCTCTACAATGCCTGCCGCCGCGCCGGCGCGGCCTTTCTCGCCTACGGCATCAGGCCGGGTGACAAGATCGCCGTGTGGGCGCCCAACTCGGCGCCGTGGATCATGGCGACCGTCGGCGTGCAGATGGTGGGTGGCGTCATGGTGCCGCTCAACACGCGGCTGAAAGGGCGGGAGGCGGCCTATATCCTGAATCGCAGCGGCGCGCGCATCCTGTTCACTGTCCGCGACTTCCTGAAGACCGACTATCCGGCGCTGCTCAAGGATGAGGACCTGCCGAAGCTCGAGCGCACCGTCATTCTCGACAATTCCGCGAAGCCCGGGGAAGGTTGGGCGGTGTTCGTCGCGGAAGGCGAGCCCGTTTCCTATGCCACGGTCGACGCTCTGGCGGCCAAGGTTCAGGGCGACGATGTCGCGGATATCCTCTTCACCTCCGGCACGACCGGCAAGCCCAAGGGCGCTTTGTCGACCCATGCCCAGACGGTGATCACGTCGCGCTCCTGGGTCAAGGCAGTGGGATTGGGTCCGGACGATAAGTATCTGATCGTCAATCCGTTCTTCCATTCCTTCGGCTACAAGTCCGGCTGGCTCGCCTGCATGATCGCCGGCTGCACCATCCTTCCGCACGCCGTGTTCGATACCGAGGGCGTGATCGCGCGTATCGCCAAGACCGGGGTGACCGTGCTGACCGGCGCGCCGACGGTCTATCAGTCGATGCTGATGAGCCCGTCGCACACGACCGCCGACCTGTCGTCGCTGCGCCTCGCCGTCACCGGCGCCGCCACTGTGCCGCGTACGCTGATCGAGCGGATGGCGAGCGAGCTGCATTTCAAGACCGTGCTGACCGGCTATGGCCTGACCGAGACCAGCGGCACCGTGTCGATCTGCGACGCGGCCGATCCAATCGAAAAGGTTTCGATGACCAGCGGCCGGCCGATTCCGGGGCTGGAGCTGCGCAGCGTCGACCAGGACGGCAACGATGTGCCGCCGGGTGAGCCTGGGGAAATCTTGGTGCGCGGCTTCAACATTGTGAAGGGCTATCTCGACGATCCGAAGGCGACCGCAGAGGCGATCACGCCCGATGGCTGGTTCCACACCGGCGACATCGGCATCATCGATGCCGAGGGCTATATCCGGATCACCGACCGCGCCAAGGACATGTTCATCGTCGGCGGCTTCAACTGCTATCCGGCCGAGATCGAGGAGGCGCTGCTGGAGAACCCGGCGATCGCCCAGGTCGCGGTGGTGGGCGTGCCGGACGAGCGGATGGGGGAGGTCGCCAAGGCCTACGTCATTCTGCGCCCCGGTGCCAGCCTGACCGAGAAGGACCTGATCGCCTGGGCGCGCAACGTCATGGCGAACTACAAGGTGCCGCGCTATGCCGAGTTCGTCGATGCGCTGCCGACCACCGCCTCGGGGAAGGTGCAGCGTTTCCAGCTCAGGACCTAGAGTCTGATCCGCATAACGTAGCGGGTTTACTTTATAAAATTGCGTTTTCCTGTCAGTGATTTTTACAGTGCGGTGAGCGGCTTCTGCGGCGATGCTTGATTTGCCTCGCCTTTCTCTCTTGGCACGGCAATTGCTTCAATGTCCGGTAGCGTACATTCGTCCGTGATGGACCTTGGAGACAGCCCGATGATCACGAAGTTCCGTTCAACCGCCATCGCCGCCGTCATCGGCCTGGCGCTGTCCTTCGCCGGCACGGCCGCGAAGGCGACGAACCTGATCACCAACGGCAGCTTCGAGCAGCTGAGCAGTGCCAGCGGCGTGGGCGGCGGCCAAATCGGTTACAATGGCCATAATCTGCTGACTGGCTGGACCAACGGGACATACGACAGCAACAGCTCGCATATCGGCTACAACTTCGTTTACACGTCCGGCAACGCCGACGGTCCGGGCGCCAACGGCAATGACGGCAATGTTCAGCTCTGGGGCCCGGCCAACGGGTCGAATAACGGCCTGCCGGATTCCAGCCCGGACGGCGGCAACTTCATCGCCGCCGACGGGGCTTATCAGACTGCGCCGATTTCGCAGACCATCACCGGACTGACCGTGAACGCGCAGTATGCGGTCAGCTTCTATTATGCCGGCGCGCAGCAATACGGCTTCGACGGCCCCACGACGGAAGCGTGGAAGGTTACCCTGGGCAATCAGACGCTTTCGACCGCCACCCTGAACGATCCCAACCACGGCTTCACCGGCTGGCAGTATACGACCCTGACCTTCACTGCGACGTCGACGACCGAGGTCCTGTCGTTCCTCGCCGCCGGCACACCCAGTGGCGAGCCGCCCTTCTCCCTGCTGGACGGTGTGTCGATGAACAAGGTCGTTCCGGCGCCCGAGCCCGCCAGCATCGCGATGCTGCTGACCGGTCTGGCCGCCATCGGCGTGATCGCCCGCCGCCGGCAGATGGCCCGCGTCGCAGTCGACGCGCGCTAAGCACGACCCTCAGCCTCTTCGTTCAACCCGCATCATCAGCGGCTTGCTCGGCCGCAGGGTGAGCCGCATGCGCGGCTCAGGCGGTTGTGGGGCCAAGCTGGTCAGGCGCACGTCGCGGATCAGCGCGGCGAGGATCGCCACCCCCTCCAGCATGGCGAAGCTACTGCCGATACAGATGCGCGGGCCGCCGCCGAAAGGCAGGTAGGCATAGCGGTGGCGCGCCTTCGACGGCTCCGGGGCAAAGCGCTCGGGGTCGAACTCCTCCGGCCGGTCCCATAGCGCCGTGTGGCGGTGCAGGGCATAGATCGGCACATAGATCATCGAACCGACCGGAACCCGGCGGCCGGCCAGGGTGAAGGGCTGGGTCGTCACCCTGGCGATGATCGGGGCCGGCGGGTAGAGCCGCATGACCTCCTGGAAAACCTGTCGCGTATAATTGAACTGGGGGACATGGGCCGGCGCGATTGGTCCGCCGCCGGTCACGGTCTCAATCTCGGCCAGGACCCGCTCAGCATATTGCGGATGGCGCGACAGCAGGTCGAAGGTCCAGGCGAGCCCGAGTGCGGTGGTCTCGTGCCCGGCGGTGATGAAGGTGAGCAGATTGTCGATGATCTCGCCATCGCTCATCGTCCGTCCGGTTTCCGGGTCCGATGCCGCCAGCAGCAGGTCGATCAAATCGCCGGTCCGCGAATCGGTCTGCCGGCGTGACGCGAGAATGCCGCCGATGGTTTCGCGCAGGAAGCCGCTCGATGCCTTTGTCCGCCGCCGCCCAGGATAGGGCGTCCACTCCGGCAGATTGAGGAGGCTTAGCGCAAAGAGCCAGCCGGTGGCTTCGAGAAAGTTGGTGATCCCGCGCTCGACCCGCGCAACATCGATATTGGCGTGTCCTGACAGCATCGTCTCAACGATGATGTCGAAGGTCGTGTGCATCATCTCGTGCGCAATATCGATCTGACTGGTCCCATCCGGCCCTGGCGGCAGCTTCAGCCAGCGGTCGCGCGTTTCGGTGGCCGCCTCCAGCATCGCCGGTAGATAGGCCAGCAGCCGGTCATGCCGGAAGATCGGCGAGGCCGACTGGCGCTGCCATTTCCAGTGGGCGCCGTTGGCGGTCAGCAGCCCTTCGCCCAGCGCGGATCCGAGCGACCGCCTGAGCTCGGGCCCCTTGGCCAAGGCGTCGGCATTGCCGACCAGCGTCTCCTGGATCAGCGCCGGATCCATGACATGGAAGCGCTCGCGGCCGAGGAATTCGCTATGGACCAGCGGTGCATGATAGGCAGCGGCCGGCAGGGCCTCGAGCGGATTGCGGATGATCCGGATCAGCATGCCCAACGGTGAGCGCCGGATCGGCGGCGGCACGACGGGCGACGGGTTTGCGAGGTCGGTCAGATTGCACCCACGGGATGGAGCGGCGGGAGACCGCTTGTACTGTCCGCCGCCATTCTAGCGCTCTTCATCACAGGCATAAAGAAAGCCGCCGCGCCCGGTCACCGGCGCGGCGGCTTAAGACCTAATTACACGCAGGCGTTAGTGGTGCGCGTCCCACCAGCGTTCCTCGTGCCAGCCCATGCTGCGATCGCGATCGTGGTGCCAGTCGTAATAGTGCGCGGCATTCTCACGCCGCCAGGCGGCGGCCTCTTCGGCGTTACGCCAGGCATGCCAGTTGTGGCTGCGATCCCAATACCCGTCGCTATAACCGAAGGCGATGCCGCCACTGGCGCCGATCGCGACCGAAACATTGTCGGCCGTCGCCGGCTGGCTCACGGCGACCACGCCACCGAACAGGCCGAGTGCGACGGCCGCTATCTTGATTGGGTTTTTCACGATTAATCCTCCTTGAATTGCCAATGCCTTAGGCAATTCTGGAGGAATGCGCGGCCTATGACTTCGTTCCCGGATTCGAAGGTAATAAAATTACCGCGCGATCGTTATTTTTCCCCGACGATAAGAACACGGAACGTGCCGGGGACCACCGTATGACGCTTTTCGCCCTCGGCCGGCGCGGCGAAATCGGCGGTCGGCAGATAGAGCTTGCCGGTCTTGGGGTCTAGCGCCGCCGTCCGCGCCCCGTTCGCTGTCGGGATGGTTGCGATGACGAC
>Ga0268266_10000950_pt1 | contig 36937 bp, 39 predicted proteins | sample KBSS13metaG_FD_190356 | JGI IMG/M metagenome (GOLD analysis project Ga0268266, IMG submission 190356) | Switchgrass rhizosphere microbial communities from Kellogg Biological Station, Michigan, USA - KBS S1-3 metaG (SPAdes) (version 2) | ecosystem: Host-associated > Plants > Roots > Rhizosphere...
GAACACGCGACATCTTCGCGGCGAACATGACGGAGCTTCTCGACCGGTCGGAAGACCCGGCGAAGATGATCCGCATGATCATCCTGGAGATGGAAGAGACGCTGGTCGAGGTTAGGGCCTCGGCCGCTCGCTGCATCGCCGACGGCAAGGAAATGCGCCGCGCGCTGAACCGCCTAGACGAGCTTCAAAGCAGCTGGACCGAAAAGGCCGAGCTTGCGCTGTCGAAAGAGCGCGAAGATCTCGCCAAGGCCGCTTTGCTCGAGCGCCAGAAGGCGACCGACATGGCCGAGGGCCTGCAAAGCGAGATCAAGGTCATCGACGACACGCTGAAGGGCTACGAAGGCGACATTGCCAAGCTTCAGGGCAAGCTGCGCGAAGCCCGCGCTCGCCAGAACGCCATTACGGCCCGCTTCGAGAGCGCCGTGACCCGCGCCCGCGCTCGTGAAATCATGAACGGCAATCGCACGGAAGACGCCTTCTCGCGCTTTGAGCTGCTTGAGCGCCGGGCCGATTTCGCCGAAGGGCGCGCCGATGCGCTGGGCATGACCGGACCGAAGAGCCTCGAAGAAGAAATTGCCGATCTGAAGGCCGCTGAGTCGGTCGATGCCGAGCTTGAAGCAATGAAGGCCGCACTCAGGGCCAAGGGGAAGTAATCACCAATGGATGACGTCATTATCCCGCTAACGGTCGTCCCGATCCTGTTCATCGGGCTGCCGTGGCTGATCTTTCACTATGTAACCAAGTGGAAGCAGGCGAAAACACTGACCGAAGGCGACGAGAAGTTACTCGATGACCTGCATGAGGCCGCTCGCCGGCTCGACGACCGTCTGTGCACGATCGAGCGCATCATGACTGCCGAGAATCCGAACTGGCGTCAGCAATGCCTTCCCGGGCGCGGCAACGAGAATGAGCGCCTGCTCCCCACCGGAGACCACGTGTGAGCGACAATCATTATCCCGATCGTTACGAGCAGGAGCGCGGCTACATGACTTCGCAGCCGGCGAGCCGGACGCGCTTCTATCGCGACAAGCGCAACGGCAAGGTCAACGGCATTTGCGCCGGCATCGCCGACTACACGGGCTTTGACGTCACGCTGGTTCGTATCTGCATGATCGCCGCACTTTTCCTGAGCAGCGGCTCTATTGCCCCGATCTATTTCATCGCAGGCTGGATCACGCCGACCAAGCCGCGCGAGCTCGACTATGCGGATCGCGAGGACAAGCAATTCTGGCAGGGCGTTCGCGCTTCGCCAGCCCGAAGCGCCCGCGACATCCGCTCGCGCTTCCGCGACCTCGACCGGCGCCTGGCCGACATCGAAAGCTACGTAACGAGCGAGAACCGCACCCTCGCCCGTGAAATCGAAGACCTGCGCTAAGACCTGAGGGGGTATTCAAATGGATCCGGCAGTCCCAGTCGTCTTCAACTTCCTTATGACCATCCTGCCGTGGGTGGCGGCGATCGTAGCCATCAGCGTTGGCGGGTGGATGTGGTCGACCTGGTACCGGATCAAGAACGGCTACCCGCTCCAGAACAGCTGGGGCATGCCGATCCATCCAAAAACCGATCGCGAGTCAGTCGAGCGAATCAAGCTGCTCACGAACGAAAATGCCCAGCTTCGCGCCGAAATCGGATCGATGAAGGACCGGCTCGAAACCGTGGAACGGATCATCACCGACCAACCGTCGAAGCTTGCTCGTGAGATCGACGCATTGACGGTCGGCAAGGGAGGGAATGCGTAATGGGTCCTGGAGATGTATTCGGCCTGCTGATCGTCGTTGCCGGCCTAGCCAGCCTGATCATGTACATGGCGAAGCGCTTCTTCTCGCTTCGGGAAAAGCAGCTCGAAGTCGATGCTCGGCTCGCCGCGGAAAAGGCAGCGCAATATGCCGCGAGCAATGCGCAGCTGGAGCAGCGCGTGCGGGTGCTCGAGCAAATCGTAACCGACCGAGGGGCCGAAACCGCCGCGCAGATCGATGCGCTGCGCCAGGGCAGGATCGAAGCACCGGTCGCCCGCGGCGAACAAGAATCCATCGGCTGAACCCCACGCCAGGAGACCTGAAGTGCCGATTTCCATGCTCATCTTCTTCGTCATCGTCGTCGGCATTCCCGTCGTCGGCGGAATCAGCATGGGCGCTTTCCAGCGCTGGCTTCAGCATAAGGAAAAGATGAGCAAGCTGATTGCCGACCAGACCGCTGAGCGGGCGGCTCAATACGCGTCGCACGTCGAGCGGCTCGAAGCGAGGGTCCGCGTCCTCGAGCAGATCGCGACCGATGGCGGCGCTCAGACTGCCGCACAGATCGAGGCCCTCCGCGACCATGCGCGCATCCCGTCGGGAGAGACGTCACAGTGAACGCTTACGAGTTTGTCCTCGGAATCATCGTCCTGGTGTTTGCCTTTTCGATCATCAAACACCGCCTGGGCATTCCGTCGCGCTCGATGAGAGAGATGCGCGGCGACCCCCCGGTGAATGACGCGGAAAACGCCAGGCTCAAGGGCCAGGTCCACCAACTTCAGGATCGAATTAAGGTGCTGGAACGGATCGTCACCGATAGGGGCGCGCAAACCGCCGAGCAGATCGACGCGCTCCGCGATCGCGACCGCATGCAAGAAGAGGATAAAGCCTAATGGAAGGTGGCCAGATGACCGCGGTCATGATCGTTGCGATCGTGATGTTCGCTTCGATCATCCGAGCATTGCTAGTCGGGCCGAGGAAGCGCCGCTGGAATCAAGCGGACGATCAGCAGCACATCCAGACGCAAGCTGAAAACCAGCGCCTGCGTGAAGAGGTCGGCGATCTCCGAGAGCGCCTCAAGGTCCTCGAGCGGATCACCGTCGAGAAAGAAAATAGTCTGTCGCGCGAAATTGAATCGCTCCGCGACCGCTAGTTAGCTCGGCTGGCGGGTGATAGGCGGAGCCCATGTCCCTGCCCCCGCTTCAGGCCATTCTCGACGAATATGAACTCCTCGACGGCGAGGATCGCTATCGCCTACTGATCGACCTTGGGAAGCAGCTCGAGCCGATGCCCGACGTGCTCAAGACCGATGCGACCAAGGTGCGCGGCTGCTCCGCGTCGGTGTGGGTCTATCCGACGGTGACGGATGGGGCCCTGCACTTCCTCGCTGACAGCAATGCAGCAATCACCAAGGGCATCGTGGCCCTGATCCTGTCGGCGGTACAGGACAAACCGGCAACGGAGGTTTCGCGCCTCGATATCGACGCGGCACTCGCGCCCTTTGAGCTCAGGAAACACCTCAGCGCCAATCGAACGCAAGGGGTCCCCAACATGATCGCGCTGATCAAGGAAACGGCCTCTCGCTACGCTGAAGTCTCCGATCCTCATTAAATTATGAATTACCGGATGTAATTTAATCTAACTGCGGTCAAGTTTGACTAGTTACCTAGATTATATCGATCCACAGCCTACCGGTCGAAAGAATCGGCTCAACGTAAACTTGGCCGAATAAACCTCCCGTTATCAGCGGCCGGGCTGACACCACCAATAATTCATGCATTTTAGCTAAGTCCACTTGTGGGCGGGGGAGTGTTGTTACCCTCTTTTAAGAGAATCGGATGCAGCTGGTGTGGGGATCAGCTGCAGGGGAGTTGAGTCGTGGACATTTCTCGTCGTCAATTTATCGCCGGCGGCGCCGGCCTTGCCGTAGCGGGCCCGGCGTTCGCTCAGTTGAGCAGCGGTCCTTTCGTCAAGGTCCTGCAGCCTGCCACCCAGGTGCTGCGGCCGCTCACCACAACAACCTCTCAGACCTCGCTGGCCTCAAGCTTCGCGTCGAGTCTCGTAAGCGGTTACACCCCAACCTATCCGACCTGGCTCGGCCAGAAATGGACCGCGGCAATGGGGTCCACCTGGCACACCAGCATGGATTATTCATTCCGCACCACCGCGACCAAGGCCAGGTTTGAACTCCATCCAACGATCAACGACCGCTCGCAGAACGATCCCACGGACAAACGCCGGACCGAGATCCACGACAAAGTGCACCTCGTCCCGAACGGCAAAGTCATTTGGGGCGCCTTCTCTTTCACGGATTATGCATGGGCCGATCCCACCGGAATGGCCAAGCTGACCGGCGGCACCATCTTCCAGATGCACATGCCTCAGGGCGGCTCACCTGCCTTCGCCTTCCGGCGCGACAAGAATGGCCTGTTCCTCATCACCACGAACGGCGCGAACGATCCGACCAGCAACCACAAATGGTATTCGGCAGCGCTGGCTTTCGGACAGCCGCATGACATCGTCTATCGCTGCGTCATCGACCCAGTGAACGGCAGCCTCGACGTATGGGTCGACGGACGCCAGGTCCTGAGCCTGACGCGCCAGTCGATCGGCGTCGCCCAGTCCGGCTGCTATCCCTGCTACGGGCTCTACTATGCCGGCGGGACCACCTGCAACGTGGTGGCCGAGGTCGCGAACATCGCCGCGCCGTCGACCCTCAGCCTGAGCGCACGCACGCTGTCGAAACCCGCCTGGCCGGCGGTTTAGGCGGCGGTTCCGCTCTTCCGCTCTTCGGCCTTCCGAAGGACGTCGTAAGCCGCCTGCACTTGCTTGAAGCGCTTGGCGGCTTCTTCGTCGCCCGGGTTCGCGTCGGGATGCGTTTCTTTCACCAGGCGGCGGTGTGCGGCCTTGATCGCCTTGAAGTCGGCGTCGCTCTCAAGCTCGAGCGCGTCGAGCGCCCGCATCTCGTCGCGGCTGCGGGTGCCGTCGCCCGGCCCCGCCCACTTCCACTGCGATGACTGACGATAGCCCTTGGCGCCAGTCTCCTCCTCAGCTGCGCGCCGAGCCGCTTCCTCGGGGCTGAGGCCAGCGAAGTAATTCCAGTTCTTGTTATACTCGGCCGCGTGCGGCTCGCAGAAATACCAGCGGTCCTTGCTGTTCGGCGCCTTGGGCGCGGGCCGGTCGCCGACTTCGCTGCAACCCTCGCGGTCGCACAGCCGAAGCTTCGTCGCCCCGCGGCTCTTGTCGCCGTAGGACCGCCAGCGCGGGAAACCCCAGTCGTCCGATCTCTTCTGCTTCGCCATTCTCATCCCGATTAGAAAAATCGCTCCGCCATTGCGAGCGGAGCGATGCCAGAGGGCCTATAAGCCGGGTTCTGTCCGTCGCGCATCGCTGCGTGACTGTGCGGCCATTCCTCTAGGGGACGAGTCACCCCGCCCCTCCAGCAACCAACCCGGGCGACGAGCCGGAACCAGGCCCATGTGCCGCCCCTATTCGGTCTTGCACCCGGTGGGGTTTACCGTGCCGGTCCTGTTGCCAGGGCCGCGGTGCGCTCTTGCCGCACCCTTTCGACCTTGCCGGCCCGAAGGCAGGCGGTGTCCTTTCTGTGGCACTATCCCTGAAGAGCGTCGCGCGAAGCTAGGCCCTCCGCCGGGTGTTACCCGGCACCGTAGTTCCATGGAGCCCGGACTTTCCTCGTGGAAGCAAGCTCCCCCGCGGCCGCCCGGCCCTCTGGCGTCGGGCGATATAGGGAAATGAGGGCGAGGTTGCCAGTCGGCCCATGTGGGCCAAGAAATCAGATACGCCTACCAACCCGCTGGCTGATCGGGCCTGCCGAGCACACCGGGAACTCCCGACGATTCTTCGTTGGAGATGAAGGGCGTTGTGGAAACTTCCACCATCGCCACGCCCGAAGTCACTGTTGTTCGGCGTACGTAGACTGGCGCGCCGTCCAAGGACTCAGGATCCACCCGGATGCTGCCAATCGGTTCGACAACTGAGATGCCGGTATTGCTCCCCAGCGTCTGGGGCGCCTCTACTGTAATACCGGTCCCCGCGCATTTGCCGTGATCCGGAACTCGCGGATCCTGGGCAAACGCGGGGACAGCACTGAGAGCGACCGCCACACCCACGGCCAAGCACAGAGCGGTTCGCATTACGCTGACACCTTCCGAAGGCTGAGCCGCTAGGCCGGCTTCACTCGCGTTCTTCCTGCTTGCACTGGCCGGCGTTGCGACAGTTGAAGAAGTGCTGGTCCACGTAGTTCGCTACCGATCGGCCCAGGGCGGCGCCGTGCACATCGGCTGTGCGGAAGTGAAGGCCGCCCAGGATTCGCGCTTCGATCACGTCCGGGATGACATCCGTGAAGTGGGTGTAATGCCGCGTCGATCCGGTCGGCACGCCGTTCACCGGCCCGATGCCCGTGCTAACGACATCGAACTCCGCTGAGTCGCTCCCGAAGAAATCCTTGGCGCTGGTCATCAGACCGGCGAAGAAGCAATTGGCCCCCGACGGCTCGTCTGCGTATGGCGGCAATGGCAGGAGCGAGGTCCATTCCGCATCCGGAGCAGTTGCGTCGTTGCCGTCGGTGTCGGCAAGCCGGATGGCACTCGTCGGCCTCCAGAAGCCCCAGCGGCCCTTTTCCGCGAAGCAATTGATCGCGCTGTCCGCCGTTGCCATGCTCGTCATGGCGTGGAACCGCGCTTGTTCCGTGATTGTCAGTCCCTTCGCGGTCGCCACCGAGCGCATGCTCGCGTACAGCATGGGCACTGGATGTGCGCCCGTCCAATAGGCCAGCGAGGTCTGCGCATCGGTCCGCGTCGACCCGGTAGCCCGGCCCAACGACTTCACCTCATTGAACTCGGCCGCGTATTGGGCGCTTGTCAATGGAAGCGGCGGTCCTGCCGTTTTAAAGTAATCCGAGTTCGGCAGGGTGAACGGCCGCACGTTGCGCACCCATGCATTCGGATCGTTTATCGGGTTCGGTCGCCATTCGCCGGGACCGGGGTTGTCGGGAACTGGAAAACCCGGCGCACCGAAGCGGCCGTCGCCAACCCGGTTGGCCAGCATCGCCGCCGCGGCCGCAGCTCCGACCTTGATTCCGGCGGCCTTGGCTTCGCCGTCCGGAATTTCGGCCAGCGAACTGGCATATTCTGCATCGAGGCGCGCTTTGATCGCGGTTTTGACGTCGGCGGTAAGCGTCGCCGTCAACGGCGCCTGATTGACGAGGCCGATCAGGACATGGTGCGCGGCTGACGAAGCCGCTGCGCCCTTGGATGCGCTCGTCGGTGCTTTCAGCCCGCTCAGATAGGGGTCGTGCCCACCCTTGATGGCATTGACCGCGTCGTAGACGGCGCCCTGGACGATCGCCAAATGGATGATTGCGACCGGAGGCGTAAATTGTACGCCTGGCGTTGCGGCAGCGGGTCCGTTGGCGAGCGTGATTGTGGCCCTTTCATTCCACACGCGCACCGCATCATTCTCGCTCGCGTAGGCGGGAGGCGCGTTCAAGACGCCGGCTAGCACGGCAACCGACAAGAGGCCGGCGAATCCAAGATTGCGATGCGCTCTTCGCAGACGAGATTGCGTTGTGTTCACCGATTTCGAAGACTTGACGGAATTAAGCGAGCTATCGAATTTCGAGATAATCATAACAGTTCCCCCCTCGATAACAGCTTCGAAGTCCCCTTTGCTGCCCGGCCACATCACGATCAGCTGTCCGCTGCCATCGATCTTGACCCCGTAAGTGCCAGGGTCATCGGAAACGCCGGCATCGGCCATATTCCGAAGTTGTTCGAGCAGTAGGCGACAGAAACCGCTGTTTCTGCTAGGGTTGAATGCTGATTTTTGGCTGATGGATCGCTGATTTTCGGATGATGGTTGATCGATGAACTCAGACCTGATGTCCGATTTAGGTACCCGCGTAAGCCTCGCGAGAGCTCCAGACTTTGATTTGGGCGGCCTGCAAGTTTGTCCCGCGCGCCGGGAAATTTCAATCAACGGGGCGGTTCGAACGCTCGAACCGCGGGTGATTCAAGTCCTTGTCACGCTGGCTGCGGCTCGTCCGTCGGTTGTCGCCAGGGATGAACTCGTCGCCGCATGCTGGGGCGGAGCAGCGGTTAGCGAAGACGCGATCAATCGATGCATTTTGGCACTGCGAAACTTTGCCCGCGAGTTCGATCCACCGCCTTTCACGATCGAAACGGTGGCACGCGTGGGCTACGCGCTGCGTGAGGGCAACGCCGAAGGAAGAGCCGGACACAAGGTCGGAGTTTCCCGCAAAGGGCTTGCCCTGTCGCTGTTAATCGCCGCCGCTGCGCTGACGGCCGCCGGTGCGGCGATCTGGCGACCGTGGCGATCCGACATCGTCACCATAGCCATCGTGCCAGCAAGCTCATCGGCAGCTTCGCGAGATCTTGCCCAGGGCCTGATTGCCAGGATGGGCATGCTCAGCATTGTCAGCGAAGGCCGCGCTCAGTTGCTTGACCTTCCGCGCGCAAAGGATGCCGAACTGCGATTTGCCGTCAGCGCTCCGCCGCCGGGTTCCGGCATGCGGACGAATGTCGTGCTACTCAACAAGCGTCAGGAATTGCTTTGGTCAAAGGACTTCCAAAGCCCGCCGGCCCAAAAGGCCGTCCTTGAAGAGCAGATGGCCTACGCAGTGGGTAAGGTCGTCGACTGCGCAATCGAATCGCAAGCAGGCCAGCAGAAGCTAAGTTCACAAGTTGCCAAGCTCTATCTTAACGGTTGCGTCGGCTTGGCCGACGGTAATGAGGGTTCGTTTCGTGACCTCGCCGATCTATTCGAGCAGGTAACCCGATCGGCGCCAGGCTTCGATCCCGCTTGGCGCAGGTCGCTGATGGCGCAGACCACGATCCTCAACGTGTACGACCGAACCGACGCGGACAAGCGGCACGCGCGCGAAATTGTGCAGGCGGCGGCGAAGCTGAAGCCCTCGCTGCCAGAGCTCGACGCGGCGAAATCCGCACTCCTGCCAGCCAACGACATCCGTGGCCGGATGAGCCTGGTCGAAGGGGCTTCCAACCGGGCTCCGGCCGATGATTCCATAGCCGACTATTACGCCCTCCTGCTTACTCGAACCGGACGCCTTTACGAAGGCGTGACGGCGGCCAGGAAGGCCGTACGCTCCGACCCGCTGTCACCAACTCACCGCGAGACTCTCGTCTTCGCACTGGCGACCGCCGGCCGGATTGCCGAGGCGCAGGAAGAGTTGCGTCAGGCGGAGGCCCTGTGGCCCGATTCATCTGCATTAAAAGAGGTGCACTACACTTTGTCGCTTCGCTTTACCGATCCAGGAGAAGCAATTCGTCTGCGCGATTCGGGTCAGTTGATGCCAGCGTCGGCGCCGTGGCAGGGATCATTCCTGGCGGCGCGCGCCCACCGGACGCCGGCCAATGTGGAACGAGCCTTGCGTGACGCTCGGGCAATGTATGCGAGCGACTGGCGATGGGTTTCCCACACTGCCCAGACTTTCGGCGAGTTTGGGCGAAACGATGAGCTGTTCGGCATTCTTCTGAACTGGAACCGGCCCGACGACGTCGAATTCGTTACGGACGTGATTTTTCGTCCGCCGCTGCACAATTTCCGGCGCGATCCGCGCTTCATGCAAGTTGCGAAGCGCCTGGGCCTGCTCGACCATTGGAAGAGCAGCGGCAAGTGGCCCGATTTCTGCTCCGACGCGGACATGCCCTACGACTGCAAGCGCGAGGCGGCCAATCTTTAGGCATGCAAGCTAAACGAACGCGAAAAGAATGCTGTCCTACAATCGGCAATATGTGCCTTAAGCTGGCGGATGCAGGACCAAGCTCTTCCAGTCACTGACTTCGATCAAAGGTTACAAAGTGGAGGAAGTGGAGGGAGTCCCGTTTTCAATCGGGAACATGTCACCCTCGCCGACTTCGAAAACTTTGCCAACTTCGACCAGCCTACTGCGGCCTTGGCAGCAGCAGCGACAGCAATTTCGCCCGGCACTCGCCGTCGATGATGCCGTCGATGAGGTCCGGCCGGAAGCGGCGCTGGAAGGCGATCACGGCTTTCTGCTCGTCGGTGACGTCATAACCGAACCGCTCGAGCGCGAGCAGGAAGCCGGCGTCGGTCCAGTAAGGGTCAATCAGGTCGCGCGTCGGGCTCGGGAGGGCGAGACGTCGCTTGGCGAGAGCTTCCCACGGAAACAGCTCGCCCGGATCTTCCTTGCGGGCCGGAGCGACGTCCGAATGGCCGACGACATTACCGCGGCCGATGCCGTGGCGCTCCTTGATGTCAGCGACGAGCGGGATCACCGACGCAATCTGCTCGTCCGGGAAATTGCGGTAGCCGAATTCGTGGCCAGGATTGACGATCTCGATCCCGACGCTGGCGGAGTTCACGTCGGTGACCCCGCGCCAGCGCGACTTGCCGGCATGCCAGGCGCGTTTCGCTTCATCGACCAGCCGATAAACCGTCCCGTCCTCGTCGATGAGATAATGCGAAGAGACTTTGGCCTCGGGAGAGGTAAGTCGGCTGAGCGCCCCCTCCGCATCTGGCATCCCGGTATAGTGGAGCACGATCATCGAGACCGGCAGCTGGCGATCGTCGAAGTTCGGCGACGGGCGTTCGATGAAGTCCAGATCCACGGCGCCTATGGCGCACAGCTATTGCGGTCGGGTCAAGCCCCCGCTGCTGTCCGCCGGTCGATACCGTCGCGCTTTTCGATGGTGCTGCCGTCGCCGGTCAGGCGGTACAGGCCGCGGGCATTGATATCGGCGCCAAGCTTGTTGGTGTTGCCGATCACGGTCTCGCCCGCGCCGAGCATGAGCCAGCCGTCGTCCGACATCGCTCCGGCAAGCCGCTCGAACGCCAGCGTCTTCTTGTCTGGGCTGAGATACAGCAGGACGTTGCGGCACAGGACGATGTCGAAGGCGGCGGGATGCGGCGCCGGCTCGAGGATATTGTGAACCTGGAAACGCGGTGCCTTGCGCAAGGTCTCGACCGCACGCCAGCCTTCAGGCGTTTCCTCGAACCACTTGATCATCTGGTTGATGCCGAGGCCGCGCTGAACCTCGAACTGGGTGTAGGTGCCGGCGCGAGCCCGGTCCACGCAAGCAGTCGACACGTCGGTGCCGAGGATGTCGATCGTCCAACCCTGCCAAGTCAGCGGATCCTCCGCGAACAGCATGGCTAGCGAGTACACCTCCTGCCCCGTCGAACACCCAGCGGACCAGATACGGATCCGCTTGGTTCCATGGCGGCGCTTGGCCAGTTCCGGAAGCGCGTACCGCGAAAGGAGATCGAACGGTGCGCGGTCGCGGAAGAAATAAGTCTCGTTGTTCAGCAATGCCTCCACAACCTGTTGGGACAGGCCCGGCTCGCGGCCCATGACGAGGATGGTGATCAGCTCGTCGAGCGTGTTGATGCCGCGCTCCCGAAGCAGCGCCGACAGCGCGGTCTCGATCCGCCAGCGGCGGTTCATGGTGAGTTGCTGGCCGGTCTTGGCTTCGAGCAGCCCGGCGAGAATACGGCTGGAACTGTCGCTGATCTGCACGCTTACTGGTCCTCTGTCCGCGCCGCGATCCGCCGCGCGATTTTTTCCGGGGGCAACACGGCCGAAGCCAGCCCCGCTTCAAGCACGGCGCGCGGCATTCCCCACACCGCGCAACTCGCTTCGTCCTGGGCGATCACGGCACCGCCGCTGGCGATCAACCGCGATGCCCCGTCCACACCGTCGCGGCCCATTCCGGTCAGCACGACGCCCAGAGCTCGCGACCCATATGCCGCGCCAATCGATGCCAGCATCGGATCGACCGATGGCATGCAGCCGCTCACGACAGGTCCGCGAAGCAAGCGAACCACCGGCACCTGTTCGGACTTGTCGACGGTGAGATGGGCATCTCCCGGAGCAAGCAGGATGCGATCCGGAAGCAGCGGCATGCCGTCTTCAGCGACCAAAGCCTCACGATGGGCCGCGGCTCTTAGCTGGCGAGCAAAAACCGGCATGAACGGCGACGGCAGATGCTGGGTCACCAGGATCGGAACGCCGATCTTTTTCGGCAAGGCCTGGAACAGAACGCCGATGGCATGGATGCCACCAGTCGACGCGCCGATCGCGAGAACGTCGATCGGGTCGCTCGGCATGGCCCGCAGCGCACCGGAGAAACCCGCTGGTTTGACCGGCGCGAAGGTCGCCTGGCCCTCGGCGAATCCAAGTGCCTTCAGCTTGGCGACAAGGATCTCCGAGAATTTGCCGTTGAAGCGGCCTGTACCTGGCTTGGGCAATGTGTCCGCAGCTCCAAGCGCCAGGGCGGCTACCGTCTCTTCGGCGCCTTCCTCGGCAAGCGAGGAGACGATCATCACCTTGGCGCCGGCCCCGGCACGAATGATCCGCGGAATGGACTTCAGCCCGCCAGCCCCTGGCATTTCAAGATCAAGGATGACGATGTCGACCCGGACTTCATGGAGCGCATCGATTGCATCTTCGGCAGTCCCGGCGACTGCTGCGATTTCGAAAGCGTCGTCAGCCTCGACCATGCGCGACAGCACCGCCCGGGCAACCATCGAATCGTCGACGATCATCAGCCGGATGCGACGGCGTGTTGGGGTCTCCCGCAAGCGGTCCCGCGATCTGGCGAGCGCCCGCTCCACGCCGGCTAGCTCAGGCGACGCCGACGAGCTGCAGCTTGATGTGAAGCGTCTCTCGGTCGAACGGCTTCATCACATATTCGTCCGCACCGGCCTCGAGCGCAGCACGGATGTGCGCCATGTCGTTCTCGGTGGTGCAGAACACGACCTTCGGCTGGTCGGCATGGCCCCGCTGGCGGAGCAGTTTCAGGAATTCCATCCCGCTCATCACCGGCATGTTCCAGTCGAGCAGGACGACATCGGGCATCTTGGCCTCGCAACGCGTCAGCGCTTCCTGGCCATCACCGGCTTCTTCGACCTCGAATTCGAGCGTTTCCAGGATGTGCCGCGCGACTTTGCGGATCACCTTGGACTCATCGACGATCAAACAGCTCTTCATGTTCGGCTTTCCGTTCGTTCGCAGTTTCTATTAAGCAGGAAGGGTAACGAAGAGCTTAAGCAGCCTTCGTTTCGACAGCACTTCCCGAGATGATTGCCGCCACGTCCACCAAGAGCAGCGGGCCGGTTTCCGTTTCGACCATTCCCAGCGAGACGCGCTCCCAGCCGGCTCCCATTGCGGCACGCACCGGCGCCGGATCGGAATGGGCTTCGACGACGTCCTCAACGAGATCGACGATCAGTGCGTAATGATGCCCGTCGAGCTCAACCACGGCCGCTTCCCGAATGCCGTCCGAGCAGTCGGTCACGCCAAGATCCAGCGACCGCATGCAGTCGATCACAGTCAGCACCCGGCTGCGCAGCGCCGACAGCCCGGCAACATGTGGCGCAGCCCGCGGCACCGAGATCAGCGTGTCGAGCTCGACCACGGATTCCACGGCGGCGGCCGGCAAAGCCACGCGCTCATCGGCGATGGTCACGACCAGCAAAAGCTCGTTCACTTGCCCCTCCCCGCTCCAGCGGTCTTCAGCGCCATCAACAGGCCAGCGCGGTCGTAGCGATAGATGCTCTCGTCTTTCTTCCCGGCAGGCTCAGGCTCGCTGCGGAGCACGATGGCATTGGCAACATTGCTGAGGTCCTCACCCTGGCTCGCGATGACCAGGTCGGCCGGAATCTCGGCATCCTCGCCCACGACGAGATACCCCGCGGCCTCGACGATCGGGCGAAGCATGTTCTGCATCCAGGGGTCGGCGCTCGGCATCCGGCAAACGAGCGGTTCCGAGCCGCGAGCCGCGGCACCGACGTGGTGGGCAAAAAGCCAATGAGCATCGACCAGCTCGGCCGGCTCGCCATTGATCAGCGAAACGCCGCTGATCTCGCCAGGGCGATCGGCATGGATCACCTCATTCTCGATGGTGGCGAAGTCGATGACTTCCTTGAATGCGTAGCCGATCTCGTGAGCGCCGTCGCTGAGACGGAACAAGCGAAGCTTGTCGTCGCCAAGGTCAGCGACGGCTGCTCCAGCGAGTGGAAGGATGGCATCGCCAACCTGGACCCTAAGCTGGCCAGCGGACTTCTTGACGGTGGAAGTCGCGACTTCCTCAATCCGATCGACGACTGCAAGACGAAGGGCCCGGCGGGCTCCATCGAGCCCGCGGAAGAGAAGAACCGGCACAGTCTTCGGCCCGGCGGAAGCGGGACCTTCTGCAATGCGTGCCGCGCGCTCCTGCGCTTCGAGCTTCACACCGCCGACTTCCGCAAGCCCAGCTGGATCGAACAGCAGAATCGGGCTGCCATCGTCGGCAAGCGTCGTACCGGCATAAAGCCCGGTCGCCATGACAGCCGGAGCCGCAGGCTTTACGACCAGCTCTTCATGGTCGTGGATGCGGTCGACCGTCAGCGCATAGACGTCGCCGCCCGCCGGCCGGAGGACGATCAAACGGCGGTCGGCTGGATCGACGTGGCTTTCGAGCCCGAGGATATCGGCGAGCGAGACCTCCGGAACGCGGCGACCGCGAATGGTGGCGATGCCGGCGCCACCGACATGCTCGATCGACACCGATTCCCCAGTCGCGCGGACGATTTCTTCGATGGCCGACCGCGGAATAGCGAAATGCTGACTGCCAATAGAGACTGTAAGCGCTGGAATGATCGTCAAGGTAAGCGGAACACGCAGGGTCATTCGCGTGCCTTCGCCAAGGTGACTGTCGACCTCGACGATGCCGCCGATGCGTTCGACGTTGGATCGTACGACATCCATGCCAACACCACGGCCGGAGATTGCGGTCACCGCCTTGGCCGTCGACAGGCCTGCTTCGAAAATGAGCGCCAGTTGCTCGCGGGAGTTGAGCTGAGTCGCGGCGGCCTTGTCGATCACACCGTTAGCGATGGCCTTCTCGACCAGTTTCTTGCCGTCGATACCGCGGCCGTCGTCCTGGATGTCGATAAGGATCTGGTTCCCGGACTGACGCGCCGAGACGCAAAGCAGCCCAATTTCGCGCTTGCCCGCCTTGAGACGCTCGGCAGGAGTTTCGATCCCATGATCAACTGCATTGCGGATGATGTGTGTTAGCGGATCGCGGATCATCTCGATCATCTCACGATCGAGTTCGACATCACCGCCCTCGATATCGACCAGTACCTGCTTGTTAAGCTCGGCCGACAGGTCGCGTACCATTCGCGGCAGAGCCACGAAGAGGTTCTCGATCCGCTGCATGCGCGTGCGAGTGATGGCGTCGCGCATCTCGGCGATGATGGTCGACAGCCGCTCGAACGCTCCGTCGACGATAACTTCGGTCTCGGATTCACGAAGGCGGCGTGCGAGTTCATTGCGGGCCAGCACCATGTCGGAGACGGTGCTCATGACGCGATCCAGAAGCTCGACCGAAAGACGGATGGTGCGCGGCGCAGAGGCAGCCTTGCCGGATGCATCGGCGACGGTCGCAGCGACGGGAGTCGCATGGCCTTCTGCGCCAGGGGCCAAGGCGTCGATCAGCGCGCTGTCGTCACCGGCCGGCATGTCCTCGCCGGCGTCGATGGCAGCTATCATCTCGCCGATGCGGTCGATGATTGCGAGGACGGCGCTGACGAGTTGCGCATCTGCATGGCGGCGACCTGCGCGAACGTCGGCCAGCGCGTCCTCGGCGGCGTGGCTCAGAGCCTCGAGCCGCGGGAAATCGAAGAAGCCGCAATTGCCCTTTACGGTGTGAACGAAACGGAAGATGTTATCGAGGCGCGCGCGGTCATCGGGCTGCGCTTCCCAGGCGACGATCTCCCCGCCCAGGGCCTCAAGCATGTCCCGGCATTCGGCTACAAAATCCGCGATCAGGTCGTCCATCGGCGCGCTCTAAACCCCCGCTTACGAAGGCCGCTTATGCCGAGGAGGAGTTAACGCGCCGTTATCCCTGTCCGGGAAGAGTCACTCCGATGAGAAGCACTTCGTCCGATGGATCGGAAAGTCGAATCGTTCCGGCTGCTTCCGCGATCAGGCTATGAGCTAACCAGGCGCCCGCGGCCCGAGGTTCGACAGTCCCGCCTGAGCTCCCTCTCGCCAGGGTCTCGCGAAGCGTAGGATCGAGGAGAATACGTGGCCCCTCCCCGCGAATGACTAGCTCCAAGTCCTGACCGTTGTGTTCGGCGCCGACGTCGAGGCGGCCGCCGCGCACGAGGGCGTCGCCGGCCAGCAGTGCAACGTTGAGCAGCAGCTTCACCGCGCCTTTGGCAAGCTTGTCGTCATTTACATGCCAGCCAAGCTCGATCTTGCGTTCTGCCCCAAACACGCCCTCGAGGGCTGCGCGGGCCTCGGTCGTATCGATCGCATCGGCGAAACCACCACCCGCCCCGAATGCTAGCCGGAAGAATTTAAGCTTATTCGCTGATGCTCGAGCGCTGTCGGCCAGAAGCTCCAAGCACTTCTCGCGCATGTCGGGATCAGTCTCGTCCGCAAGCAACTCTATGCCGTTGTTGAGCGCTCCTACCGGCGACATCAGGTCATGACACAGACGGGAGCAAAGCAGACTGGCGAGATCGACCGCATTCATGCGGCGTTGAATGGGGCAGAGTTTAACCTTGCGCAAGCATTGCTCTTGCGCTGTCTTCTCAACGGATGTGACCGTTTCTTGATCCGGGGGAAATCAGCTTGATCAATCGCGCAATCGCTACCGCAGCTCTCGCCATCGCTTGCCTGTCGCCGATGCCGGCCTTGGCCAAGTCCAGGCCCGCGGTCTCAGCGACCACCTTCCAGCTCAATCCTGCACGTATCGATCGGATGCTACAGCAGATGGTAGCAAAGGAGCGCGTTGCGGGCGCTGAAGTGCTCATCTGGAAAGGCGGCCGCGAAGTCTATTACCGCAGCGCCGGCTACGCCGACCGTGAGGCCAAGCGGCCGATGAGCCGCGACACGCTCATCCAGGTCTTTTCGATGACCAAGCCGGTAACGGGCGTCGGGCTGATGCGGCTTTGGGAACAAGGCCGGTTCGGCCTAGATGACGAGCTGGCCAAATACCTGCCCGAATATCGCAACCTGCAGGTGTACGCTGGGACGGACAGCGCCGGGCGCCCCATCCTGGAGCCACTGAATCGTCCGATCCTCCTCCGCGACATCCTTCGGCACACCGCCGGATTCGCTTACTGGGACGGCCCGACCTACCCCGAAAAGATGCTCGGCAAGGTGGACCCGCTCAACGTCAATAACACGCTCGCCGAGTTCAGCCAGAAGATGGCAACGATCCCGCTGATGTACCAACCGGGTGCCCAGTGGAGGTACAGCGCCGCGGTGGACGTCCAGGCGCGGCTGATCGAGGTTCTGACCGGCCAAAAATTCGAAGACTATCAACGGACGCAAGTTCTCGAGCCGTTGAAGATGGCCGATAGCGCCTGGACCCAGCCGCAGTCGCGGCTCCCGCGCCTCGCCGCCGCTTATGTGTCGGGATCAGACGGGAAGCTCGTCAGGAAGAGCGACCACGATCTCCAGCTGTTGAGCTTCAGCGACCGCAAGCTGACGATGGGGGGCGCGGGGCTCACGACCACGATCGACGATTACATGCGGTTCGCGCGGATGCTGCTCAATCGGGGCACGCTCGATGGCGTCCGCATTCTGAAGCCTTCAACAGTCAGACTGATGAGCACTGACCAACTTGACTCAAGAATGACCGAGCGGCTCTGGCTCCCGGGCAAGGGCAACGGTGGGTTCGGCTTCGACTTCTTCGTCCGCGATGGTCAACCGAAGGATGCCGCCGAGAACCGGGGAGCGACCGGCGAATTCTTCTGGGACGGCGCGTGGAGCACCCTGTTCTGGGTCGATCCTGCGAACGACATGGCGGTGGTCTTCTTGGTCCAGAAGGACCCCTTCGACGGGACCCTGCACCATGACATCCGCGAGGCCGTTTATGGGCCGAATTATCTGGGCCCCAAGGGGGACTAGCGGTTCGACAGCCATTGAATGGCAACGTCCTGATTCCCATATCCTAGTCTACATGGGGGGAATTCAGACGATCGAGGTGCGCCTGGAGCCTGCCCATGCGGGTTGGCGGCTCGATCGCGCACTTGCTGCGACCATACCCACCCTCTCTCGCGAGCGGCTGAAGAGCCTGATTCGCACCGGTGCGGTTGAGACTTCGGGATCAGCCGTTCGCGATCCCGCGACGAAGGTTCGCGGCAATGAAGATTTGACTGTCGCCGTGCCTGAGCCAACGCCGGCCCACAATGTTCCGCAGAACATCCCGCTGCGGATAGTGTTCGAAGACGAGCATCTGCTGGTGGTCGACAAGCCTGCGGGCCTCGTGGTCCATCCAGCGGCCGGGAACCCCGACGGGACATTGGTCAACGCCCTCCTCCACCATTGCGGCGGCAGCCTGTCGGGCATTGGCGGTGTCGCCCGTCCGGGCATCGTCCACCGGATCGACAAGGATACGTCAGGGCTGCTCGTAGTTGCTAAAACCGACGTTGCTCACGAAGGGCTGGCGAAGCAGTTCGCGGCGCACAGCATCGAACGGCGCTACCTCGCAATCGTCACGGGCGTTCCGAAGGCGGCGGAAGGCAAGGTTGACGCGCCGCTCGCGCGTTCGGCGACCAACCGCAAGAAGATCGCGATTGTCGAAGGCAACCGTGGCAAGCGCGCTGTGACTCACTGGCGCCGCCTCTCGGTCCTTCGCGACGCCGCGCTGGTCGAATGCCGGCTCGAAACCGGCCGCACGCATCAGGTCCGCGTGCACATGGCGTCGCTCGGCCACCCGCTGGTCGGCGACCCAGTCTACGGCCGTTCGGGAAAGACGCACGGTAGCTTATTGAAAGAACTTAATTTTCATCGCCAAGCGCTGCACGCGGCGGAGCTCGGCTTCATTCATCCGGTGACGAAACACAGGCTGTCGTTCGCCAGCGCCATGCCGCCCGACATGCAGGAACTGTTCAACGCACTTGGTGTATAAGGGTCAATCAGCTAGGGCGCTCGCTCGCCCTCGCCCAAGGGAGAAGACGAACTAAAATGGCTACGCAAAAAGGGATTGTCTCGCTCCCCTCGTCCGGTGGGGAGGCCGGACTCAACCGCTATCTCGCGGAGATCAAGAAGTTCCCGATCCTCAGCCCTGAGGAAGAGTTCATGCTCGCCAAGCGCTGGCGCGAGCACGGAGATACTGAGGCCGCCGCAAAGCTGGTGAATTCGCATCTCCGTCTCGTGGCGAAGATAGCCATGGGCTACCGCGGCTATGGCTTGCCGGTCAGCGAGCTGATCTCCGAAGGCAATATCGGCCTGATGCAGGGCGTGAAGAAGTTCGAGCCCGACCGCGGCTTCCGCCTCGCGACTTACGCTATGTGGTGGATCCGCGCGTCGATCCAGGAATTCATCCTGCGCTCGTGGAGCCTCGTGAAGATGGGCACCACCGCAGCCCAGAAGAAGCTCTTCTTCAACCTCCGCCGCATGAAGAACCAGATCGAAGCGTTCGAGGAAGGCGACCTGTCGCCCGAGAATGTTGCCAAGATCGCCAAGGACTTGGGCGTCACCGAGGAAGAAGTTACCTCGATGAACCGCCGCATGGGCATGGGTGGCGACACCAGCCTCAATGCCCCGCTGAAGGGTGATGAAGGCGGTGAGAACCAGTGGCAGGATTTTCTCGTCGACAGCGGCCCACTACAGGACGAGGTCATCGCCGAGGATCAGGAGAGCCGTGTTCGTCACGACCTGTTGATGAACGCGCTCGACGGCCTGAATGATCGCGAGAAGAACATCCTGATGGAACGTCGCCTCACCGACGAGCCGAAGACGCTCGAGGAACTGAGCCAAGTCTATGGCGTCAGCCGCGAGCGCATCCGGCAGATCGAGGTTCGTGCGTTCGAAAAACTGCAGGCGGGGCTCCTTCGCCTCGCCGGCGAACGGCGCCTTCTGCCGGCAGCCTAGCCCTTCTCCTCGGCGACCTTCGGCGCCGCCTGGGTCAGTTTCTCGCCTTCCCTCTGCTCTTCGGGCCGGTCCTGAACGGTGTCGTCCGTTGCGACATTGTCGGCCGCCCATGCGCCGCGATCGCCGAGCGGCTCGGGTGAACCGGTCGTGCTGTCCTTCGCTGTCTGGTGCTCAATTTCGCTGTTGAGCTCGGCGCCGACGATGAAAGCGTAGGCGGAAAGGTACATCCACGTCAGCAGCGCCACGACCGCGCCGAGCGAGCCATAGCTCGCACTGTAGTTGGTGAAATTGCTGACGTAGAAGCCGAACCCGATGGTCAGTAATAACCACGCAATGGCAGCGAAGATGGATCCCGACGTGATCCACTTCCATTGTGCGTCCTCCCGCGAAGGGCCAAAACGGTAGAGCGTCGCCGCAATGCCGGCGGCCAAGAGCGTAAGGACGACATACCCTGCAATCTTCCCCGCGATGACGAGCACCCCAGGCGTGGCCGGCAGCAGATGCTGGAGGAAGGCGAGCACCGCCGTTGCCGCCAGCAGGCTCAGGGCGACGAACAGCGCGCCCAAGGTCATCGAGATCGCGATCGCGTAGAACAGCCACAGGCTCCTCTTCTCCTTCTCTTCATAGGCAATGTTTAGCGCAGTCAGGATCGCGGCCGCGCCATTGGTGCCGCCGTAAACGGCCACGATAAAAGCAAGCCCGATGCCGAAGCCCTTCGCGCTTTGCGATGACTTCACCGCGGTCATCAGCTGGTCGCCAATGATTGTCGTCACATCCCTCGGAAGGACGGCGGTCAGCGCATGCATCTGCTCGATGACACTGATTGGATCGGTCACGAAGCCGTAGCTCAGCACGATCAGGCCCAGCAGCGAGAGCAAAGCGAAGAAGCTGTAAAAAGCAACGCCGGCGGCGACGAGCCCGACATTATCATCCCACACCCGCTTGTAGGTACGAGCAGCGATGTCCTTCCACGCCGCTCGCGGCATTTCCGCGGGCGTGCTCGCTTGATGTCCCTTTGGATCGACCATGCGCCACAAACTTGGCCCGCGCGCAGCACGTTCCATGGCAACCGCAATCAGCCCTCTTGCCAACTGCCGAAAACAGGCGGACGGTGAATCATTCACATAGGCGCCCGAGCGCCACCTCTGTGCGACTCGCGCGCCGCAACGGCACGAAGGGAGAGTCGCATGGCCGGACAACCTACCTCAGGCACCCGAGTAATCGCGCTGGTGGGACCCGCCGGCGCAGGAAAGACAAGCCTTGCCGAGGCAATGCTGTTCGCAGCCGGCACCACCGATCGATTGGGATCGACGGCCAACGGCTCCAGCATCGGCGATTCGAGCCCCGAAGCGCGTCAGCGAGGCGGCTCGACGGAACTCAATCTCTACAATTTCAAATACCTGGGCGACGAATTCGCCATCCTCGACGTCCCCGGGTCGGTAGGCTTTGCCGCCGATGGCGCCCGAGCCCTGGCGATCGCCGATGTCGCTATCGTCGTCGTCGACCCGGATCCGGCGAGAGCACCGCTCGCGGCCCCTGCCCTGCGTGCACTCGACGAGCTTGGAATTCCGCACCTGATCTTCGTCAACCGCATCGATCAGGCGCATGGTCGGGTTCGCGATCTGCTGTCCGCCCTTCAGCCGATGAGCGTTTCGCCTTTGATCGCCCGCCAGGTTCCCATCTGGGATGGCGAGAAGATCACCGGCTTCGTCGACTTGGCGCTCGAACGGGCGTTCAAATATCGTCCTGGCCAGGGGTCGGAACGAATCGAAATTCCCGAAGAACTTCACGACCGCGAGGTCGAAGCCCGCACGCACATGCTGGAGCAACTCGCCGATCACGACGACGAACTACTCGAACAGCTGCTGATGGATCAGTCTCCAGCGCCCGAGAAAATCTTCCACGATCTGGCTCGCGAGACAGGCGAGAGCCTAGGCGTTTCGGTACTGTTTGGCTCTGCGACCAGTTCCTGGGGCGTCCGCCGACTACTGAAAGCGCTCCGTCATGAGGTGCCTGGCCCGCAAGTCGCGGCTGACCGGCTGTCTGTCGGCGATCCGTCGATGTACGTCTTCAAAGTCTTACACGGCTCAATCGGGCGGCTGGCCCTTTCCCGTGTTCTTGGGGGCAAAATTTCGGAAGGTTCCGACCTCAAGACCGAGGATGGCCACAGCCGAGCCGGATCGATGTTCAAGGTTCAGGGCGAAAAGACGCAGAAAGTTTCCGAAGCTGGCAATGGAGACGTAGTCGCCGTCGCCAAGGTTGATGACGTCGGCGCCGGTCAGTGGCTCAGCTCCGGCAAGCTTCCGCCGCGAGCCGAAATTGAGTTCCCCGCGCGCAACTGCGCCTTTGCGATCGAACCGGCTGACCGCAAGGATGACGTCAAGCTGTCGGGTGCGCTTCATCGCCTGACCGATGAAGATGGCGGGCTCATCGTCGAGCATGACGAGGCCAACCACGAAATCCGCCTTCGTGGCGTGAACGACGAGCACCTCAACTCGGTGCTCGCCAAATTGAAACGCCGATACGGCGTCGAAGTGAAATCGCACCCGCCGGCGGTCGGCTACAAGGAATCGATCCGCAAACCAATCCGTCAGCACGGCCGTCACAAGAAGCAGTCGGGCGGCCACGGTCAGTTTGGCGACGTGATCATCGAGATCCGTCCGCTCGGCCGTGGTGACGGCTTTGTGTTCGAGCAGAAGATCCACGGTGGCTCCGTGCCGAAGCAATGGATCCCAGCCGTCGAGGACGGTGTCCGCGAAGCGATGGTGAAAGGTCCACTCGGCTTCCAGGTGGTCGACTGTGCGGTCACCTTGGTCGACGGCAGCTATCACAGCGTCGACAGCTCGGAGCTGGCTTTCCGCCTCGCCGGTAGGATCGCCATGCAGGAGGCACTGGCATCGGCGGCGCCACACCTGCTCGAACCAATGCACAAGCTGACCGTGGTCAGTCCATCGAGCGCGACCAGCCGCATTACGTCGGCGGTCGCCGGACGTCGCGGCCAGATGCTTGGCCTCGGCCCACGCGAAGGCTGGACGGGCTGGGACCGTGTCGAGGCGCTTATCCCCGAAGCCGAGCTTTCGGGCCTTGAGGCGGAGTTGCGGTCGCAGAGCCAAGGTCTTGCAACCTATGAGGCGCAGTTCGACCATCTGGCCGAGCTCAACGGACCACTGGCCGACAAGGTGATCCAGCAAACGGTGACAGAGCCGGCCTGACAATATTGTCAGGCGACAGTTCTTGCGGGCTCGCTTAGACGAGCCCGCACATGAAGCATTGGTTCAAAGACCAGCATTTCCGGTCGCTGCTGAAGAACACCAGCTACCTCGCAATTTCGCGCGGGATCGCGGCCGTGTGCTCGCTGGCGACGCTCGCGCTCGCCGGGCGCGGGCTCGGCGTGCTGCTATTCGGAATGCTTATCCTGATCACAAGTTACACGCGTGCCGCGAGCGGGCTGGCCAAGTTCCAATCATGGCAGCTGATTGTCAGCTACGGCGGTCAGGGCCTCGCGGCTGGCAATCCTGAACAGTTTAAATCCTCGACCGGTTTCGCCGCGGCGCTCGATATATTGAGCGGGATAGTCGGCATGATCGTGGCAGTCGTGCTCCTGCCATTCATCGCCGAGTGGGTGGGAATTGATCGGCAATATCTGTGGCTTGCAATGCTTTATTGCACCCTGCTCCCAACAATGGGCGCAGCCAGCCCGAACGGTGTTCTGCGTACGCTCGACCGGTTCGACCTCATCAGCTGGTCAAGTACGCTGACACCGATCAGCCGCGCCATTCTCGCGATTATCGCGTTCGTTTTTCACGCACCCCTCGCGATCTGGGTCGCGATTTGGTTCATCACGGACCTTGGCGGCGACATGTACCAATGGTTCCTCGCGTGGCGCGAGCTTCGCCGGCATGACCTGCACGTTGGACTGCGGCCAACCCTTCGACCGAATGACCTGCCGGGTGCGTGGAAATTCGCCATCCAGATCAATCTCGCCGTCGGCGTTCAGACGGTCTGGGGGCCGATCGCGCGTCTGGCCGTCGGCGGGCTGCTCGGTGCCACGGGCGCCGCGCTGTTTCGGATTGCCTCGAGCCTCGCCGACAGTGCGCAGAAGCCGGCCGACCTCCTGGGCAAGGCCTTCTACCCCGAGATCGTTCGAATGGATCTCAAGTCCAAGAAGCCGTGGAAGCTGATGTTCCGCAGCGCGGCGCTGGCAACGGCCATTGCGGCGCTCGGTATCCTGATCCTCATAGTCGGTGGCAAGCCGCTGATCGGGCTACTTTTCGGCAAGAGCTTCCTTGGGGCGTACGCGCCGCTGATGGTGCTGATGTTGGTCCCGATTCTTGGCGTGCTCAGTTTCCCGCTTGCGCCCATGCTCTATGCGCTCGGCAAGGCTGGGGCGCCGTTACGGGCGAAGATCATGGCCAGCCTCATCTTCTTCATCAGCCTAGCCCCGCTTTGCATGGCCTTCGGAGTCATGGGCGCGGCCATCGCCTTCGTGCTCGCCAATGCCGTGAACGTTGGAGTCATGATCGTGCAGGTGGCTGGGCACTATCGCCGGCTGCGCGGCGCATAATGAAACGACCGCGGGTCTGGCTTCTGCTCGGCCACCGCAGGGGCGACAACAATCAGGTGCTTGCGCTCGGCGAAGCGCTCGGAGTGCCGTTCGAAACTCGGACGATGACGTACAAATGGCTCGCCCGTCTCCGCATGAAGCTCTTCAAAACGGACGTCGGTCACCTGAAAGCGGAAGCGCGTCACTGGCTGCAGCCGCCATGGCCGGACCTTGTGATCGGCATCGGCCGGCGCACGGTACCGGTCGCGCGTTGGATCCAGGATCAAAGTAACGGGCGGACGAACCTGGTCCGGCTGGGCCATCCTCGCGCACCCAACGAGTGGTTCGATCTTGTCATCAGCACGCGCCAATATCCCGTCCCGCCAGGTGAGAACCTCGTAACCTTGCCGTTGGCGATGAACCGCTTCCGCAAGGCGCCAAAGCCTATGGACGCTGAACGAGCATGGCTGGATCACCTGCCCCGCCCTCACCTGCTTCTGTCACTGGGTGGTCCGTCAGCCATGTGGCGGCTCGACAATGCAGCGCTCCGCCTCGCCGTAACCAAGCTGACGCGGCGCGTTGAACGCGAAGGGGGTTCACTAATCGTCGTCGGAAGTCCGCGCACGCCGAATGACGCCTGGGCAACGGTCCGCGAGGCTGTCGGCGACAGTATCCACACCGCGATCGTCGCTCACAATGAGGTCCGCTACCCTATCCTGCTCGCTAGTGCAGACGAGCATCACGTTACCGCGGACAGCGTCTCGATGATTTCCGAAGCGGTAATGACCGGCAAGCCAGTCGGGCTAATTACCGTCGAACCTGACGCTCGAGGCCACCGCCGCATCCGCGGCCGGCCTCCAGAGGCAACGAAGATGAGGGATCCACGCCGATTCTGGGCGGATGTACAGGCTCGTGGACTAGTTGGAACGGTCGATCACCCGAAGGCCGGCAAGTTCGAAGATCCGGTCGAAACCGCGGTCGCGGCGATCAAGGCCCGCTTAAGCGGCCTGTTCGACTAGGTTCCAGCCGCGATGTCGCTCAATCAACTCGAGCGAATCGTGACGGATGTGGTCGGCCGCCATCTCTGCAACCAATTCCTTTGTTGTCACCATCCGCCGATCGAGCATCTCGGCCAAGAGCGAATAGATCAGCGCCTCCTGGTTCGGGTCGGGATGAGGCTGATAACGGCGATGCACTAGCCGCCGAAGCGTGTCGAACGGACCACTCTCCCTAAGCGTGTAATCGACGAGCAGGCCTGTTTTCCACGGCTGGGTCCGCCGCTTTGTGGTGTGCAGGATTTCGGTCTCGTCATCGAGCCTGTCAAAGCTGTTCCAGCCCGGCTCAAGAAGGCCGACCGTAGAGCGCTGCTCGCGCTTCAGCGCGACCCAATCGAGATAATCGAAACGGTGTGCAAACAAGTCGTCGATTTGCCGGTCGAAGTCCCAGTGCCTCAGCCTTGGATTGTCGAGCAGCATCACCGATGTGGCGATGTAGTCAGACTCACCGCCGTGGCCGGGCCGCGGCACTGCCATGACCGCCTTGCCCTTCATGTCGCGGCCAAACAAATCCGTGACGTCGCCCAAAGCGAAGCAATCCGGATCCGTCACTACGGCGCGGCCACTGAAGCCCATCATGGTTGGAGGCGCGAACCTCAGCGGACTGAAGCTTTGCAGATCGTCGGGGTCCCAAGGGCGAACATATCCGCCGCGCATGACGGACTGTCCCTGTCGCTTCAATCGCGGGAAGTCTTCGAGGGTCATAATCCGCACGTCGAAGGAGTTCGGCGTGCGGCTATTCCGCTTGAAGCTATAAGCGGCAATTCGGGCACCCAGCATCTGGCGAGCATTCGCCTGGATGAAGACAGTGTCCCTCATTGTTCAGCTCTCCTCGAAACCACGCTCCTTCACTAAACGATCAATCTGAACCAAAGTTGTCAGCAAAGTTTCCATTTGGTCAAGCGGCCATGCGTTCGGCCCGTCAGACATGGCTTTCGTCGGGTCGGGATGCGTTTCCATGAAAATGCCCGAGACCCCAGTCGCCACCGCTGCCCGCGCCAGCACCGGCACGAATTCGCGCTGTCCGCCCGAACTCGTCCCCTGCCCGCCCGGGAGCTGGACGCTGTGCGTCGCGTCGAACACGACCGGGCAACCGGTCTCGCGCATGATTGCCAGGCTGCGCATGTCGGAGACCAGATTGTTATATCCGAACGACGCCCCGCGCTCGCAGACCATTATTATTTCTTCATTGATTCCAGCAGCATGTGCGGCGTTCTTCGCTTTATCAACGACATTCTTCATGTCGTGCGGCGCCATGAACTGCGCCTTCTTGATGTTCACCGGCCGGCCCGAGGCTGCAACCGCGTGGATGAAGTCCGTCTGTCGCGCCAGGAATGCCGGCGTCTGCAGCACATCGACCACCTCGGCGACCGGCGCGATCTGCGGGATATCGTGAACATCGGTCAGGATCGGCACACCGAGCGCATCACGAACCTTTTCGAGGATGCGCAGCCCTTCATCCATCCCGGGCCCGCGGAAGCTCTTGTCGCTGCTGCGGTTTGCCTTGTCGAAGCTCGATTTGAAGATGAAATGCACGCCGAGATTGTCGGTGATCTCCTTCAGCCGCTCGGCTGTTCGCAACTGCAGTTCCTCGCTTTCGACCACGCACGGGCCGGCAATGAGGAACAGGGGTTGGTCGATGCCGACTTCGCGTCCGAGTAATTGCATGCCGGCTATTTAGGCGAGCCCGCCGACAACCGCCACCGGTTCCCAGTCGCCGATACCATGCCGTGCACCGAAATCTGCGGGGAACGGCTTGCCTTCGCTGATACCGCCGCTGACGAATACCGCATCGAAGCCCATCCGCGCCGCACCCAGGATGTCGGTCTGAATGCTGTCGCCCACCGCAAGCACCTGCTCGAACGCCGGATCGCCGGCGAGGGTCAAGGCGTGGCGATAAATCGTCTCGTTGGGCTTGCCGTACCAGCAGACCCTGCCTCCCAGATTCTCATATACATCGGCGAGCGCCCCGGCGCATGGCTCGGGCACCCCGCCCCTGACCACAACGCGGTCCGGGTTCAGGCAGTGCATGGTCACGCCGCGATTAGCCCAGGATTCTAGGTCATCGACATAGTCTTCGACGTTCGGCCGGCCCTCTTCGATACCGGTGCAGCCAAGGTCGGTGAAATCCTCGCCATCGGCGATACGGACCCCACGCCCCGCCAGGATCTCGCGATCGCCCTCAGTGCCGAGGAAACCGACCGGTGCGGCCAGCTTCAGCAGGGCCGCGATCCCCGCCTCACCGCTCGTTGCGATGCCATCCCAAGCGTCACGGGGCAGGCCGATGCGACCGAGTTGCTGCTCGACCGCTTCGGCGGTCCTCGGTGCGTTGGTGATCAAGATCACCGTCCGCCCGTCCCCGCGCCACTGCTGCAGGCGCTCGGCGGCGTTCGGGTAGAGGTTCACACCGTCGTGAACGACGCCCCAAATGTCGCACAGCAAGACTCGGTAGCGCTCCGGGAGCGCGTCCCAATAGCTCATTCCAGGCCGGCTTCGACGAGTGCCGCCTCGATCGGCGCAACGTCTTCGGGATTGTTCAACTCGCGAAGCGTGAACGGCGGCGTCGTGACGTCAACCACGGCGATGGGCATTCCCGCGACGAGGAACCGCAATTGTTCCAGCCCTTCGAGCGTTTCCAGCTCGGTCACTGGTGTGGCGACATACCGTTCGAGCGCGGACGGTCGATAGGCATAGACACCAACGTGAAGGCGGACCGGCGACATCTCATGACTCAACGTCCCTCCGGGCAGATGCGGGATCAACCGCTTTGAGAAATAAAGCGCGTGACCCTGCGCATTCGTGACAACGGATGTTCCACCTACCCGACCCGCGGCTTCCTCGGCCTGCAGCGCACGTACTTCGTCGCTTCGCAAGCGCATCGCGGGTGTTGCCACCAGGGCATCCTCATCGTCAGCCATGCGCCCGATAAGCGCCTCGACGAAACCCGGAGGCGTCAGCAGCGCATCGCCCTGGAAGTTGATAACCAGATCCGGATCGTGAAGCTGGGAAAGCGCCTCGGCACATCGTTCAGTCCCGTTCCGGCATTCGGGTGACGTCATGATGACACCTACGCCGAAACCCGAGCAGGCGTTGGCAATCCGCTCGTCGTCCGTGGTCACGAACACGCCAGAAACGCCGGCAATCCGTCGAGCTGCCTCGACACTACGTTGGATCAAAGTCTTTGCGGTGCCGGTCGCGCCCTTGAGTTCGACCAACGGTTTCCCCGGGTAGCGCGTCGATTGGTACCGCGCCGGAATCAGGATGACGCTGTTCATCGCGCTGTCGGGCAATCGTGGATGTGGAGAACGCCCACGGGCTTTCCGCGATCGACCACGAACAGAGTCGTGATACGATATTCGTCGAAAAGTGTGAGGGCTTCGTCGATCAGTGAATCCGGCGCGATTGTCTTGGGGCTTCCGCTCATGAAGACCGAGGCTGGATGATCCAGCCCCTGCTCTATGTGACGCCTGAGATCTCCGTCGGTGATCACGCCGACCAAATCGCCAGCTTCGTCGGTTACGCCGACGACACCGAGCCGCTTGGCGCTCATCTCCAACACTGTATCGTGCATGCTGGTCCCTCGGTGCACGAGCGGCAGCTGCTCGCCCGCATGCATGAGCCTGCTGACCGGCTTTAGGCGCGCGCCGAGCGAACCGCCCGGATGCAGACGCCCGAAATCGGTTCGAGTGAAGCCCTTCTGCCGCATCACGGTCATCGCCAGCGCATCTCCCAGCGCCAACGTCATCGTCGTCGATGTTGTCGGAGCAACCGATTCCGGGCCCACCTCAGCCCAATGCGGCAGGACGAGCGGTGCTGCCGCTGCCACCGCCAGCATCGATCCCGAATTGCCGGTTATGGCGATGATCGGGATTTCGACGCGCTGAAAATGATCAATGACCGCTTCAAGCTCGGCCGTTTCGCCACTCTGCGAAATCAGGATTGCGACATCGCCCTGCGCGGCCATGCCAAGGTCGCCGTGAATTGCCTCAGCCAGGTGAAGGAAGGTCGCCGTCGTTCCCGTCGATGCAAACGTCGCCGCAATCTTCCGTCCCACATGGCCGGACTTACCGAGGCCGCTGACGATCAACTTGCCTTGGCAACCCAGGATCAGCCCAACGGCCTGTTCGAACGCCTCGCCGAGACTGTCGGCCAAGGCGTCAAGCGCGCGCGCTTCATCGTGCAAAACGCCGCGCCCGAATTCGGTTACGTCTTCACTCATAGCTGGCCCCTAGCGGAAGCTTGACGTGGATTGAACCAGCGGCTTGGGTCTCGACCCGAAGGGAACCGCATGGCCAAGAATCTGACCCGCTTCATCCTGATCGCGCTCGTCCTCGGCATCATCGTTGGCCTGTCGCTTCACTTCGCGATCGACGACGGCAGTCCCGCGAGCGAAGCTACGCTCGCCAAGATCGCCGAGTATCTCAGCATCGTGACCGCTCTCTTCCTGCGACTGATCAAAATGATCATCGCCCCGCTGGTATTCTCGACCCTGGTCGCAGGCATCGCGCACATGGGGGACACGGCCGCATTGGGACGCGTGGCCGTGCGCTCCATTTCTTGGTTCATTCTGGCGAGCCTAGTGTCCCTGACGCTCGGGCTCATCCTCGTAACCACGCTTCAACCGGGGGTCGGGCTTGGCCTACCGCTGCCGGCAGCGACCGCCGCGAGCGGTGTGGAGACCGCCGCGTTCAATCTCAAGGACTTCATCACCCATCTGGTGCCGTCCTCGATCGTGGACGCGATGGCCAACAACGACATCCTGCCGATCGTCATCTTTTCCCTGTTCTTCGGGATCGCGCTCACGGCTGTCGGAGAGAAGGGCAAACCGATCGTCCGCGGCGTGGAATCGCTCGTCGGCGTGATGCTGACCGTCACCAACTACGTGATGCGGTTTGCCCCGTTCGCGGTGTTCACTGCCGTCACCAGTGCGTTAGCCGAAAAGGGCCCGACGATCATCGCGACGCTCGGCAAATTCGTGGGCAGCTTTTACCTCGGTCTGGCGATACTCTGGGTGCTCCTGATCGGCATCTGCTTCGTCATTGTAGGTCCACGCACGCGACATCTCGTCCGCTACATCCGCGATCCGGTCGTTCTCGCTTTCTCCACTGCTTCATCGGAAGCCGCCTACCCGCGCACGCTCGAAGCGCTGGACCGCTTCGGCGTTCCCCCGCGCATCGCCAGCTTCGTCCTGCCGCTCGGCTATTCGTTCAATCTCGACGGCTCGATGATGTACATGACCTTCGCGACGATCTTCATCGCGCAGGCCTACGGCATCCCACTGTCGCTCGGCCAGGAAATCACCATGCTCCTGGTGCTAATGGTCACATCGAAGGGCATGGCGGGTGTCCCGCGCGCAAGTCTGGTCGTGATCGCCGCAATCATGCCGATGTTCAAAATCCCCGATAACGGGTTGCTGCTGATCCTTGCAGTTGATCACTTCCTCGACATGGGTCGTTCGGCCACCAACGTCGTCGGAAATGCGGTTGCGTCGAGCGTGGTCGCGCGATGGGAAGGCCAGCTTGATCCCGAGGAGCCTGCGGAGATCGAGCCGCTCCACGCTCCATCACATCGACCGCCGCCGAAGCCCGGCAGCGACCACTTCTAGCCGCGTTCGCCCTTGCGGGGCGGCCCGGCGCCGAACGGATCGTCGATACTGGGCGGCGGCTGCGTGAAGAATTTCGGTCCGTTTTCAGTCATGTGCCAGCAGTCTTCGAGACGAACCCCGAACTTACCGGGAACGTAAAGTCCCGGCTCGTCCGAGAAGCACATCCCCGGGGCCAGCGGCGTTGTCTCGCCGTGAACGAGATAAACCGGCTCATGCACCTCCATACCGATGCCGTGCCCGGTTCGGTGAGAAAGTCCTGGTAACCGATAACCTGGCCCGAAACCCCAGCTCTCGTAGGTCTTGCGCACCGCGTCATCGACCGCGCCAGCTGGCAGCCCCACCTTCGCTGTTTCGATCGCGATCTGCTGACCACGGTGGACCTGATCCCAGAGCTTTCGCTGCTCCGCAGAAGGCGTGCCCACGACGAAGGTCCTCGTGATGTCCGACTGGTAACCGTGAACCGAGCTAGTGCAGTCCATCAGTACGACATCGCCGCTTTGGACGACGTGCGGCTTCTTGCTGCCGTGCGGATAAGCCGACGCCTCGCCGATCAGCACCAGGCCACCGTCGTAAGCCGACCCCATCTGTTTGTGGACAGCAGCAATCATGGCGTCGATGTCGGCCGGGGTCATCCCAACCTTCGTCCGCTCGCCGGCGTAGCGAAGCGATGCGAGCATAATGTCGTTGGAAGCTTGCATCAGCGCCAGTTCGGTTGGCGACTTTATCATGCGTTGGGCCCGAACGACGGGATTGGCATTGACGATCGAGACAGACGGAAGCTGCTGCTTAAGACGGTCCATGATCCAGAAACGATCGGTCTCTTCGAAGCCGATTGGCGACGTTGCCACCTTCCGCTCGCGCAGGAAGTCGGCGACCAGTTTCAACGGCTCCTCATCCTCGTTCCAGGTGCGGATTTCCGCTGGCACCTGAAGCATCTCGGCGATGCTCGGCCGCTCGAAGAAGGGAGTAACGATGATCGGATCGCCGTCAGCCGGAATGACAACCGCGGTGAGCCGTTCGCTCCGCCACCACTGGACTCCCGTGTAATAATCGAGGCTCGGCCCGGACTCGACGAGGACTGAGCCGATCCCCTTCGCCCGCATCAGCTCTTGCGCCCGCCGAAGGCGGCCGACACGCTCAGTGCTACCAATGGGCGGCGGGATCGGGATCGATGGCGTTGCCTCAGCAGCTTGAGCGAGCACTCGGCTCCAAGGAACGGTCAACGCGGCCGCCATCCCTCCGGCTCCGGCAAGCAGTGTGCGCCTCGAGACTTTCATGTTCATGATCCCCTCCCGATCAAGGATGCGACTTCCTTGACCAATTTCGCCGCTACGGTCGCCGTCATTCCGTTGATGTCGCGCGTCGGATTATATTCAACGATATCGGCCCCGATAACCGGACCGCGCAGCCGCTGAAGTACAGAGATAAGTTCACGAGTAGCGAGACCTCCAGGCTCATGGTGCGAAACGCCCGGGGCAAAGGCGGGATCGAGAGCATCAAGGTCGATGCTGATGTAAACAGGGGCGTCGGGGATCGGCACTTGGTCGACCGCAAAGTCGCGCATTTCGATGACTTCGACCCCAAAACGCTCGGTTTGGGCACGACAATGCCCATTCATTGTGCGGATTCCGACCTGAATCAGGCGGTTTGCGAGCCCTTTTTCCATGATGCGCGCGAAGGGCGATGCGTGACTAAGCGGGTCGCCTTCGAAATCGGCGTAGATGTCGGGGTGCGCATCGAAGTGCAGGATGTTGAGCGGTCCGTACACCGAAGCGAGGCCGGCGACGATGGGATAGCTGACCATATGGTCGCCGCCGAGGAAGATTGTGACGTCGGGCGATGAAGCGGCGTTGCGGATCAGTTCGAAGTCGCCCTCGCCTTCGGTCAGCGGCAGGTCGCCCAAATCCTCGACAATGATGTCGCTGCCAAGTTCAAGCCCGGACTCGGTCGCCGTGTTGGAGTGATCGGAGGCGAGCGCTGCACGGATCGCCGCAGGCGCCTGCGCAGCACCGCGAAGGAATGAGGAATGGCTGTCGGTCGGCAAACCGATCAGCCTGATTTTGCCTGGCCCCTGCTCCATCGTCGGCTCCTACTGTTGCACGGTCGGCGGCAATCGGCCAGCAGGCGTCTTCCCATGTTCGAATCGGCCTTTCAGGACGGCGTGAAGCGCCCGGGCACGCGTGAGATGACGGTGATGCTCGCCGGGTTGATGGCACTGAACGCCTTCGCCATCGACGCAATGGTGCCTGCCCTTCCGAATATCGGCCAGTCGCTGCACGTCGCGGAGGAAAACAGCCGCCAATTGGTCGTGGTCGCTTACTTCATCGGCTTCGCCTCGACGCAGCTGATCTGGGGGCCACTCGCCGACCGGTTCGGCAGGAAGCCGGTCCTCGGGGCAGGCATCCTGCTTTACGGACTTTTCGCGATCCTTTGCGCATCGGCGAGCTCGTTCACGATGCTCATTGCCTGCCGGGTGGCGATGGGTGGATCGGCAGCGGTGACTCGAGTTCTGGTCGTTGCGATGGTTCGGGACCTGTTTGAAGGCGAAGCGATGGCTCGGGTCATGAGCCTCGTGTTCATGGTCTTCATGCTCGTGCCGGTGCTGGCGCCCAACATCGGCCAGGGCATCCTGCTGGTAGCGTCGTGGCGGGCGATCTTCTTCCTCCTTGCCGGGTACGCACTGCTGATGCTGGTCTGGTCGTGGTGGCGACTGCCCGAGACGCTGCATCCCGAATATCGCCGGTCTCTCGATCCTCGCCAGATGATTGGAGCGATTGCAGCAACGGTCCGCGAGCCGCAGTCGCGGGGTTACACCATCGCTACCACCATCATCTTTTCCGCGCTGGTCGCCTACATCGCCTCGATCCAGCAGATCGTATTCGATGCATTCGGCGAAGGCCGCTTCATTGGACTGGTCTTCGCTGCGATCGCCGCCCCGATGGCACTCGCTTCCTGGACCAATTCACGGGTCGTCGAGCGCTTTGGCCTGCGCCGGGTCGGACACGGCGGGGCAGCAGCGCTGGTGGTGATCAGCGCAGTCCATGCCGCCATCGCGCTCAGCGGCCATGAAAGCTTACTCCTCTTTGTTGTCTTCCAGTCGCTGACGATGGCGAGCTTCGCTTTCACTTCGTCGAACATGAACACCTTGGCGATGGAGCATATGGCGGCGATCGCCGGGACGGCATCGTCGGTTCAAGGGGTCTTTGGCACCCTGGGTGCAGCAGTGATCGGGTTCGCCATCGGCCAGGCATTCGATGGGACGCCGATCCCGTTCGTCGTTGGGACCGCAGTCTGCGCCGTGCTCGGGTTCGGCGTCATCATCCTGACCGAACCGAGGAAGCTGTTCGCAGCGATCAAGACTGACGGGCCAGTGCCCTCGACGCTCGAAAGCTGCCTGCCCGACGATTTTGGTTAGGCCCCTCTCCCCGACCCTCTCCCGCGAAGGGGAGAGGGAGAAGTGCGGGAGTTATTCGGCAGAACCGTCGTCGTCGTCCGGGCCGGCGCCGACCATCAGCGCCTCGCCGACTTCCTCGGTCTTGCCGCGGATCGCATTTTCGATGCGCTGGCAGACGTCGGGATTTTCCTTGAGGTAGATCTTCGCGTTCTCGCGGCCCTGGCCGATGCGGATGCTGTCGTAGCTGAACCAGGCGCCCGACTTCTCGACGAGGCCGGCCTTCACGCCGAGGTCGAGGATCTCACCGACCTTGGACACGCCTTCGCCGTACATGATGTCGAATTCGACCTGCTTGAACGGCGGCGCGACCTTGTTCTTCACGACCTTCACGCGGGTTGTGTTGCCGACGATATCGTCGCGGTCCTTGATCTGGCCGGTGCGGCGGATGTCGAGGCGAACGGAGGCGTAGAACTTCAGCGCATTGCCGCCGGTCGTGGTCTCGGGATTGCCGTACATGACGCCGATCTTCATGCGGACCTGGTTGATGAAGATGACCATGCAGCGCGAGCGGCTAATCGAACCGGTAAGCTTGCGCAGCGCCTGGCTCATGAGGCGGGCCTGGAGGCCGACGTGGCTGTCGCCCATCTCGCCCTCGATCTCGGCGCGCGGAACCAAAGCGGCAACGGAGTCCACGACCAGCACATCGATCGCATTGGAGCGGACGAGCGTATCGACGATTTCGAGCGCCTGCTCGCCCGTATCGGGCTGCGACACGATCAGCTCGTCGATGTCGACCCCAAGCTTCTTGGCGTAGACCGGGTCGAGCGCATGCTCGGCATCGACGAAGGCGGCCGAACCGCCCTGCTTTTGCGCCTCAGCAATGGCGTGAAGCGCGAGCGTCGTCTTCCCCGAGCTCTCCGGCCCGTAAATCTCGATCACCCGGCCGCGCGGAAGGCCGCCGACGCCAAGCGCGATGTCGAGCCCAAGGCTTCCGGTCGGGATCGTCTCGATCTCGATCTTTTCGCGGCTGCCCAGCTTCATGGCCGAGCCCTTGCCGAATGCGCGATCAATCTGGGCGAGCGCAGCTTCGAGCGCTTTTTGCCGGTCCATGCCTGGGGTTTCTACTCCACTACCAATGACTTTGAGCTGCGCTGCCATGACCACTGTCTCCGTTCAAGCTGCAATCTGCGACGGCCGAGCTCCGTCTGTGGAGAAGTGTTCGTATCCTATTTGTTCATGCGGAACAATAGGGGAACGCGGAGCCGTCCGATTGCGCCGAAAAGATGCGAATGTTCCCAATGTTCGCAGTGACAGCGGGCGAAGTGGAATAAACCGGTCTCCCTCTACTTCCTCCACTTCGCCAACTTCGGCGTCCCGAGTTCAGGCAGCAAGACTGTCAGCATCCGAGCGCTCATCGACACGCATGCAAGCACGAATGCCCGGCTGTAGGACAGAGGTTTATTTGGCGGCCGCTCGTGCTCAGGTTTCGGAGGCCGGAAGATCGCTGTTGAAGATATCCGCAGCCGCTTTCCATTCGCCACCGACCTTGCGCCAGACCACCACATATTTGCCAGTGTCGGTCTGGGCCTTGCCCCCTGGCGCGACCGCCAAGCGGTAGGTTCCACGATCCAGCGCCATGTCCGCAGAAGACGAGAGGACGATCTGCTCAGGGGTGAATGTCAGGTCGAAGCCGGGGATCGTCATCAGAGACGCCCAGGTCTGCTGGATCGCTGCCCGCCCTTTGCCGATCGGCCCGTTAGGCGGCATCACGGCGCCGTCCTCCGTATACAATTGGGCAATTGCCTGAGCGTCTTTCGATTTAACCAGCTCAAGCCACCGAGCAACCTGGCCGCGAATAGCCTCCTCATCGGCGGTGCCGGCGGGACTTGCCGCGGCATTGCCCGATGCGCCGTTGGCACTCTCTTTTCCTGCGTCACAGGACGCTATCAGCAGCGCTGCTGTCGTAAGCATCAGAAAGCGGATCGTCATGGCATCCCTCCCAAGAGCATGATGACCCTGACTAGCATGGATCCCCTGGTGACGGCAGATGCTGAGCGGCTTCTCGAATTGTGGGAGCAATCAACCCATTGCAGACATTTGTTCCAGGGGCTGATCAATTGCACCCTTTTTGGGGACAGGTGAAATCCTGGGCTTTCAACTGAATGTCTTCGATCATCGCGCGGTGTTCCGTCCGCTTGTCTGCCCATTGCTGCGCCGTCAAACAGACCTTCCTGCGGCCGAGCCGTGTCCCGATCGTATCCTGTACTTCGCAAATCACGCGATTCGGATTGCCGGCGACTTGTTTGGGCGCCGCATTTGAGCTGTCGATGCTCGTGATCTGGGCCAGTGCCGGCGCGGTGGCGATCAGCGACAGCGCGGCCGTGAGGGCAAGGAATTTGGACATAGAGTGACTCCTTATGCCAACTACCTGGGACCATTATTACCGCATGCCGATGCCGTAGGCGAATGGGTTTTTCGAGTGGGACTCGTCACCGACCACCAATGGCAGCATTCGACCCATTGCGGATACAAGCCTCTGCCGTCACATTCGGGCTGTGGGAGTCTCACTGACGTTTCGAGACTATCTTGAGCGCCGCCAGTCAGGCGACGAGGACGTGCGTGACTTCCTGAGCCTGAGTGACCCTGCGCTCCTTGAACATCGCTCTTGGGCTGATTTGATGTGGGCTTTCCGGTCGGCTGGAGCCGAG
>Ga0268266_10000951_pt1 | contig 36935 bp, 32 predicted proteins | sample KBSS13metaG_FD_190356 | JGI IMG/M metagenome (GOLD analysis project Ga0268266, IMG submission 190356) | Switchgrass rhizosphere microbial communities from Kellogg Biological Station, Michigan, USA - KBS S1-3 metaG (SPAdes) (version 2) | ecosystem: Host-associated > Plants > Roots > Rhizosphere...
CCTATCCAGCCCGCTTCGGGGTGGTTATTTGGCCCCCGATGCGCTATATGATTCTTAGCTTAGAACTGACCGGATTCCCCATTGTCTGACCCTGAAGATAACACGCCCGGCGAGCCGCCGGAGCCTTCCGATATTCGTCCCGTTTCGATCCTCGACGAGATGAAACGCTCGTACCTCGATTACGCCATGAGCGTGATCGTGGCGCGGGCGCTGCCGGATGCGCGTGACGGACTCAAGCCCGTGCATCGGCGCATTCTGTATTCGATGTATGAGCAGGGGCATACGCCCGAGAAGAAGTACGTCAAATCCGCGCGCGTCGTCGGTGACGTGATCGGTAAATATCATCCGCACGGCGACCAGTCGATTTACGACGCGATGGTCCGGATGGCGCAGGACTTCTCCATGCGCGTGCCGCTGATCGACGGCCAGGGAAATTTCGGCTCGGTCGATGGCGATCCACCCGCGGCCTATCGATATACCGAAGCCCGTCTGACCCGATCGGCGCTCGAAGTTCTCGGTGACATCGACAAGGATACTGTCGATTTCCAGCCGAACTACGACAACTCCGAGCAGGAACCGTCGGTTCTGCCGGCGAAATTCCCGAACCTTCTGGTCAACGGCGCCGGCGGCATCGCGGTCGGCATGGCGACCAACATCCCGCCGCATAATCTGGGCGAGGTCATCGACGCCTGCACCGCGCTGATCGATGATCCCGCGCTCACGATCGACGATCTCATCAACATCGTGCCGGGCCCGGATTTCCCGACCGGCGGCATCATTCTCGGCCGTCAGGGCATCCGCTCGGCCTATCACCTCGGCCGCGGCTCGATCGTGATGCGCGGCAAGGTGACCATCGACACCATCCGCAAGGACCGCGAAGCGATCATCATCTCCGAGATTCCCTACCAGGTGAACAAGGCCACGATGGTCGAGCGCATCGCTGAGCTGGTGCGCGAAAAGAAGATCGAGGGCATCTCCGACCTGCGCGACGAATCCGATCGCGACGGTTTTCGCGTGGTCATCGAGCTGAAGCGCGAAGCGGTCGCGGACGTCGTGCTCAATCAACTCTATCGTTTCACGCCGCTGCAGACCAACTTCCCGGCCAATATGCTGGCGCTGGACCAGGGTCGTCCGCAGACGATGAACCTGAAGGACCTGCTGACGCTGTTCATCGCGTTCCGCGAGCAGGTGATCACACGCCGTACCAAATACCTGCTCAGCAAGGCCCGCGATCGCGCCCACATCCTGGTCGGTCTTGCGATTGCCGTGGCCAATATCGACGAGATCATTCGCGTGATCCGCACCTCGCCCGATCCGAACGCGGCGCGCGACACCTTGATGTCGCGCGACTGGCCGGCGCGGGACGTCGAGGCCATGATCACGCTGATCGACGATCCGCGTCACCGGATGGCGCCCGACGGCACCGCGCGGCTGTCGCTGGAGCAGGCAAAGGCCATTCTCGAGCTGCGCCTGCAGCGTCTGACTGCGCTCGGCCGCGAGGAAATCTCCGAGGAGCTCGACAAGCTTGCGGTGGAGATCGCCGACTATCTCGAAATCCTGCGGTCGCGCGCCCGGGTGCAGGGAATCGTCAAGGCCGAACTGACCGAAGTGAAGGACAAGTTCGCCACCCCGCGCAGAACCGTCATCATCGAGCAGGAAAACGAGGTCGAGGACGAAGACCTGATCCAGCGCGAGGACATGGTGGTCACCGTCTCGCACGCCGGCTACGTCAAGCGCGTGCCGCTCTCGACCTATCGCGCCCAGCGGCGCGGCGGCAAGGGCCGCGCAGGCATGCAGACCCGCGACGAGGATTTTGTCTCCAGGCTGTTCGTGGCCTCGACCCATACGCCGGTGCTGTTCTTCTCCTCGAAGGGCCAGGTCTACAAGGAGAAGGTCTGGCGGCTGCCGATGGCAGCTCCCAACGCGCGCGGCAAGGCGATGATCAACATCCTGCCGCTGGAGCAGGGCGAGCGCATCACCACGATCATGCCGCTGCCGGAGGACGAATCCTCCTGGGGCAATCTCGACGTGATGTTCGCCACGACAGGCGGCACCGTCCGCCGCAACAAGCTGTCGGATTTCGTCGATGTCCGCCGCTCCGGCATCATCGCCATGAAGCTCGGCGAGGGTGAGGCGATCGTCGACGTGCAGATCTGCACCGAGCACGACGACGTGCTGCTGACGGCCTCCGGCGGCCAGTGCATCCGCTTCCCCGTCACCGATGTGCGCGTCTTCACCGGCCGCACCTCGATGGGCGTGCGCGGCATCGCGCTTTCCGAGAACGATACGCTGATCTCGCTGGCGATACTGCGCCATGTCGAGACGTCGTCGGACGAACGGTCGGCCTACCTGAAGATGCGCCGCGCGGTTGCGGGTGAAACCGCGGCCGAGGAGCCTGCGGATGCCGAGGGCGAGGAAAGCTCGGGTTCGCTCCAGCTCTCGCAGGAGCGCTACGCGGATATGTCGGCGCAGGAGCAGGTCGTGCTGACGGTCTCCGTCAACGGCTTCGGCAAGCGCACCTCGTCCTACGAATACCGGACCACCGGCCGCGGCGGCAAAGGCATCGTTGCGATGAGCGTCAACAACCGCAACGGCAAGCTGGTAGCGTCGTTCCCCGTGGAGCACAGCGACCAGATCATGCTGGTGACCGACAAGGGCCAGCTCATCCGCTGCCCGGTCGAGGACATCCGCATCGCCGGCCGTTCGACGCAGGGCGTCATCGTGTTCGATACCGCCGAGGACGAGCACGTGGTGTCGGTCGAGCATATCGGCGACGACGGAGAGAACGGCGAGAACGGCAACGGCGGCTAATCGCTGCCGTTCCGTGAGTAGCCCGGGTGGAGCGCAGCGAAACCCGGGCGCGGCAAGTACGGATCACGCCGCCGCAGCGTATGCTGAAGCCGTTCGCGCAATCGCCCCGCGAACGGATCCAAAAGGTCGGCCCCACAGAATATCTTGCCGTGCGCTACAAAATCCCGCGCGCCGAAGATGCCGGTTTCGTACGTCTTCACGGATTGTGCGACCAGTTCGCCTTGTGCTCTCGGCTAGGCAGCGGATGCGATCGCCGCCTCGTCGAGCGCGGCAACTTGCCGAGACCTTCCGGGGCGCCGGGCACTATTGCATCGCTGCCGGGCAACTCTTTCCTCAAATATGAACCGGTTCACAGTGGTAGATCGCCGTTCGGGCTAATCGCACCGGACATTCCCGCTGTCGATTGGAAGGTTGATGAGAGCGAAGCCTGGGCTGATGACCAATGGAAATCCAAGATATGAACCAGGGATCGGAAAGGTCGACTACATCCTGATCGTTAACAGCGATCCGACTATGCGACAGGCGGTGAGCAGGCACTTTTCCGACAATAATTTCTCTACCAGCTCCGCGTCCGACTGGAGCGAGTTGAAATGCACCGGCACGCCTCCGACCCTCATCATCATGGACGAGCAGCTTCGCCAGAATGAAGGCCGGGATCAGTTACGATCGATCCGTTCGCACTCGGATATTCCGGTCATCATCACCGGAAATCGCGCCGACGAAGTCGATCGTATCGTCAGCCTCGAACTTGGCGCCGACGACTACATCGCACGGCCCAGTCCCAGGGAACTGCTCGCGCGCACCCGCGCCATCTTGCGGCGACGAGAGATAGGGCGCGTCGCGCGCACCCGCGATACAGAAGGCGGCTACAGGTTCAATGGCTGGCGGCTCGAGCGTCGCGAACGAAGGCTTGTCGACGCCAGGGGAATGCAGGTTTCATTGAGCAAGGGTGAGTATGCGCTATTGCGGGCTTTTCTCGAGGCACCCCAGCGACCGCTTTCGCGCGAGCATTTGCTGCAGGCGACGCGAGTTCGTGAAGACATTTTCGATCGCAGCATCGACGTGCAGGTCTTGCGTCTGCGGCGGAAGCTGGAGGCGGACCCGGCCGCGCAGCGCGTCATCCTGACCGAGCGTGGCATCGGCTATGTTTTCGCGCCGCAGGTCGAGCCGTTCTAGAGAATGTCGATTCGGCCAGGCCGGCAACATATTTCAATAAGCCCTGCTGGTTGACCGCGTCCGCAGTTCGCCGGATCGCGGACAACGGGCAGATCGCAGCTACGCATCACTCCGCGGCATGCGGCGCCTCGCGCGGCACGATGATCCGGATCTTCGTTCCGGCGCCGGGTTTGCTTTCCAGGTTGATCCGGCCACCCAGACGATTGGTCACGATGTTGTGGACGATGTGCAATCCGAGGCCGGTGCTGCCTTGATCGCGCCGGGTTGTGAAAAATGGATCGAAGATCTGGCTCCTGACCTCCGGGCTTATTCCGCAGCCTTGGTCCGAAAACAGCACCTCAATGTTGTGCTTGCCTGACGCGTGCGCGGAAATATGGACGGATCCGCGTGAGCCGTCCGGATAGGCATGCACCGCGGAATTGTGAACCAGATTGGTGACGACCTGGCCGTAAGGTCCGGGGTAGCTGTTCATGGCAAGACCCGTTTCGCATTCGACGTTGACCACGAGGTTTCTGCGCAGCCCGAAACGCAGTCCCTTGACCACCTGCTCGGTCACCTCGCCGAGATCAAAGCCCCTCCGGTCCGACACGTTGCGATCGGTGGCAACCTGCTTGAAAGACTGAATAAGGTCGATCGCGTGATTGAGGTTGATCATGATCTGCGATGCTGCCTCGCGGCTCGTCGCAATGAATTCATTCAGTGTCGACCGGCGCACGCCGCCGGCGACGTCGGCTTCAAATCGATCGGCCTTGTTGATGAACGCGGACGCGACGGTCAGGCTGGTGCCGACGGGGGTGTTGAGTTCGTGAGCGACTCCCGCCACCAGCCTTCCGAGCGCAGCCAGCTTCTCGGTCTGCACGAGACTGTCCTGCGCGGCGCGGAGATCCTCGAGCGATTGCGACAACTGCCTGGTGCGCTCCTGGACCTCGGTAAACAGCCGCGCGTTCTCGATGGCAATGACCGCCTGACCGGCAAACGTCTTCAGCAGTTCGACCTGCGCCCTCGGAAATAATTGCGGCTCCAGCCGCATCACCGCAATGGCGCCGATCGCGACGTCGTCGCGCAGCATCGGCACGACGAGAATACTGCGATACCCCGAGGTTCGCTGCAGTTCACTGTATCCGCCGGACACAAGCACGTCCGCCTCGTGCATGACACGGCGCTCGCGGATCGCGACCGAGATCAGGTTCTTGCTGGTCAGCGGGGCAGGGTAGGCCTTGCGCACCGCGGCAACCGATTCCGGGGAGAACTGATCGTGCGCGACCAGATGGACCTGCTCGCCATCCCGGCGATAGGCGGCGCTCAACACGCTCTGGCAGAGCCGCGCTGCGTTCCTGACAATCCTGTCGAACACCGGCTGGATGCCGGTCGGTGAATCCGAGATGAGGCTCAGAATCTCGGCCGTCGCCGCCTGACGTTCCCTGGCTTCCTGAAGTTCAAGGGTGAGTTGTTTGAGTTCGGTCTTGCCCGGATTTTCGGTTTTCGTTTTTGCCGGGCTGGAGACACGTGCCGGCTTAGGCGCCTGGCGGCGCTTGGCCGTACTCTTCGCACCGGTTTTCGTTCCGGTGGCTCTGCCGCCCGCTTTCATCGCCTGCCCCAAGTCCCGGGATAGGCCATCGTATATCGACTTATGACGGTATTGGGGAAGGGCGTGGGCCTGCTTGTCTCGACAGAAGTCACAGCCGGCTTTCGCCGCGTCGGGACCCGGCTGCACGTCAAGGACTTGCCGCACCCGGACTCTTGCACTGCAGCAAGGCGCGTACTTGGCGACCCACTTTATCCGGTGCGAGCAGCATCGGGAGTGTCCAATCCTGTCATTGGGTCGGAATTGCGTGGCGCTTCATGATGTCGCCTTGGCCAACTTTGTGAACTACGTCACATATCCAGCCGACGATCGAATGTAGTGTGACGGTAACGGCGTAGGCCTATTTCGATCGGCAACGCCAACGCACCGGGTGCACCAACGAGACCCTCGGCGGTCCGTCTATCATGGAGGGGGACATGGTCGATGAATCGGTAGCAAAGCAGCTCGTCCAGGTCATCATCGACAATCTTCCGGAACCAGTGCCCGGGAGGAGGCCAGTTCACACCATCGGTATGGGGGTGAAGGGCAAGTTCGTGGCGTCGGACGTAGCGCGCACCTACTGCATCGCAGAACACTTCAACGGGCAGCCCGTTGAGGTATCGATGCGCTTCTCCAACGGGATGGGTGGACTGAAGCAGCATGATGGTTGGTCCGATGTCCGCGGCATGGCAGTACGCTTCCACCTGTCGGACGGGACCGCTAGCGACCTGATCGCGACGACGCTCGGCGAATTCTTCGTGCGCAATGTCGAGGACTTTTTCGAGTTCTCAAAGGTCGCGAAGCTCCAGCCGTATCAAAGGCGCCACTGGCTGCTGAAGATTCTGGATTATCTGCAGCTCAAGGTGCCCCCTCGCAACCCGAACCCGAACGAAACCGAGAGCATCGACGCGGGAGTGCTCGGTTATGCCGACCGGCACCGGTTCTCCCAGTTGGGCATATTCCAGGTCGGCCAGATCGGGGCACCGGAAAGCTATGCCCGCGCGAGCTATCACGCCGTCCATACTTTTTGGGTGACGGCGCCCGACGGCGTTCGTCGCCCGGTTCGGTTCTCCTGGCAGCCGGTCGCCGGCGTTCGCAACATCGATGCTGAGGACGTGTCGCGCGACAAATATCTGTTCAATGAGCTTGAAGATCGCCTGAAGCGGTGGCCGGCCCGGTTCATGCTGATGATGACCATCGGCGAAGAAGGTGATGCGCTCGACGATCCCACGAAACCGTGGCCGGGGACACGCCTTCGGGTCGCCATGGGTACGCTCACCTTGATCGAGGTCGCCAAGAACCAGGATGAGGACGGGGAGCGCATCAGCTTCAATCCCAACCGTCTCGCGCCCGGCATCGAACCCTCCGACGATCCCATTCTCAAGGCCCGCCTTGGCGCCTATGAGGTTTCGCGCGAAATGCGCGGCGGATGCCCCTTCAAATGGAGGCAGGACAATGCCCATACAAAGTGACGAAAGGCCGATCGATCGCTGGGTAGACGGGTTGCCGAAGACCAGCTTTTTTGAGTTCGTGGCTGCACGGATTTTGGTGCCGTTTTGGGCATGGTGGACGCCGGTGAAGCCTTTGCCCGGCGGACCCCACCCGTCGTTCCAGCGCGGTGACAATGTCCAGTGCATGATGAATCTGGTCATGCCGCTCAAGGACAAGTCGCCGGTCGGACGGACGCTGGCCGCGCTAGCGATCGCCCAGAACAAGGATGCGATCTACGCCGGATTGAACAATGTCGGCACGGTGCATTTCGCGCGCTTCGTCATCGTCAACGACAATATCTGCATGTTCTCCGTCTATGACGGGGATTTCACCAACTATATTCGCGATTTCATCGCCACCATCGGCAGCGTGTTCAACGCCGTGGTCGGGCTGGTCGAAGACGGCGAGAAAGTGATCCCCTGCGAGCAGAATGTCGAAGCATTCATTCAATGGGTGCACGAGCGCGACCTGTACCAGGTGCCGGACACCGCCACCGATTTTCTGCGAGACCAGGAAGCCCTGAACGGGGACGAGGCCGTATCGCCCGTCAACGACGATCTGACCCTGCTTCCGCGCAAACTGATCCTGCAGCTTCGCGCCAACGCGAACGTTTCGCTCGGCAATGGCTACCGGGCCTATCCGGGATTTTCAGCGGCTCAGGTCCGCGAACGATTGGGGCTAGGCTGGTGAACGCCATGACCGACTTCGCCGACGTGCAGGGCAACATCTTGCGTGGCTATCGCATGCCGCGCGTGCGGTATCTGATCCTCGAGGTAGCTGATCGCTTCGCGGCCAGGCGATGGCTCGCTGCCTCGACAAACGGCAATGGCTACGGCGTTCCACAGATCACGCCAGGGCATTGGGGTGCGAACAAGCCGGACACCTGCTTCAACATCGGCCTGACCTACGAGGGACTGCGCGCCCTCGGCACGCCGGATGCTTCGCTTGAGATGTTCCCAAACGAATTCATCGAAGGCATGAATGCCCGCGCCCTGAAACTCGGCGATGTCGGGCGGAGCGCGCCGGAAACCTGGCCGGCCCCCTTCGACGAACCCAAGCGGATCCACCTCATTGTCTCGATATACGCCACCGAGATCTCCCAGCTCGACGACGTTCAGCAGCGCGCCCTTGGCGACGGCACGGCCTGGCGATTACTCGGCACCCGCGAGGGCTGCAGCTTCGAGGATGACATCGTTCATTTCGGCTACCGCGACAACATCATGCAACCGAGGTTCGATGGCGTGCACGACCCGCTGCGCCATGCTGACGGGCAGCCCATGGCTCCGCTGGGCACCGTGTTGCTGGGACATAAGACCAATCTGGAAGGTCTGATGTGGCGGGTGCCGGAGCCGAAAGTGCTCGGGCACAACGGCACCTTCAACGCCTTCCGAGTGCTGCGGCAGGACGTGGTGGGCTTCGAGAAATATCTCGATCAGGCCGCATCCTACTTGCTCACGCACAAGCAGGTCGACGAGGTGATGCCGCCTGGAGATGAAGTGAGGATCTGCAAGGTTCTCTCCATTACACCGGCGTCGCGCCATGCCGCCTTGCGCGAGCTCGTCGCCGCCAACTTGTGCGGCCGCTGGCGCGACGGCACGCCGCTGGCCCTCTCGGCGGATATGCCCGATCCCGACGTGGATCAGGCGAAGTTCGATTATGATCACAATTCCCGCTGCCCCTACGGAGCCCATATTCGCCGGTGCAATCCACGTGGCGGGCAGATCGTGCAACGGGTGGCGAACAACAGCCGGCGTCTGGTCCGGCGCGGCGTACCCTATGGACCACGCCTTAGCGGCACGCAGCCCGGCGACGGGAGCGGAGCGGAGCCGGAACGCGGTCTGCTCGGCAATTTCATCGGAGCCAGCCTCGGCGCCCAGTTCGAGGCGATGTCATGCGACTGGCTGAACCTCGGCCTGCAGGACCCGCGCATCACCGGCTCCAATGATCCGATCACCGGCACCAACGATCCCGACACCAGCTGGTTTGACCTGCCGCTCAAGTCCGGGGATACGATCCGGTTGCGGAGCTTGCCCGAGTTCGTCAGTACGCGCGGCGGCGCCTATACGTTCCTGCCGAGCCTCTCGGCGATCCGTTATCTGGGATCGCTGTGATGTGAGTTGGCCAAACTGGCCGAGTGTCGTTCGCCGGCCCTCGCAGGGAGTGATTCACGAGTCCAGCGCTCTCACGAGGTCATCAGCCTCGGTCAGATCGCGGGAAGTTTCCGCGGATGCAAACTTCGCCCGGGTCGATATCAGCAGGTCTCGTGCCTTGGCGCGTGCGGAGGCGCTCTCGCCGGCGCTAAGGCGCGCGATGCTGATCGAGGTGCGCAATTCCCAACCAACCGCGCCGAGCTTCCTGGCAGAGGCAAGCGAGCGTTTGAACATGCGCATGGCGGCCTGGTCGTCCCGCAATGGTTCGCCACACAGCAAGGAGCCCTGGATCCGGTAGATCTCGGGCGCAGCCCAGCGCTCGCCGGTTCGCTTTACCAGCGCCTCAGCCGAAGCAGCGAGGCCCCGAGCCCTTTCCATCTGCCCGATCCGCCCGAATTCCGTGGCGAGCAGAATTCGATAGAGCGGCATCTGAATGCACCGGTTCTCGGCGGGTAGCTTGCCGAGCAAGCCGCTCAATCGTTCGAGCACTTCCTGCACGGGCCCTCGTGCCGCCAACGCAGCGGTTGCCCACAAAGGGCCGATCACCTGATACATCGGATAGCCAAACTCATCAGCCACCTTCAGACCGCGCTTGACGCTGGCAAGGTTGGCCGCGAGATCGCCCTCGTACCAGTGGTCGGCGACACCAAGAATGGTGGCAAAAGCCAGCATGAACGGATGCCCGATCTCGCTCGCGTGCTGCCGCGCCGTCACGCAGCATTCTCTGGCCCGGCCCGGCCGGCCCAACAACCATTCGGTGTGTCCGGCATAGACGAGCGATACGACCAATGGATCATGCTGATAAATCTGGACCAGCTTGCCGTGCTCACGTGGATTGTAGCGGGCACGGACCAGAGCCGCGAGTTCGCTTGCCTGCTCCAGGCGACCGAGAAAGAAATTGGCGATCACGGCCGAAGTGTAGGCCATCAGGGCGGCCTCGTCGTCGCGCCATTCTTCCGCCCGACGGACGAAATCCTGGGCGTGTTCGAGGCCCTTGGTGAGCTGGCAGTCGACCAGCTTGGCGATGGTGCTTCCCCACAGCACCGTCGCCTTTTCGCGAATGGTGCCATGGCTTGCGCAAAGCTTGAGCGCACGGCTGTAGGAGCCATAGACGTTCGGATCGGACCACCCGGCGTTGGCGGTATACGCCATCGCCAGATTGGATTGCAGTGCGATTTCAGTCTCGAAACGACGCGGTGACGCCGGCATCTTGGGTATCAGCGAGAGGCCTTCGCGAAGATGAGCCACGGCTTCCTTGGTGGCAGAGCGGCGCAGCGCGGATTTGCCTGCCTGAAGCCAGGCCTCGACGGCTTCCGGAATGTTGCCTGCGCGCTCATAGTGATAGCCTAACAGCGCTGGCTGGCTACTTTCTTCGATGGCGGATTCCTGAAGCAACCATGATGCGACACGCGCATGAAGCTCGCGCCGTTCCTCCTTGAGCAACGAGGAGTAAGCGACTTCCTGTATCATCGCGTGCTTGAAGGTAAAGACCGTGCCTTGAGACTCCTCGCCACGATACACGATCCCGGCTGTCTCAAGCGCCCGCAACGCGTGTTCCAAGGCTTGGCCTTTACCTGGAAGCACGCTGGAAATGCCTTCATAATTGAAGCGCCTTCCGAAAACAGAGGCGATCTGGGCGACGCGCTTGGCGGAAGCGAGCCGATCAAGGCGCTCCATCAGTGAGTCCTGAATACTTGCCGGCACCAGATCCGGTAACTTCGTGTTCGACGCAGGGCTCTCGGCGGCCAGTGGGACCGCACCGGAATCGACGACGGTCCGCGTAAACTCCTCCACGAACAGTGGCACGCCGTCGGTTCTTTCCACGATCTGGCTGGTAATTCGGCGTGGGACGATGTCGCTGCCTGCAACCGCTGCCACCATTTGCTCGCATTCATGCGGTGAGAGCTTTTGCAGACCGATCCGATGAACTGCCGGATCCGATAACCAGTCCGCCTGATAGTCTTCGCGATGCGTAATCAGGAACATGACTCGTTCGCCAGAACAGCGAGCTATGATGCGAACCACCAGTTCGATGCTGGTAGGGTCCACCCACTGGACGTCCTCCGCTACAATGATAATGGGCCGTTTGCGCGAGGCCGCGATGAGAACATCGACGAATACCTCAAAAGCGCGAGCCCGCTCGAAGGGAGACCCGAGATCTGCGGGTTCGTATTCCGAGCATGCCGGTATCGACAGGACCGCACCGTAGTAGCGGACCGCATGCGCTACGTTGGGGGCCTCCCTTGCCAAAAACGAGCGCAATTTTGCCAAGGCGAGTTCTGCATCGTCGGCTTCCTGGATGCCGGTCACGCGCCTGAGCCTCTCGATCTCAGGGGCAAGCGGCGTGTTGATATGGAACGCGGAGCACTGATGCGCGATAACGTCACTCGAAGACACATCGAGCGTACTGCGGAACTGGCGGATCAGGCGTGACTTGCCTATGCCGGGCTCGCCGAAAATGACGCCGACCTGTCCTGAGCCCGCTACGGTCTGCTGCCACATCCTGGCAAGCAATGCGCTTTCGCTGTTTCGGTTTATCATCGCCCCGAGGGGCGACCTTTGCGCCCTGTCAAACCTGCTCCCGCGGGATGCGAGCGACTCTGCACGCCAGGCCTCGACCGGTTCCTCCACGCCCTTGAGGGATCGCCGGCCAAGCGGCGCATAGCTGAACGTTCCGCGCGTCAGCTCGTAAGTGCTCGAGCCGACCACGACATCATTTTCACCGGCGAGTCCCTGCAGGCGGGCAGCGACATGTGCGGAGCTGCCGAACACTTCGCGCCGGTCGGCGGGCTCGCCGGGCACGCTGCCGACAACGACCACGCCGGTGTTCACCCCGATGCGCACGCCAAGGCGCACGAAGCTGCCATCCGATAGCAGAAACTGGTGTTCCTTGATCGCTGCGGCGATCGCCAGCGAAGCGCGTACCGCGCGTTCGGGATCATTTTCATGGGCTTGCGGCACGCCAAAATAGGCCAGCAAGCCGTCGCCGATCAATCTGGCGATGTGACCGCCGTAGCGGCGAATCTCCCCGTCGCAGATATCGCGGTAGGTCTTGATAACCGCGAAGAATTCCTCGGGATCGATGCGCTCACTCAGGGGTGTCGAGCCGACGATGTCGACGAATGCCACGGTAAGCTGCCGGCGCTCGGCATGCAGAGCTTCATTCTCGACATTCGGCGGCGCCTGCGTCCGCTGAAGTCCGCCCGGATGATCGGGCTTCGGCTCGCTGCTCATGAACCACCAAGTTCAGTTTCCGCCGTACCTGCCGCGGGGCAGGATAGATGGCTAGGCGCATCCGGTTGACGCTGCCAAGCGGCCTGGCGCGGGCAGTCAGTTCCACGGGATTGAACACCATGTGTTCGCAGTCGTACAGCGCATTCTGCGTTAAAACAGCCTTGGAATCGCAATGCTTTTTTGCCGCACCATCCCCTCCCGGGAACGGGTGGACCGGCGCCGAGCGACCTATCCGTTCAGCTCATAACGATGCACGCCGTGAGATCGAAGGTAGGCGTCCAGGCCGGGATCCGACAGGAACTGGATAAGCTGCAAGGCGGTCGCAGGGTGGCTGCTCCTATGGACGAACATGGACATGTCGATGTCCAGACCAAGCTCCGGAGGGAAGGTCGCGACCGGCGCGACGCCGGGGGCGGCGATGATCCTCGATAGCGGGGCAATGGAGTACTGCACCTGGCCATTCGCAGCAGCGATAGGCGGCTCGCCGGCCCCCATCGGACGCAGGCGATCGCGGAGCTGATCCTGCAGACCCATGATTTCGATGGCCCTCAGGAATGTCTTGCCGCTCGTTCCCGTCGACGTGTAGGCGATCGAATCCGCGTTTAGCAAAAGCCTGCATATGGCTTCATGCGAACTGGCGATCTCTTCCGGCGCAGGCCCGGCGGCGCCTATCGTCAACGGAACGCGCCCGAACGGGACGTGGATGCCCGGGATGACAAGGCCGAGCTTGATCATCTCTTCGACGTACCAGGGATTGTTCAATCCGACGTCAAAATCTTCGCCCGCCATGACGCGCTTCGCCACCGCCGGGTTCACGTCGTAGTTCACGTCGACCTCGATCCCGCGCTGACGCTTGAACCGCGGTACCAGCTCCTCGATTTCCGCATGTACTGCGACGGCGCAGAGAAACGTAAGTCGCGTGTCGTTGGCCGTATCCATGATCCGCCCGCTACCGTGGATTTCTGATGAAGTCGACGATGGCCTGCCCGAGCAGGTCGTCGGAGGTGCCGATATGGGCGATGGCGGAGGAGTGATTGTGCCCGGGCAACCACATCATGGGAGGGGCCTTCCGCTTGGCTTCCGCCAGGCGAAACACCAGTTCGGCGCAATAGACGTCGATCAGCGGGTTCTCGAACTCCGCCCAGGCGACGAACGTCGGGACGGTGTCGCGATTGATGTGATGCACCGGAGAGTAACCTTCGAACCGCGAAGCGTCGGTGCCGTAATATTGCTCGACCTTCTTTGCGTTCGGATTCTCCTTGAGATTATCGATCCGGACCCTGCCGCTAACCACGATCATTCCGGCCAGCGGCGGTCTTCCCGACGAGAATGCGGGGTCATAGCCATAGCTGCCGGCGTGCGCCGCGCCGGCCGAATGGGACATCAAGAATATCCTGTCCGGATCCCAACCGTATTCCTGGGCATGAGTGCGAGCCCAATCGACGGCGGATGCGATGTCCAATGTTGCGCCTGGATAGGTCGCATGCGTTGCCAGCCGGTATCCGACGTTGATGCCTGCGATGCCGCGTTGCGCGAGATAGCACAGGACGTTCGAGTAGACCTGCTCGGTGCGGTTACGGTGGCCGCTGACAAACGCGCCGCCGTGAACGAACAGCACGACCGGCGGCGCCGTTACGTTCCCGGCAGGCAGGAACACATCGAGCTGCTGCCTTTCGTGCGGACCGTATGCGAGATCGCGATGCACGGTCACGTCGTCCCGCGAAACTAGTTTCAAGACTTCCGAGAACGCGGTGATCATCATGTCGACGTGACCGGCGGTGTCGTCGCGCCATTTCGGACCGACCTCAGCCATCAGTGCGCGCAGCGAAGCCGGAATGTCCGGCATGTTGAAACCGGAGCGCGTCGTTCTCGCGCTTGGTTCAGGGGTGAGAGCGTCTGACATGTGATTGCTCGTTCGAGACGTTGACGGATAGGCCAGGGAGTGTGAGACCATTTTGAATAAAAGGTCTCAATGGCTGATCTAGAAGGCCAAAATTACGCGGTATTTCTACCGATGCAATATCGGGCGGCGAACCATTCGCTTTCAATATTGACACATGCTCCTCCTGACAATTACACCAATATCAAAATCGCCACGGATCCCGAAGCGGAGCGTGGACGACCGAAGCTATGCACTTCGCGAAACAGGGAGGCTCCCATGCTGGAGACTGATGTCGTGGTCGTCGGTGCCGGCCCCGTCGGATTGACAACCTCGATCGCACTTTCCCAGCACGGCGTCGGACACATCGTGGTCGAGCGACATCCGAGTACTTCGGTCGCGCCAAAAGCCCGCGGCATCAATGCGCGCACCATGGAAATGTACCGGCAGATGGGCGTCGAGGACGACATCCGTGCTGCGGGGATGCCTCCGCGATTTGGCGGAATGATACTCTGGGCGGAAAGCCTGGCGGGCAAGGAAATCAACCGCCTCACGCCAGGAAGAGCAACGCCGGCAGGGCGGGCGATGTCACCGGTCGCCAACTGCGGCTGTTCGCAGGATCTTCTGGAGCCGGTGCTGCGCCGTCACGCCGAAGCCTTGGCCCCCGATAGCGTCAGGTTCAACACCGAGCTGTGCGACTTGCGGCACGAAGGCGGCGGTGTAACCGGCGTGCTGAAGCACCAGGTGAGCGGCGAGACGGTGCCGTTCCGCGCACGCTACGTCCTGGCCGCCGACGGAACGCGAAGTTTCGTTCGGGAGAAACTCGGAATCGGCAGGACTGGCGAAAAGGACATCTACGATTCGGTGAACGTGCACTTTCGTGCGGATCTGCGGCCGTGGGTCGAAGACCGGCCGGCCGCGCTCTATCTGATCGAGCAGCCGGAGCTTCGGGCGACGTTTCTTACGGTGAACGGCACGGATCGCTGGGGTTTTCTGGTTCACAGCCTGAGCGCCTACGGTTTCACCAAGGAGAACCTGACGCCGGAGCGATGCATCGAGCTGGTTCGCCGGGCCGTCGGCTCCGCCGACCTTGCCGTGGAAGTCCTCGGCATCAACTTCTGGAACTGTTCGGCCATGGTCGCAGACAGCTTCCGCAACGGAAATGTGTTTCTGGTCGGCGACGCCGCGCATGAGACCACGCCAAGTGGCGGCTTCGGCATGAACCTGGGCGTTCAGGACGCGCAGAACCTGGCCTGGAAGATTGCAGGCGTGCTTCGCGGCGAAGCAGACCCCTCGCTGCTCGACAGCTACGAAGCGGAACGCCGGCCGCATGCCTTGGAAGTCGTGCACGCCACACTGCTGAACATGCAGAGCTTCGATCGCTCCAAGCGTCAGGCGGAGGCACGGCTGCCGCGCAAGGAATTTCTCAACGAGCGCGGCCTCATCTTCGGCGCGCGATATCAATCGCCGGCCGTCGTGCCCGATGGCTCGAAACCGCCGGAAGTGAGCGATCCCGTCACCGAGTATGTGCCATCGGCGCATCCGGGCTGTCGCGCGCCACACGTCTGGCTCAACAAAAACGACGAGCGACTCTCGACGATCGATCTGGTCGGACGCGGTTTCGTGCTGTTGGCGGCTCCCGGCGGCTCGTTCTGGCGGTCCGCGGCCGGCCAGCACGGCCTGCCGCAGATAGGCGTCTGGGTTCTCGGCGAAGATGTCGTCGACGAGGAGAATTCGTGGATGGCCACTTACGGGGTAGGGGAAGGCGGCGCAGTCCTGGTCCGCCCGGACGGATATGTCGCCTGGCGCGCTGCGTCGACGCCCGCCGATCCGGCGCGCGCGCTCGCCGACGCTTTCGGGCAAATCCTGTCTCGCCCGGTCCTGAAGCAGGCCGTCTAGGATGGACGCCGCGACAGAATCCTCGCTCATTCCGCTCGCGAGCCCGGACGCCCTCGGTCTCGATCCCGCGAAACTCGATCGCGCCTGCGAGATCGTGATGTCGCACATCGCCGGCGGATTCCATCCAGGGGCGCAGCTTGCCGTGGCGCGGCACGGCAAGCTCGCGCTCTATCGTGTCTTCGGCAGCGCAACGGTCGACCCTTCGCGCCCGGTCGATGAGGCGACGCTCTTTCCGCTCTTTTCGAACACCAAGGTCGTTACTGCGGCGGCAGTCTGGACGCTGGTCGAGGAAGGGAAGCTTCGCTTTTCCGACCGGGTTGCAGAGCATGTTCCCGGATTCGAGGCGCACGGAAAGCAGGACGTCACGGTCGCGCATCTGCTGACACACCAGGCAGGGTTTCCCGCGGCGGAAGTGGCTCCGGAATGCTTCACGGACCGCGAGCTGCTCCGACGCACGGTTTGCGAGTTCAAACTCGAATGGCCGCCGGCGACCCGCTCGATCTACCATCGGCTGGCTGCCCATTGGGTCATTGCCGTGCTGATCGAAGCAGTCACCGGCGCCGACTATCGCGACGAAATACGCCAACGCGTGATTGAGCCGCTGGGGCTCAGTCGGGAAATGTTTCTTGGCCTGCCCGAGACGGAGGATCGCCGTGCAGCGGTGATGTATACGCCGAGGCAGACGGAGCAATGGCCGCTCGACCCGATGGTCGCGGCACCAGCGTTCAGGCGCGCGGGAATTCCCGGAGCCGGAGGCTACGCGACCGCACGCGCGATGGCCGTCTTCTATCAGATGATGGCGCAGGGCGGCGCATGGAACGTCGTGCGCATCGTCTCATCGCGAACGATCGACTACGTGACGCGCGATTTTACCGGCGATCGCGTCGATGACTACACCGGCTATCCCATGCATCGCGGTCTCGGTCCTTTCTCGCTTGGTCAATCCGGGCACCCGGGCCTCGGGGCAATCGGACATCCGCGCACGTTTGGACATAGCGGCGTCGGCACTTCCTATTGCTGGGCCGATCCGACCAGCGGGCTGTCATTCGCTTTCCTGAGCAACTGCCGCCGCGACAATGCATGGCACAACAGGCGCATGGATATTTTGAGCACGCTCGCCCACGCGTCGATTCTGGAGTGAACGCTTACCCTCAGTCCCCCTGCGATAGATCCGGCCTGTAGGCCAGCGCGTTTTGAAAGAAAGCATCGCTATGCGTCATGTGGCACTGGTATCGGTACTCGCCGTCACCCTCGCTGGGCTTGTGATCGGTACGCGGAACGCCGAAGCCGCGTTTCCGGACCGGACGATCAAGATGATCGTGCCGTTTGCACCCGGCGGCCCGATCGACGCCATCGCGCGTCCGCTCGCGGCGGCGATGCAGGAGATCCTGGGCGCGACCGTGGTCATCGAAAACCGCTCCGGCGCTGGCGGCATCATCGGCAGTGAATCCGTCGCGGCTGCTCCGCCCGACGGATACACACTGCTGATGACGACGGGATCGCATATCGGAAACAAGTTGTTCAATTCCGCCCAGGTCCGGTACGACCCGTTGCAGAGCTTCTCGCCCGTGATGGGACTGATAGAGACCAACGGGATCATTCTTGTTGCACGCAAGGACATTCCGGCGGATTCCATTTCCGCGCTCAATTCCTTTGCGAAGAGCAGGCCGAACGGCCTGACCTACGGCCACGCCGGCATCGGCAACATTTCATACGTCGCCGGCGAATTGCTCAAGGCACAGGCCGGCATGCCGCTTTCAGGGATTCCATATCGTGGCACTGCCGCCGTCCTGACCGATCTGATCGCCGGGCAGGTCGATCTGTGTTTTGTCGGCATTTCCGGTGCGCGTGGTTACATCGATGGTGGACAGGTAAAGGTCGTTGCCTCGACCGGCAGGGAACGCGCTCCCGTTCTCAAAGGGGTGCCGACGATGGTGGAGTCCGGTTTTCCGGATTTCGTGGTGTTCGGCTATATCGGCCTGTGGGCGCCGCGCGATACGCCGAAGGAGGTCGTGACTCGCCTCTACGACAGCGTCAAGGAAGCGCTGACGCGACCAACCATGCGGGAATTGTTTGCGACGCTTGGAGCGGCGACCGACCCAACGCCGCCGGAGGAGTTTGCGCGCTTCCTGGAGCGGGATTTTGCCACCCAGCAGCGCTGGGCGCGCGAACTCGGCGCCATCCCGAAATAGCGGCCGGCTCTTCGCGAGCGCTACTCGAAAAGATTTCGTTGGGTCGTCAGCAGGTGATCCCGCATCGCCCGGCTGGCATCATCGGCGGATCGCTTGCGCAGCATGTCGCAGATCGTGCGGTGATGGGCGATCGTCCTGCGTCGTTTCTCGGGCGTGATTGTCGCAAGCCGCAAGGCCTGCCAGTCACCTGACGATCGCGCCTCGTTGAAGGCCGTGACCAGGCCGACGAGAACGTCGTTACGCGTCGCCTTGGCGATTGCAAGGTGAAATGCACCGTCCCACTTGATCCAATCCTCGTCGTTCTTGACCTCGGTCGTGCGCCGCATGCACGTCTCGATGTTCAGGAGATCGGCTTCGCTGGCCTTGACCGCGGCGATCGCGGTCATCGAAGGCTCGATGACCAGGCGGGTCTCGAGCACAGATGCCGGGCTTCCCCGTACGATGCGCTGGTCTATGCTGATCGGTCCGACCGTTCGGCGGCCGAGGAAGGTGCCGTTGCGCCGCCCGCGCCAGATATGACCGTCGAGCTCCATTCTCGTCAGCAGATGCCGCAACGCACGACGGCTGATGCCCAGTTCGGTTGCAAGTTCACGCTCGGGCGGCAGTTTGTCGCCTTCCGCCAGCGCGTTCTGGGCGATGAAGGCCAGCAGTTCGTTGCTCTCGACGGGTTCGGAAGGTCGTTCGGATTTGGTCACTTGGGTTAGGTCCGGATCGATAAACTGAGGCGTCTCTAATGGAGTTGTACGTCTACTATAACGGCCGCGGATTTTACAGCGCGATCAATGGTTAAGACCGAAACTATGGCATCGCGGAGGGTGTCGTTTGTGCCCATGGCAGGCATCCCCGCCGCTGCGCGCAGCGGCGGGGCGATGGCTTCGGGCCAATGAGGCCGCGCCCTAAATCTCGATTTCCGTCCCGAACTCGACCACCTGCTTTGTCGGCACGCCGAAGAACGCCGCGGAGCGCTCGGCGTTGCGCTGCAGGAACGCGAACAGGGATTCCCGCCACACCCACATGCCCGGGACATCCTCGCGCGGGATGATGGTTTCCCGGCCGACGTAATAGGTGATGTCGGAGAGGTCTATGCCCGGCAGCTTGCCCTGCTTGCAGGCGAGAACCAGTCCCTCATAGATGGTCGGGTATTGCATGAAGCCGTAATGCAGGATCACCCGTGTGATGCCGGGAATGATCTCGATCACCTCGGCGCGGTCTTCATCCGCGACGTGCGGGGACTCCTCGATCAGCACTGTCACCAGCACCACGCGCTGGTGTAGTACGCGGTTGTGCTTGACGAATTCAGTGAGAGCCAGCGGCACGCCCTTCGGTGTGGAAGCAAGAAACACGGCCGTACCGGACAACCGCGCATTGCATTTGCTGACAGCGGTCTCGATCAGATCTTCCTCGGGCTGGCGCAGGGCGCCGCGCGCGCGCTCGACCAGTTTGACGCCGCTGCGCCAGGTCAGCATCACGAATGCAATGATGGCCGCGAGCACCAGGGGAAACCAGCCGCCCTCGACCAGCTTGGTCGAGTTGGCGGCGAAGAAGATGCAGTCGATCACGAAGAAGAACCCGTTCACCGCGATCACGATGATGGGCGAGTAGCCCCACTGAAGTGCGACCATCGCCGCCAGAAGCGTGGTGATCGCCATCAACAGCGACACTGCGATGCCGTAGGCGCCGGCGAGCGCGTCCGACGAGCCGAAGCCGATCACTGCGCCGAGGGTTGCCGCCGCCAGCAGCCAGTTCACCAGCGGCACATAGATCTGGCCCATCGTGTGGCTCGTGGTGTGGTGGATATGCATGCGCGGCAGAAAACCGAGCTGGATCGATTGCTGGGTCAGGGAGAACACGCCCGAAATGATCGCCTGCGAAGCGATCACGGTCGCGACGGCAGACAGCGCCACCAGCGGGTAATGCGCCCAGTCCGGTGCCAGCTGGTAGAACGGATGATCGATCGCGCTGGGATCGACGATCAGCACGGCGGCCTGCCCAAAATAGTTGAGCACCAGCGCCGGCAGCGCGATCGCGAACCAGGCGAGCCGGATCGGCACCCGGCCGAAATGCCCCATGTCGGCGTACATCGCTTCGCCGCCGGTCACGGCCAGGAAGGCCGCGCCAAGAATCGCAAAGCTGATGTGGAAATTCTGATGAGTCAGGAAATTGAAGGCATGGAGCGGGCTTAGCGCTGCGAGCACGGCAGGGGCCTGCACGATGCCGTGGATGCCGAGCAGGGCAAGGACCGCGAACCATACCAGCATGACGGGCCCGAAAATCTGGCCGATGACCCCGGTGCCTTTTTTCTGCATCACGAAGATACCGACCAGAATGGCAATGGTAATCGGCACCACGGCCGGCGCCAGCGACGGCGCATCGAGCTTCAAGCCTTCGATCGCGCTCAACACCGAGATCGCCGGCGTGATGGCGCCATCGCCATAGAGCAGCGCAGCGCCGATCAGGCCGACGATCAGAAGCTGCGCCCGCCAGGTGCCGGGTTGCGCGTTGCGGGCCGACAGCAGCGCCAGCAGCGCAACGATCCCGCCTTCGCCGCGGTTGTCGGCGCGCAGGATCAGAAGCGCGTATTTGACTGAAATGATCAGGATCAGCGCCCAAAGGATCAGCGAGACCACGCCGAGCACGGCGTCCGGCGTGATCGCTCCGCCATGGCTGCTGGCGGCTTTCGCGGCTTCCTTGAGGGCATAGAGCGGGCTGGTACCGATGTCGCCATAGACGACGCCGAGCGCCCCGATGGTCGCGGCGGTGGGAATGGTGAGCGAGGAGTGAGAGGTTTCGGCAGGCGTCGCGGTCATGGACTGGCCCTACAAATGAAACGCGCCCGACCGTCGGCTCCGGTGGCGCGCGATCAATTGTCAGTCTGCGACGTCACGCCGCAAATTGCCATCGCGATTTGTCTGGTCCGCAGCTTTACGGGGTATTGCCGGAGGGGGCGGTCTTGGCGAACCATCGACCTGGAGCCGACAGCGCGCATGGCGAACTCAAGTGCGCGGACAGCTTCCAGAACGCAAAAGGCGAACAGGGGGGCATCCCTGTTCGCCCTTATTTGCGTACTTGGAGGTACGTGGTTCTTGTTCTTGCCTGGGGGGCGGGCAGAACGAAGATCGGGTGGCTACGGCGTGCGGTCGGCGGTAACGAGGCGGGCTTCCTTCACGATCGACTTGGAGCCGGCGGAACGGAGGCAGGAAGCCTCGAAATTCGGCCACGACTGCCGCGAGCAGTCCTTGCCGACAGCACGGATATCGAGACGGTCACCCTTGGCTAGCGCCTGCGGCACGCTGGCTTCAACCTGGGGTGCGAAGCCGGGCAGCACGGTCAGTGCGGCGGCAATGAACCCAGCAGCAGCGATTGCGGAAATAGCCTTGATCATGACTGTCCCCTGTCGTGGGCCTTGGCGGCCCGTGTCGTTTCGTTGGTTGGACTTGTAGCCAGCGCAAGTTTCCGGCCGTCTTCGCCAAGTCCGAAAATGGTTTCGTCCGGGTCGAGTTTTGTTTCGTCGTCCACTGGCTGACGAAACATTGCCGGCCCGCGGAGGAGACGCTTGAGGCCCGAAACTGGTTCACTGGCCGATCCGAAATAAAAAGTCGGTCCAGCCGGGAACCGGAGCTGGCTTGCCCGGCCGCCCGGGGCGGGGTAGGAGGGTCCCATGCCCCGTATCGCGCTCTATCCCGGTTCATTCGACCCCGTCACCAATGGCCACCTGGACGTGGTCCGAAACGCCGTCGGCTTGTGCGACCGCCTGATCGTCGCCATTGGCGTCCATCCCGGCAAAAAGCCGCTGTTTTCGACCGAGGAGCGCCTGGAAATGGTCCGGGCGGTGTTCGGCCCGATCGCGGCCAAGGCCGGCTGCGACTTCGACGCCACCACCTATGACAACCTGACGGTCACGGCGGCCCAGCAGGCCGGCGCCACCATCATGATCCGCGGCCTGCGCGACGGGACCGACCTCGACTACGAGATGCAGATCGCGGGCATGAACGAAACCATGGCGCCGGAGGTGCATACGGTATTCCTGCCGGCCTCGGTCGCCGTCCGCCCGATCACCGCCACACTGGTGCGCCAAATCGCGGCCATGGGCGGCGACGTATCGGCGTTCGTCCCGCCGTCGGTCGCGGCCAGCCTGAAGACCAAGTTCGCCGGCTAAGACGCCGCTGCGCGACCAGACCCTTTCTGTTTCAACATGACCGGAGCTTTCATGATCCGAATTCTCGCCGTTCTCGCCGCGCTGTTCGTTGTGGCTCCCGCCATCGCCCAGCCGTTGCCCGCAGGTCTCGACAAGGCGAATGCGATCGTGATCGACACCACCAAGGGCCGCATCGTGATCAAGCTGCGGACGGACCTCGCGCCCCAGCATGCCGAGCGCATCAAGCAACTCGCGCGTGAGGGCTATTACAACAACGTGCCGTTCCATCGCGTGATCGAGGGATTCATGGCGCAGACCGGCGACGGCAAGAACTTCAACGGCACCGGCGGCTCGAAATATCCCAACCTGCCGGCCGAATTCTCCAACGTGCCGTACAAGCGCGGCATCGTCGGCATGGCCCGAACCAGCGATCCCAACTCGGCGAATTCGCAGTTCTTCATCATGTTTGCGGACGGCTCCTCGCTGAACGGCAAGTACACCGTGATCGGCGAGGTGGTTTCGGGAATGGACGTGGTCGACAAGCTCAAGCGCGGCGAACCGGTCGCCGATCCAGACAAGATGGTGAAGGTGCAGGTCGCATCAGACATCAAGTGAGGCCATGATTTCGGCGCGCAGCAAGCCATCTCTCTGGTTTGCCGCCGCGCTGGTGTGGCTTGCGTCGGCGGCATACGCGGAGGACCAGCCCCAGCGGCTCAACACCATCAAGGACGTCTTCGCCAAATTGTATTCGTGCTGGCAGCCGCCGCCAGTCTCGCGCGCCAACCCGATGGACATCACCGTCATCGTCAGTTTCAACCGCGAGGGCGCCATTCTCGGTCAACCAAGGATTACCTATGAATCCGCAACGGCCGGCGACAACGACCGGTTAGCATACCGAATTGCGGTCATGGAAACATTGCAACGCTGTACGCCGTTACCACTTACCGAGGGACTGGGCGGTGCGATTGCCGGCCGGCCTTTCGCGGTCACTTTCAGAACCCGCAAACGTCCACCCAAACCAGAAGAGAAAAGAGCATGGCTGATACAGAAAATACTTTGATCCTTGAAACCACCCAGGGCCCCGTCACCATCGAAATGCGCCCCGACCTGGCGCCCGGCCATGTCGCGCGGATCAAGGAACTGGTGCGCGAAGGATTTTACGACGGCATCGTGTTCCATCGCGTGATCGAGGGTTTCATGGCGCAGACCGGCTGTCCGCACGGCACCGGCACCGGCGGTTCCGGCAAGAAGCTGAAGGCCGAATTCAACAAGGAACCGCATGTGCGCGGCACCGCCTCGATGGCCCGCGCCGCGAGCCCGGATTCCGGCGACAGCCAGTTCTTCATCTGCTTTGACGACGCTTCCTTCCTCAACGGCCAGTACACGGTCTGGGGCAAGGTCACGTCCGGCATGGAGAATGTCGACAAGATCAAGCGCGGCGAGCCGGTGCAGAACCCGGACAAGATCGTCAAGGCGCACATGGCCGTTGACGCGGCTTGAGTTGACGTCCCTCATGGTGAGGAGCTTGCAAAGCAGGCGTCTCGAACCATGAGGCCAGGGACGCTGCAGCACACGGGCCTCATCCTTCGAGACGCGCTATCGCGCTCCTCAGGATGAGGAACCGGCGCTGGGGCCCAAAAGACCATGCGCACCGACCTCTTCGACTTCGAACTTCCCGCCACCAGCATTGCGCTGCGGCCCGCAAGCCCGCGCGATGCTGCGCGCATGCTGGTCGTGCCGGCGGACGGCGCGTTGAGCGACAGCATCGTCTCCGAGCTGCCGCAGTGGCTGAAGCCTGGCGACCAGCTTGTTGTGAACGACACCAAGGTGATCTCCGCCCAGCTCAAAGGCCGCCGCATCGGCCGCGAGACCGAGCCGAAGATCGAGGCGACGCTGATCAAGCGGCTGGACGGGTCGCGCTGGCAGGCGCTGGTCAAGCCTGCGAAGAAGCTCGCGCCCGGCGACATCGTTCGCTTCGGCAATGAAGGCAAGGTCTGCCTGCTCGGCCATCTCGATGCCGAGGTGGAGGCCAAGGGCGACGAAGGCGAAGTCACGCTCTCGTTCTCGTTTCATGGGCCAACGCTCGATCAGGCCATCGACGATCTCGGGACGCCGCCGCTGCCGCCCTACATCGCGTCGAAGCGCACGCCCGACGATCGCGACGCCGCCGACTACCAGACCATGTTCGCGGTCAACGAAGGCGCCGTCGCCGCGCCAACCGCGGGGCTGCATTTCACGCCTGACCTGGAAGCGGCGCTGCGCGGCCGCGGCGTCGGACTACACCGGCTCACGCTGCATGTCGGGGCAGGGACCTTCCTGCCGGTCAAGGTCGATGAGACCTCCGAGCACAGGATGCATGCTGAGTGGGGTTCGATATCGGCCGATACAGCGGCGGCATTGAATGCTGCGCGCGCCAGTGGCGGGCGCATCGTCGCGGTCGGCACGACGTCGCTGCGGCTAGTGGAGAGCGCCACGAACGAAGACGGCACCGTCCGGCCGTTCGACGGCGAGACCTCGATCTTCATCACGCCCGGCTATCGCTTCCGCGCGGTCGATATCCTCATGACCAATTTCCACCTGCCGCGCTCGACACTGTTCATGCTGGTGTCGGCGTTCTCCGGCCTCGACGCGATGAAGCAGGCCTATGCGCATGCGATCGCACGTGGATATCGGTTTTATTCCTACGGCGACGCCTGCCTGCTGTTTCGCCGACCGCATTGAGTCGGGGTCACAGCGCCTGAAAAGAGTGCCCGCCGGCGAGGCGGGCAAAGTTTTCAGGGAGGAGACGCTCTGACAAAAAAGCGCCAAGGTTGTGTTTCTGCGATTCGCCCGACGTCGCCAAGATCGTATAACTACCGATCTCTACATATCCCGCGGGCTGTTGCAGCAATACCACCGTTGGGAACGCATACTATCAAAGGTTGTGTCGATGCACAATGCTTTACCACCGTCCGCGGAGCGGTGGTTTCGTCTATTCGCTCCCTCGATGCCAGCCGCGTCTTAATACGCTTGGCGCCCCGATCGCAGCCTCGGGCCCGACCGATCGGCAGCCATCACGTCCTTGGCATTCCGTTCCTTCAAACCTGCCATTCATGCGGCGTCGGCATTCTCGATCTCATAGTCGTGATATTCAAAGGAATATAACGTTGACGGCGGGCAGGCCGCGGGCGCAGACTGCTGCTCGGCTTCGCCCGGGAGCATCGAATTTTGCTGCGAATCCACGCTCGCCATTGCTACCCGCCATCTGTCGCGTGCCGCCTCACCGGGACGGTGCGCACGCGCGAATAAAATCAGGACATCAGCCAAAGCCAGACGCCAGAAGGCGCCCGCCACATCAGGGAGAAATGCCATGTACCAGCAGGCTTTAGACAAGGTCTCGAAACAGGTTCTGATCCGTGATCGCTACGACAATTTCATCGGCGGAAAATGGGTCGCGCCGGTCGAAGGCAAGTATTTCGAGAATCCGAGCCCGGTCACCGGTAAGCGGCTATGCCAGGTTCCCCGGTCCACGGCGGCCGACATCGAGCTGGCGCTGGACGCCGCTCACAAGGCGAAAGATGCCTGGGGCCGTACCTCGGTTCAGGAGCGCTCCCGCATCCTCAACAGGATCGCCGACAAGATTGAAAGCAACCTCGAACTGCTGGCGCTGGTCGAGACGCTCGATAACGGTAAGCCAATACGGGAAACAACCCATGCCGACATGCCGCTGGTCGTCGATCACTGGCGCTATTTCGCCAGCGTGGTGCGCGCGCAGGAAGGTGGCATCTCCGAGATCGACCAGGATACCGTAGCCTATCACTTCCATGAGCCGCTTGGCGTCGTCGGCCAGATCATTCCGTGGAATTTCCCGATCCTGATGGCAACCTGGAAACTGGCGCCGGCGCTGGCCGCCGGCAACTGCGTCGTGCTGAAGCCGGCCGAACAGACGCCGCTCGGCATCCTCGTCGTCATGGAGCTGATTGCCGATATCCTGCCGCCCGGCGTCATCAACGTCGTCAACGGCTTCGGCATCGAGGCCGGCAAGCCGCTGGCGCAGAACAAGCGGATCGCCAAGATCGCCTTCACCGGCGAGACAACGACGGGACGCATGATCATGCAGTATGCTTCCGACAACATCATTCCGGTCACGCTGGAGCTTGGCGGCAAGTCTCCGAACATCTTCTTCGCCGATGTGGCGACGGAAGATGACGACTTCCTCGACAAGGCGCTCGAAGGCTTTGCGATGTTTGCGCTGAACCAGGGTGAGGTGTGTACCTGTCCGAGCCGTGTGCTGGTGCAGGAGACGATCTACGACAGGTTCATGGAGAAGGCGGTCGCTCGCACCAAGAAGATCAAGCAGGGCCATCCGCTCGACCCGGAGACCATGATCGGCGCCCAGGCCTCGAACGACCAGCTCGAGAAAATCCTGTCCTATCTCGACATCGGCAAGCAGGAAGGCGCCAAGGTGCTGACCGGCGGCAACCGCGCCAAGATGGATGGGGAACTGGCGGAGGGCTACTACGTCGAGCCCACCATCTTCGCGGGCCACAACAAGATGCGCGTGTTCCAGGAGGAGATTTTCGGGCCGGTCGTCTCGGTCACGAAATTCAAGGACGAGAACGATGCGCTGGCGATCGCCAACGACACGCTGTACGGGCTCGGCGCGGGCGTCTGGACCCGCAATGGCAATCGCGCCTACCGGTTCGGCCGGGCGATCCAGGCTGGCCGGGTCTGGACCAATTGCTACCACGCCTATCCCGCGCACGCGGCTTTCGGTGGCTACAAGCAGTCTGGCATCGGGCGCGAGACCCACAAGATGATGCTCGATCACTACCAGCAGACCAAGAACATGCTGGTCAGCTATTCGACCAAGGCACTCGGCTTCTTCTAATGCTGCCAACTGGAGCCGCAGGCGTAGCGCGCGCTTGCGGCTCGCTCTTTCAAGGATGCAAGCGATGGTCAACCGGGTCGAAATCACCGAGAAGGCAGGCGAGGTCGTCGAGCGTCTCAAGGCTCAGCATGGCGCGCTGATGTTTCATCAGTCGGGAGGCTGTTGCGACGGCTCGGCGCCGATGTGCTACCCGGTCGGAGATTTTCGGGTTGGGCCGCAGGACGTGCATCTGGGAAGCATCGCGGGTTGCGAGTTCTATATCGGCGCCGCCCAGTTCGAATACTGGCGTCATACCCAGCTCATCATCGATGTGGTGCCCGGCCGCGGTTCCGGCTTCTCCGTCGAAGCCCCGGAAGGCGTCAGGTTCCTGACTCGCAGCCGGATCTTCACCGACGAGGAAGTCGCCGAACTCGAAGCCGCTGGACCTCCGGCCCGCGCCGCCTGATACAGCTCCCGACCCGATGAGTTCCGAGATCCCGATGGCTGAGAAGATCCTGCTGTTTTCCTATGGAACACTACAGCTGGAAAGCGTGCAGCTTGCGTCGTTCGGCCGGATTCTCGCCGGAAACCACGATGCCATGCCGGGCTTCAGGAAGACCCTTGTCGAGATTACGGACCCGGATGTTCTCGCAAAAAGCGGTGAGCGATTTCACCCTATCGTCGCGCCCACGGACGACCCCGGCGAGAAGGTAGATGGCATGGTGTTCGAGATAACCGCCGCTGAGTTAGCGGCGGTAGACCGCTATGAGGTCTCCGACTACAAGCGAGTTGAAGTGGTTCTTTGCTCCGGCCTGAAGGCGTGGGTTTACGTCAAGGCTTAGCTCGCGGGCTGCTTCTCGGATGCAAGGCTAAGCGGCGCGCTACGATACGCCAAGGCCAATCTCGCCGTCATGCATCAAACCGACATCTGCCCTTCGGGCCGGCCAGCCAGATTGACTGTTTGCTCCGCGAACGCTTTATATCGATACAAATATAACGAAACCCGTGCCTTCCTGCGAGAGGACCATCATGACCGGCTATCCCGAACTCGAACTTTACATCGACGGTCGCTGGAAGCGGGCGGACGGCCAGGCTGTGCTCAATCCAGCCGATGAGACGGTGCTCGGCACGGTGCCTTCAGCGACGATAGCGGATCTCGATGACGCGATCGCGGCTGCCGAACGTGGCTTCAAGGTCTGGCGCAAGACCTCGCCGGCGAAGCGGACGCAAATCATCCTGAAGGCCGCCAGCCTCATTCGCGAACGCGCCAACGAGATGGCGGCCGCCATGACGATGGAGCAGGGCAAGCCGATCGAGCAGGCGCGTCTCGAAATCCTGCGCGGCTGCGACATCATCGAGTGGGATGCGACCGAAGGCCTGCGGATGTACGGGCGGGTGATTCCCGGCGAAGACGGCATGCGTCACACCGTGTTGCGCCAGCCGATCGGCCCGGTTGCGGCATTCTCGCCGTGGAATTTCCCGATGAGTTCGCCGGGACGGAAGGTTGCGGGCGCGCTGTCGTCGGGCTGCTCCATCATCCTGAAGGCGTCGGAAGAAACGCCCGCCGGTGCGGTGCAACTGGTTCGCGCCTTCCACGATGCCGGGCTGCCGCCCGGCGTGCTGAATCTCGTGTTCGGCAACCCTGCCGAGATTTCCAACCACCTGATCCCGCAATCCTCGATCCGCCTGATCACGTTTACGGGCTCGATCCCGGTCGGGAAGTCGCTGGCCGAAATGGCGGGCCGCTACATGAAGCCGGCGATCATGGAGCTGGGCGGGCATGCGCCCGTGATCGTCTGCGACGACGTCGATCCCGTCGCGACGGCGGCGACGTCGGTGCTGGGAAAATCGCGCAACGCCGGCCAGGTCTGCGTGGCGCCGACGCGGTTCTTCGTCCAGGAGTCCATCTACAAGCGCTTTGCGGATACTTTTGCGGAGAAGGCTGCGCAGCTCAAGGTCGGAAACGGGCTCGATCCCTCGACGCAGCTTGGACCGCTAGCCAATTCGCGCCGGATCGACGCCATGGAGAACTTCGTGGCCGACGCCAGGGCAAGGGGCGCCAAGGTGCTCGCGGGCGGCCAGCGGATCGGCAATAGCGGTTATTTCTTCCCGTTGACGGTGCTCGCCGAGGTGCCCGACGGCGCCCGCGCGATGCGCGACGAACCATTCGGGCCGCTGGCGCTGGTCAATCCCGTGCGCGACCTCGATGAGGCGATCGAGAAGGCCAATTCGCTGCCCTATGGCTTGGCAGCCTATGCCTTCACGAGGTCCGCGCATAATGCCGACCGGCTCGCCACCGAGGTCGAGGTCGGCAATCTCTCGATCAACCACTTCGTGGCATCGGTCGCCGAGACGCCGTTCGGCGGCGTGAAGGAAAGCGGCTACGGCCGTGAGGGCGGCACCGAAGGCCTGCAGTGCTATACGGTCACCAAGAACGTCTCGCACAAGATGGTCTAGGCCTTCACCTCACACCATCAGACCCTCTCGGGGGAGAGACCCGCCTGGACGCCTTCAACCCGCGCATAGTGGACATTTCACGGGAAGGTCGACACATATGACGCCGGGCAGCGTGCGCGCGACCAGCGGGAGAACTTGATGGACTTTTCGGGTGTTTTTGCGCGTTTCGTCGCGGTGATCGGCGCCGTCGCGCTTCAGTGGCGGCGTCTGCAGGGATCCGCGCCTGCGGCAGCCTGGGGAGCCGCGCCGGCGATCCCGGAAGCGAAGCCGCAAGGTGCCATCCCGACGCTCAAGATGCCGACGGCGCAGGGCTGGAGCGAAGGGCAGAAGCCGACCGCGGCGCCGGGGCTCAAGGTCAACGCGTTCGCGAAAGATCTGGACCATCCGCGCTGGATCGACGTGCTGCCGAATGGCGACGTGCTCATCGCCGAGTCGACGCAGATCGCGGGACCGCCGAGGAGCGTGTTCCACTATGCGATGCAGGCGACGATGCGGCGCGCGGCCGCGCTCGGCGTCAGCGCCGACCGCATCACCCTGTTGCGCGATCGTGACGGCGACGGCGTTGCCGAAGGGCGCGGGATTTTCATGGAAGGATTGAGCCAGCCGTTCGGCATGGCACTGGTCGGCGACACCTTCTATGTCGGCAACACCGACGGCGTGGTCGCCTTTCCCTACACCGCGGGTGCGGACCGCATCACCGCCGAGGGGCGCAAGCTCGTAACGTTCAAGCCGAGCGGGCACTGGACGCGGAGCCTGCTGCAGAGCAAGGACGGCAAAAAGCTTTATGCCGGCGTCGGCTCGCTCAGCAACATCGCCGAGAATGGCATGGAAGTGGAGGAGGGCCGCGCCGCGATCTATGAGCTCGATCTCGCAGGGGGCACGAGCCGTATCTTCGCGAGCGGGCTGCGCAACGCCGTAGGTCTCGCGTGGGAGCCGACCACTGGCGTGCTCTGGACCGTCGTCAACGAGCGCGACGGCCTGGGTGACGAGACACCGCCGGACTATTTGACTTCAGTGCGCGACGGCGGCTTCTACGGCTGGCCCTATTGCTACTGGGGGCAGACAGTGGACGACCGCGTGCCGCAGGACCCGGCCATGGTCGCCAAGGCAATCCAGCCGGATTACGCGCTCGGCGGGCACACCGCCTCGCTCGGCCTGTGCTGGATGCCGGCAGGCACGTTGCCGGGCTTTCCGGACGGCATGGTGATCGGCCAGCACGGGTCCTGGAATCGCAGCACGCTGAGCGGCTACGCGGTCGTGTTCGTGCCGTTCGAGAACGGCCGACCCTCCGGCCCGCCGCGGGATATCCTGACCGGGTTTCTCGCCCCCGACGAGAAGGTCTCCTACGGACGTCCGGTCGGCGTCACGCTCGGCCCCGACGGCTCGCTGCTGGTGGCAGACGATGTCGGTAATGTCATCTGGCGCGTGACGGGCGCGTAGCCGCACCGGTGCCGCAAAGCGGGCCCACCCTGCGGCACCCCTTCATTCCGGCCTGAGATGCGCGGCGAGATATCGTACGGTCGTGGCGCCATCATCGAAAGTCGCTCGGCCAATCTCCTCAAAGCCCAGTGCTTCGTGAAACTTGTCCGACACGGGATTGGGGACGTTCACTTCGCAGACGATCCGGGAGTGACGGAGACGAATGGCGCGCTTGAATAGGTCCTCGTAGAGCATTCGGGCCAGGCCGTGTCGCCGCCATTCCTCTGCAACCACCACACGGTCGATGTAGAGGAACCGGCCTGGTTTGCCGCGAAACCAAAGAAAATGGCCGCCGTCGTAATCATCAGTGTCTTCAAATGCGATCAGCAGCGCTGCAGCAGGCGGGATGAACAACGCGATATGCGCAGATCGGATCAACTGGTCGAAGCGCTCCGCGGTGAGCAGTGAGGTCTCTCGGGCACTCGCGTTATTCAAACCAAGCAACGCTGCGCTGGGCGGGCTGTCATGCAGGTCGCAAATGTCGAATTGCCGGGACATCGGAATCCATTGAAGGTGATCGGGTCCGGGGTGAGCAAGGATGCTCACCCCGGATTCCGCGCAGGACGGGTTACGCCATGACCCGCTGCGGCAGCAGTTCGGCGATCTGGATCGCGTTGAGCGCCGCGCCCTTCAGGAGCTGATCGGCCGACACGAACATCGAGATCGAGTGACCCGAGGCATCGCTGAGGTCCCGGCGGATGCGTCCGACCAGGACGTCGTCCTGTCCTGACGCGTCGATCGGCATCGGGAAATAATTCTTCGCCCGGTCGTCGACGATCTTGACGCCCGGCGCCTTGGCCAGGATCGCGCGCACGTCGTGTTCGGTGATCGGCTTTTCGCACTCGAACGTGATCGCCTCGCAATGAGCGCGCAGCACCGGCACGCGGACGCAGGTGACGCCGATCGCGATCTTGTCGTCCTCGAAGATCTTGCGGGTCTCCTTGATGACCTTGGTCTCTTCGTCGTTGTAGCCGGTCTCGGGATCAACGGCCGTGTTGTGGCTGAACAGGTTGAAGGCGTAGGGATGCTGGATCACCTTGGGCGGGAAGGGCCGCCCGTCGAGATAGGCGCGGGTCGATTCCACCAGCTCCTGCATCACGGCGGCACCACCGCCGCTCGCCGCCTGATAGGTCGACAGGATGACGCGCTTGATGCGGTTGGCCTGGTGGATCGGCCACAGCGGCACCAGTCCCGTGATCGCCGAGCAGTTCGGGACGGCGATGATGCCCTTGTGCTCCCGGATACGGGCCGCGTTGATCTCCGGGATCACCAGCGGCACGTTCGGATCCATGCGGAACGCCGAGGAATTGTCGATCACGACCGCGCCGGCCTTGACGGCGGCGGGCGAGAACTTTCGCGAGGTGCCGGCGCCGGCCGAGAACAGCGCGATGTCGACACCTTCGAACGACTTCTCGGTGAGCTCCTCGATCACGATCCTCTCGCCGCGGAAATCGACGGTCTTGCCGGCCGAGCGGGCGCTGGCCAGCGCCTTGAGCTTGCGGACGGGGAAATTGCGCCTGTCCATGGTGGCGATGAATTCGGCGCCGACAGCGCCGGTCACGCCGGCAATGGCAACTACGGGTTCGTGGCTCACGGGTCTGTCCTCTTTAATTTCCAATGATGCGGGCAATAAAAAAGCCCCGGTCCTTTTCAGGCGGGGCTTCGGTTCAGATGATGCGATCGTTCGACTACGCGCGCACGGCTCCCGAGCCCCCGGAGGGTGCTTTGGTTTTCGCGGTCGCTTTGGTCGAGATCGTCATGGCGCGGACTTATGCGGCAGCCGGGGGCCGCCGTCAACGGGTTTTGGCCCGAAAATCGGTCCAAACCGGGTTGAACGGAGCGGCGTTGTCACGCAATAAGCTCCCCCTATGAGCCTCCCCAACCATTTTGAACTGGTAGCCACTGATGGCGCGGCCCGCACCGGCCGCCTGACCACGCCGCATGGCGTGGTGCGCACGCCGGCCTTCATGCCGGTCGGCACGGCCGGGGCGATGAAGGGCATGCACTGGCGCGAGGTGCGCGATGCCGGCGCCGACATCGTGCTCGGCAACACCTACCACCTGATGCTGCGGCCGGGTGCGGAGCGGATCGCCGCGCTGGGAGGCTTGCAGACCTTCACGGGTTGGAACGGGCCTATGCTGACCGACTCCGGCGGCTTCCAGGTGATGTCGCTGTCGGACCTGCGCAAGGTGACCGAGAAGGCCGTGACGTTCCGTTCGCACATCGACGGCGCCAAGGTCGAGCTGTCGCCGGAGCGTTCAATCGAGGTGCAGCGGCTGCTCGGCGCTGACATCGCGATGCAGATGGACGAGTGCGTGCGGCTGCCGGCCAGCCGTGACGACATCGAGCGCGCGATGCGGTTATCGTTGCGCTGGGCGGAGCGCAGCAAGCGCGCTTTCGAGTCCGCGCCGGATGGTTACATGCTGTTCGGCATCGTGCAGGGCGGCGACATTCCCGAGATGCGCCACATCAACGCACGCGAACTCGTGGAGATGGGTTTTCACGGCTACGCAATCGGTGGCTTGGCGGTCGGCGAGCCGCAGGCGGTGATGCTTGCGATGATCGAGGAGACCGCGCCGGCGCTTCCCGCGGATCGTCCGCGCTACCTGATGGGCGTCGGCACGCCCGAGGATCTGATGGAAGCGGTGGCGCGCGGCATCGACATGTTCGACTGCGTGATGCCGACCCGCAACGGGCGCCACGGCATGGCGTTCACCCGCTTCGGTCAGATCAATCTGCGCAACGCGCGGCACGCTGACGATCCGCGGCCGTTGGATGAAGAAAGCGAATGGCCAGCAGCGCGCGACTATTCGCGCGCCTATCTGCATCATCTGGTCCGATCGGGAGAAACGCTCGGCGCGATGCTGCTGTCGGAAATCAATGTTGCCTATTACCAGCACCTGATGCGGGGCATGCGTGACGCGATCGCAGGCGGCACATTCGAAGCATTCCAAAAGCAAACGCGCGCCGGATGGGCGCGCGGTGACATAGCTCCGAGATAAAATCTCAGTTACAGGCGAACCGCTTGACCGAATGCTTGGTCACGAAGCCGTAACCGCAGGTATCGCAGGTCCAGAGATAGCTGATCACATTGTCGTTGAGGTAGGCAGAAGCTTCTGCAGCTACCATTGTGTCTACACAAACCGGGCATGTTGGCAGATCACAGCCGCGCGGATCGGGCCGAGTCGCGACGGTCGACAGGATTTCAGCAATAGCTGGCATCGTTGACCTCCTTGCGATTTTGTTTGATTGAACCACAGCGCCATCCACGACCAAAGTATAAACAGATTTCTTTGACGATGTCGCAACACAAAAGCGTTGATTTCACGAAATTTGATGACGTTCTTGTTTTGCGATGCAGCGAATGCCTTGCGCGGCCAGTTCCGGCTTGCGCATCGACGGGGCGGCCTCCTAAGTAAGCGAGAACCGCCAGTTCCCCCTACATGCGTTACAGGAGTGTCGAGATGGATGCGTCGTCGGTAACGAGTGCAGTGCAACGTCCTGGAAGAGGCCGAGTCTTCGACTCCATCGTCGATGCGATCGGCGACACGCCGATCGTCCGCTTGCGCAAATTGCCGGCCGCGCATGGTGTTAGCGCAACCATTCTGGCCAAGCTCGAATATTTCAATCCCGCCGCGAGTGTGAAAGATCGCATCGGCGCGGCAATGGTGATCGCGATGGAGAAGGCCGGCGTCATCAATGCCGATACGGTGCTGATCGAACCGACCTCAGGCAATACCGGAATCGCGCTTGCCTTTGTCGCGGCCTCGCGCGGCTACCGGCTCAAACTGGTGATGCCGGAGTCGATGTCGATCGAGCGACGCAAGATGCTGGCCTTCCTCGGCGCGGAGATCATCCTGACGCCGGCGGCCCAAGGCATGAAGGGGTCGATTGCAACGGCTGAGGAGTTGGTGCGGACCACGCCCAACGCAGTAATGCCGCAACAATTCAAGAACCTCGCCAATCCGGAAATTCACCGCCGCACCACGGCGGAAGAGATCTGGAATGATACCGGCGGAAACATCGACTACTTCGTCGCCGGCGTCGGCACCGGCGGCACCATCACCGGCGTCGGCCAGGTGCTCAAGCCACGCAAGCCGTCATTGCGCGTGGTGGCCGTCGAGCCGGAGGAAAGTCCGGTGCTGTCGGGCGGGCAGCATACGCCGCACAAGATTCAAGGCATCGGCGCCGGCTTCGTTCCTGATATCCTGGATCGTTCCGTCATCGACGAGATCGTCAAGGTCAACGGCCCGACGGCGATCGAGACCTCTCGCGCGCTGGCGCGCATGGAAGGAATTCCCGGCGGCATCTCGTCGGGCGCGGCGATTGCGGCGGCACTGGAGATCGGCAAGCGTCCCGATAGCGCCGGCAAGACAATCCTCGCTATCGTGCCGTCGTTTTCCGAACGCTATCTGTCGACCGTACTGTTTGAAGGAATCTAGCGATGGCGGATCAGCCGCGGCGGCCGAGAACCCTGAACGATGCGCGCACCGAGGCGGAGGCCGCATTCAAGCGGACCACGACCAAGGTAGCGGAGGCGCCGCCCAAACCAGCCGCCATTCCCGGCGTGCGCGAGCAGGTCACCCTGCGCATCGACCAGGACGTACTGGAATGGTTTCAGGAGGGCGGTCCCGGCTGGCAGGACCGTATCAACGAGGCGCTGCGAAAGGCCGCGGGAAAGTAGGATACGGCGAATATTTGTGGGTCTGCCCTGATCGCGACGCGCAAAATGAGAGATCAAATGAAAAGGCCCGGGATCGCCCCCGGGCCTTTTTTGACAGATGCGTCCGCTCGCCGTCAGCGCAGCATGCCACCGACGACGCCGCCGATGAAGCGTCCGGCGCCTGCCGGATCGGGACCGGGGTTGTTGTTGTAGTGGCGCTGCGGCGGCGGAGCCTGCTGGGCTTGTGACTGTGCCTGGCTGGGGGCAGCACGGCGCTTGGGCTTCTCCTCGTCGGAACTCGCGGTCGGTGCCGCCGCGACGATCTCGGTCAGCAGCGCCTTGTGCTGCAGCTTGTTGAGGTAGCCGCTCTTGGGATAGCCACGCGCGGTCTGCCAGCGCGAGATCACCGCACGGGTCGGCGCATCGAACTGTCCGGTGGCCTTGACGTCGAAACCGAGGCCGGTCAGGCGGCGCTGCACATCGCGGCGCTGGCCCTTGTCGAGGCCGATCTGGTCCTCAGTGGTCTGGTTCGCTTCGTCCTTGAAGGTCGCGGGATCGATGCCGGTGCTCAGATTGCGGGTGGCGTCGGGCTTGGGACCAGATTCCAGCGAGGCAATGCGCGACAAGGCCAGCGACCTGAACTGTCCATTGGGATAGTTGCTCAGATAGGCGTTGAGCTCTTCCGGCTTGTTGGAATCCTTGATCGAGCGCCAGAACTCCAGTTCCACGTCCGAGGCCTGCGAAGCTCCCGCTGCTGGCGCGGCAGCCGCAACGGCGCCGGGCGCGGGGGCACCGTTCAGGTAGACCGCCCCGATCAGGTTGGTGTGCCCCCAGGGCAATTGTCCCTTGTTGGTCTCTTCGTTGACCTGGGCGCGGACCTTGGTCATCGCCTGCTGGATCTCTACGCCGGGCTGGGTGAGGTTGGCGAGCAGGGCGCGCGTGAACGGGCTGTTGTT
>Ga0268266_10000953_pt1 | contig 36888 bp, 25 predicted proteins | sample KBSS13metaG_FD_190356 | JGI IMG/M metagenome (GOLD analysis project Ga0268266, IMG submission 190356) | Switchgrass rhizosphere microbial communities from Kellogg Biological Station, Michigan, USA - KBS S1-3 metaG (SPAdes) (version 2) | ecosystem: Host-associated > Plants > Roots > Rhizosphere...
ACGACCTGCTCACAAATCGGCCGATCCTCTCGATCACGTACTCCGTGCCAGAGCCGGCCAGTTGGCTGTTGGCGTGCTGCGGAGTCCTGCTGCTTACCGGCCGCCGGGTCCGCCGGGGTCCTCGATAAACCTCACTCTGCCTGGACTCGAGACTTTGTGTCGCTTTCTGCGCCGGCGTTCGCCCATTTGGCCATCACGGGCGGTCCACGCACAGCGTAGGGCGTAAACAATCCTCGCACCGGACGCCGGATTTCGTACTATTTTCACCGGAATTTCGCAGCGATTCCGCGATTCTTTGAAGTCGCTCCTATCGGTTTCGCAAGTTAAACTGAACACTCGTCCGGTCGCTGCTGATTTTTCGCCATGGAGTGTAGGCGTGGCGCCAATACACGCTCAGTCACGGTCTGCAGAAGATCTGGGCAGGTCGATTTCATCGGCCCGCGACGGCTCGTTTGCAGCGCTGGGGCAGCTCTTCGATCATTACCGGGACTATTTGCTGCGAATTGCCAACGAGGAACTAGCCAGCAACCTGGTTCCCAAAGTCTCTCCATCGGACCTGGTTCAGGAGACCTTTCTGGAAGCGGCCAAGGGCTTTCCACAATTCCGCGGCCGCACAGAGACCGAGTTACAAGCGTGGCTGCGCCACATACTGCGCAACAACTTGTGCGACGCGCGACGAAAGTACATCCAATCGCAAAAGCGTTCAATATTATCCGAGCTACCGCTACAGAGGTCCGACAATCACGGCGCAACGATTCCAGAACCGAGTTCCGACGATTCTTCGATCAGCGCACCACTGATTCGCGCAGAAGAGATCGTTGCGCTGCGAGCGGCGTTATCTCGACTGTCGGATGACCAGCGCCGCGCGATCGAGTTGCACACCTATCAAGGCTTGCCATTCGATCTCGTCGGCGCCGCGTGTGGACGATCGAGCGAAGCCGCGCGCAAGTTGTGGGCCCGCGCTCTAGAGAATCTGGCCGATGAGATGACAAAACAAAATGGATGAGCGATTTTCGCCAGATCCTGCCGCAGACGCTGTCGTGACCGACTACCTGGTCGCTTACCAGCAGCGAGTCGAGGCCGGAGAGACCGTACACCACTCACGGTCGACAGACACCGCGACGCCAGAGGCCGTCCGTCAACGGATCGATCGCGCCGCGCGCTGCATTGATCTACTTGTGGCGATCAAGCCAGCCAAGGGCAAGCGACTCGGCGAGCTGTATCCGCAGCAGGTTGCTCAGGACGGACCTGCGGGCCCCGAGACGAACGGCGCCACTGGCGCCACAATCGCCGCTACCGAATCGCCAGCGACCGACGAGGACCGGCCGGCCAAGCCTCGACAGCTGGGCCGATTCGAGATCCGCTCTGAGCTTGGCAGCGGTGGCTTTGGCATTGTCTATCGCGCCTGGGATCCGCGGACTGCCCGCGAAATAGCGCTGAAGATCCCGCGCATCGAATCGCTGGCTTCTCCCGAATTGCAATCTCGCTTCGAACAAGAGGCCGAGGCCAGCGCCCGGCTGGATCATCCGCATATCGTGCCGGTGCTCGAGGCGGGTGTCGATGGCATGCTGCCGTACATCGCCAGCATTTACTATCCAGGCGTGAACTTGGCGCTCTGGCTACGCGAGCGAACGGCGCCCATCGCGCCGCGGGACGCAGCGCTGCTGATGGCGCAACTCGCCGAAGCGGCGGACCACGCCCACGCCAAGGGAGTGCTGCACCGCGATATTAAGCCGAGCAACGTGCTGCTCTCGCACGCGGCCAGTGAAGACCAGAGCGTCGCCGACGCGGCGCGCTTCGAGTTGAAGGACTCAATCGCCAAGCTGATGGACTTTGGTCTGGCAAAGCTGGCCGACGGGGCCCGCGACATGACCCGCTCGGGCGCCATGCTCGGCACCGTCCGGTACATGTCTCCCGAACAAGCCGGCGGCCGCACCCGCGAAATCGCCGCCGCGTCCGACATCTACAGCCTGGGCGCCGTGCTGTATGAGTTGCTGACCGGGCAACCGCCGTTTGCCAGCGATTCTGACGTCGAAGTCTTGCGGCGCGTGATGATCGACGACCCGACGCGAATCCGCATCCGCCGGCCCGACGCGCCGCGCGATTTGGAAACCATTTGCGCGAAGTGCCTGGAGAAGGAGCCTGCCAAGCGCTACGCGACGGCCGGTGATTTGGCGGCCGACCTGCGCAGGTTCCTGGCCGGCGAGCCCATCCACGCCCGCCGCGCCGGCCCGGCCGAGATCGCCTGGAAATGGTCGCGCCGCCGCCCCACGGCCGCGGCCTTAATCGCGGTCTGCGCGGCGTCGCTCGTGGCGGGCGTAGTGGGAATTGCGATTTATAACGAGACCTTGCGTGACGCGGCGCACGAAGCGGAACTCCAGGCCGCACATGCCGAAGAGTTGACGCGCGAAGCCCAATCGCAAGCCGCGCGAGCCGAGCAACTTCTCTACGCCGGCGACATGCGGGCAGCCCAGCTCGCCTTGCAGAGAAACCGGGCGCCCGAAGCGCAAGAACTGCTTGATCGGCATCAACCAGTGGCTGGGGGGCCGGATCGTCGCGAGTTCGCCTTTGGTTTCCTGGTAACGACGCTTGAGGCGAATTACGCCGCGCTCGAGGCTCATCCGGCGCCGGTTTATTCCGTGGCCTTCTCACCCAGCGGCCCCCATATTGCCACTGCTTGTGGCGACGGAAATCTGCGCATCTTTTCACTGCCAGGTTTGGAATACATCCGAACTCGCTTAGCGCACCAGGGAGGGGCCAATGAAGTTGCCTGGTCGCCAAATGGGCGCATCGTGGCTACCGGCGGCGAAGATGGAAAGATCCGACTTTGGGAGACTGTCCATTGGCGCGAGATTGCCTCGCTTGGGAACGACAACGGTCCGATTACGGCGCTGAGCTTCTCTCCCAATGGCCGGCAGTTGGTGAGCGCCGCGGACGCCATTATCGAGCGCTGGAATCTGGCCACTGGCCTCGTCGAAGAGTCGTGGTCGTCCCCGGACAATCGCAGCGTCTCTGAAATTTCCCGCTCGTCGGATGGCTCGCTATTGTCGGTTTCCTTGAAGGGTGAGACCCACATCCTGGAAGCGGATAATCTGAATTCAGACTTTGCAATTAGCCGATTAAAAATAGGTGGTGATGCTTCCGCATTTGACAAAACAGGAAGCATGGTGATTATCGGCCAGGGAAATGGCGGGGTCGTGCGTATGGACCGAGCCGTCAATCAAAATCTCGGCCTGATAGAAACCGTCCATTCCACGCAAATCAAGGCGGTCGAGCGTTCGCCAAACGGCGACTTCATTGTCACTGCTTCGCGAGACGCTTCGGTTCAGGTGATCAGCACCGACTCCTGGAAAAGCGTGAAATCGTTTCGCGGCCATAGTGACCGCGTTTGGGATGTGGATCTATCTTTGCAACAAGATCTGGTCGCCAGTTGCGATTCGGCAGGGCGCGTCCTGATCTGGTCGCTCCCGGGTGACACCGGCGTTGTCGTAGGCGACGGGCGGCGTCAAATCGATTTTGATGTTCCGCATATTTCCATGGACTTTTCTCCGCGCGGAGACGAGATCGCCTTCGGATCACGGGACGGGCACGTGGTGTTCGTCGATTTGGAAACGCTGACGACAACACGCAAGCTGAAAACCTCCAGCAAAGGCTTACGCGCTGTCTGCTACCTACCCGCAGGAGACCACCTGCTGGAAGTCGCCGAAGATGGTGATTTCAGGGAGTGGGAGCTTGCGACAGGCAGGTTGTTGCGGGATGGCTCAAGCCAAATCAAAACCAGCGCCGCGCGCTTTGACCCCCAAGGTCGATACGTCGCTATTTCCGATGCCGCAAAGTTTGAAGTCTCGCTGTGGAACTGGGCCGATTTCCAGCTCCTGGGTCGAAGCGCGACAGCAGGCACAGCGACCAGTATGACGTTTGTGCCGAAATGGAATTCGCTGCTGGTGACGCATGATGGGGAAAGCACGCAACGGCAGCTCGATCAGTTTGACGCGCCAACGAAATTCGGAGAGACCGATAACTGGATGCGCGGCGGCGCGATCGCGCCGGATGGCGAGATCGGATTTTTTGCCGAGTGGTCAAAACAAATCGCCGCCCGTGATCTCAAGACCGGAAGGCTCCTCTACCGGCTGGCCGCGCACTATGGTCCCGTAACGTCGGTCGCCATTTCTCCAGACGGCCGCACGCTTGCCAGCGCTAGCGAAGACGGGGTTGTCATCCTGTGGGACATGGCCAGCCAGCGGCCGGCCTTGGAATTTCAGGGTTGCCAGGTCTCAGGACATTCCGAGTTGCGGTTCAGCCCCAACGGCAAGTGGCTGGTGCTAAGAAGCGCACACACACGTCGCGTGGCGTTATGGCAATCCGATTTCGAACCAGCGGGTGAACAATATGAGGACGACCAGCAGCATCAGGCCAGCATGACAGCGCGCTAGGCCCTGATCACTTCGCAGGCCAGGCCAGCCCATTGGCTCAGACCGGCAAGCCCGACCAAGGCCCAAAAAAAAATCGCCCGTCCAAGCCGCCACTAGGGACGATTTGGACGAGCGAGATATTCAGCATCGCTCTTGGTTGAGCGTTTCGCGTCTTACTTGGCTCCGACCAGCGCCGCCTTCTTCTTGTCGGCGATGATCGTTTCCTGAATGCTGGCCGGCACGCGGCGGTAGCGGGAGAACTCCATGGTGAAGGTCCCCTGCCCTTGCGTCATGCTGCGCAAGTCCGTCGAGTAACCGAACGTTTCGGCCAATGGCACCTCGGCTTCGATCACGGCGATCGCCCCTTCCATATCGGTCGAGACAATCATGCCGCGGCGGCTGGTCAACTCACCGGCCACGGAGCCTTGGAAGTTGATTGGCACTTCCACTTCCAGCTTCATCACCGGCTCCAGCAGAACCGGCTTCATCTTCAGGAACGTCTCACGGAAGCAGCCACGGGCACAGGTTTGGAACGCCATGTCCGAGCTATCGACATCGTGGTACGAACCGTCTTCTAAAACCGTCTTCACGCCAACGATTGGGTAGCCGGCGACCGGGCCCTTCGAGAGGGAGTCGCGGAAACCCTTTTCGACCGACGGGATGTACTCGCGGGGAATACGTCCGCCGATGACTTTATCTTCGAACTCGAACGCCTCTGGAGCTTCTTCCGGCAGCGGCTCAAAGTGACCCTTGATATGGGCGTATTGACCCGAACCGCCGGTCTGCTTCTTGTGCTTGTAGTCGTAGTCGGCTTCCTTGGTCGGCGCCTCGCGGTAGCTGACCTTAGGAGCGCCCACTTCCACTTCCACCTTGTACTCGCGACGCATCCGCTCGACGTAAATGTCGAGATGCAACTCGCCCATGCCGGCGATCAACGTTTCGCTCGTCTCTTCGTCGGTCATGGCGCGGAATGTCGGGTCTTCCTTGCAGAAGCGTTGCAGAGCCTTCGAGAGCTTGTCGCTGCTCTCGCGGCTGGTCGGATTGATCGCCATTTTGATCACCGGTTGCGGAACGAACATGCTTTCGAGCGTGCAGTACTTCGACTGCGACGCGTACGTATCGCCGCTCGCGCAGTCGATACCGATGACCGCGACAATGTCGCCGGGGCCCGCGCTATCGACTTCTTCGCGTTTATCCGCGTGCATCCGCAAAATACGGCTGAACCGCTGCTTCTGGCCGGTGCGTTGATTGAAGTGCGAATCGCCCTTCTTGATCGTCCCCTGGTAGATCCGGGTGAACGTCAACTGGCCATAGGGATCTTCAACGATCTTGAACGCCATCCCGACGAACGGCTTGTTCGGATCCGGCTCGAGCGGGAATTTTTCGTCCGGCTTGTCGTAATTCTTGGCGCTGACCTTGCGATCGAGCGGCGATGGCAAATAGCGCACCACGGCGTCCAACAGCGTTTGCACGCCCTTGTTGCGATACGCGGTGCCCATGTAAACCGGCGTGACATCCTGTTCCTGAACGGCCAGCTTGACCGTGCGATGGATCAGGTCCTCGGGCACGGGCTGTTCGGCCAATAGCAACTCCATCAACTCGTCACTGTACATGGCGAGCGATTCGAGCATTTCCTGGCGGCTGGCGACGGCCTCTTCCTGCATGTGCGGAGGGATGGGCTCACGACGGACCTTCTCGCCATTGGCGCCGTCGAAGTAGGCGGCGTCCATCGAGATCAGGTCGACGATGCCTTCGAAGTTGTCTTCTTTGCCGATGCCGAGCTGCATCAACACCGCTTCGCAGTGCAGCTTTTCGCGCAATTGCTTTAGCACACGGCGATAATCAGCGCCGGTGCGGTCCATCTTGTTGATGAACGCCAGGCGCGGCACGTGGTAGCGCTTCATCTGGCGATCGACGGTCATCGACTGCGACTGCACGCCACCGACGGCGCAGAGCACCAGCACGGCGCCGTCCAACACGCGCAGACTGCGCTCGACCTCGACGGTGAAGTCGACGTGGCCCGGGGTGTCGATCAGGTTGATTTGGTGGTCCTGCCACTCGACCGTGGTGGCGGCGCTGGTGATCGTAATCCCGCGCTCGCGCTCCAGGTCCATATGGTCCATGGTCGCTCCGCCTTCGCCCTTCACCTCTTGCATGCGGTGAATGCGGCCGGCATAGAACAAGATCCGCTCACTGAGCGTGGTCTTGCCGGAATCGATGTGTGCCGAAATGCCGATATTGCGTAGCTTGGACAGGTCCATGGAAACCCTCTCTCAATCTTTCTCTCGTAGCGCGCCGGAAGATGGAACGTCGTCGCGAAAGTCGTGCTTCCCGTGGAAGACGCGCGATCGGTCCGTTCGACTTCGGGCAAATACTCCCTAACAACAAGTGCGTAACAACAACGAACGAAACGCCAACGTAACCGCAGACACGCGAACGTATCCGCCGGCACGTCGCTCGGACTCTTTACCGCCCCCCGGTCGACTGCCGTGACCCCCGCGCAAACGGAACGCCACGCCTGTGGACCGAAACGATTGGATGCGTGGGGTCGCCGGAAGGAAACGCAAACCCCGGCCGGTAGGCCTGACCCAGCAGGTTCCACCCGGCGGCTCCTCGCCCGGCAGACTGGGCCAGCATTGGCTCTTAGCCATCAGGCCAACATTGGCTCGTAGCCAACGGGCCAACATAAGCTCGTAGCCATCGCCGCGTAGCCGTCTTTACGTATCGTAATCCATTTCTTCGGCACGCAAAGACCAAAACGACCAGTCCGCCTGAACGAATCAGTCAGATTCTTTCAGCGTCCCGGAGCCGTCCTCTCTGCCTTGCCACGCCTCTCTCGTTTTCCGCGTCTCCAATCATCGTATGCTTGCGAGCAAGCCCGTCGCGGGCCGCTGTTGAATTATCTCTCGGTGGCTATTAAGGTTAAATCGCCTGCGGCGTCGCGCGGATTTGCCAAAAACGGTGCTCGACATGGCGCCAGAAGCTTCTTTCGCCCCATTCGTTGGATTGCCACGGCGGGCCTCCGAATTTAGCCCCACCTAATGAGTGGGGCGTTACCTTCTTATGAGTTTTTAACCCTCATGCCCGACGCCCAATCGCCCGATTCTCAGCCCTCGACTGCCCCGCAGCTCGGCCCTTTTGCCTGGCGAACCGAACTGCTGGCAAAGTACCCCTGGCTGACGTTCATTTTGCCGCTGGCGGTCTTCCTGCTGGTGACCAGCCTGGAGCCCGCGCCTCCGGAGCCAAAACCAGCCCTCCCCCCGGTCGCAGATGGCGCCGCGGCTGACCTGCCGCTCGACCCGGACGCGCTGGCCGCAAACGAAGTCAAACCGCAGGGAGAGAACGCGAAGACAGACGTCGCCAACAATGAGACGCAGCCAGCGAGCGGTTGGTTCGGCGTTTCGATTCCGTATAGCGCTTACCCGATCGTCTATACCGTGAAACTAGCGCTCGTCGCCGCCGCCATGTTGTTTGTGCTCCCTGGTTACAAGCAGTTTCCTTGGCGTTTGAGTCCGTTGTCGGTCATCGTCGGCGTTGTCGGCGCCGTCGTCTGGGTTGGGCTGTGTCACTTGCAGCTCGAACAAAAGCTGCTGCCCAAGATCGGCCTGGGATTTCTGGTCGAGTCAGGGCAGCGCAGCGCGTTCAACCCGTTGGTCGAGCTCGCTGGTAATCCAATGGCCGCCTACGGATTCCTGGCGATCCGCTTCATCGGCCTGGTGTTGATCGTGCCCGTGATCGAAGAGTTCTTTCTGCGCGGCTTCTTGATGCGCGTCGTGGTGCATGAGAATTGGCACTCCGTGCCGTTCGCAACCGTCACCCCATTGGCGCTATTGGTCGGCACGGCCTTTCCGATGCTGATGCATCCCGGCGAACTAGTGGCCGCCGCCGTCTGGTTCTCGATGGTCACCGCCCTGATGGTGCGGACGCGCAACATCTGGGACTGCGTCGTCGCCCACGGGATCACCAATCTACTGATGGGGCTTTACGCGGTGATCTGGAATCAGTGGCAGTTGCTGTAGACAAATTGCTCGAAGAGACACCTTAAAGGACTTCCCGCCGAAGCAATAAGTACATCAGGTGCTAACCGGCTTAAGCCCCACAGGGGCGCCCTAAGGTAGCCCAGGACGAAGTCCTGGGTTGACGCCATTCAAAACATCGTCGTAAGCCCCACCGGGGCGACCGAACATGCCGCAATCACTTGCCAACCTGCACGTCCACCTAATCTTCAGCACAAAGGGCCGCGTGCCCTTTCTCTCAGACGCCATACGCGAACCCCTGCATGCCTACATGGCAAAAGTCTTGCAGAATCTGAACTGCGTCGTTGTGATCATCAACTCTGTTGAGGATCACATACACCTGCTGTTCGATCTGGCGCGGACGGTTTCAGTCAGCGACGCGGTAAAGGACGTTAAAAGCTCGTCTTCCCAATGGCTCAAAACGCAGGGACCGTCTTTTTCGACGTTCGCGTGGCAAGCGGGATTCAGCATCTTTGCTGTCTCCGCATCGAATGTGGAAGCCGTGCGCCGTTACATCGCGAACCAGAGAATCCATCATCAGAAGAAGTCGTTCCAGGACGAGTACCGGCAGATCCTTCGGAAGCATGGCATCGCCTTCGACGAGCAATTTGTTTGGGATTAGGGCGCACTTTCAGTGCCTTGCAATCTTTGACGCAACGCAAACCCAGGGCTGCGCCGGCGAAACGCCGGCTGACCCTGGGCTACCTTAGGACGCCCCTCTCGGGGCTTAAGAATTGAAGAAACGCGGCCATCTTCCCAATATTTGCGTTCCTGATGCGAACTGTCCGTCGTCCCACTCAGTTAGATCAATTCGGAAGTTCGCCTAGCGGTCGGACTATCGACGGATGTCTTACATGTCGCTATCGAGCCCATCTGCTGCCCCCGCTTCCGCCGGCGCTTCCAAGTTGCCCCTCGGCCCCGCTGACGAATATCGCCAGCGGTTTGCTGTTTGGGGCGAACGCGCGGCGCGGGCGGCGCGGACGAATTCGCAGATCACGAACGTGCGACGGTTGATCCTGATTCTGGTGATTGGCTACGTTGTCTTCGATCCGACCGAAATCCAGGCCCTCGTGCCGCTGGCGATCCTTGTGATTCCGTCGGCTTTCGTGCAGAACGCCGTCATCGCGCGTTGGCGAAAGGCGAGTCGCGCGGCCACGTACTATCAACACGGCCTGGAACGGCTCGAAGATCATTGGATGGGGCGCGGCGTCGATGGGCGGCGATATCTGGACGCCGCAAATCTTTACGCCGATGACCTCGACGTCTTCGGCCGCGGCTCATTGTTCGAACTGCTGTGCACGGCCGAAACGCCGATGGGCCAGGACACCTTGGCCGCTTGGCTGACCAGACTCGACCCGATACAAACAATTCGCGCCCGGCAACAGGCCGTCGAGCAATTGCGAGACAATCTCGACCTGCGCGAATCGCTAACCACGCTCGACCTCGACTTGCGACACGTGCGACCGCAAGACGCCGTCCGCTGGGCCACGGCCGAGCCGATCTTGCGCAACCCGTTGGAGATGGCCGTCGGTATGCTGGCCGCCTGGGCGTTAGTCGCTGGCGTGCTGGTGACTTCAGTGGTGGGTGGCCGGCGATGGCCACTCGTGTTGGTTCCGATGGCGCTCGCCGCCGCGTGCTACCTGTGGCGACGCCGCGCCACGCGCGATGTCTGCCGCCACGTCGGTTCCGCCGGACGCTGCCTGGGCGTGCTGGCGGATCTGCGGGCCGCGCTACGCAAAAGCTCACCTTCCGCTGGCGCCTCGGCGCTAGCCGACATCGCAGCCCGGCTTGATCGCGGCCAAAGCTTCTTGAGCGGTCGCGCCGCGCGGGCCTATGGCTTGCTGCTACAAGGGAGCGTGCTCCACTCGCTGGCCGTGCAGCTCTTCCCGCCACTGGATCGCTGGCGAGTCAAGGCCGGCGCCGGACAGCCGGGCCCAGCGTTGGCCGACGCGATTGCGGCCGGCGGCGAGCTGGAGGCCCTGGCGGCCCTCTCGGCATACGCCTTCGAGCATCCGGCCGATCCGTTCCCCACGCTCGCCGACGGCCCCCCACGCTTCGCCGGCGAGGGGCTCGGCCATCCCCTCATGCCGCCGGCGACCTGCGTCCGCAACGATGTTTCGCTCGGAGGCGACCGCCGGCTGATTCTGATCAGTGGCTCGAACATGTCTGGTAAGAGCACGCTGCTGCGGACCGTGGGCGTAAACGCCGTGCTGGCCCTGGCGGGCGCCCCGGTCCGGGCCACACGGCTGGAGATCTCGCCGCTGGCAATCGGCGCCGCCATGCGCTTTCGCGATTCGGTCCACGAAGGCGCCTCGTACTTTTACGCCGTGCTGACGCGACTACGCGCCGTGCTCGAACTTACGGCGGGCGACCGTCCGCTGCTGTTCCTCTTCGATGAAATCCTGCAGGGAACCAACTCGCAAGACCGGCTGCTGGGCGCCGAGGCCTTGATGCGCCGCCTCCTCGACGCCGGAGCCATCGGCCTGATGACGACGCACGACCTGGCGCTGACGCAGATCGTCGACGACCTCGCGCCGCGGGCCGTCAACATGCACTGCGAGGATCAACTGGTCGACGGGCGCATGAGCTTCGACTACAAACTCCGCCCCGGCGTCGTCACCAAAAGTAACGCCGTGGCGCTGATGCGCTCGATGGGATTGGATGTGTAGTCAGCCGCAAGGCGCTAGCCGCGGGTTCTTCGTTTTTTAGAATCAGGATCGACCGCGCTAAAATGTCTCCAGCCTGGCTACTGGCGAATGTTGTTGCGCTATCGATTGCGCATCTCGGCTCGGCGGGAGCCTCGCCCTCCCGGCACATTCGTTGACCGATGGAACCTTCCCCCCATCGGAGCGCTATGCCTTGCCGGCATAATCGGTCTCACCTGTTCATGAGTCGTTGAATCGCCATCACACGTCTGCTGTGCCCGGTTCGATCAGTCGGTCTAGGCGGTCGCGCACGGCCAAATTGGTTGCATCAACCCCTAACGCCGGGTACGGTGAATGGTGAGACCATCGGCGTCTCCCGACCAGGCTCACATCCGTCCGACAGCCTGATCCAACTTGCGGACCGCACAACCGCGGAACCCGACCGTCGAGGCCGGCTCAGAGGCAAGCCGCGCCCGGCGAAGTTCGCCGATGCGAAGCATAACGCAATTGCATTGCGAGCCCCGCCGGTTCGCGCTGCACGGAACGATCAAACAAGGAGAAGAGTAGTGCGTCCTCTCATGCGTCGTCTGCGATCGTCCCTGCCTGTGCTACTAACGGCCGCGGTCCTGCTCGTGCTGGTGGTGGGCAGCGTCACGTTTGCGCAAGAAGGTGGCGAACCGACCGGCGCGCCCGCGCCCAAAGAGAATTTTTTGGTCTGGGTCGCCAAGTGCTCCGGGATCATCGGCGTGGTGATCCTTGGCCTGTCGATTTACTTCGTGGCCACGGTCATTCGCTTGTTCCTCGAAATCCGCCAGAAGGTCGCCGCGCCGCCCGAATTGATCCAGGCGTGCGATGATTTGATCGCCGCGCGAGATTTCCGCGAACTCTACAAAGTAGCCAAGGCCAGCGACTCGTTTCTGGGTCGCATTCTGGCGACCGGCATTTCGGAACTATCGAACGGCCTGCCCGAGGCGCGCGACGCCATGGAGCGAGCGTCGGACGCCGGCACGGTCGAAATGGAAAAGATGATCAGCATGCTGGCCGTGCTCGGCACGCTAGGGCCGATGATCGGTCTGCTCGGCACGCTCAAGGGGATGATCGCCAGCTTCAGCGTGATCGCCATGAGCAAAGGGACGGCGATCAAATCCGACGAAGTGGCCGGTGGTATTTCCGAGGCGCTGCTGCTGACGTTCGAAGGGGTGTTGTTGTCGGTGCCGGCGATTTACTTCTTCGCGCTGTTCCGCAACCGCATCGCGTCGATCTCCTCGACCACGACGCTGTTGGCCGACCAGATGCTGCGACGGATTTACCACGCCGCGCAAGCCAAGCCAGGCGCTGCGGCCGCGGCCCCGGCGCAAAAGTAATACTAGAAGGAACTGTGCCATGCTCACGCTCGCGTGAGCATGCTTTTCAGAATTGGGCAAACCTACGACGCATTCGCATGCCCACGCAAGCGTGGGCATGGCACCATAAATCCAGAGACACTTTCGTTGCTGAGTCTTGTCCGTAAACGCGAAGCTGTGTTCTGCAATTGAGGATTGAGTCCAAATGTCTGGCGGCAACGCGGAAAGTGGAGCGCCCAACCTGACGCCGATCCTGGACATGGTGTTCCAGTTGATCACGTTCTTCATGCTCGTCATGAACGTCAAGGCCGCTTCGCTGGATCTCGCCATCAAGTTGCCGGTCCTCGGCTCGGCCATTCCGACCGAAGCCCAGGAGTTGGAAACGCTGGTCCTCAACATCAGCAAGGATGGCAAGGTGAAGGCCTACGGCCGCGAGCAGAACGTCAAGGCGCTCGCTTCGAAGGAGGCCGACCTGGCCCGCCGCAAAGCCAAGGTCGATGGCAAGGAAATCGGCCCGACCGATGAGATCCCCATCACCGTCGTCATTCGCGCCGATCGCGACACGCCGTTCCACGAGATCAATAACATCATCACCGACTGTCAACAGAACGGCTTCCGCCGGTTCCAGTATCGGGCGATGAGCAAAATGGCCAACACGCCAGGTGAGGCCTAACCATGCCCCACCGCAAGAAAAAGAAGCATCGTCAGCAAGGCGACGTCGAGCTGAACCTGGCCGCCATGCTCGACATGGCGTTTCAGTTGCTGGCGTTCTTTGTGCTCACGTTCCAGCCGGCGCCCATCGAAGGCTACATCACGCTACGGATGCCACCGCCGCAGCCCACGACGAACGCCTCGGCCAGTTCGGCAAGCTCTAATGCGCCCGTCGACGTTGGCCCGGCGCTTGACTCGCTGATGGTGACTGTCACGGCCGGCCCCGACGGCGACATCGGTTCCATCCGGATCGAAGAAGCCGCGCCGGTGCCCAACCTGACTGACTTCGAAAAGACAATGACCAGCATGCTCAGCGTGCCGGGCGCATCGGTCGAACAAGTTGTGCTGCAAGTGGGCGGGGCCCTGAAATACGAAAACCTGGTTCGCCTGCTCGACGTCTGCTCGCACATCAAGCTGGCCGACGGCAAAACGCTCGACAAGCTGAGCATCATCGAGCTGCCCGGATCGGCTCCTTAGTAAAACGCAGCGCGCGCCGCCACACGCAAATTGGGCGAGCCCGCGCTGCAGGAGGCTCGCCATGCCACGTGATCGTCGAGCGCGCCCCGCGCAGTCCGCCATGTTGTCAGGCGGCATGATGCTGCGCGTCGGCAGCCTGATCGCCATGCTGGTCATCATGGGGATCACCATCAACCGCTATCGCCCGCGCGGTGTCATTCGCGCGGTGAATCAGCCCGGCGCGGCCGAGCAAGCGGACGGCGCGCCGCAACAGGTAGTCGCCGTGGCGCCGGACGCACGGCCAGACGCGCCGCCCGCCAAGCAGCCGGTTCCGATCGAGCGACCGGCCGAAGAGCTGGAACAGTTCCGCCACGACGCCGAGGCCATCGCCGATCGATCGTTGACGATTCTGCCCGTCGAGCAGAAGGCCTACTTTCAACTCCTTCGCTGGGTGAAAGAAGAGCCGCTCGCCACGCTGGTGGCCGCCGATCCGCCGGAGGCGAGCTACCAGAATTTCGTGCTGCGGCCCGAGAAGCATCGCGCAGAACTGGTGCAGCTCGAGCTGCTAGTCCGCCGCGCGCTCAAGGTCGAAGCCCCCGAGGGGAACTCGGCCGGCGTGAAAACGCTGTACGAGCTATGGGGCTGGCCCGCCAACGCCCACGGGCGGATGTACACGATCGTGACGCCTGATTTGCCCCCGGGATTTCCGATTGGGACCGAGGTCGAAGAGACCGCGCGGGTCTTTGGCTACTTCTTCAAGCTGCAAGGCTACGAGCTCGGCAGCGCCAAACCATACGCGGCGCCGCAAGTTGCGCCGCTGCTGGTGGGCCGAATCCAATGGGCGCCGTTCGTCAGCCCGAACGCTGAATTCGAGCCAGGCATGTACTATGCCCTGGTCGCCATGCTGCTATTGGTGGTGGCCATGATCAGCTTTTGGGTCTGGACCGGCCGCCGCAAGCCAGCCCAACTGGCGCTGCGCAACGCCACCCTGCCAGCCACGGCCGGCGGAGAAGACTACGTCGACAGCGACCGCGCCGAGGAAGACGCCTACGAAGCAGCGCCCCCGTCCGACCCATTCCGCTTCGTCCAAGAAGAAGACGGACACGCGGATTAGGCTTGGGGCCTGAGGCTTGAAAACCCCACGAGCCCGTAGGGCACGCACTCCGTGCGTACCATGCATCGCAATAGCGGCCGACGCCTCAATTCGCCTTCGCGTCGTGCCGTTGTGCCGTTGTAGTTCCTTCGTCGGACTTGGATTACCACGACAGCACGACGACACTACGGAAGGTGGCAGGAGAATTCGAGTCATCGCGTGATTCGATAGCGGATCGCGTCATGACGCGCCGTCGGTCGCGCTTCATTGCTCGGCAGGAGCCTCGCACTCCCGTCGCGCGTTGGAGCCGCGCTGGACCGAAAGGCGGCGTGACTTGCCGCCACTTTCTTCTTACCCCAAGCCTCAAGCCCCAAGCCTCACGCCTTCCTCAATACCGGCACCGCGCACTGTGCACATCGTACTTGATGAATTCCGTCTTCGGCTTGCCGGCCTCGTGGCAGTGGAGGCAGTACTTCTGATCTGGCACGTCGCGGTGTTTTTTCGAATTGTTGTTGTGCACGTCGTGGCAGTTCAGGCAGGTCATTTTTTCATTGCCGTTGACGACCACGTCGCGAATATTGTCCAGCACGTGCCGGTCGCCGGGGTTGATCTTGGGGTCGTCGGCCAGGCCGAAATCAAACTGAAAATCCTTGAACAGGTTGTCGCCGGCCACGAAGTTCGTCGGATAAGGCAGGCCGCTGGCCTTCGACTTGCCGAACCGCACGTGGCATGACGCGCAGATCGAAGTGACCACCGCGGCCGAGTCTTTGCGCTTCTTGGCCAGCGGCATCAAGCGCCCGTCGTTGGCGTGCTCGGCCGGGGCGTCGCCGTGGCAGGCATAGCAATCGAGCGCAACCGCCACAAAGGCGTGCGACTCCGGATCGACCGCCGTGGCGTGACAGCCGGCGCACTCCTTGGCAAAGATCTCCGTGTCCCAATGAGGGTTTTCCGTATGCTCCAGCTTCGCGCGCTTGGTGCGACTGATCGTGGCGTCGGCGCTCAGCACTTCGAGCTTGCCGTAATCCTTCGAGCGCCGCAGGAACTTGGCGGCCCGCGTGTCGCCCATGAGTAGCGTGCATTCAGCGGCCACTCCCTTCGTGGCTTCGTTCGCCACTAGCGCCTGCATGGCCGGCTCGGTCGCGTCGCCCTCGCGAATCGTACGGTTGTGCTTGTTGCGCGGCCAGGTCTTGCCAACCTGCTCGCGATGACAGAACAGACACTCGCCACTCTCCATGTACTCGGGCAGCTCCTGGCCGACGTGATCCTTCCCCCAGGCAGCCGGATCGAGCTTCTTCGGCGGATCCGCGGCCGCAACTTGCTGCGCCGGCGGCGCGGAGAACAGCGACCAAGTGGCGAGGAGCGTGGCGGCTATTGCGACCACAAAGGCCGGCGACGGACGACGCCGGAAGAAGTGAGCAAGTGACATGTTCAACCTGGCTTTCCGAATCGGCGGATCTTGACTGCCGATCCCGGCAGGGATCGAAGATATTAGCCGGCGGTTGAGCGCAGCGACACCGCCGGAAACCGAACACAGTTACTCGTCGTCGACCCCAGCGGGGTCGCACAGTTTGCCATAAGTCCTTCAATGACGCTCGACGTCGCGCATCTGCGACCCCTACCAGGGTCGAAATACGACGAAGGGAGATGCTCGCTATCCCGGGGGTATCGCGGACGCTCAACCCCCGGCTATTGGCTGTGATCCCTCCGGGATCAAATCTCATTCGAACAAGCTGCGCGGCTCGGCGGGAGCCTCGCCCTCCCGGAGAGCTCTGCGCAGCTTCCCACCACTCACAAAAAAAGGCGCTGCCGTGAATTGTTTCACGGCAGCGCCCTTGGAGTTCAATCCAAATCTGCCGCTTAGGTGTTGACGTCGTCGCGGACCCAGCCGTAGGCGGCGTTGTCGCGCGTGCCGCCGAAGGCCTTGTAGCTGGCGGTCAGCTTCGAGAGCTCGTCCTTCGGAATGTTCTTGCGGCGCTCGGCAGCGTCAACGCCGTAGATCTTCGCGGCGTTCAGGCCGAAGATCTTCGCCTTGTCTTCCTTGGTGAGCTTCGTATAGCCGAACTTCTCGACCATCTCGTCAGTGATCTGGAAACGCTTGAACGCGTCGATCACCCACTGCGGCGAGCCCCACCACAGGCAGTCGGTTCCCCAGACCACGTGGTCGGACCCGTACAGCTTGCAGTTGCGGCCGATCAAGTGCTGGCACATCTCCGGGCTGTAAACCGCCAGCGTGCCGAAGCTCGAGCCGATCTCCGGATAAACGTTGTTGATCTTCGGGTTGCGCTGCTTGATCTTCATCAGCACGTCATGCCACGAGAAATCGCCCGTCTCCGGGTTGAAGGCGTCCTTGAATTCCGGCTCGCTCGGGGCGTGCTGCATGGCCGAGTGATAGATCACAAACGTCAGATCGGGATGATCGAGCGCGGCCTTCTCAACGTCCTTCGGGTTGGCCAAGTGGCCGAGCGTCTTCGACTGGTACGAAAAGCCCTTGTGGACGCTGATCCGCTTGAGGCCCAATTCCTTGGACTTCTCGTAGAACGGATAGGTCATCTTTTCGTCGTCGAGCTGGAAGCCATTGCCCGAGCGACCTGGATCTGTGTGGCAGTACCACTTCCAGGAGTCGATGCCGTAGGTTTTGACTTCTCGCTCCATTTGCTCGAACAGCGCGGCCTTGTCCTGGGTGTTGGTCTTCATGTCCCAGTAGTGATTCGGGGCGCAGTTCCCCTGACACAACGAGCGGACGCTGCCGGCCATGTCGTTAATGTCTTTTTTACGGGCAGACATCAACCAGCTGGGCAAAACACCGCCGCCGCGCTTGGGACCCTCGGCCGGATTCCCCTTGCGGTCGACATGGTTTTCCTTGCCTGGCACGCCTGAGATGACCAACATGCTGGTCTCGCTGTCAAAGTACATTTCTTTGACAAAGTTCGGGAAGGCGTAGGCCTCGGGCGATTCGTCGAGCTTGAAGCCCATGTTCTTGACGAATTCCTGGTTGCGGAAGCCAATCGCCAGGCCGTTGGTGAAGTGCGCTTGCACGTCGATGATGAAGTATTCGCTCTTCGGGTATTTCTCCTCGTAGGCGCCAACTTCCATCGTCTCGTCTTCGGTCACTTCCCAGTAGTTACCGTAGACCTTGTTGCTGGCCAGGAAGCAGGTGGCCAGGCCCATCGTGCTGGTCATGAACGCGCGGCGCTCCATGCCCAACTTCTTGGCCTTCTCTTCACCCAGCGTGCTGATCAGATATTCGACCTGTTTTTGTTGTTTGGTCTGTGGACGAGGAATGAATTCCTCGTTCGAGACGACCTGCGTCGGCAATGGCGAGTCGACTCCCTTTTTGCGATCTCTCACCCATTTTGGAATCCACATCGGAGCTCACTCCTCGGAAAGAACAGCGGGGCGCACGGAATGACGAACAAGCCCGCCACAGGCCGATCGACGAACAAAGAAATGTCAGCATAACCGCGACGCCAGCGTGATGCTGCGCGAAGGAAGCCGGAAAAAGAAAGGGCCGGCCCCGCCATGCCATCACCGCCTGAACCGCGGTAATCCAAATCGGACACAGGGATTATATGTCGCCGCGAAACGGAGTGCAAAGTGGGAAGCAATCGATCGGCGCCGCCCGTTCGCCACCGACAGCAAATTGCCCCGGGCGGCATCTCAACCGTTAGCCCCCTGACCACCTTTCGCCGCCGCGGCGGGCTTACGGGGCGCCGGCGCGCTGCCGCTCGGGGGCGCGGTCCGCGGCTGGCCTGTTTTCTTGGCGGCCGCGCGCGATGCTGGCGTGACGTCCCAGACGACCCCCTTGCAGGTAATCGTCGCGTCGCTGCCATCGTCCTGCTTATGGACAAAGATCGTCAGCAGGGCGTCGCCGCGTGACAGCTTGAGGATTGCCGTGCCTTCGTTGATCAGGGGCCGGCCCGGCTCGGCCCAGCCTTTATCGCCGAGTTCTTTCCGAAAGAATTGGGCCAGCGTCGCCACGTCGGACGAAGACTTCAGCTTGATCATCTTGCTTGTCTTGTTGTACTCCACGCTGGTGGCGAACGGCGGAATCGGAATCTCGGCAACTTTGACCGGCTTAGCTGCGGCAGGCGGCGCTTTGCCAGCCGGAGTTTGCTGCGGCTTGCCGTTCTTTCCGCCACTGGGACTTCCGCCAGCAGGGCCACCCTTCGAGTCGTTCAGGCTCTTGAGCAGGTCGCCAACTTCAGCAGGCATTTCCGGCAGTTCAACGCCCGCCGGCAATTCGCCAACGCCGGGGATGTCGGCAATCGTTGGCCGCTTGTCTGCTGGCGGTTTCTCTGCGACGGGCTTATCGGCAACTGGCGGCTGCTTGTCTTTGGATACCTTCGGCGCCAGGGTCACCCCCTCCGATCCATTCACGGAGAGCTCCGCGTCGCCGATCCCAATGTCGAAATACCGGAACCGAATCACCGATTCCCCTTTTTTGAACTCCATTCTGCCGACGGTGGCGTCGGTGCTGGTTCCCTCGGCCTCGGACCAGCCGGAGTTTACGAAGTGCTCGCGCAGCGCCTCGAACGCGCCGGCGCACTGCCCCTTGCCGAGCGTGAATTCAAAACTGTCCGGCTGGGGCTGCTTGAGTTTGCCGGCCGTGGCCGGGAGCGGCACGTCGACCGTGATCTGCCGGCGTTCTTTTTCCAGCTTGCGATGGGCGATCTCCTCCTTGAAAAGGCGATCTGATTCGGCTACCTCGGCGGCCGACTGATGCCGGACGATTACCCGCACGATGTCGGTAAATTTCTGGAGGTCGAGCGATATCAGGTCGCGTTGCGGGTTCCGGAAGATCAGAAACTGCGTGCCCTTGGAGTCGTCTGTGATCGGATGATCGGTCGTCGCTTTCCAGTTCTTGTCCGTCAGCCTGGTCTGATAAAACTCGATCACCTTGCTGCCATCTTCTCCGGGCCAATCAAAGCGAACCGTCTTCTGCGTGTCGTCGTAGCGCGGATCCGGCGCGTCCAGTGGCATCGGCAAATCTGCGGAGAGCAAGTCCGTGCTGTATTGGATCACCGTCTTGTTGCCCTGCGCGGGCGCGGTGGAGATCCAGGCCATCAGCCGAATCGCATTCCGTTTGAAATACAACATGGGCGACTGCGGATCCGCGCTGGCCGTGCCGTATGGCTCCCAGCCTGCGTCGACCAGCAGCTTGCGGCAAGCCTCGGCCGTTTCTGGGACCTTCGCCTCGGTCAGGTAAGACGTCTGCCCGGGGATCGACGAGAACGGTTTGACTCCCGGCGGCGTCGGCAGCTTGGCCAGATCGACATTGCCGTGGTTGACCAGCGTGACACTCACTCGGCCAGATTTCTCCGCGCCATCAGCGCTCGAAGTGGAAACGGCCAGGTTAAAGCCCTGCTTCTGAAATCCTCCTGAGGCGTTGTTGGCGTCCTTGTACCCGCCCGGCAGTTCCTTCCAGCCGCGCATGGTGAGTTGCTTGCGCAGAAACTCGAATCCGCTCGCAGCTTCGCCAGGCGCTTCGTACATCACGATTCCCAGCGACTGGCGGCCGGCGACCTTTCCCCCTTCGAGCATTGGAAATGTCCGCAAGTCCAACAGCCGCTCGGCCTGCTCGACGGTTGCTGGCTCCGCGGCGCCGGCAACGAGATCGAGCGCGAGAATAGTCGTTAGAGCCAAGAGGGCACTCGAAATCAGAAGCAACCGCGGTCGCAAGTCGACACGTGCAAACATTCGAAAGTGGTTCATCGTAAGGACTGCCTATATGCTTCAAGGACGGCACATGGTAGCAAATTTGATCGGTAAATGAGTAGGCGGATGCCCCCTGAAACGCCGACGGCGCCGCCCGGAAAGGGACCTTCACAACTCATCTGGCGCAGGACCCGGTCCCTTTGTTACGGATGGTGCGACTCGAGCGGCCAGCGGGGAAAGACCTGTCCGACCTGAAATGGGCGTCCGTTACAGTGACTTTGGAGTGTGACGATCATGACAAGCCGCGGCGCATGCAGTCCGGTGTCGCCATTATTACTCGCTTCTGTATTTTTGATGGTGGCTTCGGCGATAATGGCGAACGCAGACGAAAAGGAAAAACCGACGAATGCAAAGCGTCGACTTTCGGACGCCGAATGCCGGGAAATCGCCGATTTATCTGCAGTTCTTATCAATAAGCAGGAGGAGCCGTTCGAACGAGTGGAGGCAGCTCGGAAGCTGGCCCGGCCTGGCGCCCATATTTATTCGTTGCCAGCGCTTTTGGCGGTGTTGCGTGATTCAAAGGATACACCGGACGTACGCGTCGCCGCCGCGTATAGCATCACGTTCGTGGAAGATTTATCCGTCATTGACGAGATGATCGAACTCACGGCAGACGGTGATCACAATGTTGCGCATGACACAAACTTCCAACTCTTCAATCTCACGAACGGCAAGATTGGCGCGGGCGATCTTGTCGACCGAGATCCCGCGAATGCAAAGCGCGTAGCGCTTTACAAGAAGTGGAAGGCGTGGTGGAAGTACAACCGTGCGACCGCGGTTCTCGACTGGGACAACAAAGGAATGCCGTAAGCGCCACTCTCTCGTTAACCGGCGACTTCAGCAGATATCCGGCGCCATCGTTGAATGACTACGCGGCGACAATCAATCCGCAGTCAACCACCGCACCATTGTCTTCGTCACCTGGTCAGCCGCGTCTTGTTGCACGAAGTGGCTGGCCTTGGGGATGGTCACTAGCGTCAGGTCTTTGTCGACCCATAGCCAAGTGTCGTTCAGCGCGCCCGGAAGTAGCGCCACGTCTTTCAGACCGTGGAACATCAGCACTGAGCATTTCACTGGTGGGTACTTCTGCTCCGGGTCGTACGTGTACGGCTCCTTCGGGTAGTTGGCCTTGTAGTAGTTCAGCATCCCTTCCATGCTCGAACGCTTGAACGCCTCGACGTACTTCTTCTTCGCTTCGGGGTCTTTGACCCAGAACGCCAGCAGCTCTGGCTTCACCTTCTCGGCAGCGTCGGGCTTTTGGAAGTTGCGGGCGTAGGCGCTCGCTTCCTGCTGCTTGGGGTTGTTGGCCAGCTCGCGGGCCAGGCCCTTGGGGTGCGGCAGGTTGAGGATCACCAGCTTCTCGGTCTTGTCCGGGTGGGCCATGGCGAACGACCAGGCGACGATGCCGCCCCAGTCATGGCCGACGATGATCGCCTTCTCTTGCTTGAAGTGCTTGAGCGTCGCGTCGATGTCACCGACGAGCTTGTCGATCTTGTAGTTGTCGACGCCCTCGGGCTGATCGCTCTTGTTGTAGCCACGCATGTCGAGGGCCACGACCTGAAAGTGCTTAGCCAGCTCGGGCATCTGGGCGCGCCAGGTGTACCAGTAATCCGGGAAGCCGTGGATCAAAACGCAGAGCGGGCCCTTGCCCATCGTCACGTAGTGCAGCTTGACGCCGCTACTATCAATGAATCCCTCTTCACCCATCTCCTCTTCCGCAGCGGCCGCGGCGCCGGGCTGCCAGGCGAGTCCGACCATCAACACCGGAAGCAAACACGCCAGCAGCGAAAACTTGAAGAACATGGCGAAACCTCAGCAAAAGAGAGTGGAACGAGTGTGCGAAGGGTGCAATCTGCGCCGACAGCCGGAAGGAATCTTCCGGGTGAGGACGTGAGCATCCTAATTCGTGAAAAATCGGCAGTCAAACCGCGGGCGGGGGCATTCCTGGAAGAGCCGGAGGGCTTGCGCCCTGCCGCTAACGGCGGTTGCTCGCCGGCAAAGACCAAATACCTCGTTTCGCGTCCCGCGCCTCTTGCTCGGCGCGGCGGAAGCGGGCCTTCTTTTGGTCTGAGTAGTGGTAGTGCTTTTCCCAGTGGGCCAGCCCGGCGCGTAGGAGTTCTTCGTTGAGCAGCTTGTCTCCCACCCAAACGTAAGCCAGCGTGCGGCCGTATTGGTCGAGCCGCTCCTTGTCGAACTCCAGACGCACGTCGCCACCGGCGATAAATTGCTTCGTGAAGTCCGAGGCCTCGGGACCAAACGGCTCGACCGGCGAATCTGGCTTGACCGACTCTGGCGCGTTGACGCCAATCAACCTGACGCGCGTGCGGTCCGGCAGCAGCAGCGTGTCTCCATCAACGACGCGCTGCACGGTCGCCCGTTCGGCCGGTAGCACTGTCGTCGGACGATCGCCGGAGTTGCTACGCCAGGCTTGCAGCCCGGCCAGCGCCGCGAGCGCCAGCAAAACGAACCAGCGACGTTGTCCGTAACGCGGCCGCCACGGGGGTCTTGGACCACGCTGAGAATTCGGTTCTGCGCGCATCATGTCGCCACGCGCCACCGCGAATGAAAGAACCAAATCATGCCGCCGGCCAATGCGGCGTTGAGCGTGACGTCGAACGCGACAAACGCCCACCAGATGTTCCAGTTGCCCACCACGGAATCGGTGCCGAGCGAAGCGTGCTTCATCGGCAGCGCAAACGCAGCGCCAAACGGGCTGATCAACGAGGCGCGTTCCACGCTATCGGCGCTCGCTTCATAAAATGTCTGCGCAAAGACCGACATGGCGACCGGCGCCACAAACAACAGCACGATCAGCACATACGAAGTCATCATGCTGACACTCGTCTTCTTGAAGATCACCGAGCAAAACAGCGCGATGCAACTGGTCGTGACCGACGTCAGCGCCACGATCACCAGGTAGCCGAGGACCGACATCCAGTTATCCCAGTACGTCGAGACCATCACGCAGGCCAGGATCAACGGCCACAGCAAAAACCCGGTCAGCACGCTCGACACGCGCAGCGCACTCGCCAGTTTGGCTGACAAAATCTGCCACGGCGAAAGTGTTGTCACCAATAGCAGGTCGAGCGTTTCACGTTCGCGCTCGCTGGTCATGCTACCGGCCGAAAAGACCGGACCGACCAGCATGTTGAACAGCACGACATAGCTGATGTACCAAGGCGCCAGATAGGGACTGATGAACAAGCACCAGGCCATCAGCGGCACGGCCATGAACATGCTCATCTGAATCACCACGCGCAGCATCAGGGTGCCCTGCGCGAAGATCTCGCTGCGCATCTCCTTGTCGAAGACCGGATTGGCGCCGTCTTCCAACAGATCGTCTCGCTTGGCCGGGGCGAAAAGCTTATCCGGAAAGCGATCTCGCTGGATCACCAGGCCCACGCTTTGCTGTTGCTCGGCGCTTTCGTCGACGACTTCCTTCCCTTCGCTCCCCAAATCGCTGGGATGCAGCAACCGGCGGCTGGTGGCCGCAAACAACGAAAAACAAACCACGCCGGCAATCACCGGCAGCACCGTTGTCATCGCCACCAGTCGCTCACCGCTACCGACGGCGCCGGCCACCTGCCAGAACAACAAACCCAACAGCGCCAGCGGCAGCACCAGTAGATAGCTGACCACCAGCGACGACGCCGTGCGGCGAAAATAGCTGCTGCACGCCAGGCTGATCATGCCGAACGTGACCGTCGACAAGATCACCGCCAGGTAAACGGCCAGCACTTCATAAAACGACACGCCGCCGAGCGGCAGGCACAACAGCACAATCGGAATGCTGCAGAAAATCAAAATCGCCAGGTGCGAAAGACTGGCCAGCAGCTTGCCCAGCACGATCGCACTGGGGCGCAACGGACTGGCCAGCAGCATCTCGTAACTGCAACGTTCTTTTTCGCCCGTAATGGCCCCGGCTGCAAAGCTGGGCGCCATCAAGGAAGCCAGCAGATACTGCCCCAGGAAAAACAGATTGACCAACGTCTTGGCCGCGGCCGGGTTGGTCATGTCGATCTTTTGCGATTCCGGCCAGGCGGCCAGCACCACCACGCCCAATAGCGCAATGTACGCAAACAACAGGACAAAGGCCCTGCCCATGCGCAGATTCGATAGCAGCTCACGCTGCAAGACTGGGTTTTCGCGAAGGTACATAGGATTATTTGTGCCACTGCCGGTTTGTCCAGCAGTGTTTTGCTTTGCGATCGGCTACGCCACCAACCCCTTGGTGACCAACATAAACACGTCTTCCAGCGATGGATCTTTCTCGGCAAACGAATGCATGCGGACGCCCGAGGCTACCAGTTCTTCCAACAGCCGGGCGATGCATTCGTCGTCGGCCGCCATTTCGACGCGCGTGCGCGTCCCTTCGACCTGCAAGTCAATCGTTTCCGGTCGACGGCGAATAATGGCCATCCCGAGATCGGCCTTGTCGAGAAAGCGAATCTCCAGAATGCGGTTGCGGCGAATCCGACGATAGACGTCATCGATCGGCCCGTGCATCAAGAGCTGCCCGCGCTCGATGATCCCGATCGACGTGCAACAATCGGCCAGCTCGGTGAGAATATGGCTCGAAATCAAAATCGTTTTGCCCATGCGGCGCAATTCGCGCAGCAGCGCCTTCACCTCCAGGCGAGCGCGAGGATCGAGACCGCTCGACGGCTCGTCCAGAATCAGCACCGGGGGATCGTGCACCAGCGTTTTTGCCAGGCACAAGCGCTGCTTCATGCCGCGCGAGAGCCCGTTGACGTAGTCGTCTCGCTTGTACGTAAGATCGAGCAGCTCCAGCACGTCGCCGATCACTTGCTTGCGTCGCGTGCGCGGGATCTGATACGCCACAGCGAAAAAATCGAGGAACTCCCAGACCTTCATACCGTCGTACACGCCGAAGTTGTCTGGCATGTAGCCCACGCTGCGCCGTACGCCCAGCGGATCCTTCGTGACGCTGTGCCCGTTGACGATCCCCTCGCCGTGCGTGGCGTTGAGCAACGTGGCCAGAAAGCGGATCGACGTGCTTTTGCCGGCGCCGTTGGGGCCGATGAAGCCGAACAGCTCTCCGGCCTCGATCTTGAGGTTCAGCCCCTCGACCGCGACATATTCGCCGTAAGTTTTGCCAAAATTAATCAGTTCGATCATGGCTGTGCTGGTTCTTCGAAAGGCTGCGGTGATTCTGGCAGCGGGTTGAATTGCTCAATATCGAGCGGCGCTTCTGGCGGATGCGCGGCGCGCGAACTGGTATCGACTTCGATCGGCCGCGGTGGTCCGTAGCTCAGATGCGCCACGACGATCGTCGCGTTTTGCGATTGCGCGGCGGCTGGCGTGATTGTCATGCCCGGCAGTATGTCGTCGGTCCAGGCGACCAAACGAGTTTCGCCCGGCGCAGTGTCTTTGACGGCAAACTCGCCCAGACCGCCGAGCTTCATCTGGTGATGCATGGCCTTCGCCCAGCCGGCGTTGATCGTGCTCGATTCGCCTTCCAGGTCACGAAACTCGAATTCGCGAGTCTCGTTCGGCCCCAGCGCGTCGAGCCAGATGGCCTGCTGATCGCCGACGACGATCGTGGCGGCCCGCAACTTCAGGCCGGTACCGTTCTTCAATTGAAAGCGCTTCCCATCCGGCAGCGCCGTCAGCTCGAACGCTCCGCCAACGCCATACATTTCTTCGCTATGCAGCATGCCGGTCGCGTTAGATGAGACCGTCAGGTTTTCCAAGCGCACGCCCGGCTCACCTGTCGCCGGATCCGGCAAGCGACGCAACATGACGGTCTCGCGTGATTGGCGCGCCTGCACATCACCACCGCCAGGCAGCGGCAGCGCTACAGCGGCCGGATCGGTAAACTCGATCGTGTAGTCGCTGGCCAACGACGCATAGAGCGCGCAGTAGCGAGTCAGATTCGCGCGCGGGTATTTACCTTGCACTTCCAGCACGGCAATCTCTGTCGCCGAGCGCGCGAAGCCGATATCGAGCTGCGCCAACTTGACGACCAGCACGCCAAACACCACGGCGATCACTGGCGCCGCCACCCAGGCGAGCTCCACGCGCCGCAGCCACCGAAAGAACGCCCAGTTGAGCGGAACCAGGACGAATAGATAAGCGCCGAGCACCTTGAGCACAAAGCTGTGGTTGGGAATCTGAATCCCGGCCGCTTCGACAAGCGTGCCGCGAGCCAATGTCGACGCGTTGCTCTCGTCGTTCCAGGCAGCCACGCCCGGGCCGGTTCGCGTTAGCGCGTCTTCGGCGAACGGATCGACGATCGGGCCCGCCATGTATTGTCGGCTGCGCGGGTTGAACGGATCGTAGTCAGGTTGCGGAGTTGGCCGGGCAATGCCACCGGCGTCGCGCGAGAAAAACCGCAACTGCGAAACGCGCTCCGCGTCTTGCGCGTCGTAGTAGGGCGCATTCAGCAGTCGATCTTGCGAATAGCTTTGCCGCTCGTCCATCGATCGATCGGCCCAATGCACGCCAATCCGGTCTTCTGGAGTCCGCGCGAACTGCCGCGCAGGTCGGTGCAAGAGGCAGGCGTTGATCAGCGCGTCGTAAAACGACCAATTCACCAGGTCGCGCTGCGCAAGTCGAAAGGCCGTGACGACCGTGCTGCCACGGCCCACGCGCCGCTCGACAATCAGCGGCTTCTGCCCCTCCGCAGCTACCAGCGTGTGCGTGTCTTCGCTCGCCGGCAGCAATTGCACTCCGGTCCACGGCTGCGCCACGCGCAACCCCTTGGAGTCATCCGTCGATTTGGGCGTGACCTTGGTCAGCGCTTCGAGCGTTGTCTGATCCAGTTCCCAAGTGTCGCCGGCCGTGGCTGGCAGATACGGCGAAAGGAAAGAATCACGAGCCAGCTCCAGCGATTCCGGACCACTGACGATCAGCCGGCCTCCCCAATGCAGCCAGTCGACGATGGCCTGTTGCTGTTCGTCGCTCAAAACCTTGGGGTCGACGCCGTCCCACAGCACGACCGCGGTGCTGGTCCAATAGACCGAGTGGTTCGGCAGCGGCGCGGAGTTGTCCAACTTCGGCATCACTACTCGATAATGCGCCTGCTGGCCCCGGTCTTCCGTGCTGCCGCTGGGCGCCCAGATCGAGTCGAGCGAAACCAAAAAACGATAGTCGTCCTGCGTCCGCGCCAGCACCACAAAGAAATATTGCTGCGCCGGTAGTGGCGCCACCACTTCGCTCGTCCGCCAGACTTCGCTGCCGCCGCGCGAGATCAATCGCGGCGCCGCCTGACGCCCCAGATGATGAATCGGATCAAACAGCGTCACGTCGAGCGATTTGCGCTGCCCCTTGGGCAGCACCACGGGCCGCGCCGCTTGCAGTCGAAACGGGACGCCGTCGAGATCGACGACCGCGCCGTTGCGGCCGTGCATGTCGGCGATCAGCTCGCCGCGAAAGTCGGCAAAATTCGCCCGCGCCTCGAGCGCTGCGGCGGTCCAATGTCCCGGCTTGATGCCAGCCTCGATCCGGTTCGACTCACTGGGCCGAATGCTGAACGCGCCAAACGTGAAGGGCTCCTTCGGCGCGTCTTTCTTTTTGCCGTCTTTGCCCTTCTCGTCTTTCTCGGCCGTCTCCTGGGGCGTGCTCGAAACAATGAGCGGCAAGCGATTGACGATCAACGTCACGCCCACAATAACGCAGAGCAAAAACACAATTCCCCACAGCGGCCTTCGGCGGACCGCGTCGACGGCCCACTTGGATGTCGACACGCGCGACGGATGCGCTGCGCGCGAACCACGATTCGCGTCGTCCGACGGTGGCGAAGGAGTTTCGTCCATACGAAGAGCGCTAGAGAAATGACTGGCCGAGGGGTTCCGGATACCCTGCCATCGAATCCGAACGGGCCAAACACGCCCAACCAAAGTGTAAGGGCTATCGAGGCCGCCGCAAAGCGTTTTATCGAAGGAGCGTCTGGTCGTGCGCTGATGGCGTCTGCATGCGTCGACAAAAAATTCTTGATTTTTGATTCGCTCCCTTAGCATTCGCGTCGAAAGCGCACGTCGACCGATCCGTAAGCGGTATAATCGAAGCGATTGCCACGGAATCGTCACGTCGTCAGAGCGAGAGCATGAAATCCGACCGCAGCCACGCGCTGTTCGCCGCCGCTGAGGCGCAAAACCGCGACGCCGCCCAACCCTTGGCCGCCCGCATGCGCCCGCGCTCCCTCGACGAATTCGCCGGGCAGCGCCATTTTCTGGCCGAAGATAAATTGCTGCGGCGACTATTGCGGGCAGATCGACTGGGCTCGGTTCTGTTCTACGGTCCACCCGGCACCGGCAAGACAACGCTGGCACAATTGTTAGCTAAGGAGAGCCGCAGCGAATTCGTGCAATTGAGCGCCGTGACCAGTGGCGTCAAAGAACTTCGTGACGCACTGACCTCGGCCCGCGATCGGCTCTCGGCCGATGGCCGCAAGACGCTGCTCTTTATTGATGAGATCCACCGCTTCAATCGAGCGCAGCAAGACGCGCTGCTGCCGGACGTCGAAGAAGGCATTGTCACGCTCGTGGGCGCCACGACGCAGAATCCGTTTTTCGCCATCAATAGCGCGCTAGTCAGTCGCAGCCGGGTGTTTCAGTTTCAATCGCTGACCAATGACGAGATCAAGCAGGTCATCCACCGAGCGCTGGCCGACAAGGAGCGCGGCCTGGGGCGCGAGCAAGTCCAAATGCAGGACGACGCGCTCGAGTTTCTGGCCGAATCGAGCGATGGCGACGCCCGCCGGGCACTCTCGGCGCTCGAGATCGGCGTGCTGTCGAGCGACGAGCGACCGCTCGTGTTTACTCGCGCGCTGGCCGAGGAATCTGTGCAGCGCAAAGCGATCACCTACGACCGTCAGGGAGACGCCCATTACGACGCCGCCAGCGCGTTGATCAAAAGCATTCGCGGCAGCGACCCCGACGCGGCGATCTATTGGCTGGCACAAATGCTCGAAGCGGGCGAGGACGTGCGATTTCTGGCGCGGCGGATTGTGATCAGCGCCAGCGAGGATATCGGCAACGCCGATCCGCGAGCTCTGTCGGTGGCCGTGGCCGCCATGCAAGCCACTGAGTTTGTCGGCCTGCCCGAATGTCAGTTACCACTGGCGCAAGCCGTGACGTATCTGGCCTGCGCGCCGAAATCGAACGCCGCGACGATCGCCATCAGCGAAGCCCGGGCCGACGTCGCCGGCGGTCGCTTGATCCCGGTCCCTGTCCATCTCAAAGACAGCCACTACCCCGGCGCCAAGCGATTGGGACACGGCGAAGGCTACGAATACGCGCACAACGCCGAAGGGGGCGTCGCCGCGCAAGACTACCTGGGCGTGGAGCGCGAATACTACCGCCCTGTCGACCGCGGCTTCGAACGCGACCTGGCCGAGCGCTTGCAAACGATCCGTGCGCGCTTGCGCGAGGGACGAAAGCCTGCGGGATGAGTCTCGTGTGCGAAGGAGACAAAGCAACTCAAAGCTCGGCATTGCCCAGCGCAACGATCCCGGCAGGGATCGAAGATATTAGCCGGGGGTTGAGCGCCAGCGATACTGCCAGAACACGTGCAATAGGATTTGTCGTCGATCCTGGAAGGATCGCACACGATCGACGCGGGTTGCTAGCACCAACGCAACCTATCGCTGATGGCTTTCCTAACTCCCCCATTCACCGATTTCGCACTGCAATCTCACGCCGCGCAGCTGATGTAGCGTCGATGTCGAAACTTTTCTATCATCCGGGCCCTAAGTTCCCGATCTCGGGGCAGGAGCCGCTGGTAGATCGGGCTTTGGCGCGCTGTCGACGCGCGAGCAAGTCAAGGAGGACACACGTGCAATTCGTTAAGACGTTGCTGATTGTCGCCGTATTGGCGGCGGTCACGTATGGAGTTTATGCGGCGCTGACCGGCAAAAGCGACGTGGCGCCGCCGCCTGGCGCTCCCTCGGCCGATCAAACGGCCGGCGCTCCACAGATCGAACTCCCCAGTATCGAGACACCCCAACAGTCCAGCGGCATTCCGGGCGTGGTCAGTCTCCCCGGAACTCAAGCGCCCCCCGCTGCGGCGCCGGCCCCTAGCGCGCTGGGCGAAGCCCCGCCGTATAGTGCGCCAGCTCCAGCGGCCGACGCCGGAGTCGCGCCGCCATTTGCCACTCCCGGCGTAGGACTGGGCGATCCACCGCCAGCGGCCAACGCCCCGCGTCCGTTCGATCCCAACGCGCCTGGCGCAATTCCCGGCGCCCCGCCGGCAGCCGCGCCTGCTGCGCCAGCTGATCCTGCTGCTGCGCTTGCGCCGCCTGCTGCTGTCGCTGCGCCAGTGGCCGGCCTCGCGCCACCGGTCGATGCCGCGCCACCCGTTGCCGCAGCGCCACCTCCGGCCGCGACAGATCCGGCAGCGCCGCCCGGCGCGCCACCTGCCGCTGTCGCTGCCGCCCCAGCGCCGCCTCCGGCCGCGCCTACCGGCAATTATCAAAATGACTGCGCCTCTGCGCAATCGCTACTGCAACAGGGTCAGCTCGATGCGGCGCTATTGTTGATGTCGCGCTGGTACGGCGACTCGGCTCTCAGCGAACAAGATCAGCAGAACCTGCTTGGCTTGCTCAATCAATTGGCCGGCACGGTGATCTACTCGCGCGAAAACTGGCTGGCCGAGCCGTACGAAGTTCAACCGGGCGACACGCTCGACCGGATTGCCGCGCGCTACAAGGTCCCGCCACAGTTGATGGCCAAGATCAATGGCGTGGCCGACCCCAACAACATTCCGCCGGGCACAAAGTTGAAGACCGTGCCAGGACCGTTCGACGCCGACGTCGATATGAAAAATCGCTTCCTGGTGCTCAAGCTGCAAGGCCGCTTCGCCGGGCGCTTCCCCATCGGTGTCGGCGCTGAACACGCCGCGACCGCTGGCGAGTACGCCGTGAAAGGCAAGACCCCCAATCCGCACTACTACGCGGCAGACCGAGTCGTCGCGCCAGAAGACCCAGCGAACCCGCTCGGCAAGTATTGGATCGACCTGGGAGACAAGATTGCGATCCACGGGACGAACGATCCGGATAGCCTGAACCGCGACGACCCGCGCGGCTGCGTGCGGATGCACCCTCGCGATATCGAAGACGTCTACGACATGGTAACGACCGAATCACGCGTGAAAATCCTGCGCTAACAGGCGAGACACTCTTCTGAGCCTTCGGCTCAACCAGCGCGCCGGGTCCACGCGGACCCGCTTCCCGCGCGCAACGCCGCGGAGCGCCTTCACCGCTGGGCATGCCTGGGCGCCTCAGACTTCGAAAGAGCCACCAACGCGCGCCGTAGGGTACGCACTCCGTGCGTTCCGGAACCATTCGTTCCATTCATCGCGGCGCGCGACGCGAAACGTATTGTGGTACGCACGGGGCGCGTACCCTACACGCGCGAAACCCTTCTGCGTCAGCGGCAGGGCGCGAGCCCTCCGGCTCTTCGTTCTGTTCGTGTTTTCGTGCTTTCGTGATCCTCTCTTTTTTCCCAAATCATGGTGAACCACAACGACACAACGGCACGACGAATACGTTCACACTAACCCGAAGCGCCAGCGAGGGTTCTTCCTGACGCGACCACGGCAGGAAGCGAGCAGCCGAGCATTCCAGCGAGATCTTCTCTGCGTCCTCTGCGTCTCTGCGGTTCACTCTCTTCGTTGATCGAAGAAGAACGAAGAAGGTTAACCGCAGAGGGCGCGGAGGGACGCAGAGTGAAAGGAATTCGACGAAGGCGAAGAACCCTCGCTCGCGCCGTGGTCCTCTTCGTCAGCGGCAGGGCGCGAGCCCTCCGGTTGTTTCGCGCCGGACAAAGAACCCTCGCTGGCGCGGTGGTCTACTTCGTTAGCCGCGAGGCGCTAGCCGCGGGTTCTTCTCCTTTTCGTGTCTTCGTGCTTTCGTGATCCTTATCTTCGTGCCAAAATTCGTGGATTAACCACAACGACACAACGGCACGACGAAGAGGACTTCACCAACCCGAAGCGCAAGCGAGGGTTCTTCGTATTCTCGGCGCCGAACAAAGAACCCTCGCTGGCGCTTCGGGTTAGTGTCGCAGTCTTTTCTTCCTCAAGTCCTCAAGTCCTCAAGTCCTCAAAGCCTCGCAGTTTTCTGCAGAAATCTGCGCTAGAAATCGGCCGCGCGCATCGTCATACTCCCCACCAGCCATGTGGGCAGAGGCGTGATACTGACGCAAGTCAGGCGTGGTTGTTAACGGGATTGCGACTGGGGCTTTGTTCTACCTCCTCGCAGTCTCCAGAGTTTTCTGCAGAAGACTCTGCGGCCCGTCACCTGTCCTCGTCGCTGGCGGCGTTGACTCTCGCCGGCGCGCTGTCACAGCGCCGATGTGAACCCAACCGCCAGCGATCGCAATACCACATGTGGAAGGGCACGCTATTGAAGGTTGTTGCGAATCCACAACGCACGGAAGCCACGACAGGGAGACGAGGATCGTCTTTCAGGTTTCGCAACAACGCTCGAAGGAAGTGATAGCTCAATTGCGTCGGGCCGGTGATCTACGGGCTGTCGGTCATCGGAGACAGAACCGCGCAAGGATCCGCCTTTTCCAGACAGGTCCAGCGACGCGCCGTCGAGCAATCGGGGGCCGGACACGCCGAGCTTGCGTGGCTACATAACGCAAGTGAAACCCGTCCTAGCGCTCGTCGCGCAGGACAAACAACAGAACGAACGCGTGCACCGGCCATCCCACGACGGAAACGTGCAAAAAAGTTTTCGAGCGCCAATCCACGCGCCTGCGCGAGCCAATCTCGCGTAGGCGCGTTTATTCAATGTAATCATCACGGTCCCCGTGATGACAGCAGCGGCAAGAGATCGACCACGCCAACAGCCGTTGCACGCGCCAAAGCCCACTAACTCGAAGCGCCAGCGAGGGGTCTTCGGAGGAAGGACTTGAGGCTTTGAGGACTTGAGGAAAGAACGAACAGCGTCAGCTCTCGGCGAGCCGAGACTCGCCGCGGGCGTTTTTCGTGCCTTCGTGCCTTCGTGCCTTCGTGCTTTCGTGATCGTCTCTTCTTGCCAAGATTAAGGATCGACCACAACGGCACGACGGCACGACGAAAGAAAAAGACGAAGAGCATCACGACGGAGCGTGACATTCACAGGGGACTGCGCTGGGTTCGTTAAGAAACCGCAATGGCCAGCGAGGAGCGACATCAGAACCAGCGTTCCGGGAGGGCGAAGCTCCTGCTGAGCCGCGCGCCACGAAGCGATACTCCCTCACGCGCTACTCATCGACCAGCACGCTCCGTAATGCACTCAACCACGCGTGGCAAAATAAAGCCCAGCGTAGACCTTCGGATCGACCAGCACGCCGCGCTCACGCTCTTGCGACGTCAGCCACGCGTCGGCCTCGGCGATCGGAACGAGATGCACCGTGATCTGTTCATGCTCGTCGCCACCGCCGTCATGCTCGCGCGTGAGCCCGCGCGCCACAAAAAAAGTAACGATCTCCGACGCCAAACCGGCCGACGGAGGTCCATGCGCCACCTGCGTCAACTCGCGCGCCGCAAAGCCGGTCTCTTCGAGCAGCTCACGCCGGGCAGCGGTCGCATTGGCCTCGCCCTTACCACCGGCGTCGTCACCGACGAGGCCAGCCGGCAGCTCGATCACCCGCTGCCCAACCGGAATCCTGTACTGCTCGACCAGAATAATCTGTCGCTCATCAGTGATCGCCACAATCACCGCAGCGCCGCTGGCCGAATTGCGATGCACATACTCCCACCGCCCCTGCTTCTTCACTTCCAGAAACTTGCCAGTGAACAAAACGCGAGTCTCTTCCGAGTTGGTCATCAGTACATGTTTCCAGCCGAGCAAAGAAATTCAGAGTGCCACAGCACTGATGATACCGCGATCGCGTGCGGCAGACAGTCGAGTGATCGCGTCCAAGGGTCGAAGAGCGCCACTAATGTTGCACCGCTTGATTTCTGGCTTTAACATAATTCGAGCCTGGCGGCGACCGAGTTGGAGCGTGCGTCTCGATTCGGCGTAGTGACGATTCAACACCGTTCCTACCGAGGGAGCCCCACCGTCATGTCTGTGAATTCCACTGCCGTCCAGGGTCGGCGCAAGCTGAAGTTTCATTCGCTGGAAGACGTGCTGGCCGAGGCCGAACGACTGATCGCCTCGCCGGACACGCGCACGATCGGCAACTGGCCAGTCAGTCAACTGGTGACCCACCTGGCCATTGCGATCAACGCTTCGATCGATGGCATCGAAGGAGTCGAGGTCAAGCCGCCGCTCATGCTGCGGCTACTCGGTCCACTGCTGAAACGCCGGGTGCTAAGCCGAGGACTGCCCGCCGGTTTCAAGTTGCCAAAATCGTTAGAGGCCACGGCGTACCCGGTCGTCGAGTCGCCGCAAGCGGCAGTCGATCTGTTGCGAGCCGCCATCGAGCGAACATCGCGCGAGCCGATGAACGCCCGCAATCCGGTCTTCGGGCGTTTAACGCACGACGAGTGGACAAGGTTCCATCTGCAACACTCGGCGATGCATTTAAGCTTTGCCATCTAGATTGTCTGCGAACAGCTGACGACGACGGTCGTTATACGAAGCCGGCAGGGATCGTTGCGCAACATGCGACACGTCGCAAAGAACAAGTCCGCAGCTTGCACCAAACACAAAAAAAGCCGGGCGCGGAGCAGTTCGCGCGTCCGGCTTTCAGGTATTTCGTAATTCTTGCTTCGGTGTCGCCAGGTCGCTCGGCGATCAGGCCGAGGGGCGGCGGCAGTGTTGGTAGGCCAGGATCACTTCGTAGAGGTCCGACGTGATCGTGATCTCGTCATCTTCGAAGTCCGAGAGCCAGGTGCGCTGGCTACGAACCGCGTCCGCCAAGAGTGGCAGAACTTCGCCGAGACGAACCTGAACGGTGTTTTCTTGAGCGTCTTTGTGCGCCTGCGTGGCGGTCGACGACTCGGGACCGTAATATACATGCAATTGGCAGCGAGCCATTTTGTACGCTTCCTTACGTATGCGGACCGTTGGGCGCGATCGTCGAGCTCTACCGCAGCAAGCTTGGCGTCGGACGCGCGCTATGCTAGCGCGTCATTTTCGCCCCCCTACCGTCTTGTCCTTAAATATCGGACAGAAGTGATCTGAGGGTTTGCTCTAATTGGCCGGAAATTCTGCTTTTTCCCGCCGGCTCTGTTACACCGAAGGAGCGCAGCAATCGGATGCTGCGCCGTATGCCCCGTATAACGACAAAGGCGCCGGCAAGCTGCGCGACCTGACAACCAACCCTGCGGCTTGACACGTCGCTACGGGCCTCCTAGATTGCCGTGCGAGTAAGGCTTTGCTAGCAGGAACGTTGCGCGCAATCACGGCCCAGGCGCGCCGGCTTAGCCGTCAGTGAGTTTTTTCTCGTATGGTCGCTATTCTTAGTCTCGATCTATCCCAGATCGCCCGTTCGTTGGCGCTCCCGCAGGCGCGCGTGCAAGCCGTGGTCGACCTACTCGACAGCGGTAACACGGTCCCATTCATCACTCGCTATCGCAAAGACCAGACGGGGGGGATGGACGAAGAACAAATTCGCGCCATCCAAGAGTCGGCCCAGCGACTACGGCAACTCGCCGATCGCAAGCAGACCATCCTCCGCTCGATCGAAGCCCAGGGCAAAGCCACGCCTGAGCTGAGGGCCCTGGTCGAAGCCGCGGACACGATGAAGCGGCTCGAAGATCTGTATCTCCCTTACAAGCCCAAGAAGCAGACGCTGGCCACCATCGCCCGCGAGCGAGGGCTGGAGCCGCTGGCCGAAGAAATCCTCACGGCCAGCCCGGCCTGTAATGACCTCGACGCTCGCGCGGCCGACTTCGTCAATCCAGATCGCAAGCTGCTAAACATCGGCGACGTGCTGCTCGGCGTGGGCCACATCCTGGCCGAAACGTTCAGCGAACGCGCCGACCTGCGTGGCCGGCTGCGAGCCATCCTCGAACGGACCGGCCGCCTGGTCAGCGCCCAAGCAGACGCTGACGCCAAAGAAGCCGCGGCCGAAGAACAAGCGTCGCACCCCGCAGTACAAGAGCCGCCAGCACCTGAGGCAACAGCGCCTGAGGCAACAGCGCCTGATCAAGTGGCGGCAACTGAGCCAGCAGCAACTGAGCCAGTCGCGGCAGCCCCGGCCGAAGAAGCTGCGCCTGCCGATGTCAAGGCAGCGACTTCGGACGAAGCCGCTCCTGCGTCCGACGCATCGGCCGAGCCAACTGCGGCGGCGACCGAAGAAGACGCGGCAACCGAAGCGCCCGCGACAACAGAAGCGGCAGCTACTGAGGCGGCAGCTACTGCCGAAGCGACCGCCCCCGCCCCCAAGGCCCCAGCGGTCGTCGCCAAAAAGTCCAAGCCAGACCGCAAAGAGAAGAACAAAGAAAAGAAAGACAAGAAGGACAAAAAGGACGCCAAGGGGGATCGCAAGGCGTTTCAGGACTTCTTTGATTTCAGCGAAGCCATCGGCAAGGTGCCGCCCCATCGCGTGTTGGCCATCAATCGCGGCGAGCGGGCCATCGCTCGAACCGGCC
>Ga0268266_10000954_pt1 | contig 36886 bp, 36 predicted proteins | sample KBSS13metaG_FD_190356 | JGI IMG/M metagenome (GOLD analysis project Ga0268266, IMG submission 190356) | Switchgrass rhizosphere microbial communities from Kellogg Biological Station, Michigan, USA - KBS S1-3 metaG (SPAdes) (version 2) | ecosystem: Host-associated > Plants > Roots > Rhizosphere...
CAATCACGAGCTCGCGCGGCCGGCGGTGATGCTCGTCCACGGCGGCTCGTGGACCGGCGGCGACAAGGACCAATTCTTTCGCATGGGGCCCCGGCTCGCCGACTCGGGGTTCGTCGCAGCGAGCGTCAATTACCGGCTCGTGCCCGATGGCGTGTTCCCGCGCAACGTCCAGGATTGCATCTGCGCGCTCGCGTTCTTGCGCGGCCACGCGGCGGAGTACGGGATCGATCCGGATCGGATCGCGGTGATGGGCTACTCGGCCGGCGCGCAGCTCGCGTCGCTCGTCGGCATCGCGTCGGACGATCCCGCGCTGGCGCCCGATTGCGATGCCGCCGCGGGCCAATCGCTCGCGCTGCCGGCCGCCGTGATCTCGGGCTCGGGTCCGCAGGACATGCGCGAGTTCTGGAACGACGTCGGTCCCGACAAGTCGCTGGTCAACAGCATCTTCGGTGGCTCGCCGAGCGACGTGCCCGACGCCTACGAGCTCGCATCGCCGATCACGCACGTGCGGCCGGGCGTGTCGCCGTATCTCGTGATGTACGACGTGCTCGACATCTCCGGGAACGCCCAGATGCGCGATGCGCTGGTCGCGGATGGCGACGATGCGCGGCTCATGGAGATCGCCGGCAGCCTGCACGTGCTCGAGGAGAACGACGACCCCGGCGAGTACGAGGTCGCGATGGCGATCGAGACGCCCGCGGCGTGGATCGCGATCGAGGACCTGCTGTTCCGCACGATCGCCAAGGACGGCACGTGACCCGCGCATTCGTGCTCGCACTGGTGGCGACCCGTGTGGCGCACGCCGACCCGTCGGTGGTCGCGACCCAGCCGCTCGCGCTCGTCACGCGCGGCGTCGAGGTTTCCTACGAGCAACTCGCCACGGGGCTGTTCAGCTGGGCGGCATTCGTCGGCGCGCGCCTCGCCGCCGAGGACGACTACGACTCGTCGACGTTCACCGCCGGCGGCGAGCTGCGCTGGTGGCCGCGCCGCCGCACGCCGATGCGCGGGCCGTACGTCGCGGTGCACGCGAGCGCCGGCCGCACGACCGTCAGCGACGACATGGGCACGCTCGGCGCCGTGATCGACGTCACCGAGCGCGTCGACGCCGGCTGGCGCTGGGTCGTGGCGCGCCACCTGAGCCTGACGCCGTCGCTGGGCGCGGGCTTCATCGAAGAAGTCGACGAGAGCGGCCGACTGGCGACCACCGGCCGCCTGACCGTTGCGTTTGGTTTCGAGCTGGGTTGGTGGTCCGGAAATTGAGCTTCTGGAATGCGTGGGCGCCAACCCGCGGTATAAGGCCGCGATGCGCTTTGCGGCTCTGTTTCTCGCACTTCCCCTCGTCGCCATCGCCGGCTGCCAGAACGACAGCAAGCTCGACCACACGGGCGCATCCGCCCGACACGTCGGGCGCGAGGTCGACAAGCCCGCGAAGCTCGAGTTCTTCGTCATGTCGAAATGTCCGTACGGCGTGCAGGTCGAGAAGGCGATCGCGCCCGTGCTCGACAAGCTCGGCGACAACGTCGACTTTCACGTCACGTACATCGGGCAGAAGCAGGGCGACCAGCTGAGCTCGATGCACGGCCCGGGCGAGGTCACCGGCGACATCGCGCAGCTGTGCGCGCACGAGGTCGCGCCCGACAAGTACTTCCAGATGATCGCGTGCCAGGACAACGATCCGTCGCACGTCGACACCAACTGGGAGAGCTGCGGCCAGAAAGCCGGCATCGACACCGGCGCGGTCAAGGCGTGCATGGACAGCAAGGGCTCGCAGCTGCTCGCGGCGTCGTTCGACGAGGCCTCGAAGCGCGGCGCGACCGGCTCGCCGACGATCTTTCTGAACGGCAAGGCGTATCAGGGCGGCCGCAAGCCCGCCGATTTCGAGCGCGCGATCTGCAACTCGTTCGTCGGCGCGAAGCCGTCGGACTGCGCGAACATTGCCGCGCCGGTGAAGGTCAACGCGGTGTTCTTCTCCGATGCGCGCTGCGCGAAGTGCAACATCGACGATCTCGAGGGCCGGCTCGGCGGCGTGTTCGACGGGCTCTCCGTTCGCAAGGTCGACTACATGACGCCGGAGGGCAAGGCGCTGTACGCGCAGCTCCGCCAGGCCGATCCGTCGTTCAAGGCGCTGCCGACCATCCTGTTCGACAAGACGCTCGACGACGACAAGGACGGCAAGCAGCAGATCGCGCGCTTCGTTCACCCGGCAGGCGATTACCAGATGCTCGCGCTCGGCGGCGCGTTCGATCCGACCGCCGAGATCTGCGACAACAAGGTCGACGACGACGGCAACGGCAAGGTCGATTGCGACGACGCGACGTGCAAGGACGCGATGGTGTGCCGTCCCGAGATCAAGAAGTCGCTCGACCTGTTCGTGATGTCGCACTGTCCGTTCGGCACCAAGGCGATGCTCGCGGCGAAAGAGTTCGCCGACGCGTTCGGCAAGGACGCCGCGATCGCCGTGCACTACATCGGCGACAACAAGAACGGCCAGCTCTCGTCGATGCACGGCCCCGACGAGGTCACCGACGACCTGCGCGAGGTCTGCGCGATCCAGCACTACAGCAAGGACCAGAAGTTTCTCGACTTCCTCGCGTGCCGCAGCAAGGACCTCAAGGCCGACTGGAAGGACTGCACCGGCTCCAACGGCATCGACGCCGGCGTGATCCAGACGTGCGTCGACAGCGAAGGCCAGCAACTGCTGACGGCGAGCTTCCAGGTCGCGAGCACGCTCGCGATCCAGTCGAGCCCGACGTTCCTCTTGAACAATCGCGAGACGTTCAACGCGCAGGACGCCGCGGAGATCGCGACGAGCTATTGCAAGGCGAACCCCGGGCTGCCGGCGTGCGCGAAGCAGCTCTCGGCCGCGGCCCCCGCGCAAGCCGCCGGTGGTGGCGGCGCGGCCTGCGGCACGAACTGATCGCGCTCACTGCGGGCAGGCGCGTTCGTCGCCCAGCTTGCACGCGCGGTCGTGATACGTGCGCGCCGCGTCGTGATCGACGGCGACGCCGCGGCCCGTGTCGAGAAAGTCGCCGTAGTACAGGCAGGCCTCGGCATCGCCGAGCTCGCACGCGCGACGCATGTACACCGCGCCGCGCGGGTCCGTGACGAAGTCGTGCTTGACGACGCCCTCGATGTAGAGCGTGCCGAGGAACTTGCACGATCGCGCGTAGCCCCCGGTACACGCGGTGTCGCTCAGCGCGAGCCCGCGCGCGTCGTCCTCGGGCATGCCGAGCCCGGTCACCATCATCTCGCCGTACATGCCGCAGCCGCGCGGGTCGTGCAGCTGGTCGCACGCGATCGCGAGCAAGCGGATCGCATGTGACAGATCCTCCTGGTCGGGCGCGCCGTCGGTGACTCGCTCGGCGAGATCGTCGCACGCCTTCGCGTCGCCGCCGGCGCATCGGTCGTCGGCGGTCACCGGCGCCGGCCGTGGTCGGGCCGCCGGCGGTGGTGGTGCCGCTGTGGCTGCGCAGCCGGCGACGAGCAGCGTTGCGAGCCTCACGCGTGCGGGGATAACGCGAATCGATCGAGCGATCCACGCGTTTACCGGGTATGCGATCGCTCGTCCTGCTCGCCGCTGCGGCGTCCGCCGCGCACGCGGCGCCGGCGCGTTGCGCGAAGATGACCTGCACGGCGGTGCACGGGTTTCCCGGCCGCTGGCTCGCGATCCAAGAAGTCGATTACGACGGCAGGCCGGTGCACGTGCGCGGCACCGGCTTCTCGGGCAAGGCGGCGCTCGTCGACGATGCGGATCGCGAGCTGTGGTCGAACGAGTGGGATGCCTCGACGCCGGGCCATCAGAAGACGTGGACGCTCGTCGATCTCGACGGCGACGGTCGCGACGAGCTCCTCGAGTACGACGACTACACCGGCCACTTCGGGTCGGGGTCGCAGCTGCTGATCGTCCACCAGATCGCGAGCGACCAGCAAAGCCCGACCGAGATCGGTCGGACGGCCACCGTCGAAGAGCGCAACAGCTGCCGCTCGACATGGAAGCTGGTCGGCCGCCGCATCGAGCTCGTGACGACGCACAGCCGCGTCGCCAAGCTCGGCTCGCCACCGCCGAGCTGCCGGAGCGAAGGTCGCCACGTGCTCGCGTGGAGCACGGCGGGATGGCAGGAGATGTGATCAGCGCGATGCCGGCGCGGCGGGGAGCTTCGCGAGTGGCGGTGGCTCCAGCTGCCACAGCGCGATCGCGCCGTCGGCGAGCGCGGCCGCCCAGTGCGGCGTCGGGCCGGCGACGTACGCGACGGCGAGCGCGCTGTCGTCGGTGATCGCGGGTTCGGCGGTGGCGATCGGCCAGCGCACGAGCTCGTGCTGCGGCGTCGTGGCGAGCACCGAGCCGTCAGGCGCGATGGCGAGCGAGACGATCGCACCGCGCACGGAGGCGCTCTCCGCGGCACCGCCGATCGCGTAACGGACGAGCCGATGGTCGCGGCCGCTCGACACGAGCCAGCGGCCGGTCGGATCGAACGCGAGTGACGTCACGCCGCCGGCGTGTGTCGCGACGACGCGCATCGAGCTCGGATCGATGCCGGTCCACAGCCGGACATCGCCGTCGTCGCCGCCGGCCGCGAGATGATCGGCCGACGCGACGATCACGCGCGTGTTGTTCGTCGGTCCCGCCAGCGTGGCCGCGAGCTCGCCGCTCGGGCGCCACACGCGAACGAGGCCGTCCTTGCCGGCGCCCGCGACCCACTGGCCGTGCGGCTCGAACGCGAGCGTGGTGACGTTGTGCGCGGGGATCGCCGTCGCGCCGCCGGCGATCGAGATCTCGGTCGCCGATGCTGCGGCGAGCGCGCCGCCGTCGGTCGTCGCGACCGCGGTCACGGCACCGTCGAGCTGCATCGAGGTCGAGGACGTTCCCAGCGCGCGGACCGCGCCGCCGGCGTCGCCGATCACCGCGCCGTCGCGCCACGGTGCGAACGCGGTGATGACGCCGGAATCGGCGCCGAGCTTCTCGCGCACGCCGTCGGCGCTCCACGACGAGACGGTCCCGTTGCGATCGACGCCGACGATCCGCGTTCCCGCGGTCGCGAACCGATCGCTCGCGGCGTCGCCGGCGAGCACGGTCGGCGGGATCGCGTCGAGCTCCCAGCGCCGCACGATGCCTTCGCCGTCGCCGGTGAGCAGCACCGAGCCGGCGCGCGCGAACGCGAGCGCGCGCACGCGGTCGTCGTGACCGCGCAAGCGCAGCACGCGGCCGGTCGTGCGATCCCAGACCATGACCTCGCCGCGGTCGCCGGCCGCGACGAACCGGCGCCCGTCGTCGGACACCGCGACGCGCACGCGGCCGACGAGCTCGCCGACGCGCACGCTTGTCTCGCCGTCGACACGCAACACGGTGCCATCGGAGGCGGCGACGACCGCCCACGTTCCGTCGGGACCGAACGCGGCGTGCCGGCAGTGCATGCCGAGCGCGGTCGTTTGCACGTCGCCGCCGTCGTGCGAGCGCACGAGGTGTCCATCGCCGGTGATCGCCGCGAGGCTCTTGCCGTCGGTCCACACGCCGAGCACGCTGGCGAGGCCCGACGCGACGTCGCGCCGGGGCCCACCATCGGTCGGCCACCACCACAGGTTGCCGCCGGTGTCGCCGGCCACGACCGCGCTGCCGTCGGCGGCGATCGCGAGGCTCTCGATCCCATCCTGCCCGATGCCGAGCTCGCGGCCGGGCGCGGCGCCGTGCGGCCACAGCCAGATGCCGCCGCGATTGTCGCCGGTCGCCAGCCAGGCGCCGTCGGGCGACCACGCGGCGTGCTTGACCTCGCCCTTGTGGCCGGCGAGCTCCGCGAGCGGATTGCCGTCGAGATCGACCACGCGCAACAAGCCGCCGTCGCCGCCGACCGCGATCGCTTTCCCGTCGGGCCGCGGCCGCGCGACGTGCACGGCGCCGGTCCAGCTCACGAGATCGCGCGCGGGTGCACGCAAGCTCGGCCACAGCCGCGCGCGATTGTCGAAGCCGGCGCTGACGATCGCGTCGCCGATCGGCTCGAGCCAGCGCACTTCCGACGAATGCGCGTGCACGACGTCGGTCGGCACGCCGCGGCCGAGCGCCTCGTCGGCGATCGCCCACGCGCGCCAGCGATCGGCGCCGCTCGACAGCTCGCCGAGCGCTTGCAGCGCGACCGCCGGATCGCGTGCGACCTCGGCGCGCGCCTCGCGCAGCAGCGTCTCGTCGTTGCGCACGACCAGCTGATCGCGCGCGTGCTTCGCGTCGAACCATAGCACCGTGACGATCGCCGCGAACGCGAGCGTCGCGACCGCGCCGGCCACCGCCGTCGCCGCCGCGGCCGGCCGTCGCCGTGCGAAGCGCACCAGCTGCTCGAGCGCGCCGGGCGTGCGCGCGAGCACGGCGTGACCCGCGAGGTGGCGGCGCACGTCGTCGGCGAGCGCCGTCGCGGACTGATAGCGATCGGCCGGCTCCTTCGCGAGCGAGCGCACGCCGATCGCTTCGAGGTTGCCGCGCAGCGCCGGCTCGCGCGTGCCCAGCCGGCGGGGCTCGTCGTCGCAGATCGCGCGTGCGACCTCGGCGAGGTTCTTGCCGCGCACGTCGTACGGCAGCGCGCCGCAGCACAGCTCGTAGAACATCACGCCGAGGCTGTACACGTCGGAGCGCGCGTCGACCTCGTCGGGACGAAGCCGCGCCTGCTCGGGGCTCATGTACAGCGGCGTGCCGATCAGCTCGCCTGCGCGCGTCTCGCCGTCGGCGGTATCGCTGCGCACGAGCCGCGCGACGCCGAAGTCGAGCACCGCGACGCGGCCGTCGGCCCGCACCATCACGTTCGACGGCTTGAGATCGCGATGGATCACGCCCTTGAGGTGCGCGTGGTGGACGGCGTCGCAGATCGCGGCGAACAGCGCGAGGCGCTCCGCGAGTGGCCTCGGCGTGCGGAGATGCGCGTCGAGCGTGACGCCGTCGACGCGCTCCATCGCGAGATAGAGCTGGCCGGCGGCCTCGCCGGCGCCGAGCACGCGCGCGATGCCCGGGTGATCGAGGCGAGCCATGATCTCGGCCTCGGCGACGAACCGCGCGCGCGCGTTCGACGACGCCGTGCGCAGCACCTTGATCGCGACCGGTCTGCGCGGCGCCTCTTGCTCGCCGGCATACACCGCGCCCATGCCGCCCTCGCCGAGGAGGCCGAGCACGCGGAAGCCGGGAATCACGGGTGCACCGGGGAGCGCGGCGCGCGCATCGCCACCGGCCACCGTGTCGCTCAGCGCGGTCGCGGCGTCGGACTCAACCACGCCGATAGGATATCAAGCTACGTGCGCTCGAGCGCGCGCACAAGCGACGCGGCATCCCAGGCGAGCTGGTCCTCGGGAGCCGGGGAGGTCGATCGCAGGTCGACATCCATCGGCACGACGTGCGCGTGGAGATGCGCCACGTCGCCGCCCGTGAACGCGAACGCGACGCGCTCGACGCCGTAGAGGCCCTTCATCGCGGTCGCGAGCTGCTGGCCGAACGCGACGATCGCGGTCACGACGTACAGGGGCGCCTCGTCGAACGCCTCGACGTGCAGGTGCGGCACGATCACCGTGTGGCCGGGACGCACCGGTGCACGGTCGAGGAACGCGCAGATCACGTCATCGCTATGAACGACGTGTGCGGCGAGGTCGCGTCGAGCGATCGCGCAGAACGGGCAGCTCATACCTCAGGTGCCAGTCGGCTGCGGTTGGCCCTGCGGCACGCTGCCGAGCTGGCCCGTGAGCAAGCAGTTGCCGAACTCGCGCATGCCGCCGCCGCCCTCGCCGAACGCGCCAGCCGCGCAGCCCACGGATAGCCGCGCGGCGTTGCCCGCGTCTTGAAACAGGCCGCGCGTGTTGTCGTTCTGGTCGCGAACGAGCTGGTTCGCGTCGAGCGTCACCTGGCCGTTCACGTTGACGTTCGCGTCCACGCCGCCGCTGATTGAATCGAGGTCGATATCGATCGTTTCGAAGTCGCTCATGGTTCGCTCCTCGTGCAGTGGTTATGCCGGTTCTCTTGGCACAACGAGCCGGCGCGGCGGGCGTGACAACCTTTCGACATGGCTCATGACTACAACGTGCGGAATCGTCGGCGAATGAACGCCGCGGGCCTGTGTACCGGCGATGACGACGTGAGCCCTCGAAGGCTCAGGCGCCGAGATACGACAAGAGCTGCGGCTTCATCGCGGCCATCGCGCGCGCGCGATGCGAGAGCTGGCTCTTCGAGCCGACGCCCGCCTCGGCGAACGTCATGCCGAGCTCGGGCGCGAAGAACAGCGGGTCGTAGCCGAACCCGCCGGTGCCACGCGGCGCGGTCAGGATGACGCCTTCGCAGGCACCGTCGGCGGCGAGCACGCGATCGCCGAGCACGCCGCTGACGTCGGCGAGCGCGAGCGCGGCGCGGAATCGCGCAGTGCGTCGTTCGGCCGACACGCCGGTGAGCGCCACGAGCAGCTTCGCGTTGTTGGCCGCGTCGTCGTGGCCGGCGCCGGCGTATCGCGCGCTCAGCACGCCGGGCGCGCCACCGAGCGCGTCGACTTCGAGCCCGCTGTCGTCGGCGAGCGCGGGCAGCTGCGTGATCAGCGAGACCTCGCGCGCTTTCTTGGCCGCGTTGCCGGCGAACGTGTCGGCGTCCTCGACGACCTCCGGAATCGCGCGGCCGATCCGCGCGGCGGCTTCGTCGATCGACAGGACGTCGAAGCCGGCGAGCAGCTCGCGCAGCTCGACGAGCTTGCCCTTGTTGCGCGTCGCGAAGACGAGCGGGCGCGTCACGAGACGGCCCGGCGCTGCGCCGCGGTGAGCTGGCGAATGCCGGCGAGCGCGAGATCGAGCATCGCGTCGAGCTGTGCGCGATCGAACGTCGAGTGCTCGGCCGTGCCCTGCACCTCGATCAGCTTGCCGGCTTCGTCGCCGACGACGTTCATGTCGACGTCGGCCTTCGAGTCCTCGATGTACGGCAGGTCGAGCACGACCTGACCGCCGACGATGCCGACCGAGACCGCGGCGACCGGCGGGCGCAGCGCGCGCATGTCGGGCAGCGTGCCCGCCTTCGCGAGCTTGCCGATCGCGAGCGCGAGCGCGACCCACGCGCCGGTGATCGACGCGACGCGCGTGCCGCCGTCGGCCTGCAGCACGTCGCAGTCGACGTTGATCGTGCGCTCGCCGAGGTGCGCGAGATCGACCGCGGCGCGTAGCGACCGGCCGATCAGGCGCTGGATCTCCTTGCCGCGGCCACCCGGATCGCGCTTCGTGCGCGTGTGCGTCGAGCGCGGCAGCATCGCGTACTCGGCGGTCAGCCAGCCCTGGTTCTTGCCGACGAGGAACGGCGGCACGCCGTTGTCGACGCTCGCCGCACATAGCACGTGCGTGTCGCCGAACTTGATCAGCGCCGAGCCCTCGGCGTGCTTCTGGAATCCCGTGATGATCTCGAGCGAGCGAAGCTCGTCGAAGCGCCGGCCATCGAATCTGGTTTGCACGAGCGCGTGCTTAGCACGAGATCATCGGCCTTCGAGCTCGCGAAGCAGCCGCTTCGCCGCATCGCGCACGGCGTGCGAGTACGCGGTCGCCGTCGCGGCGACTTTCAGCTCCGGCTTGGGCAGGAGGCGCAGCACGCGCAGGATCTGATCGGTGCCGAGCCGAGGATTCGACAAGAGCGCACGCCGGACCTCCGGAATCTGCAGCCACGCACCGTTGCTGCAGATCAGCTCGATCATCGGCCGCGGCAACGCGCCCATCCGTGCGATGCGCGCGACCTCGGGCCCGGTGATGCGTGGGTTGCGGAGCAGCGGCTCCCACACGGTCTTGCCGTAGATCCGCTCGAGCAGGATCCGCTCGGAGATCTCGCCGTGCTGGGCGCGCTTGACCTGCTCGACCAGCGTGAGCCCGCGCAGTCGCTCGTGCAGGTTGCGCGACGGCGGCACGTGCTCGGGCTCTGCGAGCATCGTCGCGAGCTTCTCGAGATCGACGCCGACGAGCTCGAGTCCCGCGCCGCGCGGATCGACGAACACGACGCGCGCGGAGAGCACGAGCTCGTCGCCACCGGCGCGCACGATCAGCTCGCAGTCGGTGCCGAGCGGCTCGCTACAGCCCGGTGCGAACACGCCGCCGGCCGCCAGGTCGCGTGCCAGCGTGTCGTTGTCCGCCAGGTCCAGCACCACCTGCGGTCGCGCCACCCGAGCAGTGTACTACTGCGCGTTGGTGATGCGGATCGCGACGTCGGCGGCATCACCGGTCGGCACTTCGCGCTGGTAGCTGTACGCGGCCGACCGGCAGTCCTCGTTGATCGAGTGGGTGCACGCGACGCGGACCCGCAGCCACATCGCGGCGACGCGCTCCTTGCCGCTCGTGAACCGCCGGCGATACAGCTCGAGCGTGTTCAGCGCGGCCGCGTCCTGACCGAGCGGGCGGTGCAGCAGCACGGCGATGCGATACAGCGCGGCCGAGGCTTCATCGCCGACGGTGGTCGGCGAGTAGGCGAGCAGCTTGAGCCGCGCGATCTCGGCGGCGGCGTCGGCCTTGCCGTCGATCTTGGGATCGAACGCGATCGGTTGCGTGCGGATCGCGGTGCGCAGCTCGACGAACGGATCGACCGGAGCCGTCGCGACATGCGGCGACGGCGATTCGACCGGATGCGGCGCGATCGCGACGTGAACCGGCGCCGGATGCGTCACGGGCGGCGCGGGTGGCGGCGTGACGACCGCGACGGGCGTGGGCATCGGCGGCGGCGGCTCGAGATCGGCGAGCGCGACGAGCCCGCGCGTCGTCGTCCACGCGCTGCCGGCCGCGACGCGCGTCTCGTGGTGATCGCGCGTGACGCGAACCTCGCCTTCGGTGACGCGGACGTCGACGGTGGTGCCGTCGTACGCGACCGAGAAGTGCGTGCCGACGTCCTCGATCTCGGTGTCACCGGCGTGGATGACGAGCACGCGGCCGGTGCGATGCTGGACGGCGAGGTCGAGCCGGCCGTGCGCGATCTCGATGACGACGCGGCCCGGGCCACGCGTGACGTCGAACTTCGTGGCGGGATCGCTGACGATCGTCGTGTCGTCGAGCGCGAGCGTCGAATGCTCGGCCTCGGTCGTCACGGCAACGTGCTGCGGCGAGGGTTGGTCGACGGCGACGGTCGGCGTCGCGGCGGGGCGATGCAGCGTCCACGCGACGAGCGCGACGACCGCGGCGGCGAGCATCGCGGTGACGAACGCGAGCGGTCGGCGCGACGGCGCTTCCGGGCGCGCGGTCGAGACCGCGACGACGAGCCGGCGTTCGATGTTGGTGAGCCGCTCCTCGTCGAGCGGTTCGACCTGGATGCGCTTGTTCAACTTCACGGCGCCCCCTCGGTGAGGAACTCGCGCAACACGGGATCGGCGGCGGCGGCGGTCTCGACGCGCTTGCGCGCGCGCCACACGCGGAGCTTCGTTGCCGTGACCGAGCTGCCGACGAGCTCGGCGACTTCGGCGAGCGGGCGGCCGTCGATCTCGTGGAGCGTGAACGCGAGCCGCGACGCCGCGCCGAGCTCGTCGAGCACGTCGTAGAGCCGGCGAACGCCGTCGCGAGCGAGCTGGCGGCGAGCGCCACCGGCGGCGGTGTGCGCCGAATCGTCGGCGGCCACCGCGTCGTCGTCGGCGAGCGGATCGGTGACCACGCGACGGCCGCGTTGCGACAGGTACCGGTAGGCGACGCGCACGGCGACGCGATCGATCCAGGTCGCGAGGCTGGCCTCGGCGCGCCAGCCGCGCAGCGACTGGAAGACTTGCAGGAACGCGTCCTGGAGCAGGTCGTCCATGTCGCGATTGCCGCCGAGCACGCGATAGAGGCTCGCGTGCACGCGGCCGCGATGGCGCCGAAACAACTCGCGCGTCGCCGCCGGCTCGCCGGTCAGGCACCGGTCGACCAGCAGGATGTCTTCAACGTAGGCCGCGGCCACGGTCACTCATTTCATCGTGCACAGGACCGCGTCCCCGGTTACAGGGACGCTCTCCACTAACGCAACCAAGCGCCACTTAAGTTCCCGATTCTACAGGAGCGCCGAGGGACGGACTAAACCAGCTAAGTATCGAGAACTTAGCCTCGGTTTAGTACGTCCCTCGCCGCATGAATGATTTCATGCGGTTGAGGTGGCTCAGGTTGAGCTAGTGGAGAGCGTCCCTGGGCAGATGTCTTTGAGCCTGCAAGCCGCACATTCGCCGCCGGTCCAGACCCGGTCGTAGAGAGCTTGGACTTGATCGAGGAGGTGGGCGTCGTCGGTGACGATCCCGAGCTCGAAGTTGCGGCGACCGGAGCCTTTGGCGCCGAGCCCGGCGCCGGTCCAGTTGGCGCTGCCGAGATAGAGCAGCGCGCCGTCGACGATGACGGCTTTCATGTGCACGCGCGGGCAGCGCCGCACTTCGAGCCCGCCGGCGAGCAGCCGCGGGTGCTGCGCGATCTCCGCGCGGAACGGCCGCGACGGCAGCTCGGCGTGCAACAGGCGTAGCTCGACGCCGCGCTTCGCGAGCTCGTCGAGCCGCGACAAGATCGAGACGTACTCGGTGCGCTTCATCGATCGCCGGCGGCCGGGCCGCGCACGTCCGTCTTCGACCATCAGCTCCTTCACGTTCGCCGTCGCGATCCACACGCTGACCTTCGCGTCGAGCACCGCGGCGAGCACGCGATCGTAGTGACCGCGCCCGCCGACGAGCTCCATCGCGATCGCACGCGCCGGCGACACGATGTCGAACGGCGACTCGGCCGGCTTCGCCTTGGCTCTCGGCCGCGCGCGTCGCTTCATATGCCTGCGACCGACGGCGTCGCGATCGAGTGGCCGCCGTCGACGACCATCACGTGACCGGTCACGTACGCGGCCGCCGGGGATCGCAGGAACACCGCCGCCGCGGCGATCTCGTCGATCGCGCCGAACCGGCCCGCCGGAATGATCGCCGTCGCCTTCGCGGCGACCTCGGGCGTCGCGAGCCGGCGCATGCCCTCGGTGTCGCCGATCGGGCCCGGCGCGATCGCGCACGAGCGGATTCCGAACCGTCCCCACTCGACGGCGAGGTTCTTCGTCATCGCATCGACGCCGGCCTTGGCCGCCGACGCGTGCACCTGCAGCGGCGTGCCGTGATAGTGCAGCGTCGCGCTGATGTTGAGCACGAGGCCGTTGCCCGCGGCCTTGAGCGCCTCGAACGCGGCGCGCGCCGCGAAGAACGATCCGAGCAAGTCGATCTCGATCACCGTGCGAAATCCATTGGGCGACAACGCGGCTGCCGGCGCCAGAAAGTTGCCGGCCGCGCCGTTGACCAGCGTGTCGAGCTTGCCGAACCGCTCGACGGTGCGTGCGATCGCGTGCGCGATCGCGTCCGGATCGCGGACGTCCGCCGCGACCGCGAGCACGTCGCGGCCACTCTCCGCCGACAGCTCGCGCGCCGTCGCCTCGAGCACGTCGGCCTTGCGGCTGACGATGCACACGTCGGCGCCGAGCCGCGCATAGGCGCGCGCGATGCCGCGGCAGATCCCGGTACCACCGCCGGTGACGACTGCCACATGGCCGTCGAGCACGTGATCGCGAAACACGTCGAGAGCGCTCGTCATCCGGCGAGTTTGCCCGCGCGCGCCGAATTCCGAAACCGCGGCGCCCGTGCGTTGTCACAAGCTTCGTAACGACGGCTGCTGCGCTTCACCTCGAAGCGCGCGTGCCGCGTCACCTCACCGGAGGTCTCAATGCGCTCGCTCCGCCGCGCGCGATGGGCTAGCTGCGCCCTCGCGCTCACGATCTGTCTGCCCGCCGCTCTCGCCGATCACAAGCGCTCGCTCGCCGAGTGCACGTCGTTCGATCAACGAGACAAGGGCGACGACTCGGTGTCGTTCACGATCGTGAACGCGTGCACGATCCCGCTCGACTGCAAGATCGACTGGCAGGTCGTCTGCGCGCCACACTCGAAGACGCGACGCGCGGTTCATCCAAACACGCAGAAGCTGACGCTCGTCGATGGTACGCGTCAGACCGCCGAGGCCTCGGCAGCCGTCTGCGGCGACGACGACTGGACGATCGACGCCGTCGAGTGGGGGTGCGAGCCGAACAAGGACTGATACTTACCGCTGCGACACGTCGCGCGGCGCAGATCTAGCATCGCGTTAGATCCACGCGGCCCTTGCTACGTTTGTATGCACATCTGAAGGTCTCCGAAGACGCGGCCCGGCACGAAGTTGGTGCCAAGTGCCCGTTTCGGCAGGCTTCCAGCCTCGTCGCTCGTTGCATACACACGTAGTATAAGGACCAGATAGCCATGGTGGATCAGGAACTCGACGCGCTGCTCGTGGGCGCGCTTTACGGCGAGCTAGGGCCCGCCGATGAAGCGCGACTCGCAGCACACCTCGAGTCCCATCCGACCGATCGGACGGCGCTCGACGACCTGCGTTCGACGCGCAAGGCGCTGCTCGATGCTCGGTTCTTCGAGCTGTGGTTCGACCCGCCGCCGGCGGTGTCGGCGCTGCTCGTGCAGGAGGCCGCGCGGCGCGCACCGCGCGTGGTCGCGCGCGAGGGCGACGGCTGGTTCATGCGGTTCGTGCGGTCGTTCGCCGCGCATCCCGCGATGGCCGCGGCTGCGATGTTCGTCGTCGTGCTCGGCGTTGCCGGCACGCTCTACATGTCGAAAGGCGCGGAGCTCGCGCAGAGCAAGCCCGCGATGGACGTCGCGACCACCACGACTGCTACGGCGCCACCGGCTGCCGACGTGCCCGCGGCTGCACCGATCTCGCAGGTCGCGCAGCCCGCGACCGGCGCCGACAACGGGATGGTCGCCGACCTCGAGGACGGCAAGGACGAGCGCCGTCTGGCGAAGGCCAAGGCGCCGGAAGTGCAGCAGGCGCCGTCGCGCACGAAGGGCATCATCGTCGCGCAGCACGAGGCGATGCCGAAGGACCTCGACAAGAACGACGATGCGACTCTCTCCGGCGACTACAAGCAGGGCGTCGCGGAGTCTGCGGCCGCGCCGCCTCCGGGCGCACCCGCAACGGCGCCAGCCTCGGTCGTCGCGACCGTGGGCGCGGCCGGTGGTGGAGCCGCCGCGAATCAGAAGGAACAGAGAGACCAGCAGCAGGACTCGTGGGCGCGCGATCAGCACGCGCGGGTCGCCTCTCTGGTGCAAGGCGGGCGCTGCGTGGATGCGGCGCCGCTCGCGGCCGAGATCAAGAGCCGCGCGCCGGACTACTACAGCGCGTATGTCGCGACGGACCGCTCGATCAAGGCGTGTCTGCCGTACATCGCTCGTGCCGTCGAGAAGCAGGACGCCGATCGCGCCAAGGCCGCCAAGGCCGCCGCGAAGATCGAGCCCGCCGACTCGACGAAGTAGGTGCGTCCGCGGCTCGCGCAACCGGGCCGGCGTTTGTCCGAAGTTTAGTGCGTCCCTCGGCGCACGTGTGATTTCGCGTGGTTCACTGGGCTCAGGTTGAGCTAGTGGAGAGCGTCCCTAGCCAATGGCGGAGGGCGCGCGGCGCGGCGCGAAGCGCGGCGAGCGATGGAGGTGCGAGGCGAGCGGTCGACTTGGTCGACCAGAAGAGCAACGGCGCCGTGTGAGATCGGTGCAGGCGCAGCAGCGCGGCGGCGGTCTTGGCGGAGTACACGATGTCGAGCCGTGGCGAGGCACGGAGCTCGCCGAGCTCGGCGAGGGCCGCGAGCGCGCTGGGGGTGGGCCGGCCGTAGCCGGCGCCGAGCTCGCGGCCGTCGACGACGAGCCGCGACGCGAGCTCTACGAGGCTGACAGATGGGCGCGGGCCGCCGAGCGCGGCGATGCGATCGAGCGTGCGTGCGGCGAGCTCGGCGGTGCGCAGGCGCGACGTGACGGGCCACGGCGTGACGCGCACGGCGTGCACGATCGGTATGGGCCAGCGCCACGCGCCGAGCGCGTGCGCGAGCGCGAGCCCGGCGACGAGCCCGGCCGCGGTGCACGTGCTGCCGATCGGCACGACGATGCGGCGCGGCGCCGGCGCGAGGCCGTGCTCGATTTGCTCGGCGAGCTCGAACGCGGCGGACAGCGCGCCGAAGGTCCCGATCGGCGTGGCACCGCCGGGCGGCATCACGATCGAGCCGCGGTCGCGCCGGGCCACCGCGAGCGCGGCGAACGGAACTTCAAGCACGTGACGGAGGCGCACGACCTCGCAGCCGGTCGCGACGAGCGCGCCCGCGTTCTCGTGGGCTGGCGCGCTGTGCGGTTGCGGAAACAGGATCGCGCCGGCGTCGAGCCCGATCGCGCGCGCGTGCAGCACCGTCGCGATCGCGTGGTTCGAGCCGTACGCGCCGATCGCCCAGATCCGGTGCGCGTTCGCGGCGCGCGTGTGGCCGAGCCACGCCTCGAGCGTGCGGATCTTGTTGCCGCCGTAGCGCGTGCTCGAGTCGCCCTCGCGCTTGATCCAGATCGGCCGGCCGTCGACGTCGATCGCGTCGATCGGCGTCGGCCAGTCGCCGAGCATCTCCCACGGCACCTGTCGCGCGAGTCGAGGCAGCGCGCGAAACAGGGCGGGTTCGCTCAGACGGCTGCCTGGGTGAGTGGTGCTTGCTCGCGCGTTTGCAGGAAGCGCAGCTGCGGGAAGTCTTGCTTCGCGCGGTTCAGCTGCCAGTCGTTGCGCGCGAGGAACACGGTCGCGCCGCTGTGATCCTCGGCGATGTTGTCGCGGTTCTGATCGGCGAACTTGCGGATCAGCTTCGGGTCGTCGGCGTCGACCCAGCGCGCGACCTCGAACGACGTCGCCTCGAAGTGGCAGGGCAGGTCGTACTCGCTGCGAATCCGATCGGCGAGCACGTCGAACTGGAGCGCGCCGACCACGCCGACGACGAAGTCCGAGCCGAGGAACAGCTTGAAGACTTGAGCCGCGCCTTCTTCGGCGATCTGCTCGAGCGCGCGGCCGAGGTGCTTGGCCTTCATCGGATCGTCGGGGCGGACGCGGCGCAAGAACTCGGGCGCGAAGCTGGGGATGCCGGTGAAGTGCAGGCCTTCGCCCTCGGTGAGTGCGTCGCCGATGCGCAGCGTGCCGTGGTTGGGGATGCCGATGATGTCGCCGGCCCACGCTTCCTCGGCGAGCTCGCGCTCGTTGGCCTGGAACAGCATCGCGTTGTGGACGCCGAGCGCCTTGCCGGTGCGCGGCACGGTGAGCTTCATGCCGCGCGTGAAATGTCCCGATGCGAGCCGCACGAACGCGATGCGATCGCGATGCTTGGGATCCATGTTCGCCTGGATCTTGAAGACGAAGCCGGAGACCTTGGGCTCGTCGGGGGCGATCGAGCGCTCGCGCGTGGGTTGCGCGCGCGGCGGCGGTGCGAGCTCGGCGAGCCCGGCGAGCAGCTCGCGGACGCCGAAGTTGTTCACGGCGCTGCCGAAGAACACGGGCGTCATGTGGCCGGCGCGGTAGGCCTCGAGATCGAACTTGGGGCACAGCCCCTTCACCATCGCGACGTCCTCGCGCAGCTTCGCGACGGCGCTCTCGGGGAGCAGCTGGTCGAGCTGGGGATCGGCCAGACCGGAGACCGTGATGCCCTCCTGCATGTACTCGCCCTTGCTGCGCTCCATCAGGATCAGCTGGTCGGCCATCAAATCATAGCAGCCGCGGAACTCGCGGCCCGAGCCGATCGGCCAGCTCGCGGGCACGACGTCGAGCTGGAGATCGTGCGCGATCTCGTCGAGCAGCTCGAACGGATCGCGGCCCTCGCGATCCATCTTGTTGATGAACGTCGCGATCGGCACGTCGCGCAGCCGGCACACCTCGAACAGCTTGCGGGTCTGCGCCTCGATGCCCTTCGCCGCGTCGATCACCATCACGGCCGAATCGACGGCGGTGAGCGTGCGATAGGTGTCTTCGGAGAAGTCTTCGTGGCCGGGCGTGTCGAGCAGGTTGAACGTGCACGCGCTGTAATCGAACGTCATCACCGACGTGGTGACCGAGATGCCGCGCTCGCGCTCGACCTTCATCCAGTCGGAGCGGGCGCGCCGGCGATCGCCTCGCGCCTTGACCGCGCCGGCCAGCTGGATGGCGCCGCCGAACAGGAGGAGCTTCTCCGTGAGTGTGGTCTTGCCGGCGTCGGGGTGCGCGATGATCGCGAAGGTGCGACGTCGGGCGATAGCCGGAGGCAGCGTACCGACGGTATCGGCGGGGTCAGCGGGCATGACGGCGCAATCTACGAGGCTGCCGGATGGGGTGCAAGTCGGGTGGCGGTGGGGTAATTGCAGGATGATGGGGTAGGGCTGCGCGTAGTAGGATGTTCAGGATGGAAACCAGCGCGGTCCGAGTGTTTCTGGCCGACGACCACCCGATCTTTCGTCGGGGATTACGCGGTCTCGTCGATGCTCAACCGGACATGCAGGTTGTCGGTGAAGCCGACGACGGGATGGCCGCAGTCGCGGGCGTGATCGCGACACATCCCGATGTCGCGGTGCTCGACATCTCGATGCCGGGCATGAATGGCCCGCAGGCGGCCGAGGAGCTGCGGCGTCAGCAGCCCGGCGTCAAAGTCCTCGCGCTGTCCGCGCACGAAGATCGCGGCTACGTCGACCAGATGCTCGCGGTGGGCGCGTGCGGCTACGTCGTCAAGCGCGCCGCCGGCGACGAGCTCGTGCGCGCCATCCGCACCGTCGCAGCCGGGCACATCTTCGTCGATCCCGTGATCACGAATCCGCCCGAGCCCACGCCGATCCCGCGCACGCCTCCGCCGAGCCGCAGCGGCGAGCTCAGCGAGCGCGAGACCGAAGTGCTCACGCGCATCGCGCGCGGCCACGCGATGAAGACGATCGCCAGCGCCCTTCAGGTCGGGCTGCGCACCGTCGAGACGTACAAAGCTCGCGGCATGGAGAAGCTCAACATCAAGACGCGCGCGGAGCTCGTGCGCTACGCGATCGAACGCGGCTGGCTAAGGGACGCTCTCCACTAGCTCAACCTGACGGCAGTAAACCGCCCGAAATCACACGCGCGCCGAGGGACGGACTAAACCGAGGCAAGCTCAGCGCGGCGCCGGCGCCAGCGGGATCCGCGCGATCACCGTCGTTCCGCGATGCGGCGCCGACTCGACGACGAGCTCGCCGCCCGCCAGGGCGACGCGCTCGCGCATGCCGAGCAGCCCGATGCGATCTTTGGGCGTCGCGGTCGGGTCGAATCCGCGCCCGTTGTCCTCGACGATCGCGCTCGCGATGCCGTCGATGCTCGACGTGATCACGCTGACCGTCGTCGCCTCGGCGTGCTTGTACGTATTGGTCAGCGCCTCCTGGACCACGCGATAGAGCACGGTCTCGACCTCGGGCGGCAGCCGCTCGGCGAGCGTCGCGGTCTCGAAGTCGACCGGCACCCCGACGCGCTGAGCCCAGCCGTCGATCAGCTGGCGCAGCGCCGGGACGAGCCCGAGATCGTCGAGCGCCACCGGGCGCAGCTGCACGGCGAGCGAGTGGACTTGCGCGGCGAGCTCGTCGGCGATGCTGCGCAGATCCGAGAGCTTTTCCGGCGCGGTCGCGATGCCGCGCACCGCGATCGCGAGCCCGGCGAGCAGCTGTCCGGTCTGATCGTGAAGGTCGCGCGCGACGCGCCGCCGCTCGGCTTCCTGCGCGGTCGCGAGCTGGCGCTGTAGCCGCCCGCGCTCGGCCATCTCGGCGCGCAGCTCGGCGTTGGCGCGCGCGAGCTCGTCGGTGCGTTTGGCGACGCGCAGCTCGAGCTGATCTCGCGCGCGCCGCACCTCGGCCTCCGCCATCGCGCGCTCGACCGCGGCCCACGTGTGCTCGGCGGTGCGCTCGACGAGCGCGATCTCGTCGAGCGTCCACGCGCGCGGCTGCTCGGCATGCGCGCTCATGAAGCTGATCAGGCGGCCGCCTTTGACGAGCGGCACCGTGATGTGCGCGCCGATCTGCGCGCGGCGATGCGCGGCGCGTTCGAGCAGCGAGTTGCTATCGATCGCGCCGGTGTCGTGCACGACCATCGTCGAGCCGCCGAGCAGCGTCTCGCGCATGAACTCGCCGACCGGATGCATGCCGACGAGCGACATCACGCCGTCGCCGCGGAAGTTCACGACCACCTCGCACGCGTGACCGGCGCCGACGATCCACGCGTAGACCACGCGGCTCGCCGCGATCTGCTCGCCGAGGATGCGCAGCGCGGCAGCCTGGATGTCGAGCGTGTCGGCGAGCGGGCGCAGCGCTTCCGACAGCCTCAGCGAAAACGCGTTGTGCATCGCGGTGCGTTTGCGCTCGGTGACGTCGCGCCAGACCAGCGCGACGCGCCGGCTTCCCGGGCGAGCCGCCTCCGGGTGAAAGATGCGCCCCTCGAACCAGCGGTTGCTTTGCATCAGCTCGACGCGCTCCGGCGTGCCGGTGCGCGCGACGCGACCGCATGCCTGGAACCACAGCTCGTGCGCGTGCGGCACCGCCGATCGCAGCCCTCGCCCGACGAGCCGCGTCCCGCTGAGCTCGACCGCCGCCGGATTTTCCTCGAGATAGATCAGATCCGTGCAGTTGCCCGCGTCGTCGAGCACGACCTCGACGAGATAGAACCCGTCGTCGATCGCCTCGAACAGCGTGCGGAATCGCGCTTCGCTCTCGCGCAGCGCCGCCTCGGCTTGCGCGCGCTCGACCAGATCCGCGGCCTGGCGCACGAGGACGTCGAACAGCTGGAGCTCGCGCGGCGACGGCGTGTGGGCGCGGCGCCATTGCGTGGCCAGCATGCCGATGAGCTGGCCGGCGCGCGAGACCAGCGGCGTGGCCTGCGTCGCGCGGATCCCGGCTTGGGCCATCGTCGGATAGCGCTCGCCGACGTCGCGCACGACCACGCGGGCGCGCGCTGCGAGCGCCTCGGCCGTCACGGTGCGCGAGGTCGTGCCGATCCAGTGCCAGCTCTCGACCATCTCGTCGGGGAGCCCGCGCGACGCGATCAGCTCGAGCTCGTCGCGCACGGGGCAGTACAGCTGCAGCGATGCCGCGTCCGAGCCGAGCATCGCGATCGCGACGTCGACGATGCGCTCGTACGCGGCCGCGACGTCGTCGGCGACCACGAGCTGCGCGCTGAGCTGTTGCATGAGCTCCGCGAGCTTGTAGTCGGTGACGTCCTGCGAGGTCCCGACGATGCGGATCGCGACGCCGTCGGCATCGCGCAGCACGAACCCGCGCGCGCGATACCACGCGACCTCGCCGGACTCGGGTTGGATGTAGCGATGATCGATCTCGAAGCGGCCGTCGCCGGCGATCGCGCGGGCGATCGTTTCGTCGAGCGCGGGGCGATCGTCCGCGAACACGCCGGCGGCGCCGTCCGCGCGAGAAATCCGCACGGTCTTGCCGTCGCGAGAGGCCGTGACCTCGAGCTCGCCTGAATCCAGGTCGAGCGCCCAGGCGTGCATGCCCGTGCCGTACATCGCCTGCTCGAGAAGCTGGCCGCCCGAGCGATCCACGCTTCCACGATATCGCAACCGCCCAGAAAGTTGGCCGCGCACGAGGTCTGGCCAACAATCCCGGCCATGAAGCTCCTCGTGCTCGCGTTCGGCGTGCTCGGGCTCGCGCTCGAGCTGACGCATTTTGCTGCACTCTCGCATCTCGCGCGCCACCCACTCGCCGACCACGCGCTCGGGCTGATCCTGCTGGCTGGATTCGGCGTGCCGATCGCGGTCGCGCTGTTCGACATGCGGCGCCCGCTCGCGGGCTGGCCGTACATGCTCGCCGCCGGCTGCTTCGTCGCCGTGTTCGTGCGGCTGCGCATGTGGGACGAGATCACGCGGTTCGCCGATCTCGGCATGCGCGACAAGCTGTACTTCGGCGCGGCCGTCGGCGGCGCGCTGGTCAGCGTGATCGCCGGCCGCCGGCGCTGAGCTACTTGCCGAACAGCTTGTCGAAGGCGCGACGCATCGCGCCCGACTTCTTGTTCTGCTGCGAGTACGTCTCGTTCGAGTAGGCGATGCGCGCCGACGGGTCGATGCCGAACGCGACGTAGAGCGACAACAGGTCGTGCACCATCGCCGAGATGCCGGTGGTCCGCAGGTCGTACGACAGGCAGTAGCTGTCGGGCTTGTTGCGGATCATCGCCTTGGCAATGATCATGATGATCGCGGGATCGATCAGCTCGCCGTTGCCGTCGAGGTAGTGCTTGTAGCTGAAGAAGCGATCCTCGGGCGCGAGCTCGGGGGCGCCCTGGCCATCGGCCTTCGGCGCGCGCAGGTTCTGAATCGTGCGGTACTCGTGCTCGATGTATGCGGCGATCGAGTTGTTCTCGTCGCGGCGTTCGTACTCGACGAACTTGCGGAACGCGTCGTAGAGGTTCTTGGGGTTCGCGTACGCGCCGGAGATCAAGTAGTAGAACACCGCGCCGAGCGAGTAGATGTCGGCGGGCCGACCGACGCTCTTGACGACGCGGCCGCGCACGTTGATCTCGCTCGACTCGGCGAACGGCCGGTTGAGCAGGATCTTCTTGCGCGCGCGATCGGCGGCGGCGATCGAGTACAGCTCGTTGCGGTTGAACAGCGAGAACGTGTCGTTCTCGAAGATGTCGATGTAGAAGTCCTCGAAGAACTCGACCTCGGGCGAGCCCTGCGTCGTGTTGACGAGCAGCTCGAACGTGTTGGTCTCCTGCTCGGGCGACTGGAAGTACAGCGTGCCGGGCACCGCCTGGAACCGCGTCATCGACACGTCGAGGTCGGGATCGGCGACCTTGCCGACGTTGAAGTCGGCGAGCTTCACCCTCATCTGCGCGCCGCGCAGGTTCGGATCGGGAAGCTTGACGAGGATGTTGGCCGGCTTGATGTCGCGGTGACAGGTGTCGCGCACGAGGTGTGCGAACTCGACGGCCGTTGCGACCGGCAGGATGTACTCGAGCACGCGGAAGATGCGCTCGCGCAGCGGGATCGCGAGCAGATCGTCGCGGCGGCGCTTCTGGCGCGCACCCTTGAGGCGCTCCTCGAGGCTCATGTCGAGCAGCTCGAGGATCATGAAGTCGTTCTCGACCTTCTCGCGCACCGACGGCGGGATGAACCCGGCGCTGTCGCCTTCGCCCGACGCGAGCAGCTCGACGATGTTCGGGTGACCCTGGACGCGCTCCAGGATCTCCTTCTCCATCTGGAACCGCATCTGATCTTCGCCGCTGACGCCGCGCTGGAGGCACTTGATCGCGACGGGGCGGCGCAGCGTGGTCTTCGATTCGACCCAGCGCTCTTCGCCGAGATACGCCTTCGCGAACCGGCCGCTGCCGAGCTCGATCGGCATGCCGGTCTCGTCGACGACGAACGCGTAGATCCGCGAGCGCGACACGTACGGCGTCGGCTGCGAGATCACACCCGACACCTGCGCCATCGGCGGGCCGGGCGTGGCCACCATGCCGATGTTGGTCGGCATCTGCATCATGAGCGGCGGCGGAACTTGCTGCTGCGGCAGCGCGCCCATGTGAGAGACCTGGGGCGACGGCTGCGCGAACATCGGCGGCGGCGGCTGCGAGGAGCGAGCCTGGGGACCTGGACCTGGACCCGCACCCGCCTGTGGGATCTGGTTCACATTGGTCGCGTCGCTCTCGAAGTCGTTGTAGTCGCCGTAGTCCTCGCTGATCGGTGGACCTTGCGAGCCGGTCTTACGTCCCGGTGGCGGCGAAGGAGGTGTCGTTGCCATTGCGTGCGCGGGCTACACCCGTCTCCCTGACTTGGGCGCGATCCGGCCACTAGTGTACACGAAATAGGCGTCGGAGCCCGGGCCGAAGTCGAAGAGGATCGGGTCGGCACAGTCGTCGAGGCCGACTCCGACGAGCTCTGCCCCGACGGCAAACACGAGCGACGAGGTTTCAGGGCGGCCTTGCGCCACGCGTAGGTGCCCGATCTCTTGCGCTCGCGGGGTCACGAGCGCGAGGTCACTCGATTGTGACAGCTGGACGGCGGGCGAGGGCCTGCCGCCGAGTAGGGCGATGAAGCACGTCAGCCCTTTCACGTGGACGACGCGCTGACCGTTCGGCGCGGGCAACAGCGACACGCGGACCTTGGTGCCGTGCAATCCGGCGAGGTCGGCGACGCTGTTCGCGACCATCACGAAATGCACGCGGCGATCGCCGACGAGCTGCGGCGTGTCCGCGAGCGGCAACCGGCGCGCGGCGCCTTTGCCCGGCCCCGGCGCGTTCGTCATCCACGCCTGCGCCGTCTTCGCGTGGAACGTCGCCGGCGTCGGATCCGCGGCGACCGGCACGGCCAGCGGCGTCGGTGCGGACGACGTCGGGACTGCCGGCGGACCGTCGGACGGTTGCGCGTGCACGACCGGCGTCGGCGTGGGCGGCGTGATCGCCGCGTTCGGGACCGTCGGCGTGAGCGGCTGCTGCATCGACAGCGGCAGTGGCGGCGGCGCGACCGGCGGCTGCGGCGGCCCGGTGACGCGCTTGCCGGGCATCGTGATCCGCGAGACTTCCTCGGTGACCGGCTCGACCGCGCGTTGCAGCTCCGTCGACAGCTCGTCGACGCGCGGGATCCGCTTCTTCGGATCGAACGCGAGCGCGCGCGACAGCACGTTCACGATCGCGCGCGGGATGCCGGCGGGCACGAGCGTTTCGCGCACGAGATCGTCGGCGTGGCGGCGCTTCTTGTAGCCGGCGTAGACGTCTTCGTCGGCGAAGATCGCCTTGCCCGACAGCATGTACACCGCGACGACCGCGAGCGAGTAGATGTCGGTCGCCGGCGACACGGCCTGGCCGGCGAGCTGCTCGGGCGCGGCCCAGCTCGGCGAGTACATCGCGAGCTTCTGGCCCGCGACGATCGCGGTGTCCTCGGCGCGCTGCTCGCGGCCGTTTTCGTCGTCGGCGCTCCACTTCGCGATGCCGAAGTCGGCGAGCTTCGGCAGGCGATTCGCGCCGACCGAGCCGAACAGGATGTTCTGCGGCTTGATATCGCGATGCACGATGCCGAGCTGATGGGCCTCGGCAAGCGCGGCGCACATCGCGGCCGTGATCCGCACGGTCTCTTCGATCGATTGCTTGCCTTGCTCGCGGATCACCTGGGAGAGCGTGCCGCCGTTCATGTACTCGCAAACCTGGAGCGGCATGCCCTCGGCGTCCTTCGGCCCGAGATGACCGAAGTCGTAGATGCGCAGCGTGTTGGGATGCGTGAGTCGCGACAGCGCGAACGCTTCCTGGACGAAGTGCTCGTAGCTCGTGCGACCGACGCCCGACTGTCCGCCGAGCCCGCTGAACACCTTGATGCACACGGGGCGCGACAGCCGCTCGTCGGTGCCTTTGAACACGACGCTATGGCCGCCGGAGCCGATCTGCTCGACCACGCGATAGCGATCGAGAACCACGTCGCCGACCTTGATCTCGGGCGACTTCGGCGCCGGCGCGCTCGGCATCGACCGTAATGGTACCCCGGCTTGGACCGCTTCCTGCACCGTGGTATCCGTAAAATCGTGCCAGCTCGCCACGTCGCGCTCGTCGTGCTGGCCGGCGCCGTGATGGTGGCCGGGTTGTATCTATTTCATGCGGTGCACGAGACCTCGACGGTTTCTGCCGCAGTGCCAGTCCGGCACGAAGCACCACCGCCGAGTGACGAATCGCCGTCGCCGTCGCCGAGCAAGGCCAGCCACGAGACCGCCGCGCCGGCCCACGCCGCAGAGTCCGCGCCCGAGCTTGCCGCCGACGCCGACGAGCTCGCGCCGGGCTCGGGCTTCAACCTCCGGCTCAGCGCGGTCATGGATCAGGCGAACAAGGCGTACGACCGCCAGGACTACGAAGAGGCAAGATCGATCGCGCTCAAGGTGCTCGCGAAGGAGCCGAAGAACGTCCGCATGATGCGGATCATGTTGTCGTCGGCGTGCAACGAAGGCGACCAGTCCGTCGCGCAGGAGTGGTACGCGCAGCTGCCGAAACCCGATCGCCTTCAGCTGTCCAAGTCACAGCGCTGCGCGGGCATCACGTTCACCGAGCCGGCACAGTAGCGCCGCCAGATCGTTTGTGGTACGCGCAAGACGATGTCGGCCACCCTCGTCGAGCAACTCGGAAAAGACCCGCAGCGTCCCGTCGTGATCGAGGAGTGCGTCGGTCTGATCGACGCGCAGGTGAAGCAGAAGGGCTTCATCATCAAGGGCGCGTACAGCACGATCAAAGCGATCAAGAAGAAGTTCATCCCCGAGGTGGTCGACGGCATGCTCGACGACTGGCTCGGCAAGATCCAGCCGCACTACGAGAAGTGGGAGACCACGAAGCCCAGCTCGTTCTCTGACTACATCATCGCGCGGTCGGACGACGTCGCCGAGGATCTGCTCAAGGTCACGGACGAGCGCGCCGAGAGCACGTCGCACACGACGGCGAAGAAGATGTACATGAAGATGCGCGACTCGGCGAAGAAGAACGTCGTCGAGGCGATTCCCGAGCTCGCTCGCATGATCGAGAAGCACCTGCAGGCGTAAGCCGCCGTTCGACTCAGCCTTGATGGCAAACGGCTTCGAGGTTGTTGCCGTCGGGATCGCGAACGAACGCGGCGTAGTAGCCGGGGTTGTAGTTGGGCCGAGGGCCGGGCGCGCCGTTGTCGGTGCCGCCGCTGGCGAGTGCCGCGGCGTGAAATGCATCGACGGCGGCTGTCGACGGCGCCACGAACGCGAGGTGCGCACCGTCGCCGGCAGCGGCGACCGGACGAAGCAACAGCGCGAAGCGATCTTTCTCCGGCGGATCGTCGGGCAAGCCGTAGCCGAAGGCGCGTGGTGTCGAGAACACGCAAACGTATCCGAGCGCGGCCATCGTCGGATCGTAGAAGCGCTTCGCGCGCTCGAGATCCGTCACGGCCAGCGAGATGTGATCGATCACTGCTGGTCGAGCAGGTAGACCATCAGATAGCCCTCCGCCGTGCGGCGCGGGCCGGGCGCGTTCGACATCAGCCGGAAGTCGGCCGCGAGCTGGCGGCGCTGATAGCTGCGGTAGAGCGCCATCGGGTCGACCTCGTGCGAGTGCTCGAGATCTTCGATCGGACGGCCGAGGATGTCGGCGGCCCACGCGGGCGTGACCGCGCCGAGGTGCTGCTGCTGCATCGCGCGGCGCAGCATCGCGAGCTCCTCGCTCGTCATGTTGAACAGGAACTCTTCGAACGCCTGGCTCTCGTCCTCGGACATGCCTTCGCGGCCGAAGAAGTCGAGGACCTCCGGGTTGCAGTCCTCGGTGATCAGCCGGAACGTCTCCGTCGCGCCGAGCAGCGTGCCGTACTGGGCGTTGATGCGGTTGCGCGCGTGCCAGGCCGACTCGAGCAGCGGCGCGAAGTCGTCGATCTCGAGCGCGGCGTCGTCCCAGATCGTGATGAGCTGGTCGGCGGCGCGCTGCTTGGTGCGGCGCGTGACGTCGGGCTTGCGGAGCAGCGCGAGGAACAGCTCCTCGGCGAGCAGCGTGTAGATCGACTGAGCGACCTCTTCGCGCAGCTCGTGCGTCATCTTCACGGCGCCCTGGTTCTCGCCGAGCGCGCTGGTCGCCTTCACGAAGCCGCGCAGGAAGTTGATCTTGGTCAGCAGGTACGTGCGCGACAGCGTCGCCTTGAGCGGGAGCGCGAGGTCGCCCGACAGGCCGTCGAGCGAGCACAGGTGCTCGATGAGCGTCGACTCGTTGCGAGCCTCGCCGCCGAGCGCGGTCGGCCGGCGGAGCGGGCGCTGGCGATCGAGGACCTCGGACGTCGCATGGAGCTCGGCGACGAGGTTCTCGAGGATCGCGGCGTCGTTCGGCGAGCGCTGCATCACCGCGTCGAGCGCTTGCTCGACGAGCTCGATCTCGTGGCGATCGAGCACGTGGGCCGCGAACGAGTGAACGACAGCCGACGTGGTCATCGGCAGCGGCCCTGTCATCGAGGGCGGCAATGGCGGGGTCGTGGGAGTACGGCGAGGTAACGACACGATTTGCTCGGGCACGGTACTTAACTCAAGAGCGCAGCTCAATCGGCCGGATTCGCACCGACCACACGACGTCGGCGTACCACGAAACGAAGGGCCAGTGCCAATAGCACTGCGACGATGCCAACCCCGACCAGGAGGTCTACGTGCTTCAACTCGGCTGCGACCTTCGCAAACCGGTCACCGAGCGTGTAGCCGATGAAGATCAGGACCGACCCCCAGATCGTGGCGCCGATGAAGGTCTGCGTGAAGAACGGTACGAGTGGCATACGTGCGACCCCGGCGGGCACGGAAATGATGTGCCGCACCACCGGGAGGAAGCGGCCGACCAGGATCGTCGCACGACCGTGGCGGTTGAAGAACGTTTCCGTGCGATCGAGATCCTTGGCACGGACGCCGGCGAACTTGCCGTACTTGACGAGCAGCGGTCGCCCACCCGCGGCGCCGATCCAGTAGCTGATCGCCGAGCCGGTCATCGCGGCGATCGAGTTGATCGCGAGGACGACGGCCAGCGAGAACTTGCCCTGCACCGCGAGGTGGCCTGCAAACGGCATCACGAGCTCCGACGGGATCGGGACGAGCGTGCTTTCCAGGACGATGAGGGCGAACAAGCCGGGATACCCGACCGTCTCGACGATGTGCTGAAGCCAGCTGGCGAACTGCTCGAGCATCAGAGGTCCTGTGGGGCAAGGAACGAGAAGTAGCGTTCCGGGAAGTCGTTGAAGACCATGGCGGTCCCGCACTCGGGACAGGTCATCCCTGGTGGGACGAGCTGCGCGAGCTGGGCGCCGTGAGCGTCGGCGTCGATGAGCATCGAGTCTTCGCGGCCGCAGCGGTCGCACGCGTACGGCGCGAAGAACGAGTGCGTGCGGGCGCGGGTGGCGATGATCATGTTGAGCTGGTGGATGATGGGCTCGGAGACCCGCACCAGCTCGACGGTGATTCCGCGCTGCGTCGCGGCCGCGAGCATCCGGATCCAGTCCCGCACGCCGAGCGAGTTGATGAACGTCACGCCGGCCAGATCGAGCACGAGCGCACCGTTTTGAGCGCGTGCCAGCAGCTTGTCGAGCTCGGACGACTCGTCGATCGAGCCGCTGAGCGCGAGCTGGCCGGAACTGGGCGTGATGGTCAAGCGACCATGGGTCACTGCGTCTTCTCCACGAACACGTTGTAGGACGAAGCGGGCGGTTGCTCGGTCGGAGGATAGCGGACATCGACCAGTGCGATGACCTCTGTTCTACGGCCGGGCGCGAGATTGAATACCAGGTGATCGCACGATCGGTAAGCCATCGCGAGGCCGAGACCGGCCCCGGCCCCGGCGTCGCGGGCATGCTGGCGGGCCAGGGCCCCGAGCGCGGTATCGCGGTCGAGGCTGCCGAATGCGTCGCCGACCTCGACCGCGACGTAGCGCGCGTCGCAGCCCCAGCGGACGCGGACCGCGTGACGGCCGTCGAGCGCCAGGTCGGCATCACGCGGCAGGTCCTTGCGCGGGTGCGTGCCGTCGGCATCGACGGGCGCGTTGTGCACCGCGTTCGAGATCAGCTCGTCGGCGACCAGGCGCACCATCTGGGCCACGCGCGCGCTCTGGCCTCGGCTTTTGAGCTCGGCCTCGAGCTTGGCGACGACGCCGGTGCGCTGCGTCGAGCGCACGAGCGTGGTCTCGTGCAGCTGCGTGCCCCAGAGCAAGTACTTGTCGGCGCCGAACAGATCGCCGCGCATCAGCTTGTGCGCGGTGACCGTGAGCTCCTCGGCGAGCACCGGCATCGCGTGCACGAGCAGGTTGGTCACCGCGCCGAGGGCGAGGATCTGCGGCACGCGATCGAAGCCGGAGAGCAGCGTCATGCAGGCGTCGGCGCCGCACGCGCGCGCGCGCTCGAAGAACGGGCCTGCCGCCGGATCGGCCGCGATCGCCGCATCGGTCACGACGAGCCGCGGCCGGAGCGCGTCGAGGCGCTCGGTCGCTTGCGCGATGCCGTCGGCGAGCTCGACGCCATAGCCCGTCACGCCGAGGATGCGATGGACGATCCTCTGGGTCTTGCGATCGGGGTGGACGACGAGAATCGACGTCCGACCACGGTATCACCGATCTAGATGCCCTTGCCCCCGCGGCGATTGCGGAGCACGAGCAACAGGCAGAACACGGCCGCCATCGCCGACGAGAAGAACAGGATCCCGAACACCGGCCCGAGCCCCGCGCTCTTCGCGTCGTAGACGCGCGGGATGATCACCTCTTGCACGACCGGTCCGAGGCTGCCGAACCCGGAGATCACGGCGGCCGCGAACGTTGCCGCGCGCTTGCTGCCGATGTCCATCGCGCCGGCGCCGGAGAGCAGCGAGTCGGGGCCATAGAGGAAGAACCCGACCACGCCGAGCAGCACGACGAACACGGTCACGTTCGAGCCGCCGAACAAGACGAGCAGCGCGGTCGCGCCCATCATCCCGATCATCATCACGAGCGCGATGCCGGCGCGCCGGCTCTCGAAGAATCGGTCCGACAGGTAGCCCGTGACGAACACGCCGGGCACGCCGCAGATGTCGAACACCGTCGAGTAGATGTTCGCCTGCTTGCTGCTGAGCCCGTAGTTCTGGTGCAGGAAGTACGCGGCCCAGAACCAGATCGCGTAGCGCACGAGCTTGGCGAAGAAGTAGAAGCCGCCGACGAGCAGCATGTTCTCCCACGCCTGACGCGACAGCTTGATCGGCCCGTCGTCCTCGAACACCGCGGTCGCTTCCGTCGGATCGTCGATCGGCGGCAGCCCGACGTCCTCGGGCTTGTTGCGCTGCAGGAAGTAGAACTGGATCCACACCGCGGTCAGCACGATCGCACCGGTGAAGAAGCACCACGGCCAGTCGGCGACGCCGAGCACCCAGCCCATCACGAGGCCCGTCACGATCGCGCCGACCGTGAAGTTCGTCGACCACACGCCCATCACGCGCCCACGCTCGCGCTTGGCGAACCAGCTCGCCATCGTGCCGACGTTGCCGGACCACCCGGTCGCCTGCGCGATGCCGTTGACCGCGATCAGGCCGCCCCACAACAGCGGCGACGGCGCGAGGCCCATGACCAGCGTGACGCCGATCGAGAGCGCCATGCCGACGAGGACGTTGATGCGCGGACCGAGCCGCGGCCCGACGCGCGATGCGAGGAACTGACCGATCGCGTACGCGATCAGATACGCCGCGCCGATGTTGCCGAGCGTGGTCGGGCTCCAGCCGAGCTGGTCGCCGACCGCCGGCTCGACGGCGGTGAACGGCTTGCGACAGAAATAGAACCCGAAATACGACAGCCACGTCGCGACGAACACGCGCGCACGCCACGTGCGCTGGCCCGACGTCACGACTTCTTTCGCGTGCGCTCGTACGCTGCGCCCAGCGTCTCGGCGAGCTCGGCGAGATCCGTGGTCGCGGTGCGGTCGCCGGCGCCGCGCTGCGAATCGCCCGCGGCGATCACCGCGACGACCTGATTCGCGACGAGGACCGGCGCGGCCGTGATCGTGGTGGGATTGCCGAGCACGCGCGCGAGCTGATCTTGTGCGGTGGTCTCGGCGACCATCGTCGTCGGCTGCTTGCTCGACACCGCGCGCTGGATCGTCGACGGCAGCGACAGCGGCACCGCGAGCCGCGCGATGTCGCCGGCGATCGCCGCGTTGTGGCCGCGATAGCCGATCGCGGTCGACGCGCGCACCGCGAAGATCACCGCTGCCTGCCAGCGCCCGACGAGGAATGCCACCGCGAGCGAGGTTGCGGCCTCGCGCGTGGTCGCGGCGTCGAGCGCCTGGCGCGTGGTCGCGAGCGACACCGGCGGCGGCGACGTCGAGGCCGCGGCGCGAATTCCGACGAGCGATTGCGGCGTCGTGTTCTGCAGCGTGAACATGCCGCTCTGCGTGGGATCCTTGGCGACGCGCGAGTCGTCGAGATCGGACAGCGCGAGCCGCACGCTGTCGGGATCGAGCAAGTCGACGTCGGGCAGCGGCGGCTCCGCTGCGGGCTGCGGGACGTCGAGATCCACGGCCGAGTCGAGCTCGACGTCGAAGTCGTCGTGGCCGGCGCCGTAGGCCGCGGCGATCAGGTGCTCGAGCCGCGTCGCCGGCGTGACCACCATCATCACGTCCTCGCCGGTGGCGCGCCGCAGCGTGCCCTGCAGCGCCGGATCGGGATCGCGCACGGCGACGATCAGCGTGCCCGCGCTCGTGCGTCCGATCGGCAGCACGCACGCCGAACGGCCGAGCTCCGGCGAGATCGTGCCGGCGAGCGCGGTATCGCGGTTGCCGAGGTGCTTGGCGAGCGCGCACGGCACGCCGCGTTGATCGGCGAGTGCGCGCGCGCCGTCGTCGAACTCGAGCGCGCCGCGCGAGATCAGGATCGAGCACAGCCGGCGACCGTCGCGCGACTGCTCTTCGAGTGCGCGTTCGATCTCGCCGGGGCGCAGCGCACCTCGATCCGACAACAGTTCGCCGATGCGCATGCGCCCGGGAATCTTGCCACGAAGTCAGCTACCCGAGCCGTGGTGGCCGGGCGCGAACTTGGAGAAGCATTCCTGCAGATCGTGGTGGAGGGTCGAAAACCGCTCCCGCTGGCTGATCGTCATCTTCGCCGCGTCGGTCGAGTCGTTGCGGAAGTTCCACGCGGTGAATGCCGTCTGCTGGTACTGCGCGCACTCGGCGTTCTCGCACGAGCACGCGTCGTTGCGGATCTGGACCAGCTCGTCGAGCCGGCCGTCGAGATCGAGCTTGCGCTTGCAGCCCGTCGCGCACGCGATCAGTGTGACGACGAAAACCCAACTTCTCACGCGCGCATCCTACCTACTTGGCGAGCGCCTTGTCGAGCAAGCCGTCGAACACCTCGGGCTGGTCGAGCATGACGAAGTGCTTCGCCCCACCGACGAACTCGAGATCGACGTGCGGGATCGCGTCGACCTGCGCGTGCCACGCGGCTTTGAGCTTGTCGAGCGGCACCGTCGAGTCGGTCGCCGCGACGATCGTCACGGGGATCGCGATCTTCGCGAGGTCGGCTCGCAGATCCAGCGCGATCGTCTCGGCGAACGCGGCGGCGATCGTGCTCGGGTCCGATTTCGCCGCGGCGTCACCCATGCGCTGGAGGTCGTCGGGCTTCGTGATCATGCCGGCGAGGAACTGCTTCATCTGCGCGCCGAGCTGCTCGGGCGTCATCGCGGCCATCTGATCGTGGACGCCCTTGGCCATCTGTGCGGCGGTCTGGGACGTCATCGCCGGATCTTGCACGGCTGCAAGGAACGGGAAGCCGTCGACGTCGACGATGCCGGCGACGTCCGGATCGGTCTCGGCAAGCCACAGCGCCATCACGCCACCGAGGCTGTGCCCGACGACGAGCGCGTGCTCGAGATGGTTCGCCTTGATGTACTGGACGAGCTGATCGTGGACCTGCTGCATGAACGGCGGCGCGATCGCCGGCTCGCCGGCGAAGCCCGCGAGCGTCAGCACGTGCGCCTGGACGTGGCCGCCGAGATGCGCGATCGCGCCGTCCCACACGCTGCCCGGCGATGCGAGGCCCGGGATGAAGATGACGGGTCGGCCGGTGCCGACGACCTTGACCGAGAATGCCGTCGGCGTGAACGACGACGGGGCCGGGGCCGCCGGCGTTTCCGGACCGGCCGGCGTCGCAGCGGTGGCAGCACAGCCGGTAACGAGCATGGCGAGCGCGAGTGACTTCACGACCGCGAGATAGCACGGGCGCGATCAGTGCGCCGCACCGTGCGCGTCTTTGAGCACGTCGATGAACTGGCTGATCATCGTGTTCCGAATCTGTTCGCGCGCCGACGCGAGGGGGTCGGACACCGTCTTGTCCTGAAACGTGTGCTCGGCGGAGAGCGGCCCGACGTTGACGGTGGCCGGTGGTGGCGCCGCGTCGGCGACCGCGAGCCTGCCATTGCACAGCACGTCTTCGGGCGCGGGTTTGTCGCCGCCGAGCGCATATTGCGCGCCGAGCCCGGCGATCGCGGCGATCGCACCGCCGATCATCAAGCCGGTCGATGCGCCGCCGGAGTCGAACTTGGTCTCGCCGGTCGTCGGATCGTTCGTCGTCGTCTCCTCGACCACCCACAGCGACAGCCCGATGCCGAGCGCGACGCCGCCCGCGACTGCGAGCACCTTCGAGAGCGTGTTCGGCTTGATCTCGCCGCGGAAACTGACTTGCGGATACGTGCGGCCGAGCGAATGCGCGAGTGTCTTGCGGTAATGCCAGCGATCGCGCCCGTCGGCGACCGCGACGGTCTTGATGTCGATCACGCCGGTGAGCGCCGCGGTCTGCGGCGGATCGCGCTGCAACGCGTACTGCTGGCAGCTCTGCGCGACCGCGTTCGAGACCTGCAACGGCGCGTCGCCGTGGTCTCCGTGGTCGAAGAACGTGAGCGTGCGCTGGATGTCGGAGTCCGATAGCTCGCCCGGCTCGAATTCGTTGATCTCGAACAGTACGTCGACGTTGGCTTCGCGCGCGAAGTCGATCGGGCGCTGGTTCGGGCCCTTCAGGTTCTGCCACGACAGCACCTCGTACCCGGCGTGCTCGGCGGCGCGTTCGAGCGTCGACAGCAGCACGCCGCACGTCGCGCGCAGATCCTTGGCCTTGTGCTCGCCGGATTCCGAGTTGACGCAGTAGTCGGGTGGATAGAACGCGACGGTGTGCGCGCTCGCGAGCAGCTCACGCGCCTCGGCCGAGATCGGGTCGGGCTCGTCGCCGCCGCCGAACTGCTGCGTCACGCGGTACTGGTAACCGTACGTCGCATACTGCGCACAACCGGTCATCACCATCGTCAGGGCGAGCGCACGAAGCCTCATCGTACTCACGATCGACGAAAACAGTCGCGCAGTCAAATCTTCGCGATCACGTCGTCGGCCCAGCGGATCGCCTCGTACCACGCGACAAACACGGTCTGCGCGGGCAGCCCGACGGGGTTGCCGCCGCGCAGCTCGCCGCGCGCTTGATGGCGCACGGTATCGACGATCTTCGACGCGGTCGACGACTGGTTGCCTTCGAGCGCTTCGCGCACCAGCGGCGCGATCTGCATCTGCGCGAGGATCTCGTGCAACGGGCGATCGAGCACCGCATCGAGCAGCGACAACAAGCCCGCGGTGAACAGCTGATCGCTCGCGAGCTTCGCGTGCCGGGCGAGCGCCTCGCACATGCGCGCGCGGATCAATGCCTGGCGCGCGAGCTCGAGCGGCTTGTCGTCGAAGCCGGCGACCATCACCAGCACGATGAGCGCCGACACCTGCTGCACGCCGAGCCGGAGCACCGCCTGGCGCACCGACTCGATCGGCTGGCCGAGCGAGAACGCGGCCGAGCTCGCGAGCCGAAACAGGCGAGATGCCAGCCCGACTTCGGCAGCCACCAGCGTCTCGATCTCGCGCAGATCCAACTTGGAGTCGTAGAGCGCGGACAGGATCTTCACGAGCGCCGCGCGATCGTGCGGCATGCGCTTGGCCTTCGAGACGATCGGCATCTCGAGGAAGTGGCCCTGGAAGTAGTAGAAGCCGAGATCGCGTAGGAACACGTTCTCGTCGTGGGTCGAGATCTTCTCGGCGACGAGCAGCGCGCCGGTCGGCTTGAGCTCGGCGAACTGGCGCGCGATCTCGTCCTTGGCGACGTTGAGCACGTCGACCTTGATCGCCCAGCCGAGGTCGAGCAGCGGCCGCGTCGAGTCGTTGAGGATGAAGTCGTCGAGCGCGATCTTGTAGCCGTCGGCGCGATAGCGCTCGAGCGCCGAGATGAGCTCCGGCGTCACCGGCACGTCCTCGAGCACCTCGATCACGGTCCGCTCGGGCGGCAGCGGGATCGGATACTTGCCGAGCAGGAACGCTTCGGGAAAGTTCACCCACACCGGCACGCCTGGCGCGAGCGCGTCGAGGCCGAGCTCGACGAACGCGTTCAGCATCGTCTCGGCCGTCGCCTTGTCGGCATCGGAGAACCGCGCGCGGTTCTCGTCGCTGTTGCGGTAGAGGAGCTCGTAGCCGACGACCTGGAGCCGGCGATCGAAGATCGCCTGGCGGCCGACGTATGCGTGCAATGGCTCAGTCATAGGTGACGACCGTGCGGATCGACTCGCCCTTCGCCATCAGATCGAAGCCGTCGTTGATCCGATCGAGCGGCATCGTGTGGGTGATCATCGAATCGATCTCGATCTTCTTCTCCATGTACCAGTCGACGATCGTCGGCACCTGGGTTCGCCCGCGCACGCCGCCGAACGCCGAGCCCTTCCACACGCGACCGGTGACGAGCTGGAACGGCCGCGTCGCGATCTCCTTGCCGGCCGCCGCGACGCCGATGATCACGCTCGTGCCCCAGCCGCGATGGCAGCACTCGAGCGCCTGGCGCATGACGTCGGTGTTGCCGACGCATTCGAACGTGTAGTCGGCGCCGCCCTTCGTCAGCTCGACGAGATACGGCACGAGATCTTTGACGTCCTTCGGGTTCACGAAGTGCGTCATGCCGTACTTCTTGCCGAGCGCTTCGCGCGCCGGATTGATGTCGACGCCGACGATCATGTCAGCGCCCGCCATGCGCGCGCCCTGGATCACGTTGAGCCCGATGCCGCCCAGGCCGAACACGACGACGTTCGCGCCGGGCTCGACCTTCGCCGTGTAGATCACCGCGCCGATGCCGGTCGTGACGCCGCAGCCGATGTAGCAAATCTTGTCGAACGGTGCGTCGGGCCGGACCTTGGCGACGGCGATCTCGGGCAGCACCGTGTAGTTCGAGAACGTCGAGCAGCCCATGTAATGCGCGAGCGGCTTGCCGCCGAGCGAGAACCGGCTCGTGCCGTCGGGCATGAGCCCCTTGCCCTGCGTCGCGCGAATCGCGGTGCACAGGTTGGTCTTGTGCGACAGGCACGATTTGCACTGCCGGCACTCGGGCGTGTACAGCGGGATCACGTGGTCGCCCTTGGCGACCGACGTCACGCCCGGCCCGACGTCGACGACGATGCCCGCGCCCTCGTGGCCGAGGATCGCGGGAAAAATGCCCTCGGGGTCAGCGCCCGACAGCGTGTATTTGTCCGTGTGGCAGAGGCCGGTGGCCTTGAGCTCGACGAGCACCTCGCTGGCACGCGGCCCCTCGAGGTCCACGGTTTCGATCGACAAGGGTGC
>Ga0268266_10000955_pt1 | contig 36877 bp, 30 predicted proteins | sample KBSS13metaG_FD_190356 | JGI IMG/M metagenome (GOLD analysis project Ga0268266, IMG submission 190356) | Switchgrass rhizosphere microbial communities from Kellogg Biological Station, Michigan, USA - KBS S1-3 metaG (SPAdes) (version 2) | ecosystem: Host-associated > Plants > Roots > Rhizosphere...
AGCCGCTCGCCGGGCGGTGGGCCGGTCGCGACGTCGGGCGCCTGGGCGACGATCCGCTCCCGCCACCGCCGGCCACGCCACCGGGTGACGCTCTCCCGGGCGAGGACCTTGCGGACGTACGGCTCGGGGCTCGTCGCGATCCGCGACCACCGCGGCACGACGCGCAGCAGGGTCGCCTGTACGAGGTCCTCCGCGTCGGCGTGGGTGCCGGTGAGCAGGTACGCCGTCCGCAGCAGCGCGGGACGGCGGGCGGCCACGAACTCCTCGAAGCCCGCCTGCCTCGGGTCAAGGTCTGACATGCCGCCTCCAGAGCACCAGCCCGATGCCACCGAGCAGGAGGAGACCGACCACGAGGCCGGCCTCGAGCCGCTGGTTGAGCGGGTGCGGAGGCGCGGGGAAGTCGCGGGTCGGGTCACCCAGCAGCGACGAGGCGAAGACGGCCCCCTGGCTGCTCTGCTGGTCGCTCATCGCGGCCACCTGGACCACCTGGCCACTGACGACGTCGACGCGGTCGAGGGCATACCTCCCCCGCGGGTCGCCCGCCCCGGTGCTGCCCAGGGGTGACACCTGGTTCACGACCAGCAGGTGCTGCTCGTCGGCCCATCCCACGATCTGCGGCCACTGCAGGTCCGCAGGCACCTGCCTCAGCCGGACCGGCCCACCCGAGCGGGCCACGTCGCCGACCTGCACCCCGATGCTCGCGGCCGTGCGAGTGGAGCCATTGGGAGTCGGCCCGGACGACGCAGGGACGAAGCCTTCGGTGTGGGTCGGATGCGTGACCGCGATCCGGCGACCCGACGGAGAGACGGACGCGGGCGTGATCGTCGACGCCCTCCTCCGGAGCGTGATGTGCTGCTCACGTCGGTGGCGGGCCGGGTCGAGGTAGAAGAACCCGTCACGGCCGGACGTGTAGAGCCCGGCGGTACCGGCCGTTCCCACCCGGAACGTGAGGTGCGTCCGGATCGGGCGAGGCGCTGCCCGACCGATCCGCCAGAGGTACGACGTGCCATCGGCGCGGAGGGTGACCGAGTCGTTGCCGTTCCAGGTCACGGTGTTGAGGGCGAGCTTCCCGGACGGGGAGACCCATCGGTCGACGTGGCCGGTGACGGTGTCGTAGATCGCGACGCCCGTGATCACCTCGCGGCCGCCCGTGACGGTCCCGGCGAAGCACGACACGTGCTTGCCGTCCGGAGACAGACCGTCGACGGAGAGGCAGCCGGGGATGTCGAGGTAGTGGTAGGCGCCCGTCGTGGCCGAGACACCCACCGTCCCCCAGTGGTAGTGGGGCCATCCCCCACGCTTGCCCGGGATCAGCATCGACAGCTGACCTGGGGGGCGGTCACCCCACCCGCTGAGCCACGGGCTGGGGTGGTAGATCCGGCTCGGCAGGGCCGGCGTCGAGTCGGATCCGGCGTACCTCGGCGGGGAGGCACGATGAGCCGCGAGGCCGCCCACCGTGGCGAGCGCGACCAGCGTGGCCACCGCGACGACGGCGGTGCCGATCCGCCGCCTGCGGGCGCGTCGGCGTCCCTCGTCCCAGATCCTGGGCGGGGTCGGGCTGACGGGAGCGTCCTCGGCGAGGTCGGCGAACCGTTCCTGGAGTGTGGGCATCGGGCCCCTCCTTGCGTCGTTCGCCGACTGTTACGCGCTCAGCCTCTCGAAAGGAGGGGGGCAGCGGGGAGATTTCTTGCCACCGGGCCGGAACGGACGGTTCCGGTCCCGCCGTGACTGGGCCATGATCGGACCGTGGCGCTGACCGGCACGCCCGCGCGGACGAGCAGGGTCCCGGTGGTGGCGTTCGTGCTCGGCGCGGCCGTCGCCGTACTGCTCGGTGTCAACGACCGCCGCCATCCCGGGTCGGTCTCCCCGGTGAAGCTGGGATTCACCTCGGTGATCCAGATGAAGACCTGGCTGGCGCTCGTGGTCGGCGCCCTGCTGCTCGTCCAGCTGGTCGGGGGGCTGTGGATGTACGGCCGGCTCGGTCGCGCGGCACCCGCGTGGGTCGGTCCCGCGCACCGCGCCGTGGGCATCGTCGCCGTCCTGGTCAGCCTGCCGGTCGCCTACGACTGCCTGCTGGCGTTCGGCATCCAGACCTACGAGTTCCGGGTGCTGCTCCACTCACTGCTCGGCTGTGCGGTGTACGGCGCCCTCGTGGTCAAGGTGTTCGCCGTCCGCAGCCACTCCGCGCCGAGCTGGTTCCTCCCGGTGGCGGGCGGGCTGCTGTTCACGCTGTTCCTCGCGGCCGTGCTCACCTCGGCGGTCTGGTACAGCGCCCAGTACGGCTTTCCGACCGGCAACCAGTACTGACCGAGCTCACGCTCGGAGCAGGCTGCGCAGGACGAACGGCATGATCCCACCGTTGCGGTAGTAGCTCGCCTCACCGGGGGTGTCGATGCGGAGGGTCGCCTCGAACTCGTCGGTGCGGCCGTCCTTCTCGATCCGGACGGTGACGGTCCGCGGGGTGGTGCCGTCGTTCAGCTCGGTGACGCCGACGATCGAGATCGTCTCGTCGCCGCTCAGACCCATGTCGTCGGCGGTCTTGCCGGCCGGGAACTGCAGCGGCAGGACACCCATCCCGATCAGGTTGGAGCGGTGGATGCGCTCGTAGGACTCCGCGATCACGGCCTTCACGCCCAGGAGCGCGGTGCCCTTGGCGGCCCAGTCGCGCGAGGAGCCGGAGCCGTACTCCTTGCCCGCCAGCACGACGAGGGGGATGCCCGCGCGCTGGTAGTTCTCCGATGCCTCGTAGACCGTCGTGACGCTCTGCCCACCCTCGGCGTCCTGGGTGAAGTCGCGGGTGACTCCGCCCTCGGTGCCCGGTGCCAGCTGGTTGCGGAGCCGGATGTTGGCGAACGTGCCGCGGATCATCACCTCGTGGTTGCCGCGCCGCGAGCCGTAGGAGTTGAAGTCACGCTGCTCGACGCCGTGCTCGGCGAGGTATCGCCCGGCCGGGCTGTCCTTCTTGATGGCGCCGGCCGGGCTGATGTGGTCGGTGGTGACCGAGTCGCCCAGCTTCAGCAGCACCCGCGCGCCCTCGATGTCGGTCACCGGCTCCGGCTCCGAGGGCATCCCGTCGAAGTAGGGGGGCTTGCGGACGTACGTCGAGTCGGCGTCCCAGGCGAAGGTGTCGCCCTCGGGCGTCGGCAGCGACTTCCACTGCTCGTCGCCCGCGAAGACGTCGGCGTAGTCGTCGGTGAACATCTCCGAGGTGATGGCCTCGCCGATCACCCGCTCCACCTCGGTCGGCGAGGGCCAGATGTCCTTGAGGAAGACGTCCTGGCCGTCGGAGTCCTGGCCGAGCGGGTCGCCGAAGAGGTCGACGTCCATCGACCCGGCCAGCGCGTAGGCGACGACCAGCGGCGGGGACGCGAGGTAGTTCATCTTCACGTCGGGGTTGATCCGGCCCTCGAAGTTGCGGTTGCCCGACAGCACGCTGACGACCGCGAGGTCCTTCTCGTTGACCGCCGCGCTGACCTCGGGGATGAGCGGGCCGGAGTTGCCGATGCACGTCGTACAGCCGTAGCCGACGAGGTTGAAGCCGAGCTTGTCGAGGTACGGCGTGAGGCCGGCGCGCTCGTAGTAGTCGCTGACCACCTTCGAGCCGGGCGCCAGGGTGGTCTTCACCCACGGCTTGCTGCGCAGGCCCTTCTCGACGGCGTTCTTCGCCAGCAGCGCGGCGGCGATCATCACGCTCGGGTTGGAGGTGTTGGTGCACGAGGTGATGGCCGCGATCGAGACCGCCCCGTGCCCGATCTGGAACGTCTCACCGTCGAGGATGACCGACGCGGTCGCGTTCTCGTCGTCGGTGTAGTCCTTCAGCGCCTTCGTGAACGACTCCCCCGCCTTCGTGACCTCGACCCGGTCCTGCGGCCGCTTGGGCCCGGCCAGGGACGGGACGACGGTCGACAGGTCGAGCTCGAGCCGCTCGCTGAACCGCGGCTCGACCGACGGGTCGTGCCACAGCCCCTGCTCCTTGGCGTAGGCCTCGACCAGGGCCAGCTGGTCGTCGGGGCGTCCGGTCAGCCGGAGGTACTCGATGGTCTGCTGGTCGATCGGGAAGACCGCGATGGTCGAGCCGAACTCCGGGCTCATGTTGCCGATGGTCGCGCGGTTGGCGACCGGCAGCGCGGTGACGCCCTCGCCGTAGAACTCCACGAACTTCCCGACCACGCCGTGCTGGCGCAGCATCTCGGTGATCGTGAGCACGAGGTCGGTGGCGGTCGAGCCCTCGGGCAGCTCGCCGGACAGCTTGAAGCCCACGACCCGTGGGATCAGCATGCTCACCGGCTGGCCCAGCATCGCGGCCTCGGCCTCGATGCCGCCGACACCCCACCCGACCACGCCGATGCCGTTGACCATCGTGGTGTGGGAGTCGGTGCCGACGCAGGTGTCGGGGTACGCCGTCAGCTCCGTCCCGCCGGTCGAGCCTGTCGAGACCTCACGGGTGAAGGTGACGCGGGCCAGGTGCTCGATGTTGACCTGGTGGACGATGCCGGTGCCGGGCGGCACGACCTTGAAGTCGTCGAAGGCGCCCTGCCCCCAGCGCAGGAACTGGTAGCGCTCCCGGTTGCGCTCGTACTCGATCTCGACGTTGCGCTCGAACGCCTCCGGCGTCCCGAACACGTCGGCGATCACGGAGTGGTCGATCACGAGCTCGGCGGGAGCCAGCGGGTTGATCCTGGTCGCGTCGCCGCCGAGGTCGGCCATCGCCTCGCGCATCGTGGCGAGGTCGACGATGCACGGGACCCCGGTGAAGTCCTGCATGATCACGCGCGCCGGCGTGAACTGGATCTCCTTGTCGGGCTCGGCCTCGGGGTCCCAGCCGGCGAGGGCGCGGACGTCGTCGGCGGTGATGTCGGCGCCGTCCTCGGTGCGCAGCAGGCCTTCCAGGAGCACCTTGAGCGAGTAGGGCAGGGAGTCGACGGCACCGTCAGCGACACCGTCGCCACGGACGGCCGACAGCCGGTAGATCTGGTAGCTCTGGTCGCCGACCTCGAGCGTGCCCTTCGCTCCGAAGCTGTCCTTGCTGGCCATCCGCCACATCTCCTCGTCGAGTCGCTGTCCGCGTCGTCCATCTTCGTCTTCACCGAGAAAGAGGTCGACAGCCGGGTCGATATCTTGATGTCAAGATACATCGTGTCCAAGGCCGACGTCGAACCGAGGCCGCGACGGCCTGGGCACAGGGAGCCCGCGGTCAGACCGGGAGTCGTTCGCCGCGCTCGTCCAGCAGCGCAGCGGGGGCGGTGAGCCGCCAGGCCTCGAAGACCAGCTCGGCCAGCTCGTCGCGCTCGACGCCCTCGAGATGGGCGACCACCCAGCCGTAGCCGTAGGCGGTGAACTGCACCTCGAAGACCTCGGGCCGCTCCGCCACGAGGGCTCGCTGCTCGGCGATCGTCTGCCGCAGCCCGATCGTGCACGTCGGCTCCCAGAGGTAGCCGAAGGTCCGGCCCTCGACCTCGAGCTTGGTGTAGTGGAGCAGCTCGACCATCGTGGCGTCGTCCAGCTGGCTCACGAGCTCGCGAGCGTCGCCGATGTCGCAAGGCATGGGGCCGAGCCTGGCACACGCCTCCGACATCCATCCACGCACGCCTGACCGATGGACGCGGTCCGGGCGTAGCCTCGGGCCCTGAGCGAAGGTGCATCGGAACGGACCTCGGTCGAGCTCACGCCGGCCGAGACCAGGCTCGTGATCGCTGCGCTGAACCAGTTCGAGCCGTTCTGGCCTGCGGGGATGGACGACCTCGGCCGCGGCGACCTGATGGCCGGCGTTCGTGAGGCCATCGACCACGTCACGGACTCACTCGGGGGCGCAGCCGCGCCGTCCGAACCTGACGACCTGACTGCCGCGCAGCATCGTCGCTCCGCGCTAGGGCTCGAGCAGCGCCACGCACTCCACGTGGTGGGTCATCGGGAACAGGTCGAAGGCGCGCAGCGTCGTCAGCCGGTAGCCCAGCTCGGCGAACGTCGCCAGGTCGCGGGCGAGGGCGGCGGGGTCGCAGGCGACGTAGGCCACAGCGCGCGGTGCACGGTCGACGACCTGCTGCACGACCCGACGCTTGGCGCCCTCGCGCGGCGGGTCGAGGACGACCAGGTCGAAGGGCTCGTCGTAGGCCGACTCCAGGACCCGGTGGACCGACCCGTGCTCGACCCGGACGAACGACGGCAGGTTCGTCCCGGCATCGCGGCAGGCGGCTCGGGAGCCCTCGACCGCCACCACCCGCCCGGTCGGCCCGACCGCGTCGGCGAGGAACGCCGCGAACAGGCCTGCGCCGGAGTAGAGGTCGAGCACCCGCTCCCCCGACTTCGGACGGGTCAGCCCGAGCACCGTCTCCACGAGCAGGCGCGGTGCCTCGACGTGCGCCTGCCAGAAGCCGTCGCGGTCCACCCGGAACTCATGCGTGCCGTAGGACGTCTCGACGGTCTCCACCTCGGTGGTCGGCGGCCCGGCGTCGATCAGGCAGTCGTCGATCTCCACCACCTCGTCGGAGCGGTGCACGTGCAGACCGCGCGTGCCCCCCGGCAGCGCGACGTACTGCATCCGCGTGCGCCAGCGCAGCGACGGCGACGCCTCCTCGACGGTCACGTCCACGTCGAGACCCGCCAGTCGCGCGAGCTGCTCGCGGACGACGGCCGTCTTCAGCTCCCGCTGACCGGCCGGCGACACGTGCTGGAAGTCGCACCCCCCGCACAGGTCCGGGCCGGCGTAGGGGCAGGGAGCCGGCACCCGTTGCGGCGATGGCGTGAGCACCGAGACGGCGTCCCCGCGCCAGAAGCTGTCGCCGTCGGACCCCTCGGTCACCGACACCACCACCCGCTCACCGGGCAGCGCGTGCCGGACGAACACCACCCGTTCGTCGTGCCGCACGACGCAGTGTCCGCCGTGGGCGACCGGCCCGACCTCTGCCTCGAACCGCTCGCCGACGTGCGAGGCACCGCGCGGGGCTCGTTCTCGGACGCGTCGGCTCACCGGGGAGCTGTCGGGGTGCGGGGTGTCATCGGTGGACCTGCTTCTTCGGTGGCACCTGACCGCCGGAGCGGATCGTTCCGCGGCGCAGGTCACCGGCCTTGACCCGCTCGACCTCGCGCCTGGCGCGGTCGCGGGCGATCTGGGAGGACTGGAGCTGGTAGGGCACCGAGGTCACCATCACCCCGGGTGTGAACAGCAGCTTCCCCTTCAACCGCAGCGCGGTCTGGTTGTGCAGCACCTGCTCCCACCAGCGGCCGACGACGTACTCCGGGATGTAGACCGCGACCACGCCGCGCGGGTTGGCCTTCCGGATCTGCACGGCGTACTCCACGATCGGCCGCACGATCTCGCGGTAGGGCGAGTAGAGGACCTTCAGGGGCACGCCGAGGTTGCGCTCGTCCCACTCCTGCACGAGGGCCTTCGTGGTGGCGTCGTCGGAGGCGACGTAGACCGCCTCGAGCACGTTGGGGCGGCTCGCCTTGGCGTAGGCCAGGGCCCGGAGGGTCGGCTTGTGCAGCTTGGAGACGAGCACGACCGCGTGCACCTTGGTCGGCAGGATCTTGTCCTCGTCGTCGGCCGCGAGCTCCAGCTCGACGTTGTCGTAGTGGCGCCGGATCGCCTTCATCAGGGCGAAGAAGCAGCACATCGCGAGGATCGCGATCCAGGCACCGGCCAGGAACTTGGTCAGCAGCACGATCACGAAGACGACCGCCGTCATGCCGAGGCCGAAGGTGTTGATGACGCGCGAGCGCATCATCCGTCGGCGCTCGCTCGGGTCGGTCTCGGTCTTCAGGTGCCGGGTCCAGTGCCGGATCATGCCCAGCTGACTGAGGTTGAAGGAGACGAAGACGCCGACGATGTAGAGCTGGATCAGGCGCGTGGTCTGGGCGTCGAAGGCGATGATCAGGACGATCGCGAAGCCGGCCAGGACCAGGATGCCGTTGCTGTAGGCCAGCCGGTCGCCCCGCGAGCCGAGCGCCCGCGGCATGTAGCCGTCGCGGGCCAGGATCGAGCCGAGCACCGGGAAGCCGTTGAACGCCGTGTTCGCGGCTAGCACCAGGATGATCCCCGTCGCCGCCAGCACGAAGTAGAAACCCGGGTCGAAGTTGTCGAACACCGCCCGCGACAGCTGCGCGATCACCGTGGGTTGGTGGAAGTCCGACGGAAGCGGGTTTCCGGACGCGTCGCGCAACCGTGAGATGTCGTCGACGTACTTCAGGCCCATGTGGCGGGCCAGCAGCATGATGCTCATCAGCATCGTGATCGAGATCGAGCCCAGCAGGAGCAAGGTGGTGGCGGCGTTCTTGCTCTTCGGCTTGCGGAAGGCGGGCACGCCGTTGGAGATGGCCTCGACGCCGGTCAGGGCCGCGCTGCCGGAGGAGAAGGCGCGCGCGAGCAGGAAGACCAGGGCCAGCCCGGTGAGGTGGCCGTCGGCCGGGAACCCGTGCGCCGGGACGACCGAGTCGCGGGCGCTCTCGACATCGGGCAGGGAGCCGTGGGTGGCGCGCAGGGCACCCACGAGCGCCATCCCGATCACGCCGACCATGAAGGCGTAGACGGGGATCGCGAAGAACGCGCCGGACTCGCGGACGCCGCGCAGGTTGAGTGCCGCGAGCAGCAGGACCAGGAAGACCGCGACCTCCGCCTGCCTCCCCTCGATCCAGGGGATGGCGGACGCGGCGTTCTGCACGCCCGAGGAGATCGACACCGCAACCGTCAGGACGTAGTCCACGAGCAGTGCCGACGCGACGGTCACGCCGGCGTTGCCGCCGAGGTTGACCGTGGCGACCTCGTAGTCGCCGCCACCGCTCGGGTAGGCGTGGACGTTCTGGCGGTAGGACGTCACCACCGTCAGCATCACGACGGCGACGACGATGCCGATCTTCCAGGAGAACGCGTACGCCGAGACCCCGGCCAGCGACAGGGTCAGGAAGACCTCGTCGGGTGCGTAGGCGACCGACGAGAGCGCGTCGCTGGCGAACACCGGGAGCGCGATCCGCTTCGGCAGAAGCGTCTCTCCCAGCTGGGAGCTCCGCAGCTTGCGGCCCAGCAGGATCCGCTTGGAGACATCGCCGACACCCACGAGTGGACAGGATACGGTTCCACCGTGCACGTGGTGATCATGGGATGTGGCCGGGTCGGCTCGACCCTCGCGCGCGATCTCGAGGAACGCAACCACACGGTCTCGGTCATCGACAGCGAGCCCGACAGCTTCCGTCGCCTCGGGCCCGGGTTCAACGGCGACAAGATCACCGGGTACGGGTTCGACCAGGAGGTTCTGGAGAAGGCCGGCATCCGGCGCGCCGACGCCTTCGCAGCCGTCTCCAGCGGCGACAACTCCAACATCATCGCCGCGCGTGTCGCCCGTGAGACCTTCGGCATCGACCAGGTCGTGGCCCGTATCTACGACCCCGGCCGGGCCGAGGTCTACCAGCGGCTCGGGATCACCACCGTGGCGACCGTGAAGTGGACCGCTGACCAGGTGCTGCGCCGGCTGCTCCCGGTGGGCGCCGAGCCCGACTTCCGCGACCCGTCCGGCACGATCCGGGTCGACCAGGTCCCGGCCCCCACCGCGTGGGTAGGTCACCGGACCGTCGACTTCCAGGCCGCCTCGAAGTCCCGGATCGCCTGGATCGACCGCCTCGGCGAGGGCATGCTGACCACGATCGACAGCGTGATCCAGGAGGGCGACCTGCTCCACCTGGTGATGCGCGAGGAGAACGCCGCCGGCGCCTACCAGGTCATCAACGAAGGCCCCGAGGAGTGAAGGTCGTGTCTCTGCCATGAGAGTCGCCATCGCCGGGGCCGGCGCTGTGGGCCGATCCATCGCCCGCGAGCTGATCACCAACGGCCACCAGGTGCTCCTGATCGACAAGGACCCGCACTCGATCAAGCCCGAGCGCGTGCCCGACGCCGAGTGGCTGCTCGCCGACTCCTGCGAGCTGTCCTCGCTGGAGGAGGCCCACCTCGACCAGTGCGACGTGGTCATCGCCGCGACCGGCGACGACAAGGCCAACCTGGTCACCTCGCTGCTGGCCAAGACCGAGTTCGCGGTGCCGCGCACCGTCGGCCGGGTGAACCACCCCAACAACGAGTGGCTGTTCAACGAGGCCTGGGGCGTCGACGTCAACGTCTCGACCCCGCGGATCATGTCGGCCCTGGTCGAGGAGGCGGTGACCGTCGGCGACCTGGTCCGGCTGTTCACGTTCCGCCAGAGCAACGCCAACCTGGTCGAGCTCACCCTCCCGCACGACTCGCCGTACGTCGGGAAGCCGTCGGGCCTGATCCCCTTCCCGGAGAACGTCGCACTGGTGACGATCCTGCGCGACGGCCAGGTCTACCCGCCCGACGGCGAGCAGCCGGTCGAGGCCGGCGACGAGCTGCTGTTCGTGGTGTCGGCCGACATGGAGGACCAGCTCGAGCTGCTGCTCAACCCTGACCACGCGCAGGGCTGATCCGCCCCGACGGCTGGTCCGACTGCAAGGGCGTGTGGTTGCGACCGAGCAGCCACGACATCGCGCCGAGACCGGCGAGCTGCAGTGGCCAGCCCATCGCGATCTTCAGCACGCCGAGGGCCGCGACCGCCGTGTCCGCGGACACGCTGCCGGAGTGCCCGGCGACCCAGATCGGCCACTGGACCACGGCCCGCACGACGCACGGCAGCACCAGCAGCCAGGTCAGCCGGGTGCACAGCCGGACCACCTGGCGGTCGGAGTGCCAGGCGGTCGGGTCGCCGGTGACGCTGCCGATCATGAAGCCGACCAGCGGCCAGCCGGTCAGGCAGGTCAGGCCCATGACCACGGCGTACCCGCTGTTGTAGAGCAGCCCCGGCAGGAAGTAGGCCAGCGCCTGGTCGTCGGCGCTGCCGCCACGGCTGGCGGCGAGGTGGACGAAGAACCACCCGATCGCGATCCCGACCAGGGCGTTGACGCAGAACTTCACGGTCGACCGCTGGACCAGCCGCGCCACCAGCTCGACCACCGCCACACCGACGCTGGCGCCGAGCGCCACCTCGAGATGGCGCGTCAGCAGCCAGACGACGGTGAACGTGAGGGTGGGGACCGCGGCCTCCGCCATCCCTCGCTTGCCGCCGAGCGCCTGGCTGAGCTGTCGACGGACCAGCGCCTCCACGGTGTCGGTCGTCGGTGGGCTTCCGGTCATCAGGTGTCCGTACGTCGGGTGGCGGGGCGGACGTCGGTCGCCACGCCGGGCGGTCAGGGCAGGATCAGGGAAGCAGGGTGTAGCGCGGGTTGTAGAGGACACGGTCGCCGGCGTGCCGGCCGATCCGGCCCTGCACCTCCAACGACCGACCGGGCGAGATGGCCGCGATCTCGCGGCGGCCCAGCCAGACCAGGATCAGCGAGTCCGAGCCGTCGAAGAGCTCCGCTTCCAGGGCCGGGACGCCGCCGCGCGGTCGCAGGGTCACGGTCTTCAGGGTGCCACGCAGCCGGACCGGCGTCCGGTCGTCGCAGTCCGCGATCAGGTCGCAGCTGCCGGCCCTGGTGGTCTCACGCAGCTCACGGGCGTGCTGGTCCTCGGCGTTGGCCCAGCTGCTGATCGTGCGCCGCAGCTTGCTCTTTTCGCCCATGTGTCCAGCCTAGTGGCACGACCAACGGCGGTCGCCGCGCGAGCGTCGTTCAGGGTGCGCGAGGGCAAGGCGGCGACGCGAAGGCAGACTGGACGTCCGTCGAGCCGTTGGCAACGCAACCGGCGTGCGTCCTGGGCGGCGCGCAGCAGGCGAGCGCCGTCGGTCGTGGCGCTGGTTTCGCCGAGATGAAAGCGGCTCGTCAGCCGAGACGCTCGGCGTCGTCGGGCAGCGACAGCGGAAGGGCGTCGCCCACCGGCATCGCGTGGGTGCCGCGATGGACGACCACCGACGAGAGGGCGTCCTCCCAGTCCTGCGCGCCGTCCGGCTCGACCGCCGGCTGGCCGAGGAACGTCGCCCGCAGCAGCCAGCGAGCGCCGTTGACGCCGATGATCCGCGACGGCTGCATCGCCTGGGTGCCGTCGGGCAGCACCACCTGCATCTGGCAGACCAGCTCGGTGCCCCAGCGGCCCGGTCGCTCGCCGGCGGTCCCTCCGTGGCGTGAGATGTCGGCAGCGATCTGGGGGCGGACCTCGCTCCAGAGGTCGCCGTTGCGCGGCGCGGCGAAGGCCCGGAGCTCGAGGGCCCCCTCCTCGGCGGCGAGCATCACCGACTGCACCTCGCCGCTGGCCTCGTCGACCTGGAGCCGCAGCTCGGCGCCCTCGCGGGGCGCCACCCGGAGGGAGCCCAGGTCGACCCGGTCGAGCCCGTCGTCGGGGACGTCGTCGGAGTCCCAGGGACCGCTGACGTCCTCGGCGAGCCCGCCCTCGACCTCGACGGCCTCGTCCGGTTCGGAGCTGGCCTTGCGGCGGAACATCAGTACATCTCCCAGCGGTCTGTCACGAGTGGTCGGGGGTGGGGCCGCCGAGCCCGGCGGAACCTCCCGTTGAACCGTATCCCCCGGCGCCGCGGACCGACTCCGGCAGGGCGTCCACCTCGGTGAAGACCGCGTGCTCGAAGCGCTGGAACACCAGCTGCGCGATCCGGTCGCCGCGACGGAGCGTCACCGGCTCGGTCGGGTCGTGGTTGACCAGCAGCACCTTGATCTCGCCCCGGTACCCGGCGTCGATCGTGCCCGGGGTGTTCACGATCGAGATCCCGTGGCGGGCGGCCAGACCCGAGCGCGGATGGACCAGCGCGACGTACCCCTCGGGCAGCGCGAGCGCGATCCCGGTCGGCACGACGACCCGCTCCCCCGGCGCCAGCGAGACGTCGACGGTGCTCATCAGGTCGGCGCCCGCATCGCCGGGATGTGCGTACGCCGGGAGCGGCAGGCCGCGGTCGAGCCGGACGATCGCGACGGGGAGACTGGCGGGCGGTGACTCGGACACAGGGCGGAACATAGTCGCTGCCGCACCCGAGAGCCCCAGGTGATTGGGTAACCCTTGTGCCCGACCCTTCCTACTCCGAGCGGCTCAGCGTGCCGCTGCGCTGGTGGGTCCAGGGCACGATGCTGGTCGCGACGTTCTGGCTGGCGTTCGTGGTCTCCACACCCGCGGTGGTCGCCTGGTCGGCGACGGCGGTGCTGCTGCTGGTGATGGTGGGCGTCTTCCTCGGGTACGGCGCGCCTCGCGTCGAGGTGGTCGACGGCTGGCTGCGAGCCGGCCGGGCCCGGATCGCCGGGGAGTTCCTGGGCGAGGTCGAGCCGCTGGACGCGGTCGAGACCCGACGGGTCGCCGGGAGGGACGCCGACGCCCGCGCCTACCTGCTCCTCCGCCCCTACCTCAAGCGCACCGTCAAGGTCAGCGTCCGCGACGACCGCGACCCCGCGCCGTACTGGCTGGTGAGCACGCGGCACGCGGACCAGCTCGCGGCCGCCATCCGGGTGATCTCAGCCCCGGGTGCTGCGCGATAGCCTGCCCGCATGGCTGACTCCGGCGGTAGCAAGCTCTGGACCGTCTTCTCCCTCGTCTCCGCCCTGGGGGCCGCGACGCTGGCCAAGAAGGCCCTCGACACCGGCTGGCGCGCCGCCACCGGCAAGCACCCGCCGGAGAATCCCGCCGACCCCGACGTCGCGATGGGTGAGGCGATCGCCTGGGCGGTCGTCAGCGGCACCTTCGTCGCCCTGGCCCGGATGCTCGCGCAGCGTCGGGCCGCGAGCTACTTCCAGAGGTCGGCCGGGCACCTCCCCCCGCAGCTGCAGAAGGACTGACCCCGACCCGGAGAGCGACGAAGCCCGCCCGGGCTGCCCGGGCGGGCTCACATTCTTCTTCGTTCGGCCGTTCTCGTCGGTCGAACTGCTCTCGTCGGTCGAACTGCTCTCGTCGGTCGAGCTTGTCGAGACCACGAGCCAAGGACCCACGCGGCCATGTCGACGCGCCCATCACTGCTTCGCAAGCTCAGCAGTGGCGCTTGGTCAACCTGCCTTCGCCCACGGAGCTCGTTCGTTCCTCACGATCTCCTGCTCAGGCAGCGCAGTCGCGGCAGATCAGCCGCTTCTCGTCCGCGAGCTGGCTGCGGTGGTGGACCAGGAAGCAGCTCATGCAGGTGAACTCGTCCTCCTGGCGCGGCATCACCTCGACCGCCAGCTCCTCGTGCGACAGGTCGGCCCCGGGCAGCTCGAAGGACTCGGCCGCCTCGGCCTCGTCCTCGTCGACCTTCCCCGAGTTCTTGTCATGCCGACGCGCCTTGAGCTCTTCGATGCTCTCTTCGGACTGGTCTTCCTCGTTCTTGCGAGGTGCGTCGTAATCGGTGGCCATGCGTCTGTGTTCTCTCTCCCCATCCCGCGTCGCGTGTGCGGCGCCGCTCGTCAGCGCGCCGCATTGTGCCTCAAGACCGCTCGGTCCGCACCTCTGGGAACGCCGTGTCTCATGAACAGAGGGTGGTCGACTGCTATTCCCTGCCCGACGGCTCCCGACCGGGGGCGCCGGAAGGAACGCCGGGAAGGCTCAGACCGGGCCCTCGCCACCCACGAAGCCGGCCTCGACGACGGCCGCCCGGAACTCCGCGAACCCGTCCCGCGGGGCGCAGATGAGCAGTCGCTTGTCGCCCGGCGAGCGGGCGACCTCGAGGATGCCACCGGCCTCCAAGACCACCAGCCCGGCGGCCGCGTGGTCCCAGATGTGGGAGCCCTCCTCGACGTAGGCGTCGAGGGTCCCGGAGGCCACCCCGCACAGGTCCAGCGCGCACGACCCGAGCCTGCGGAGGTCGCGGACGCGCGGCAGCAGCCGGGAGATGTACGTCGCCTGCCGCGCCCGCGCCGGCTGCTCGTAGCTGAACCCGGTCGCCACCAGCCGCTCGCGCAGCGGGACCGTCGTCCGGGGCCGGATCGACCGGTCGTTGCAGGTCGCCCCGCCGCCGAGGGTCGCGACGTACTCGAGGCCGAGCGCCGGTGCGACCACGACGCCGGCGACCACCACTCCGTCGACCTCGGCGGCGATGCTGACGGCGAAGTGCGGGAGGCCGTAGAGGTAGTTCACGGTCCCGTCGATCGGGTCGACGATCCAGACGACTCCGGACGTGCCACGGAGCTCGTCGCCCTCCTCGCCGACCATCCCGTCGCCGGGTCGAGCCCCGAGCAGGCGGTCCTTGACGAGGGCCTCGGCTGCCTGGTCGGCGAGGGTGACGATGTCGGTCTCGCTGGACTTGGTGCCGGCCACCTCCACGCCCTCGGCCCGCAGAGCGACGATCAGATCGCCGGTCTCGCGCGCCGTCGCGAGCGCGAGGTCGCGCAGGGCGACGGGATCCGGTGCGGTCATCGGGTGGTCACGTCGCCCCACCCAACGCCGGCCTCTCGCCGCGCGGGTTGGGGCAGCAGCCGGCCGCGCAGAGGTCCCAGCACGGCGGGTCTCCCCCGACCGACACCCGCTGGACCTGCTCGCCTCGCTCGGCCGCCGCCCGCTCGAGCAGCAGCTCGCGGACCATCGCGACGAAGCGGGGATCGGTTCCGGACGTCGGCACCCGGACGGCGTCGAGACCGAGCCGTGCGGCGGTGGCCAGAGCCTCGGTGTCGAGGTCGTAGACGACCTCCATATGGTCGGAGACGAACCCGATCGGGATCAGCACCACGGACGACACGTCCTCGCCGGTGAGCTTCTCGAGGTGGTCGTTGACGTCGGGCTCGAGCCACGGCATCTGGGGCGGGCCGGACCGCGAGCAGAAGACGAGGTCGTGCGCGTGCGCCCGGCCGGTGAGCGTCGCGACCCGGCCGGCGACGTACGCCGCGGCGTTACGGTGCTGGTCGAGGTACGCCCCGCCGCCGGGCCCGCTCCCGTCGTTCATCGAGGTCGGGACGGAGTGGGTGACGAACACGAGCCGGGCGTCGGGTCGCCCCGCCAACGCGTCCACGACGGAGTCGACGACGGGTTCGAGGAAGCCGGGATGGTTGTAGTAGGACCGCAGCCGGTCGAGCCGGGGGCCGCCCTCGCCCACGTGCCCGGCCGCTCCCGCGAGGTCCTCGCGGTACTGCCGGCACGAGGAGTACGACGAGTAGGCGCTGGTCACGAAGCACGCCGCCCGGGTGACGCCGTCGTCCTCCATCTGCGCGAGGGTGTCGGCGAGGTAGGGATCCCAGTTGCGGTTGCCCCAGTAGACCGGCAGGTCGACGTCGTGTGCGACCAGGTCGGACCGGATCGCATCGCGGAGGGTCCGGTTGAGGTCGTTGATCGGGCTACGCCCGCCGAGGAGGACGTAGTGCTCCCCGACCTCCTCGAGCCGCTCCCGGGGGATGCCGCGGCCGCGGGTGACGTTCTCCAGGAACGGGACGACGTCCTCGGGTCGCTCGGGTCCCCCGAACGACACCAGCAGCAGCGCGTCGTACGGCGAGACTGCGTCCGACGGGGACGATGGCATGTCGTCATCGTGCCTTACGCTCCGAGCAGCATGTTCACCCGCTACCGCACCGTGCTCGCCTACGGCGGTGCGTGGCGGTTCAGCCTGACCGCGCTGGTCGCCCGGCTGCCCATCTCCGTCTCGACGCTCGGCATCGTCCTGCTGGTCACCGGGGTCGGCCGTTCCTACGGCCTGGCGGGAGCCCTGTCCGCGTCCTTCACCATCGCCAACGGCCTGTCGTCGGTGGTGCAGGGGCGTCTCCTCGACCGGGTGGGCCAGGCCGTGGTCCTGCCCGTGGTCGCGACGGTGTACGCCGTCGGGGTGGTCGGCCTGGTGACGTCGGTCGAGAGCGGCTGGCCCGAGGCGGTGGCGTTCGTCTCGGCGTTCGTGGCGGGAGCGGCCTACCCGCCGATCGGCTCGGTCGTGCGCGCGAGGTGGTCCCACGTCCTCGCCGGCAGGCCGAGGGATGTGCAGACGGCGTACGCGCTGGAGTCGGTTCTCGACGAGGTCATCTTCGTGGTCGGCCCCACCGTGGCGACCGTGCTGGCCACCCAGTGGCACCCGTGGGCGGGTCTGGGCCTGGCTCTCGTCTCGGGCGTGCCGGGCACGCTCGTGTTGGCGGCTCAGCGCTCCTCCCAGCCCGTCCCCCACCGCACCCGGCGTGCCGCCGGGACGCGGCCGCCGATGCCGTGGCCGCCCGTCGTCCTCCTCGCGGTGGTGTCCTTCGCGCTCGGGTCGCTGTTCTCCGCTGCCGAGGTCAGCACGGTCGCCTTCTCCTCCGAGCAGCACGCGAAGCCGTACGCCGGCGTCCTGCTCGCCAGCTGGGCCGCGGGCAGCATGGTGGCCGGGCTGCTGACCGGCACCCTCCGGTGGCGGCGTGGCCCGATCTGGCGGGTGCGCGTCGGCGCACTGCTCCTGGCCCTGGTGATGGTGCCGATGACGTTCGTCGGCTCGATGCCGGTGATGGGTGCGGCGCTCTTCGTCGCCGGCTTCGGGGTCGCACCGACCCTGATCGCCCTGTTCTCCGCGATCGAGCAGGGGGTTCCGGCGCAGCGCCTCACCGAGGGCATCGCGCTCTCCCACACCGGCCTGGCAGCCGGGCTCGCCCCCGGGGCCGCGCTCGCGGGGCTGGTGATCGACGCGCACGGCGCCTCGGCGTCGTACCTCGTCGCGCTCGGGGGCGGCGTCGTCGCCGCCCTCGCCTCCCTGGTGCTGCCGATCTCCTTCGGCGCCGCGACACCCGGACCGGATCGAGAGCCCTGACTCGAGGTGGCCCTAGCCTCGGAAAGCCATGTTCACGCGCTACCGCCAGATCCTGAGTGTGCCGGGAGCACGTCGGTTCAGCAGCTCCGCGCTGGTCGCCCGCCTGCCGATCTCCATGGACACGATCGGCATCGTGCTGCTGGTCACCGGCGTCGGCCGGTCCTACGGGCTCGCCGGCACGATGTCGGCGGCCTACCTCCTCGCGGCGGCGGCGCTGGCGATCCCGCAGGCACGCCTGGTCGACCGGATCGGCCAGGGTCGGGTGCTGACGGTGGCCGCCGTGGTGTTCGCGGTCGCGATGACGTCGTTCGTGGTGATCGTCCAGTCCGGTGGGCCCGAGTGGGCGGCGTTCGCCGGTGTCCTCGTCGCTGGAGGCGCCTTCCCCCAGATCGGCGCGTGCGTGCGGGCACGCTGGTCGCACGTGCTCGACGAGCGTCCCGACATCGACACGGCGTACGCGCTCGAGTCCTCGGTCGACGAGGTCGTGTTCATCACCGGCCCGATCCTGATCACCGTCATCGCGACGGCGTGGAGCCCCGTCGCCGCGCTGGCCATCGCCATCGTCGCCGGCACGGCCGGCACCCTGTTCTTCGCCGCCCAGCGATCGACCGCTCCGGTGGCGGCGCCCCGCGTCCGGGGCGCCCGCGTGCAGCGGCTCCGCCTGGCGGTGGTCGGCCCGGTGTGCCTGGTCTGGGTGGCTCTCGGCACGCTGTTCGGAGCGGCCGAGGTGACCACCGTCGCGTTCGCCACCGAGCACGGACACCGGGGGTACGCCGGTTTCCTGCTGGCCATCTGGGCGGCCGGCAGCCTGATCGCGGGCGTGATCACGGGCATGGTGCAGTGGCGGGTCAGCCCCTCCACCAGGCTGCGATGGGGTGCCGTCGCGATGTTCGTCGCAATGATCCCGCTGAGCGTGATCGGGTCGCTGTCGGTGATGGCGGTCTGGCTGTTCGTCGCCGGGTTCGCGATCGCCCCCACCGGGATCGCCGGTCTCTCCCTGGTCGAGAAGAACGTCCCGCGGTCACGACTGACCGAGGGCATGACGCTCGTGGAGACCGCAGCGGTCGCCGGGGTCGCTCCCGGTGCCGCGATCGCGGGCCAGGTCATCGACAGCCACGGCGCCTCGGCGGCGTACCTGGTCTCCCTCGTCGCCGGGCTGGTCGCGGCCGCGGCGGCGTTCACCTCGCGCGACGCACCCGCCTGCGAGCCGGACGCCTAGGCTCGCCCCGTGCAGTGGCAGAACTGGTCCGGCCTGGAGTCCGCCGAGCCCCGCAGCGTCGTCTCCCCGGCGTCCGCGGACGCCGTCGTGGCGGCGGTCCGGGCGGCCCGGCAGGACCGGACGACGATCAAGATGGTCGGCACCGGACACTCCTTCACCGGCATCGCGGCGCCGGGTGACGTGATGCTCCGGCCGGACCGACTGGCCGGGATCATCGCCGTGGACCGCGACGCGATGACCGTCACGGCGTACGCCGGCACCCAGCTGAAGGTGCTCAACCACGAGCTCGAGCGGCTCGGCCTGTCGCTCCACAATATGGGCGACATCGCGGAGCAGACCCTGGCGGGGGCGGTCTCCACCGGCACCCACGGCACGGGCGGGGTGGCCGCCGGGCTCGCGGCCCAGCTCGCCGGCTTCCAGCTGGTGACCGGAACGGGCGAGGTGCTCGACGCCTCGACGTCGCAGAACGCCGACCTCTACGCGCTCGGCCGGGTCGGGCTCGGCGCCCTGGGCATCCTGACGACGGTGACCTTCGCGGTCGAGCCGCTGTTCCTGCTGGAGGCCCACGAGCAACCCATGTCGTGGGACGAGGCGCTCGGGTCGTTCGACGCGATGGCCGACGAGAGCCATCACTGCGACATGTACTGGTTCCCCCACACCGACCGGATGCTGACCAAGCGCAACACCCGGCTCGACGCCGACGTCTCCGAGGCGGCACCGGTCGGGCGGGTGCGCGGCTGGGTCGACGACGAGCTGCTGTCAAACTCCGTCTTCGGCGCGCTGACGGCCGTCGCCAACCGGGCCCCCAGGATGGTCCCCCGGATGAACCAGGTCGCCGCGCGGGCCCTGTCGGAGCGCACCTACAGCGACGTCGCCCACCGGGTCTTCACCTCCCCGCGGCGGGTCGTCTTCCGGGAGATGGAGTACGCCGTGCCGCGTGCCGCCGGGCTCGACGCGCTGCGTGAGGCACGCCGCGTCGTGGACGCCTCCGACTGGCGGATCAGCTTCCCGGTGGAGATCCGGGTCGCGCCCGCGGACGACGTGGCGCTGTCCACGGCGTACGACCGGGACTCGTTCTACCTCGCCTTCCACACCCACCACCGCTCCGACTGGCGCACCCACGCGGCGTATGTCGCGGCGATGGAGGCGGTGATGCGCGACCACGACGGCCGCCCGCACTGGGGCAAGCTCCACACCCGCACCGCCGCCGACCTGGCGCCGGCGTACCCGAGGTTCGGTGAGTTCCTCGCGCTGCGCGACCGGCTCGACCCCGACCGGTTGTTCACCAACGACTACCTGCGCCGGGTCCTGGGCGACTGAACGTCGCCCGAACGGGCAGGTCACGGCCACCAGGACGCCGGGTGGCGCGCCGCGCCGCCAACGGGGCGGGAGCGGTGCGCTGGCGTAGGCTCGGCCGCACCGGAGCAGGAACGGGCAGGAGCAACGCGGGAGCGAGAACCGTCATGGTGCACCTCAGGCTCACCGGGGTGAGCGAGGACGGCCGGAAGCTCGTGCTCGAGAGCGACGCCAAGGTGGACTTCACCGTCGACGTCGACGACCGGCTCCGGGCCGCCGTGGCGGGCCAGTGGCCCGCACCGGAGACCGACCAGGCAGGGACCGGCCAGTTGGAGAGACAGATGGAATCCACCCTCCGCCCACGCGACATCCAGGCGCGGATCAGGGCCGGGGAGACGCCCGAGTCCGTCGCCCAGGTCGCCGGCACCTCGGTCGACAAGGTGATGCCGTACGCCGCGCCGGTCCTGGCCGAGCGCGAACACGTCGCGCAGCGTGCCCAGCGCGCCTCGATCCGCCGCCGCCTCGTCGAGGGGGGCGCACCGTCGGCACGCACGCTCGGCGACGCCGTCGGCAGCCATCTCCGCTCGCGCAACGTCGACCCCGACACGGTCGCGTGGGACGCCTGGCGACGCGAGGACGGCCGCTGGACGCTGACCGGGTCCTACACGACGACCGACCGCGTGGGTGCTGCGCACTTCTCCTTCGACGCCCCGGGCAACTACGTCGTCGCCGACGACGACGACGCCCACTGGCTGCTCGGCGAGGTGGCGGACGCTCCGGACGAGGTCGCCGAGCCGACCCGAGACGACCTGTCGGACCACCGCCGGCGCCGGCTGTCCGCCGTACCGGCCGACGAGCTGCCGCTCGGCGACGACGCGATCGAGCTGGTCAGCGAGGAGCCCGAGGTCGCCCGCCACCCGGACGAGACCGCCGCACTCGGCGCGGAGGCACCGATGGAGGCCTACCTGGACTCTGCCGACACCGTGGACACCGCAGACGCCGATGCGCAGGCGGAGCAGCTCGGCCTCGACGAGGTGCTCGAGGCCGAACCCGAGACCGCCGCGTCGGACGAGGCAGACCCGGACGACCCCCGTCGCGACGAGCCGCCCTCGCGCAAGCCGGTCAAGAAGACCCGCGGTCGCGCCTCGGTGCCGAGCTGGGACGAGATCATGTTCGGCGGCGGCAACCAGGACTGACGGCTTCTCGGGTCGTCCGCCTGAGCGGGTACAAGAGCACCCACCGAGGCGGACGACCCGGTCGTCTCAGTCCTCCATGTGGCGCGACCAGGTGAACGGACCGAAGCCGGTCGCGCTGGTCTTCGCGTGGCCGCCGGGCGTGATGGTCAGCCTCAGGTACTCCAGCGGCACGGTGCTCCCGTGGACGACGACCCGGTGGAAGTTCGGGACGTCGTAGAAGGGGTGGCTGGTCCAGTCGTCGTACGCGCACACCCCCGCATCTCCGCTGCACGGGGCGCCCTGCTGGAGCGGGTTGTCGGACCGGTAGACGTGCGAGTCGCCCTCGAGGGTCAGCACCGGCCGGCCGAACGCTCGGGTGTGGTCGGCGAGGCTCTGGATGATCGGCTCGTACTCCGTGAGGTGCGACGCGGGCTTGCCGTCGAGGTCCCACATGTCGGCCTGCTGGACGACGACCAGACCCTGGGCGTCCTCGGCCTGGGCGATCTGGAAGGCACGGTCGAGCCAGCGCAGGTCCGCCGCCGTGCGCTGCTGCATCTCGGTGGACTGCTCGTCCGACATCGACGCCGCGCCGTACCAGGGGTCGGTGTCGTTGTTGGAACCGCCCGGGATGTTCAGCGTCACGAAGACGAAGCCCTTGCGCTTCCAGATCACGTTCTCGACGTACTGCGCGTCCTCGGGGTGGGCGCGGTCGTACGCCGTTGCCTGCGAGATGGTGTGCAGGGAGCCGCTGCCGAGCGTGGCTCCGGGCTGGGGGAAGAAGATCGAGCGCACGAGACCCAGGTTGGCCACCGGGTTGCCGTTGGCGAAGTCCACCGGCTCGCCGGTCTGCGGATCCGTGACGTTCCCACCTTCCTTCGCCTTGTGGCAGTCGGCCCACTCGTTGTCGCCCGGCGTGTAGACCATCGGGTCGGCGAAGTCGCTCCACAGACCGGCGATCTGCTGGTCGTACCTCTCGGTGCAGTACTGGCTGCCCGAGTGGATGTCGCCCACGTGCACGACTGCACTCACGGTCGGGTCCGCGTTGACGGCGTCGATGAAGGCCGGGGTCGCGTCGGTCTCGGAGGTGTCGGTCGGGTTCACGCCGTACGGCGCATCGCCGTACACGGCGTAGGTGAACGAGCCGTGGGTGTTGCCGGCGTCGCTCTTCGGAGTCGCGTGCGCCATCGCCGGGACGGCGATCAGGGCCGCACCGAGCGCGACGGTCGGGATGAGCGTGGATCGCATGGCGCTCCTCGTGTCGGGGGTGTCGGCACGACTCTGGCCACCTCGATCGGTGGCAGATCGACGTCCATGTGAACGCCGTGCGAACACTCCCCGGACTCGCTCCGGCCATGACTCCGGCGCCGGCCGCTCGTTGGTGGTGCATGCCCGGTTCGACCCCCGCCATCCCGGTTACCTCCGAGTAGTCTCCCGCCATGTCGTACTTCGTCACGGGCGCGACCGGGTTCATCGGGCGACACCTGGTCGAGGAGCTGCTCGACCACCGGGACGGAACGGTGTTCGCCCTGGTGCGGGAGGGTTCGCTGGCCCGGCTGGAGTCGCTGATCGAGGCGTGGGGCTCCGACCGCGTCGTTCCGGTCGTCGGCGACCTCGGCGCCGACCGGCTCGGCGTCGACGAGACGTGGGCCGCCGACCACCGAGGAGACATCGACCACTTCCTCCACGTCGCCGCGATCTACGACCTCACCGCCGACGACGAGACGAACGAGGTGATGAACGTCGGCGGCACGCGCCACGCCCTGGAGCTGTCCGACGTCCTCGAGGCCGGCTGCTTCCACCAGGTCAGCTCGGTCGCGGCCGCCGGGGAGTACGCCGGGCCGTTCGACGAGTCGATGTTCGACGAGGGCCAGGCCCTGACCTCGCCGTACCACCGCACGAAGTTCGAGTCCGAGCGGCTCGTCCGCGAGGAGTCCACCCGGCCCTGGCGTGTGTACCGCCCTGCGATCGTCGTCGGCCACAGCGAGACCGGCGCCATGGACAAGGTCGACGGCCCCTACTACTTCTTCCCGGTGATCAAGCTGCTCCGCGACCGGCTGCCCGCCTGGCTGCCACTGGTCGGCGTCGACCTCGGCGACACCAACGTCGTCCCGGTCGACTACGTCGCGAAGGCGATGGACCACCTCGCGCATCTCGACGGCCACGACGGCGCGACGTTCCACCTGGTCAACCCCGAGCCGCAACCGGTCGTCGAGGTGGTCAACGCCTTCTGCAGCGCGGCCGGGGCTCCCCGGTTCGCGACGCCCCTCGACCGAGCGACTGCGCCCGGGCTCCTCGAGCTGGTGCCGAGGCCGCTGAAGCCTCTTCGTCTGGCGAGCACCCTGCTCAGGACCGCGCCCGTGCAGGCCGTCCTCGACCTGACCGTCGGCCGGCTGGGTATCCCGGCGGAGGTGCTGGCCCACTCGTCGTTCAGGTCCGTCTTCGAGTCACGTCGCACCGAGAAGGCGCTGGCCGGCTCCGGCATCGCCGTCCCCGACCTGGAGTCGTACGCCCGCACCCTCTGGGGCTACTGGGAGGACCACCTCGACCAGTCGACCGCGCACGACGCCGCGGCGCGCGACGCCCTGACCGGGAAGTACGTCGTCATCACCGGCGCGTCGTCCGGCATCGGCCAGGTCACGGCGCTCAAGGTCGCCCAGGCCGGCGGCATCCCGGTCCTCGTCGCCCGCGGCAAGGACAAGCTCGAGGCCACCCGCGCCACCATCGAGGGTCGCGGCGGCACCGCCCACGTCTATCCCTGCGATCTCTCCGACCTCGAGGCCATCGACGCGCTCTGCACGCAGCTGACGACAGATCTGCCGAGCATCGACTACGTCGTCAACAACGCCGGCCGCTCCATCCGCCGGTCCCTGAAGCTGAGCCAGGACCGCTTCCACGACTTCGAGCGCACGATGCAGCTCAACTACTTCGGTGCGATCCGGCTCGTGATGCGGCTGATCCCGAAGATGCGCGAGGGTCGGCGCGGCCACATCGTGAACATCTCGTCGATCGGCGTCCAGACCAACCCGCCACGCTTCTCGGCGTACGTCGCCTCCAAGGCCGCGCTCGACGCCTGGAGCAACGTCGTCGCCTCGGAGCTGGTCGGGGACGGGATCACGTTCACCAGCATCCACATGCCGTTGGTACGGACGCCGATGATCGCGCCGACCAAGATCTACGACAAGTTCCCCACCATCAGCCCGGCGCAGGCAGCCGATCTGGTGATCAAGGCGATGGTCGAGCGGCCCCACGAGATCAACACCCTGCTCGGCAACGCCGGCGCCGTGGCGCACACGGTCGCCCCGAAGCTCGCGTTCCGCGTGCTGAACATGGCCTACCACGTGTTCCCGGACTCCGCAGCAGCCAAGGGAGAGGGCTCTCAGGGCACGCGTGAGTCCGAGCAGATCATGCTCGCGAAGGTCTTCAAGGGCGTGCACTGGTAGCCGCCCGACCCGAGTCTTCTGGTCACCATCGACTAGTGAGTCACGACCGAACGGTCGCTTCTGCCCCGATCCCGCATGCACAGGGTCTACCTCGCCATACCTTCGAGTCCTGGCTCTGAGCCGAGGGGTGCCCAGAGACACGCGCGAACGCCGAGGGGCTCGACCGTCACGGGGAGGCCGAGCCCCTCGGACTCAAGCCGATCGCTGTCGCCCCAGCGGTAGGCGAGGCCCGGTGGCCGGTGAGCCACCGGGCCTCTACGCATCCCCACCAGCGCCGCGAGGCGACCAGGGAGGTCATGGCACAATCGCCGCGCGATGGCTGAACTCCACTTCTTCACCGGCACGATGGACTCGGGCAAGAGCACCTTGGCCCTGCAGACCAACCACAACCACGCCCAGCGTGGGCGGGTCGGCCGGATCTTCACCACCCACGACCGTGCCGGAGAGGCCATCCTCTCCAGCCGGCTGGGGCTCACCCACGACGCGATCGAGGTCGACGACCACTTCGACTTCTGGCACTACGTCGTGGACTCGCTCACCGCCGGGGGACGGATCGACTACCTGATCTGCGACGAAGCGCAGTTCTACACGCCGACCCAGATCGACCAGCTGGCCAAGGTCGTCGACGAGCTGCAGATCGACGTGTTCGCCTTCGGGATCCTCAGCGACTTCCGGACCCGGCTCTTCCCCGGCAGTGCCCGGCTCGTCGAGCTCGCCGACCGGATGAACGTGCTCCAGGTCGAGGCCCTGTGCTGGTGCGGCAAGCGGGCGACCCACAACGCCCGCACCGAGGACGGCGTCATGGTCATCGAGGGTGAGGTGATCGTGGTCGGCGACGTCGACACGACCGACGGCCCGCCCGCGGAGGTGGCCTACGAGGTGCTCTGCCGGCAGCACCACCGTCGTCGGCTGACCGCCGCGCGGGCCCGCGCCGTCGCCCTCTCCCCCGAACCGCTGCCGTTCGGCTCCTGACGTGCTCCGTCCCGGGCTGCTGGTCGACCTCGAGTCGGTCCCCGCCGACGCCGTGCTGGTCGACGTCCGGCTGGCCCTGACGGGGCCGAGCGGACGCGAGCAGTACGACGCGGGCCACGTCCCCGGTGCGGCGTACCTCGACGTCGACGACGATCTCGCCGCACCTGCGGGAGACGGCGGACGCCATCCGCTCCCGGATCCCGAGCTCTTCACCGCGGCCGTACGCCGGGCCGGCATCTCGCAGGACTCGCGGGTCGTCGTGTACGACGAGGGGCCCGGCACCGCGGCCGCCCGGCTCTGGTGGCTGCTCCGCGACCACGGCCACGACGACGTGATGGTGCTGGACGGCGGACTCGCTGCCTGGGTCGCGGCCGGACGCCCGGTCTCGACCGAACCCGCCTCACCGGAGCCCGGCGACTGGTCGGGCACCCCCGGCCACCTCCCGGTGGTCGGGGCGGACGACGTCCTGCGCACCGCTCGCGACGGTGTGCTGATCGACGTGCGGGCCGAGCCGCGCTTCCGGGGCGAGCACGAGCCCATCGACCCCGTCGCCGGCCACGTCCCGGGCGCGGTCAACGCGCCGTTGACCGGCAACACCGACCAGACCGGGCGCTTCCTGTCCGACGACGACCTCCGCCGGCGCTTCGCGGCGCTGGGAGTGACCGACGAAGGGGCGGTCGCGGCGTACTGCGGTTCGGGGGTCACCGCCACCCAGACCCTGCTGGCGCTGCGCCTGGCCGGGTTCGGCGATGCCGCGCTCTACCCCGGCAGCTGGAGCGACTGGATCACCGACCCGACGCATCCGGTCGCCGCCGGACCGTGACGAGCACGGGCCGCCCGGCGCGAACCAGGGTCCGGCCGCACTCCAGTCCGCCGGTGGTCCTTCGGGGTACTGCGTCGCCCGCAGCGTACGAGGCGATGGGCAGACGTACGGGTGCCGGGGACGATGACTCGTCCCCGGCACCCGCCCCCGTGCCTCCTAGCTCTTCTTGAGGGCCAGGTCGGCGGTCACCGTCCCGCCTGCGGTGATCCGGACCACCTTCGACTTCGGCACGAAGCCGTCCTTGGCCGCGATCACCTGCAGCGGGTTGTACCCCTTCGCGAGCCACAGCTGGTAGTAGCCGTTGGCGTCGGTCTTCAGGGTGAACTCGACCGGACCGCAGTTACCCGTCGTCCCGTCGTACATCGTGCAGATGTCGACCGTCGCGCCCGGGATCGGTGCCCCGGTGGCGGCGTTCGTCACCGTGCCGCGGATCTTGCCCCACGACGCCGGCGGCGTGACCGTCATCTCCACGCCGACCGGTGTGACCGAGTACGGCGAGTCGGTGCCGACCGACAGCGCGGCGTCGTACGTGCCGGGCTGGTCGACCTGCGAGGAATCCATCCCGACCGTCACCGTGACGGTCTGGCCGGGAGCGACGTCGAACGACGCCGGGTCCTCGGACAGCCAGGGCACGTCCGCGCCCCCACCGCACTGGTCGAAGCCGGGCAGGACCTCGGAGAACGGCGTCGGGCTGAACCCGCCCGTCGAACCTCCGATCTTGTACATTCCGCAGCTGCCGCCGCCGCGGTACTCCGCGTCGTTGGCTGCCGGCAGGTCGCCCCAGCTGTCGCTGGACGGGTCGTACTCGAATCCCTCGTTGGTCACGGCGGCGCCGTTGCTCGTCACACCACTCGACACCTGCAGCTTGTTCCCGGCACCGCTCGCGGCGGCCGCCCACAGGTCGGCCGGCATGTCGGCCGCCTGGGTCCAGCTGTCGCTGCCCGGGTCGTAGGCGTAGGTGTGCTTGGTCGACGCGTTCGTGTCGGCGTTGACACCACCGGCACACACGACCTCACCGGCGATGCCGGCACAGGCCGCGAACGCCACCTTCTCGGGGTAGTCCGCGACGGCGGTCCAGCTGTCGCCGGCCGGGTCGTAGCGGAACACCCGGGTGCTCGTGGGCGCGCAGTTCCCGGTGGTGCACCCACCGACGACGTAGAGCTGGCCGTCGAGGACCGCGGCGCTGGTGGCGCTGATGTCCTCGGGGACGTCGGCCTTCTGCGACCACGAGTCGGACGACGGGTCGTAGGCGTAGACGCCGCTGGAGGCGTTGCCGAGCGCGTCCCACCCGCCGATCAGATAGACGTGACCGTTCACATAGGCGCCCGCCGCTGACTCGAGCTCGGCCGGCGCGTCCGCGATGGCCGTCCACGCCTGACCCGACGGGTCGTAGACGTAGCCGTCGGCCACGTTCGCCACACCGTTGTACCCGGCGATCGAGTAGACCTTGCCGTCGCCGTAGGCGACCGCGTTGTCCATCGTCGGGGTCGGGAAGTTGGCGATGTCGGTCCACGGCGGTGCCGCGGGCGTCGCCGTCCGCGACGGTGCCTGGTAGCCCTTCGCGCCCGGCTTCGCGGCCGGGTCCTGGGTCACCAACGCCTTCGTGGAGAAGGTCCCCTTCAGGTGCACCACCGGTGCCCCCTGGGTGCCCTTCACCATCGGTGTGAACGCACCGTTCTGCTCACCGAGATCGACGTGCACCGGGCTGGTGCCGTCGTTCCCGAAGGTCACGGTGCGGCTCGCCGACAGGCCCAGTCGGACCGTGGCGCTCAGGCTGGTCGGGGAGACCGTGAGGTGCCCCGCCTTGAGCGTCCAGTTCTTGTGGGTCGTGAAGTTGGCCGCCACGTTCACGTTCGCCGTGACCGGGGTGTACTTCCCGTCGGTGGCGTGGAACTGGGTCGTGCCCGTCTGTGACGAGTACAGCCAGTAGAACCCGTCCGGCACGGCCGCGTCGTCCGGCGTCGCTGCCGAGACCCCGAACTCGTCCGGGTGCGGGTCGCTGGCGACCTTGGCGCCGTTGATCGGCTGGTGGGTGTTGTTGTCGCGGACGATGCCGGCCACGAGCCCGCCACCCTGAGCCTCACAGGACCGGGTGCCGACGAACACGTTGTCGACGATCCACCACCAGCCCCACGTCGCCGTGAAGTGGAAGCGCACCTGCACCTGGGCCTGTCCGGCGGCAGCCGGGATCGGCAGGTCGACGTGACCGTTGGCGTCGCTGGTCGTCTGGTGCCAGACGTTGCTCCAGGTCGTGCCCCCGTCGGTGCTGAGATCGACGTCACCGACCTGACCGCTGATCCCGTTGTAGTCGGTGTCGAAACCGATCTCCGGGTCGGTCTGGGCCGACAGGTCGGCCACCGGCGAGGTCAGCGTGGTGTCCTGCGAGTTGCCGCTCCCGAAGTGGTCGGAGTCGACGATGGCGAAGTCACCGTCCGAGCCCGGGGGCGGCGTCCGGTTGCCCGGGTTGTCGAAGCCCCACGTCTGACCGTTGCCCTTGGCGTCGGAGACGGTCCAGCCGTCCTGTGCCGAGGTTCCGGTCCAGCCGGTGAAGTCCTCCGACGTCCCGTCATAGGCATAGGCGTAACCCTTCGCCGAGCAGGTGCTCGGGTCGACCAGGGCCTGGAGGTTCACGGTCTGGTCGGTGTTGCCCAGGGTCACGTCGTGATCGGTCGGCAGGTAGCCGGGGTACTGGCTCTCGGCGTGCAGCGTGTACGTCGACCCCGCCGGCAGCGCCATGCTGTAGTGCCCGGTGTAGGGATCGCTGTACGTCGCCGCCGTCGTGCCGGGGACCGTGATCTTGGCGTAGATCGGCCAGTCGGCCCCCGACCCGTCGGTGATCGTGCCGTGGATGGTGTGGCTCGGGACCGGGCTGAGCGCGAACGGCTCGGTCACGGTCTGTCCCTCGTCCACCACGACGCCGGTCACGGTCTGCGAGCCGAACCCGAACGCCGCCGCGGTCACGTCGTACGTCCCGACCGGGAGCGAGAGGCTGTAGTGCCCCGAGCCGTCGGTCGTGGCCGAGTGTCCGTCGGGTGTCGAGACGGTCGCGCCCGAGATCGGGGCCCCGCTCGACGCGTTGGTCACGGTGCCGGCGACGACCCCGTGCGGACCTGTGCTCAGCGCCGAGACGCCGTTGGGGGTGCCCAGGCCGGTCGGCCCGTCCCACCCGGGTCCGGCGTTGCACAGCACGTTGCCGCAGCCGCCGTCCGAGCCGGTGGTGACGTCGAACAGGTCACCGGGGTCGGCGTAGGGGTAGGAGTTGGGGTAGGTCCCGGCCACCGGGTCGCCCGCGAGGGCGTACATGGCGGCGACCAACGGCGAGCTGAGGCTGGTGCCTCCCACCTGGAGCCAGCCACCCTCGCCGAGCGTGTCGAAGACCGCGAGCCCGGTCGCCGGGTCGGCGTCGGCCGAGATGTCGGCGATGGCACGGTTGGCGCAGTTGGTCGCCAGGCCCTGCTGGAAGTCGGGCTTCGGCTCGTACGGCGAGCAGCCGCTGCCGCCGTCCGCCCACGCCGACTCGCTCCAGCCACGCGGGGTGCTGTCGGACGTCAACGTCGTCCCGCCCACACCGACGACCTTGTCGCTGGTCGCCGGCCAGTTGGTGACGTTGCCCTGGTCGCCGGTACTGGCGGTCACGGCCACGCCCTGGTGGTCGTAGTAGTGGTCGAAGCCGAGCTCGTCGGGTGCCTCACCGGGCACGCCGTAGGAGTTCGAGACGAACTTGGCGCCCAGCGACACGGCGGTGTCGACCGCCGTGCCGAGGTTGTCGAGGCTGTTGTCGGTGCCCTGCACGAGCAGGATCTTGCAGTTCGGGCAGGCGGACGAGACGGCGTCGAGGTCGAGCGACGTCTCCAGGCCCCACCCCGGGTCGTCCGGAGGCAGCGGGCTGGTGTCGCCCGACTGGTTGACGATCGTCAGGCAGCCGCTCGCGACCGTGCAGGCCGGAAGACCGTAGAAGGAGCGAAACTGCGCGAGGTCGGCCTCGGCGTGCGAGTCGCCGAACGCGTCCACGATCCCGACCGTCTCTCCGGCGCCCCCGTCGGGCAGGTTGTAGGCGTCCTGGATGTCGGCCGGGCCCAGCGCCGTCGGCGGCGGGTCAGCGGCCGGCGTGATCTGGTGGTCGAGCGCCGTCCGGACCACGCTGAAACATCGGGCCAGGTGCTTGGCCAGGTAGTCCTTCTGCTCCCGGTTGCAGGGAGCGTTGGTGTAGTGGGCCTGTTCCGCCTTCTGGGTCTGGTCGACCTTCGGGTCGGGCTTCGCGGCCTTGGCGTCGGCCGACTGGTGGACCGCGTGGCCGGACGCCGATCGGGCGGCCGGTCCGGTGCCCGCGGCCTGGACCGGACCTGTCATGGACAGAGTCAGGCCCACGACCGCGAGCAGCGCGGCGAGGACGGTGATGGTGGTGCGCAAATGCCTCCGAAGTGGCATGCGTGGCTCCCTTGTCTCCCGAGTGATGCCGCCGGGGGGCGGCCGGAGCGGATCACATGTCCGCCCGCCCGACGCTAGGAAGGGCACGACCGGGGTCTCAAGGTCGGCTGCGGGGCATTCGCGGTCGCGTTCGGGACGGTCCAGGGTCGGCCGACGGGCGGACCGGAGGTGGCTCGCTCGGGATCGTTTACTCCCGCACCATCCTTTACTCCGATCTCGGGCAAGGACTAGGTTTCAACTGCGTGCCCACCGCGCCCCCCATGGCAGTCAGGCACGCATTCTCGGGAGGAAGCATGACCGTCACCATCCCTCGATCTCGCGACGGCACGTCGTCGCTGCCCCAGTCGTTCACCGTCTGCGTGAGCGCCAACCCGGAGGAGCGCGGGCGCGTGGCCGCGGCCCTCGACGGCCAGGGCCTGCTGGTCCTGGTTCCCGACGCCCAGATGGCCGTCGACCTGCTCGCGTGTGCGATCACCGGGGCTCCGGAGGAGGAGGACCTCGACGAGGTGGTCCGGCTCGGACGGTTCGAGGTCGATCGCCGTCGGGCCACGGTCACCTGGGGCCACGTCGTCGTGGACGTCTCCCATCTGGAGCTGGAGGTCCTCGCCTGCCTGGCCGGAACGCCAGGTGTGGTCTGGAGCTACGAACGCCTGCACGAGGCCGCCTGGGGCAGCCGCTACGTCGGCGACCGCGACAGCGTCTACTCGCTGGTCAAGCGGCTCCGCCGCAAGCTGTCCGAGGCCGGCGTCGAGCTGGAGCTCGTCGCGGTGCGCGGGATCGGCTTCCAGCTGGTGCCCCTCCTCCAGGCCGACCCCGCGGAGGCGACGCCCCTGTCGCGATGGGAACGCGGCGCGAGCTGACACTCGCGGCTCAGTCGACCAGGACCGGGATCCGCATCTCCACGGGCGTCAGCGAGCCGTGGAGCCCGACCAGACGCATCTCGTACGGGAAGTCGACCGAGGAGAACAAGCCCCAGTCGTCGCGTGCCGCCACCACCACGTCACCGAGTCTCGGCAGCACCGGCGAGGTCACCTCGCCGAACCACCCGCACGCGATGGCCTCGTCTCGGGTGAGCACGAGGGCGGCGTCGCCGAGCAGCTGGCGCCAGCAGGCCTGCACGTCGGGGACGGCGCCGGCCGAGCAGTAGACGTGCCGGAAGCGGGCCTCACCACCGAGCAGCACGACACCCTCGCGGTAGGCCGGGTCCTCGTCGAGGTCCACCCGGTGGTCGTCGTTCGCGGCGTCGACCATCCCGTGGTCGGCCACGACCAGGAGTCGGGCGTGAGTCGGCAAGGCGTCGCGCAGCTGTTCGGCCTCGGCGTCGATGATCGCCAGCTGTTGGAGCCACTGGGCCGACGCGACGCCGTACCGGTGCCCGGTCCAGTCGAGGTCGCCGTCGTACAGGTAGGTCACCGAGGGTTGCTGTGCGGCGGCCGCGACGGCGCCCGCGATGCGCTCGCCGACGCGGTCGGCGTCGACCCACTCGCCACCTCGCTGGGCGGCGCGGGTGAGGCCTGAGCCACGGAACTCCCGCTTGTTGACGGTCGTGACGTGCACACCGGCGGCCGCCAGCCGCTGGAAGCCGGTCGGGTGCGGCTGCCACTGGACGGGGTCGATGTCGCGGTCCCAGAACAGCGCGTTCAGCAGCCGGTCGGACCCGGGGACCCGCGAGGTGAAGCCGACGACGCCGTGCGCACCGGGGGTCAGCCCGGTGCCGAGCGAGGTCAGGCTGGTCGCGGTCGTCGAGGGGACCCCGGCGGTGCCGACCGCGTCCGGCGTCAGCAGCGACGAGAGGTAGGGCGCGGCGTGGGCGTGTGCGGAAAGGAGGTCGGCTCCGAGCCCGTCGACCAGGAACATGACGTACGCGGGCGCCGTGGGCAGCGCGAGCTCCGGTTCCTCCACCGGCCATCCCGGGACCCGCGTCCCGAGGGCGAAACCGACCGCCGGCAGGACGTCGGCCAGCGACCTCCCGCCGTACGCCGGCTCGAGGAACGCGGCCAAGTCAGCTGTGGGTCCGAGTCGAGAGCGACTCCGCGAAGGTCAGCAGGGACGGCACCGCGTCGGGGCCGTCGGCGGCGGCCGAGACGCGGATCGAGAAGTCGTCGGCCGAGAGCGTCCCGGTGTAGCCGTGGTCGGCGTCGCACTCGGGGTCGCCACAGGTCGCCGGCTCGAGGTCGACGCGCGCGACCCCGCCCCAGCCGATGGTGAGCACCGCCTCGGCCGGCGGGGTCGGACCGTCGGTCGGGTTGGTCACCATCCGGGTCACCACGACCGACTTCACCGACGACAGCGCGATCGCCTCGGTGGACGTCGAGGTGTAGGGCGCGGGCAGCATGTCGTCGCCCTCGTGCTCGTCGGTGTGGGCCAGGATCAACCGGCTGGGGGTCAGCACGACGACCGTGAGGTGGCGGCGTACTTCGTCGCGGTCGAAGGTCGGCTCGTGGTGGACGAAGAACGACACGACGTCCTCACCCGCGACCGCCCGCATCACACCGTCGGCGACGACCTCGGGGTAGTAGCCGGTGCGGTCGATCGCCTCCTTCAGACCCTGCATAGGTCGAGTCTGTCACGCGTGGACGGCCGCTGAGGGTGGCAGGCTCCAGACTCGTGACGCACACGTTCGACACCACCCCGCCACAGGAGGTCTCCCATGCCCGACCAGCAGCGTGACCGGATGACCGTGCTGCGCGACGGGATGGGGCTCGTCGAGTCACCCCGGTGGCACGACGGGAGGCTCTGGTTCTCCGACTGGATCGCCGGGCAGATCATCGCCGTCGACGACCGTGGGGACGCCGAGATCGTGGTCGAGCACGCCTCGCTTCCGCTGTGCTTCGACTTCCTCCCCGACGGCCGGCTGGTCCTGGTGTCCAACCAGCGGATGGCGCTCCTGGTCCACGACGACGGAGACCTGCACGAGTACGCCGACCTGTCCGCCCTGTCGCCGTACGGCTTCAACGACATCGTGATCGACGGCCGCGGCAACACCTACGTCAACAGCGGCAACTTCGAGTTCTCGGCCGGGCCGCCGGACGGGCCGGTGCAGCCCGGCTTCGTCGCGCTCGTGCGTCCGGGCGCGACGCCCACCGTGGTCGGTGACGACGTCGCGTTCCCGAACGGCATGGCCGTCACCCCCGACAACGCCACGCTGGTCGTGGCCGACTCCTACCGGCACCACCTCGTGGGGTGGGACATCGCACCCGACGGCAGCCTGTCCGGCCGGAGAGTCTGGGCCGACCTGGGCGACGCGGCCCCGGACGGCATCTGCCTCGACGCGGAGGGCGCGGCCTGGTACGCCGACGTGCCCCACCAGGCGTGCCTGCGCGTCGCCGAGGGCGGCTCGGTGCTCGACACCGTGCGACTCGACCGCGGCGGCTTCGCCTGCATGCTGGGCAGAGCACCCGACCCGCGCCTCTACGTCACGGCCGCGCAATGGCCGGGGATGGGCGGCCTGGACACCCATGTCGCCTGGGACGGTCAGGCGCTGAGCCATCCGGTCGGCGTGGCCGGAGCCGGGTGGCCCGGGAACTGACGGACGGCCCGCGGGTCAGCCGGGGATCGTGTCCTCCACCGCCGCGGGCAACCGGCGGACGAACCAGTCCGACCGCGGGTCGGCCACCGGGTCGACGCGCGCTCGGGCGGTGAGCACCGTGCAGTGGTCGGCACCGGCCAGCACGAGGGAGAGCTCGAGGGTCGAGATCTGGGGGACGTCGTGCTGCAGCTGGGCGACTCGCGAGATCAGCTGCTCGACCGGGCCCACGTCGACGACCTCGGAGCCGCGGTAGCCGAACAGCATCGGCGCGGCCTTGATCTCGCGCGTCATCGCGGCGGGATCGCGGGCCCCGAGCGGCGGGATGCGGTAGGACCGGTCCTCGAGCAGCTCGGTCAGCGGCCCGGAGATCCCGAAGGACACCACCGGCCCGAAGAGCGGGTCCTCCATGCTCCGGATGCTCAGCGGGACGCCGGGCGGGGCGTTCCTCTGCACGACGAATCCCGCCGTCTCGGAGTCGTCGATCAGCTCGCCGAGGCTTTCCCACGCGTCCTTCATCTCGGCCGGACGGTCGATGTTGCGCCAGACGTGCGCGAGGTCGGGCCGCTCACGCAGCCGGTCGGTGGTGGCCTTCAGCACGACGTCCCAGCCGAGGTCGCGGCCGGCCCTGGTGGCCTCGCGGAGCGAGGTGACGGCACGGGCCTCCCACAACACGATGCCGTACGCCCTGAGCAGCGCGGTCAGGTCGTCGGTCTCGAGCTCGGCGCCGTCGGGGTGGTCGACCAGCAACCGGTGGACCAGGGCCTTGGCGGCACCGGGATCGATCTCGTCCGGCACGGCGCTCGGGCCGTTCGGCGTGCGCAGCCACACGGCGTACTCGACGACGCGGGCGAGCGCCCGGACGGCCGCCTCGACCGCGGGGTAGGACGGCACCGACCCGCGGCCGGCCGTCGAGCCCGCAACATCGGGCACCCGGAGCAGCTCGGGCACTCCCTCGGCTCCCAGGAACGACGACACCAGGGGCTTGTCCGACTGCTCCCCCACCGCCGCCAGCACGTCGGCGACCTCGACACCGGAGACGTCGATCGGCGGGATGTAGACGGCGATGACGGCGTCGACATCGGGGTCGTCGATCGCGGCGTCCAGGGCGTCCTCGAAGTCGGGGCCGGTGGCATCGGCGCCCAGTGCGACCGAGCGGCTGACGACGAGCCCGACCGCGGCGGCGGCGTCGGCGGCCAGCAGGCCGAGCGCGTCGGAGTTGCCGACGACGGCGACGCGACGCCCCCGCGGGAGCGGTTGGTGGGCGACCAGCTGGGCCACGTCGAACATCTCGTCGAGGGTGTCGACCTGGATCACCCCGGCCTGCCGGAACATCGCGTCGACCGCCTGAGGCGGGGCCCCGACCTTGCCGGCCGCCTGCCCCCTCGGGACGCCCTGCGTCGTCCGGCCCGAGCGCATCGCGATGATCGGCTTGCGCAACGAGACACGTCGCGCGATCCGGCTGAACTTCCGAGGGTTGCCGATGGACTCCAGGTAGAGCAGGACGACCTCGGTGGAGTCGTCCTCCTCCCAGTACTGCAGCAGGTCGTTGCCCGAGACGTCGGCGCGGTTGCCGGCGCTGACGAACGTCGAGAGGCCGAGGCCCCGGTTGTTGACCTTCTCCAGGATCGCCGTACCGAGCGCGCCGGACTGGCAGAAGAAGCCGGCCCGACCGCGGGCCGGCTTCTGCGTCGACAACGACGCGTTGAGGCTTACCCTCGGGTCGGTGTTGACGATGCCGAGGCAGTTGGGCCCGATCACGCGGAGGCCGTAGGAGCGCGACAGCCCCACCAGTCGTCGCTGCCGCTGCCGGCCCTCCTCACCGATCTCGGCGAAGCCCGACGAGATGATGATGAGCCCGCGCACGCCCTTGGCGGCGCAGTCGAGCACGACGTCCTGCACCGACTCGGCGGGCACGGCCACGACCGCCACGTCGACGTCGCCGGGGATGTCGCCGACCGTCGAGTACGCCGGGAGGCCGGACACGGCCTTGGCCGTCGGGTTCACGACGTACACCCGACCGGTGTAGTCGCCGAGCACGAGGTTGCGCACCAACGCCTGGCCGACGGTGTCCTGACGGCGGGAGGCACCGATGACCGCGATCGAGCGCGGGTTGAAGAAGGCCTCGATCGAGGCCGCCTCGGCCCGGTGCTCGCGACCGGCCATCACCCCGATCGCGGTGTCGGTCGCCTCGATCGGGAACTCGAGGGTGACCACGCCGTCCTCGTACCCGCTGACGAGGCGGTAGCCGGCGTCGCGGAAGGTCTGGATCATCCGGTGGTTGTCCGGCAGGATCTCCGCGACGAACCGCAGGATGCCGCGCTCGCGGCCGGCCTGCGCGAGGTGCTCGAGCAGGAGCTGACCGATCCCCCGCCCCTGCTGGGCGTCCTCGACCAGGAACGCCACCTCGGCG
>Ga0268266_10000956_pt1 | contig 36797 bp, 22 predicted proteins | sample KBSS13metaG_FD_190356 | JGI IMG/M metagenome (GOLD analysis project Ga0268266, IMG submission 190356) | Switchgrass rhizosphere microbial communities from Kellogg Biological Station, Michigan, USA - KBS S1-3 metaG (SPAdes) (version 2) | ecosystem: Host-associated > Plants > Roots > Rhizosphere...
CTGCAGCCTTCCTGCTGTGGCCCAGTCGACATTCGGATCGTTTGTTGGCGCGATCAAGGACCCTCAGGGTGCTGTCATTATGGGGGCGTCGGTGAAGTTGTATCACCTGGGAATGTCTGGAGTACGTGAGACAACGACGGGTCCCGATGGACAGTATTCTCTGCTTAATGTGGAGGCGGGCAGCTACAGGCTGGTCGTTGAGTTTGGTGGATTTCAGACGTTGGAACTCACAGGACTGACACTGCAGGCTCGAGAGACCCAACGCGTAGACGGAGTTCTTAGGTTAGGACAACAATCGGAGTCAGTCTCGGTTGAGGCTGCTGCGGCGGTTATTAACACCGACACGTCCAATCTTTCAGAGACACGTACAGGCATTGAGCTGAACACGCTTCCACTTGCGGTGAGCTCACGCGCGGGAGGATCGACCAGTCCCTACTCGACGCTGACCTCGCAGGCGGGTGTACAGACCGATTCGGCGGGTAATATCTCCGTGGCGGGCGCAAAGCCGAGTCTATTGTCAGTGACGGTCGATGGCATCAGCACGATGAATGTGCGATCCGGCATTCCGGCGTCTGAGCTCTTTCCGTCTTTCAACACGATTGAAGAGATTCGTATCAGTCAGAACGCAAATGCCGCGGAGTTTGGAGGCATCAGCGATATTACGACGGTCTCGCGCGGCGGTACGAATCGCGGCCACGGAGGGGTGTTCGACAACTATGAGACAGCGGGCTTCAACTCCAAAGATCCTTTTGCAGCGAAGAAGCCGAAGTTGGTGATGAACGATTTTGGAATCTTCTACGGAGGCCCAGTCGTTGTTCCGCACCTGTACGACGGTCACGACAAGACGTTCTACTTCCTCAGCTATGAGGGGCTGCGTCTGCCGCAGCAGACTAACGTCATCCAGAGTGTTCCAACTGCGGCGATGCGCAATGGCGATCTGTCCGCATATGCTACGCAGATCAACAATGCGGCAGGAGTTCCTTATGCCGGGAACAGGATTCCGAAGAGCGACATCAGCAGCGTCTCGCAGAATCTTCTGGCGCAATACTATCCGCTTCCAAATACAGGGCCCTCGTCAGCAATTACCAACAACTATCAGCAGAACTTTTCTACGCCCATTACTTCGGATCAGGGGGACGTGAGGCTGGATCGAACGATTACGCCCCATCAGAATATCTACGCTCGATACAGCTACAAGCAGCGAAGCGTTGCGTCTCCTCCGACGAATAGCGCGACCGCAGGCGGGTCGGCTCTTACGGGCACGTTCAACAAGCCGGAGAAGGACACGAGTCTCGCAGTCTCTTACAACTACGTCATTACGCCGGCGCTCTTGAACGAGCTTCGTGGTGGGTTGAGTAAGTTCATTACAGAGACGACCTTCGCCGATAATTCCGCAGAGTTTACGAGTCTAGGGATCACGGGGATTCCGAACCTGATCAGTCCAACGATAGCGGCCTCTCCCAATGTACGTATAACGGGGTTTACGGCTCCTGGCGGTACGGGGTCTTCGAAGGGAAGCAGCAACACATATCAGATTATCGACAACCTTACCTGGTCGCGGAAGCAGCATACGATTAAGATGGGCGCGGACTGGCGACGTATGTATGCCTTTGCGGGTAACGTCTTTGGTAGCTCGAGGCTGGGACGGTATACGTTCAACAATAGCAGCGCTGTCGGTAAGACCATCGGCGTTCCGTTTGCTGCGTTTCTGCTGGGCTATCCGGACTCGACCAACCTTGCGGACGTCCTGGCACCAGACATGAACGGACGCGGCAATGCCTACGCGTTCTATGTTCAGGATGATTGGAAGGTGACAAGCAGTCTTACCGTGAACTTCGGTCTGCGGTACGAATATCATCCGATGCTGCGCGATAAGTTTGAGAACAGCGCACAGTTTTTGCCGGATCTCTACACGAGCATCAATGGCAGCAATGTTCGTGGCGCAATCGTGGTTCCGACACAGTATGCGATCGACAACAATGTGCTTGCAAGCTTCCGCACAGGAGTTTCACCACTGCCGATTTTGACTGCGCAGCAGGCAGGGATTTCTACTGCGCTGGTTTCGGTGTCGAAAGATGACTTCGCGCCTCGCCTGGGATTTGCCTGGAGGCCGCGACACAACGATAAGACAGTTATCCGCGGAGGGTTCGGTCGGTTCATTGCAGGTGCGCTTGGCGGAAACGTTGTGGGCGGTTGGGCGGTGTCGGCCAGCGCGGTGAATACCTATGTGAATGCTTACGCGAATGGAAAGCCCACGCTTTCGTTTCCGTCGCCTTTCGGTACGGCTGCAACGGCATCGGCGTCAACGCTGGATTTCAACTACGCTATTACGCCGATCTATAAAGATCCTACGGTGCAGCAGTGGAATCTGACTGTAGAGCAGGATATTGGCTTCAATACGGGCTTCCGAGCGTCATACGCGGGCAGCCACGGTCAAAACCTTGGACTCGAAGGAGACGCTAATCAATTGCCTTATGGAACGGGCACGCCTACAAATGGGCAACGACCGTTCCCATCGCTCAACTCGATTTATCAGGTGAGGAACCTGGCCTCGAGCAACTACAACGCTATGACGCTTGAAGCTAATCATCGGATGACACGCGGTTTGCAGTTCCAAGGCAGCTATACATTCGCAAGGAATATGTCGGAGGAGGGAGGGCTGAATCCCACCGCCAATGCGAGTGAGATTGGGGGGACGCCCAGCGATATCTATCACCCAGGACTGGACTACGGCAACGTGATCTATACGAGGCGCCATCGCTTCATGGCGTCGTTCTTGTACGACCTGCCGTTCGGCCGCAGCAAGATGTTCCTTAGTAATTCAAGCTATCTAGTGAACAGCATTGTGAACGACTGGCAGCTCGCAGGATATTACCTACAGCAAAGCGGTCCATTCCTGACGCCGATCACCTCCGCTGTCGATCCGACGGGAACCGGGATGATCTCGAAGGGGTTCCAGTCTTATGCACGCCCAGACAAGGTGCTGGACGTATCTCCTTACACGAGCGGGCTGGGGTCACGCAATTATCTGAACAGAGCCGCTTTCGTAAACCCGGCAGCGAATATCGGGCGTCAGGGAACTGCGGGAGTGGGGAGCGTAGTGGGCTTTGGCACCAATACGTTTTCGACCTCTTTGATGAAGAGCGTGGTCTTTACCGAACAGGTAAAGCTTCAGGTCGGAGCGCAGGTACAGAATCTACTAAACCATCATAACTACGATATTCCGGCGTCACTGGACATCGCGACTCCGAACTTTGGACAGATTACAAGCGTTCAGACTAAAGACAATGCTGGGCCCCGTGCCGTAGCTTTGACCGCACGCCTGTCCTTCTAGAATGAAGGTAGTTCAAATTAATGCGGGATGGTGCTGGTTCAGGGCCGTCTCGCATTCGTTGTTTCTCCATATGGAGTGACCCATCGAGGAGTCGGTTGCGAAGACGACGGAGAGTGTGATCCTGAAGGGGGATGGGATTGCTGCGGCCTGCGCGGGACGCTTGCTGCTAGACGCGAAGATGGATTGCGCATTGGTTGCTGCAGAGCGTCCGAAGCTGGCAGCGATTCTGCTGGGAGAGCAGACGCAGCGTTTGTTGCAGAAGATATTCCTAGTAGATCAGGACAGCGAAGATCTTTTCTCAAACTTTACGAGAATCACTAGACGCATTGTGCTGTGGGGCGAAGCGAAGAACCCGGTGATCTTGCCTCATGCAGGTGTAGTGGTTTCGGAAGAAGAGTTGCTGAAGCGGCTGTGGCAACGGGTTCCCAACATTGGTAACGTCGCGCGGACGGATGAGAGCTGGATTATCGCATGCTCCCGAGACGCAGGCGAAGACAACTCCATATTGGAGTGGAGTTATGGAACACGTAAGGCGCGCTTTGCTCGTGTAAGGCTCCGCGAGGGTGTCGAGGAGAGTGCGTGCTGGGTGGAGTCCGTGCATGCGGGGTGGCTGTTCCTGTTGTCTCTAGGCGAGGGGATGGCCTCGTTGATCTCTGTTGGTGGGACGGCGGCTGAGCTTCTGGATGAAAGCAGGTTAGTTGCGCCGCAGATTGAAGTTATCGTGAGCGAGAGCGGACAGGTCGCGTCGTATCCGCGCCTGAGGCGCAGATTACTGGACGGTAGAAAGATCGCGTGCGGAGGCGCGGCGATGAGCTTCGATCCCTTGTGCGGTGAAGGTGCTGGGAATGCCGCTCGGGAGGCATTTCTCGCGGCGGCAGTCATCCAAGCCGCAGCTGCAGGGGGAGATGTGGTCTTTCTCGGAGAACACTATACGTCGCGACTGGTGCATGGTTTTAAGCGTCACCTTGAGCACTGCGTACAGTTTTATAGCAGCGGCGGCGTGGGTGAATTTTGGCAGGCGGAGCGAGAGGCCCTGAGAAAGGGGCTGACGGAGCTCGACCAAATTTTACAGAGTTTGCCCGCAGCACAATACAGGCTGGTGGACCGGAAGCTAATCCCGCTCGAGAGGGGTATCTAGAAAGTGTTGCTTGTAAGGAGGGGAGCCGGCACGGGCTGCTCGATCGTGAGTCTATTGAGCCAGTCTGTACTCGTGCCGGGCCCTGGGCCTGAAGCGTGCCACAGTCGTGCGATGTGAGCCGTCACATGAGCTACTGCAAAACTCACTCCATGCAGATTGTGTTCGCGTGGGACACCATGAATATCGAGTGGATATGGGCATGCAGCAGCGTGAGACGTGGGCGACTCGATAATGCGCGTAGACTCGCGTGGGCAGGTAGGATCTTCGGTGACTCCTATCACGGACGGGAGCGAGCCGGGAAGCATGAGGACACCGCTCGCCTCGTAGGCGGAGACGAGGAGTGTCTTGTTCTTCGAGACTTGTTCAATGGCGGCGGTGAAGTGCGGGAGGTGATCGCGGTTAGCGGTTCCTAGGCTCAGGTTGACGATGTCGATCCGCTGTCGCAGACACCAGTCGATTGCGCGAAGAACGATGGAGATAGATGTCGCGAGACGCGAGTCGAAGATTTTGACTGAGAAGATATCGGCGTCGGGAGCCATCTTTTGGAGGAGAGCACAGACGGCGGTTCCGTGTCCCAGGGTGTCCTGAAAGCCTTCGGTCTGTCCTTCAGCTGTGATCGTAACTCCACCCAAAACGGGACGCTGAATGTGTGGGTGATTGGCAAAGACACCGCTGTCGAGTGTGGCTATACGAAGGCGGGAGCTCATGCTAATGAAACCTCAGGTAGATGCGCGACTGTCGTCGAAAAGTGTTGGGAGAGGTAGCCGGGCGTGTATAGCAGATCGCCAGGGTGGCCTTGCTGAACGATGCGGCCCTCATCGAGAACGATAACTTGGTCCGCTGCCTCAACCAGAGAGCGACGATGGGTGACAACGATGATTGTGCTTGAACGCAGGCTGGAGGCAAGTTCTTCTGTCACGAGCGATTCGGTACGCGGGTCGAGAGCGGAGGTTGGCTCATCTAGGAGGAGGATGGCGGGCCTGCGGAGAAGAGCGCGGGCGAGGGCGATGCGTTGACGTTCTCCAGCAGAAAGCGTCGAACCGCGTTCGCCTATGACCGTTTCATATCCGTGGGGCAGGGAATCGATGAAGTTATGGATACCTGCCTGCGCGGCTGCGGCGTGGATCTCGGTCTCTGCTGCGGAGGGATGGGAGTAGGCGATATTTTCGCGGACGGTGGCGTGGAAGAGATAGGGCGTCTGTTCGACGATGGCAATAGAGGAGCGAAGCTCGGCAAGTGAGAGATCGCGGATATCGATGTCGTCGATGGTAATTGCGCCGTTCTGAACGTCGTAGAAGCGTACGAGCAGATCGCCTATGGTGGATTTACCAGCTCCACTCGAACCTACAATCGCGCAGATGGTGTGTTTGGGAATGGTGAAGGAGACATTGGCGAGGACAGGGGTCTGAGGTGTGTAGCGGAAGCCGACATCCTGGAAGCGGATCTCGTTGCTGAAGACTGGAAACGGTTGAGGGGATGGAGGGTCTGCGACTTCAACAGGAACGTCAAGCACCTCGAAGACACGTGCAAGAGAGACTCCTCCTGTAAGCAGGCTAGTGTAGACGCCCAGGAGATTTTGTACGGGAGAGAGCAGTTTGACGTGATATGCCATGAAGGCTACGAAGGCACCGAGGGTCAGTTGATGCTGGATGACGAGCTTTCCGCCGTAGAGAAATACGGTTGCAGTAGAGAGGGTGAGGACGGTCCCCGGTAGTGCGCTGGCGAGAAATGAGGTCATCTGCATAGAGATGAGGGAACTGACGAAGGAGTCGTTATGAGCAGCGAATCTATCCGCCTCGCGCTTCTGCGCGCCGGTGGAGACGATGACTCGAATTCCCATAATGCTTTCGATAAGGAAGCTGCCGAGATTGGCGCTGCGCTGTCTCAGTTCGAAGGTGTGGTGCGCTAGACGGCGCTGGTAGTGACGCAGCGCTAACACGCTGAAGGGTAGGAGGATGAGACTGGCAATGGTCAGCCGCGGATTGAGCCATACCATGATGACGAGGCTGCCCACTAGAAAGAGAACGTTGGAGAAGATGGAGAGAAGCGTGTCGGCACAGACGCGTTGCACTTCGCCGATGTCGTTATTGATGCGGGAGACGATGTCGCCGAGTTTGTGATGAGCGAAGTATCGTGGGGAGAGCCGCTGAAGATGCTCGAAGAGAGCGAGGCGCATCCGAAAGAGGCTTTCCGCGGAGAGTCTTGTGTAGCAGTAGCTGGAAGCAGCGCTAACGACGAAGCCAACAATGGTAATGACGACCATTGCCAGTGCGATCTGCCACAGCGCATGAAGATTGCGGCGAAGGAGTGCTTCGTCGATCAGAAGGCGTGAGATGTAAGGCTGGGCGAGACCAACAAAGGTAGAAAAGAGTCCGAGCAGAAGGACGGCGAGCAGGCTGCGCCAATAAGGTGCGACGAAGATAAATGCCCGCCGGTACTGACGAAACGGGATAGGAGTGTGGGAGTTCGAATGCTGTTGCATACGCTGCCTTGAAGATATCCCGTAAAGGAGAGGCGCACGGTTGTTGAAAGACGTACGCCCCTGGAAAGAACGGATTAGTTGCCGAGTGGCATAACTACCAGGTTGGAGGTGGTATCGCCTTGAAGGTTAATCGTGCTCTCCAGCACGAGCGTCTTTGCGTCGTAGACTTCGACCTCATAGCCAGCGTTGTAGATGAGTAGTTTTTTGCCGTCTGCCGTCATTCCGAAGTTGAGACGGGTACGACCGATGAACTCGCGCTTGTTGATGATCTTCTTGCTGTCCATATCGAAGACCCAGAACTCGGTGACGCGGTCGCCATGAGTGCCATTGATCGCCACAGTGTAGCCGAGCTTCCGGTCAGGAGAGAGCATGAGGGGTTGAATGCTGGTTGCGGATGGACCGATAGGAGTGAGATCGAAGGTCTGCTTAGAGAGATCGATCTCGGCAAGACCGAAGATGTCGCGATGGACATAGGGGTCAGAGGCGTTGAAGATGCTCATCAACTTTCCAGGAGGCTCGTTGGGATCTTCGAGAACACTCAGGGAGAGATTGTCCATTCCAGGGGGCGCAATCGGGTTAGACAGCTCGATGGTCTTCGTCACCTTGAGGTCGTCGGTATTTACGACGAGGATGTGTTGACGAAAGACATAGAGCGACTTCCCGTCGGGAGAGACGCGGAGGAGAGCACGGCCGCCGGGCGTTTCATCTTTTGGGAATGGCGCACTTTTGACGATCTTTTTCTGGGCGATGTCGATGACGGCGAACTTGGGGTCAGCGATCTCGAAGCGGTCGATTTTTTTGGTGATGACGGTGACGATGGAGTAGATGTATTTACCCGTGGGGTCGATCGCGAGTCCGCTCAGTCGGTTCGTCTCCTGGCCTGAGTTGAGCGAGAAGGAGTCAAGAACTTTACGCGTCTTAAGGTCGATGGTGACAATGGCGTTGTCACGCATGGTGGATGCGTATAGCTTCGTTTTGTCCGGCGACAGGAGCATGATGCGGGCGATGTCGGTCGGCAGTTCAATGTTGTCGACGATCTTGTTCTGATTAACATCGATGACGTGGATGGTGTGTGGCCATGAGGCGAGATACATCAATTGCTGCCCTACGGGTTTGACCGGGGCCTTGTTGCCGGCGGCAAAGCTGACAGCCGATAAGGCGCAGACAGAAAGAAACGTTACGACGGCTCGCATGATGCTCCTCTCAAAGTGACTCCAAAGAGTTATGGGAAAACGATGTCAATGTTCCGCCAATCCTTGGTGGCGAGAGCACACTTGCTCGTCCAGTCGGGATAGTTATTCATGTGATCGGGAACTTGTGCGGGCCAGAAGCAGGAGACATAGCAGTCGAAGAGATCACGTTCTACCGGTTGACAGAGACCCGCTGTACCGCCGGCCGAGTCAACCTCCCAACCAGGAGAGAAGACGATGGAGCAGCCCATGGGAACGTGTGGTGCTTTGGGTGCGGGTGCGCCTGACTGGAGGGCGACGATGTCCTCTTTTTCGGCTTGGATGGTGTTTTCGATGCGTACGGCCTTTTGGTTAATTGCGCGCAGATGCTTCATGCAGCCTTCCTTTCAGCGAAGTGTTGCAGAAATGATGGATTTTTCTCGGCGATGGTGGCGTAGATTTCCAGACACTTATTGGTCCAGATCCGAATCCAGTCGCAGTAGTGAAGGTTAGCGTGGCCGGTATCGCCGTAGCGGACGAACGCCTCATGATGGCAGCCTCCCGCGCAGAGTGGACGAGCCCAGCAGGTGTGGCAGTCGTACTTGGTGTCGATGTTTCCGCGGCTCAGGAACTCGTTGCGCTTCTCGTGATCGATGCCCGTTGCTATGTTGCCGAGCACATGCTCGTCAGAGTCGACGAAGCGATGGCAGGGTGCAATATCTCCCGAGGGGCCGACGCCAACCATGCCGAGGCCGGCACCGCAGGGCAGGGATTTGTTGACTCCCTGATGCAGCTCGGCAAGGGTGTCGCTTACGTTGGAGAAGCCGTGATGCTCGCCGCGTAGAGCGTGTTCGAGATACTCGTCGGCGAGAGCGCTAAACTGCTCCAGGACCGAATCCATTCCGGGCTCGCCGATGGAGTAGAGGCGATCGGGTGAAGTGGTTACTGGAGCGAAGGCAACCTCGTGGAAGCCGAGTTCATGTTTGAGGTGCTGATAGATTTTGCGAACGTCCATCGCCGCAGAGGTCATGGTGACGCGTGCTCCGACAGGACGGCTGCGATGCTTCGAGATGAGTTCCTCAACCTTGGGCCGGATGATGTCGTACGAGCCCTTGCCATTTGCGAAGATGCGAAATTTATCCTGCATCTCTCGTGTGCCATCCATGCTGACAGTGACGCCGATGCCGTTTTCGGCCAGAAATTCGATGATGGTGGAGGAAAGCAGCGTTGCATTGGTGGTGATGCTGAACTCGACGTTCCGTTCGAGTTCGACGGCTCGCTGACGAGCGTACACGACGACCTGTTTCATGAGAGGAAAATTCATGAGAGTCTCGCCACCGAAAAATGTGATGTGAACGGAGGGACGATCTCCGGATTCGGTGAAGAGATAGTCGACCGAGGCCTGGGCCGTATCCCAGTCCATGAACTTCTTCTTGCCGTCTGGGGTAGCAATCTTGTCTTCGCCGAACTCGTAACAGTAAGAGCAGGAGAGATTGCACTGGTTCGTGACGTTGAGGACGATACTCTGCAGGGGGAAGTTCTCCGGTAGCGGCTGCGAGGGCTGATACGCCGATACTTCAGACTGGATGGCGCGGACAGCGAATAATTCGTCGAGAGACTCCTCGATCTCGGGTGCGGAATATCCTTTAGCTGCCATCTCTTCGACGAGAGATTCACGCGTTCCGGGAGACTTCTCCAGTCGCGCAAGAAGTTCGGTCGAGATGCTATCGAGGGCGATGATGCCGCCGCTCGGCACGAGGTATGCGAAGTCGTAGTCGACGCCGCGAAAGGTATGAACTTCAGAGCGAGAAAGCGTCATTCGGCCACCTCCGGTTGATCCCACTGCATGTACTGAGGCACGGCAACGATGAAGTAGCTGCGGCCTACGATTGGTTTCTCAGAGCCTTGCGGTGTGAACTGCGCCACGGCCCAGACGTCTCCATAGTTATTGCGTTGGGATTTTCGCTTGGGGTTAGGTCCGTCGCTGGCCGGTGTGAAGAAGCCGGTCTTGGCATCTATGGTTCCGACGTACTGAACGTCGTCGTCGCCGAAGGAGGCTACGAACTCCTCGATCTTCCACTTGGCTGGAACGGCTCCTAGTTCAATGTCATCGGCGGTGTTGGGCTTTTCGTCGGGACCATTGCTGTAGGCGATCGCTTCAAACTGCATGTAGCCCTTGGAGTGGGTGTCGCTTCCGAGGTGCGCTAGCGATGTGGTGGGCGTTACCTTGAGATAGTCCATCTTGTTGTAGACGGCATAGGCATTCGCCATCGCAACTCCACCGATGGCGACTATTCTGCGGCCTGGGGTCGCCTTCGCATCCACGTTTGCCAGAACTGTAACGAGCTGCGGCGTGCTTGAGATGATTTTGGTCACCGTGACTCCGGGTCCAAGGTTGACATCGGAGGCGGAGACGGACTGAGGCAGGTGAGCCCCGTAGATGCGAACCGTGTTATCGGATGAGCCAGCTTTGAGAGAACCGATGTCTGTGCCGAGGACTGTGGGAGCTCCTGTGTCACGGCGCATGGTGGTCTCCAGGCCGAACTCCTGATAGGTTCCCCAAAACCACCGGCCAGTGAACTCAGATTGATCTCCCGAGAGCATCATGACTTCGCGAACGCCGGAGGGTGCTTCGATGCCCGCGATTTTGGCATCCCCCTTTGAGCGTCCACGCCATGCGTAGCCGGTATAGACGATACCGCTGCCAGTGCTGGACCAGGTGTCGCCATTGGTGAACGTAATTTGTGTGCTGGTGGCATAGCCTCCGTCGGAAGACTTATCCTCGACCTTAGTCAGGCCGAAGAATTTGCCTCTGCCGGGAAGGGTGCCAGATACCAGCCAGGTTCCAGCGAGCTTCGGAGTCTGAACAGAGGCCGACCAGTTGGACCATTCAGGCGTGATGAGTGGAGTGCTCTTCTTGACCCATGCGAGGGCTACGTCGACGGGTTCTTTGGGTGTTTCGCTCGAGGGGTTTGCGGCTTCGCGGACAGCGCCGCGGGGGCCGGCGCGACGGAAAGAGACGTCGATGCTGGGGAAGAAGGCGACGTGCATGTTTTTGAGAAGATCCCAGTCTTCCGGGGTTCGACGCCAGCTCAGCGGCTTGGCAATCGCATGACATGCGGCGCAGGAGTGCTGAACGTCGGCGACGTCCGGCATCTTTTCATCAACAATGCTTCTCTGGACGAAGTACTGAATCGGCGCTGCTTCGGAGGGTGCGAGGCCATGACTGTCACTCAGATAGCGAAGGATCTGACGGGCTTCGTCGGGACTAAGCTGCAGACCGTTCAAGCGGATCATGCGCTTGATGGCTTCTTCCCATCCTTCGGGGGTGGTTCGGATCGAAGAGATGCGCGAGAGATTTCCGCTTGCATCGGCTGCGTGACAGGCTCCGCATTTCTCGATAACAAGCTTGTCGGTGACCGGAATCAGCTGCTCGTGAACCTCTTTGCCAGACTTGGAAGCCGGGCTCTGACCCTTCATGATTCCAGCGGGACTGAGCAAGAGAAAAGAGAAAGTTAGCGTTCTTTTCGCAACAAGGAAACACTTACCTGAAAAGCGAGGCATTCAATCCACCCTTTCGCGACATGCAAGCATTGAAGAGATTTCTTGGTGAGTGGACTCACAAGAGGAAGCCAGGAGGAACTTTAGAGAATCGACAGTAATAGTTCTGTTGGCGCACACCAGTAAGCTGCTTGGCTAACTGGCCGCGCTACCCCAGCGAAAAGCTGGAGAGCAACGTTCTATTCGCACTGGCTGATTTGCGGCTTGGCAACCGAGCAGTGCATGTTCGATAGGAACTCAAATGATGCGAACGCACTCCAGGAGGAGTGTGGCAAGACTGTGAAGACAAAAAAGAATGCTGTAAGCATTATGTAGCAGAAGATTAGGCGATTGTCTAGATCGATTTAAAATCGGTCGAGTGCTTCTCTTTGCGAAACGTCTTAGTTGCAGCAGCAGATGAAACGCAGCATGACCCGGGTGGCGATTTACTGCAATCCCCACGCTGACTGCGAAATAATGGATTGAATGCAGAAGACGCAAATCAGACCTGCTGTTGGGATCGACTTTGGCACCACGAATAGCTCCATAGCCCTCGCGACCGGTGCTTCGCAGGTGCAATTCGCTTCGTTTTCAACCGGGGGCCGGAGCACTTCGTCCTTCCGTTCGGTTCTCTATCTGGAACAGGTAAAAGAGGCGAAAGGATCGTCGAGAACGCGCTCGAACAGTGGACCGACTGCCATCGAACGTTATCTTGAGGCTGAGGAGAAGGGCCGCCTCGTCCAGTCGCTCAAATCATATCTCTCGAGTCGTACGCTCATGGGAACGGAGGTTTTCGGCCGCCGCTACATGCTCGAAGACCTGCTCTCCCGCATACTTTCTGATCTACGCGGGCATGCGGAACGGCAATTCGGCACTCCCATCCGGCATGCCTTGGTGGGACGTCCAGTGCGCTTTGTTGGGGCAGAGACAGTCGAGGACGACGCTCATGCCGTTGCGCGGCTGCGCGATGCCTTTACGATCGCCGGATTTGAAAGTGTCGATTTTGAGATGGAGCCCGTCGCTGCCGCATACTCTTACGAATCCACGCTCGACCACGATGAGCTAATCCTCATCGGCGACTTCGGTGGAGGGACCAGCGACTTCTCTCTGCTTCAGGTAGGTCCCGGGGTACGTCGACGCGGACGCACTCCGCAGGACCTGCTTGGCAACAGCGGCGTGGGATTGGCGGGGGACGCCTTCGATGCGCGGATCGTTCGTAAACTGGTTTCTCCCGCGCTTGGAGCAGACTCCCATGCACGCTCGCTGAAGAAGATTTTGCCCGCCGTGCCCTCATGGATTTATGCGAACCTCGAACGCTGGCATTACCTTTCCTTCCTAAGCACTCGTAATGTGATGGAGATATTGAAGAGTGCCCACAAGCGGGCTCTCGAGCCGGAAAAAATCGAAGCTCTCATCGCCCTCATCGAGGAAGATCTTGGCTACCACCTTCACCAGGCGGTTCAGCGAGTGAAATGCGAACTATCACGCTACCCATCCGCGGAATTCTGCTTTCGCGATGGCAGTTTGAACCTCCGGATTTCTGTCACGCGTAGCGAGTTTGAAGCCTGGATTGCGGATGAGTTGGGCGCCATCGAGCGCTGCATCGACTCGCTCCTCGAGTCTTCGGGAGTTGGTTACCGCGAAGTGGACCGCGTTTTTATCACCGGTGGAAGTTCCTTCGTGCCGGCGGTCCGCCGCATTTTCGAGATTCGTTTTGGGAACGATCGTATTCGAAGCGGCGGCGAATTTACCTCGGTCGCACACGGTCTTGCGCTCCGCGCGGAGGAGTCGCTGAAGAATGGGTCCTGTCCGATCTAGTGCCGATAGAATACTCGGGCAGATATGCCTTTCTTATAGCCCCTTCAGTTCCTCAATCGCACCGTGTGCCTCGGCGATACCGTCATTTCAGGATGTAATTCGGCTTTCGATGGGGAATCCACACGGCGACAGATTGGAATGACGCAAGAGAGCAGAGACGATCCGTGGCCAGTTTCCGGGATGAGCGAGGCGGATCAGGCTAGTGGCTGAGTCGAATGGAGTTTCAACACCTGTTCGATGAGATCTGCAGCACGGTCTGGTCCGTCCAGCTGCTGGATAGCTCTCTGCAAGACCTGGGCCGCTTCACGGTATCTGGCATCTTGAAGCACGACCATGACTGCTTTGCGAAGCCGGGCTGGGTTTAGCCTGTGCCGTGAAACCACCAAGCATGCTCCGCGTGCCTTGAGCCTCGCCGCCACTCCCGGTTGGTCGTTGCCGAGGGGCACAGCCACCATCGGAACTCCCTCGGACAGCGACTCGAGGACCGTGTTTATGCCGCCATGCGTGATCACCAGAGCGGACCTCTTCAGGATCTCCAGTTGAGGAGCAAATCGCACCACCAGCGGATCTCCGGCCAGCTTTCCCAGTCTTGCCGGATCGAGTCCTCCACCCAACGAAATTAATAATTGTGCGCCGAGTCCGGCACAAGCATCTGTGATCGTTCTGAAGATGGCTTCCGAACCGTTCTGGAGAGTGCCCAGCGATGCGTAAATGAGAGGCCGTCCGTCGAGGCGATCCCAGGGAAAGGTGACGGCAGGACGCTGTTGAGCGTGCAAGAACGGACCGGTATAGTGAAGCCCGTCCGGCTTTTTGCCGCGGATTTCGAACTCTAGTGCTTCAGGCAGCTGAGTAATTTGCGCGAGAGGCGATAGCCCTGCTTCGGGACGCGAGTGGGGCTTCAGTCCCCATGCGCTACGCTGCTGGTTCACTTCTCTGAAGATGGGGGTTGCGATCCGCAAAAGCAAATGAATCGCAACCCGGTTCCTCAAACGGCTGAGCCGATCCTGTCCCGCCGCCCAGCCGAGCCAGAAGGGTGGAAACCGGTCATCGGGGAGCAGAGGAGGAATCAAGGCGATGGAGATCCAGGGTAGGCATAAACGGTCTGCCACGTTTCCAGCAAACTCCGCCTCGTCGACCAGAAGCGCTTCTACGCCGGCAGTTCGCACCGCCTCCGGCCCGTCGCGCAAGACCATCCGCGCCGAATTCCTCACCCGCTCCAACGTGAATCGAAAGGCTGCGATCCCCTTTATCCGCGCCAATTGCTCGTCCAGCTTCTTGAGGGTACCGGGTGGATAGTCTTTGGCGCCGATCTGATGAAACTCGATACCTGCTGCACGCACAACCGCCTCGGTGTCCGCGATCCCGAAGATCACTACTTCATGGCCTCTCCGTTGCAGGGAATGCGCGAGCGCGGTCATCGGATTGAGATGGCCGGTCCCCGGAAAACAAAATGCGCCAAATCTTGCCATCGCCCTCTTCAATCATTCATTGATTTCAGGTGCCAATAGAAACTGCTAAGGGAGTAGGTGTCCTGATTTCCTCTACAGAGGTCTAACTGCAGCTGGGTGCTGCCGCTGATGACGGCGATCTGCTGGAATGGGCCTGCGGGCAAAGCACCACGCCATCTACGTTTTTGGCCCCAGCAGTTTGCTCTAACCTCGCAACGGCAAGATACCATGGTGAGCCCTGGGCGATCCTGTTCCTTCGCGAGATCGGCTAATCGTGCCTCAGCGCATCCACGGGTGAAAGTTGCCCTGCGCGCCACGCCGGAAGCGCTCCGGCAATCAACCCGGCGAACACCGCGATTCCCACCGCTTCGGCAAGAAGCTGCCAGTGGAGTGACGCCGAAACGAGACTAGCAGTCCGCGGCAGGGACGCCAGCGCCCGCAGAGCGCACCACCCTAAAGCGATACCGAGAAATCCTCCGCCCAGGCCAAGCGTGACCGCTTCAATCTCAATGTGAGCCAGCACCTGCCATCGGTTCCAACCCAGAGCGCGCAGGATGCCGATCTCCCGGGTGCGCTCGAAGACCGACATCGCCATGGTGTTGGCGATTCCCAGTACGCCGATGAGGAGGGCGAGCGAAGAGGTGCCCCAGGCGGATGCATGGGCCAACTTCACAAACTGATTGTCGCTAGCGCGTTCCGCCGCGGGAACAGCGCGCATTCCCGGCAGAGCAGCTTCGATCTCAGACTGCGCGTGCTTCAAGTATTGTTCCGACGTTTCTCCGCCAGGCGCTGGACGCAGTCGAACATCAATCGTAGAAGCTTTACCTTGCAGGCTGCTTAGCTGTTGCAATTGGTCCAGCGGCATGACAACCGCGGCCGCCTGAAGCGTGGAAGCGCCATGATAAATGGCAGTGATCGTGAATGGTGTGCCCTGAATCTCAAGAATGTCGCCGGGGGTCTTCTTCAGATCCTGAGCGAGCATATCGCCGAGCATGATTTCCGCATGGCCATCGCGAAACCGTCGCCCCGCAAGAATCTGCAGAGAATTGAACTGAAATGCATCGCCCTTCCAGCCGTATACCAGCGCATTCACGTCCGGTGTCAGGTCCATCAGGTTAAAAATCGTGGGCGAAGCCTGGGCCACATCGGGCAAATTCCTGAGCTTTGCCGTCGTCGATTCGTCCAGCGAAGTGTTCAGGAACGTTCCCTGAATCACGGCGATGTCAGTGCCGCTACTGGAGTAGATACGCATCCACTGCTGTTCGAATGCGCTCGAAAAGCCCACTAAGCCTACAAAGGCCCCTACCGCCATTCCGATTCCAGCCAGTGTGAGCAGTGTCCTCAGCCTCCGGCGCCGCAGGTTTTTCAAAACAAATCCTGTGAACGACAATGATTTGGCCATGAAGTTGGAATGTGTCCTTTTGTCTTCGCGCTGAAGAAAGTTGTGCTGCGAGTTTGGCGCTATGATATCCGCCGCGCCCATTCAGAATAAGAGGTCCAGGGTGTTATTTCCAATTTTCGCTCTCCGGCCGCCAGATGCCCTGTGCGGCAGGGGAGCGCCTGCCTAATCGTCGATGATTAGCCCAGCACCGGTCGCAGGCTATAATGAGCGGAAGCGCAGCCCGTCGCAAAGGTACCCAGCGGTCATGATTCGCCGGCCTTCTGATTGTTCGCGGACTAAGGCCGGTTTTGAAATGGATAACGAAGAGCTCATTCTAGTTACGGGTGCAACGGGCTTCCTCGGTGTGCAGTTGGTCCGGGAACTTCTGGAGCGGAAGCCGAACGCCACACTTGCGCTGCTCATCCGCGACAGAGCCGGGCAATCGGGTCAGCAGCGTGTTGATTCCTTCATTCCTTTAGCAGAGCGATCACGCGTTCAGGTTTTTTCTGGCGACGTCAGTCAGCCTAACTGCGGGCTGGACCCAACCGCGTACGAGCGCCTTTCGGCTGAAACAACCCGAGTGATTCACTCCGCTGCCACCGTACGGTTCGATCATTCGCTTGACGAGGCCCGCCGCATTAACGTCGAGGGAACCCGGCATATTCTTGATTTTGCGGGTGGAGCTCGCCAGCTTCAAAGCTTTGCTTACGTCGGCACAGCCTACGTGGCTGGCGAGCGTTACGATCTGGTGCGCGAAGACGAGCTTGCCGTGGGCCAGAGCTATCGCAACACCTACGAACAGACCAAGGCCGAGGCTGAGGCCCTCGTACAATCGCGTCTCGGTTCGCTTCCCGGCGTCATACTGCGTCCCAGCATCATCGTGGGTGACTCCAGAACCGGCGTTACCTCCAGCTTCAAGATGATGTACTGGCCGCTGAAGATCTACGCACGAGGCCTTTGGCGCACCGTCCCTGGCTATCCTGACGCAATACTCGACATTGTGCCCGTCGATTTTGTCGCCAGTTCCGTCGCGCACCTCCTCTTTGATGAAGCCGCCCTGGGCCGTACGGTTCACCTCTGTGCCGGACCACGCGCCAGCGCGACGATCCAGCAAGTTGCCCATCGCGCAATGGAATACTTCAACGGTCCCGAGGCGCGTTTCGTTGATCCGAGATTTTTCTTCGCCGTGGTGCGGCCGCTTCTGTTTCTCTCTTTATGGGGACGCAAACGTCGTGTGTTGCGCGACGGCCGGGCCTACCGGGATTACTTCACCATGCGCATGCAGTTTGACACCAGCAACGCAGAACGTCTACTCCAGCCTGCCGGGATGAGTCCGCCCCCGGTACTCGATTATCTCGACCGCCTTTTCCATTATTGTGTGGCCAGCGACTGGGGCCGCAAGCCGATCTCTGCGCAATGAGTATTATCCAACGCTATCAACTTGCACGGGACCGCGAAGTCACGGTCGCTAATCTTGTGGATGAGTTGGTTCTTCGGAAAGGGAATTGTGAAGTCGCCGTATACGAAAGCGGCGTCTTTCATCTTTCAGATTTGCACGCAGAAGTTTGCTCCATCGATGCTTTTCTGCGCAAGGCGATCGTGCTTCGCCCAGGCCAGCCTGTTGCCATCTATCGCAGCAACACTCGCGAATGCTTCCATTGGTTCCTTGCCATTATCCGCGCGGGGGGCATTGCTGTTCCGCTGAATCCGCAGCTCTCCCTCGCCGAAGTGCGAAGGATTCTCGCCGATAGCGGTACAGAGGTTCTAGTTACCGACAGAGTGGTATTCGAACGAATCATCGGCGATCGGCAGGCCCTTGATATACGCACCTGGATACAGGCAGATGATGAGAAGGAGACGCTCGATGGATTTCTGCGCGTCTCCGAGACTGATGTGCCGTCACCGCCAGTCACCATCGATCCAGCCGCAACGGTTGCCATCTTTCATACTTCCGGCACCAGTGGATTTCCCAAGGGCGCAGCCTTGTCGAGCAACGCATTGCTTGGAGCGCGCGCGTCTACGGTACTCTCTGGGATATTTTTGGGCCCGCGGGACCTTGCGCTCGTAGCATTGCCTTGGTCACACATAATGGCTGTGAGCATCGCTCTGTACGGCCTAATGGCTGGTATCCGCGGATGTTTTCTCGATCGCTTCGATGTCGATGCTGCGCTGGACCTTGTTGAGCGATTCCGCATCACTACCTTTGTTGGCGTGCCCACTATGTTTGCCCGCCTGGTCAACAGCAATCCCGCACCTGCACGATTGGCGAGTGTGCGTGTTTGGCTCTCCGCCAGCGACCACCTTCCGTCCGAAGTTCGAATGCGTCTACGTCAGTTTGGAGCGCTGCTCCGCCCGTTAGGTGTTTGGCGTATTCCACCCATTCTGTTGAACGGCTACGGCATGGTGGAGCTGGGCGGCCTCGCCATGATGGGCATTGAGTTGCCGTTCTTGCGCGGGAGTGGCGACCTGTGTCTCCCCGTCCCGCCGTTTCGCATCCGCCTGGTCGATGAGAATGGCCTAACCGTGCCAGCGGGTGTAGCCGGCGAATGCCAGATTCGTCGCAGCGGTCTCGCACCGCACTATTGGAAGGACAAGGGCGACGCTCAGGGCCTTCTTACCGGCGACGGATGGTTGCATACCGGTGACCTGGCCACGCGCAACCGCCTTGGATTTATCCGGCTTGTAGGGCGTACAAAGGAAGTGATCAAGTCCGGCGGCTACTCAGTGTATGTTCGCGAAATAGAAGAAGCAATGCTGGCCCATCCTACTGTGGCCCGCGCAGTCGCGTTCGGCCTGCCTCACCAGGAAAAAGGCGAGATCCCCGTGGCCGCAGTTGAATTGCAGCCAGGTTCCTCTTCAGAAGAAGTTGACCTGTTGAATTGGTGTCGCCATAATCTCGCGGCTTACAAGGCTCCCCGACGCATCTGGATTCTCGCCGCCGGCGACCTGCCGCAGAATCACAGCGGCAAGTATCTTCGACGGGTGCTACAGGAGCGATTTTCAGAGCTGATGGGCTGATGTCTCCGTTGCTGGCCTTGCCGGTTGCTCGATTCCTTCCGCCATAATGCGTCGGAGTCAGTTTGTTACTGGGATCTCCTCGGGGGTTACGGCCATCACCATCTCGCGAATCGAATCGACGACCAGCCCGGGCTCATCGAGATGGATCCAATGCGCGCTGGCCGGCGCAATCACCTGCCGCACATTGTCCCCGATTTGGCCGAGACACAGGTCGGAGAGAAGGGTCGACTTTCCGGGAGTCAGCAAAAGTACAGGGATCTCGCGAATGGGATCGGCGCCCATCATCTCGCGAACTGTTTCTGGGACTGCTTCTACATAGCGTTGCATTCCGGCGTAATAGCTCGGCCGCGACCAATGTGCAGCAACAATGGGCCATACCTCCCTGGGCATCTTACCCACTTCTTCCGTCACCCGATTCAGAACATGGAGACCCCCGTCCCCTGCGGCGCCGGCCAGACGCCCCGAGATCCGCCCAGAACGGCACAGCAGAGAGGTTACAGCGAGTCTGGCCAGTCCAAAGTGCGCGATCGGAATTGCGTAACCAGAGAGTTTCTTGCCTCGATCGATCATGGCTTGCTTGTCCGGATCGAGTGGCGGCCACTCTTCGCAGCGCATAGGATCGATCAACACAACGCCTGCGACATCTTCCGGATAGGTGACGGCGAACCGACGCACCACCAAGCCGCCGAAGGAATGTCCCACGAGGATGTAGGGCGGCTTGATGCCCGCGGATCGCAGCATGGTGTGCAGTTCCGCCGCGATGTTTCCCGGAGTGCGTATCGTGGAAGATGGACTGCTCCAGCCAAGGCCGCTGCGATCATAGGACGCTGTGGAAGTGAAGCAAGAGACAGTTTCCTGTATGTGATGCCAGTTTAAGCTGGTGGCCGCGATCCCGGCCTCGAAGAGCACCGAAGGTCCGCCCGATCCCTTTTCGACCACATAAAGCCTTCGCCCTCGTTCAATTTCCACCCAACGTCCCGGAGTGGTATACCGCCTTCGGTCAAGACTGCCACCAATGCATTGATAGAGAAACCCGGCGACGAACAACGCCACAACGGCAAGCGAAAATACGAATAAAAGGGTCAAGGGCGATCCTCGAATTGGCTAATCTGCTCGGTACTGAAGTCCTTAATGCTGAGGTTTGCTTTTGTGCTTCCGCGTTCGACAATCAGGAGGGTCGATCCGGGGCGGTTATGTGTCTTCACTTCCACCTGTCTTGCTGTCCAGACTCCGCCCGATCGGCTCAAACCGAGGTATGTGAATTCCTTCACGATTCCCCCATCTTTCAGCGTCTTTTCAACATAGATGGGATAGTCGATAGTGTGGTCGAGCCACGTTTGGATCTCGGCATAGTGCGAATGGTCCGTTGCGCCCGGTGTACTCTTCAACACATCGCAATCACGAGCGCCAAATTTGGCGGTCTTAAGAATCGTCTGACCCTGCCAGTAATACTCCGGTTGGAGAAAGTCCTCATAGTTGAAGTCGCTGCCGGCTACACTCTCGCTCCACTTATTAGAAGGCAACGAGGCTGGCGCTGACTCGTGTGGACGGAAAGTCCGAATCGTATCCTGGCCATTGGGCCGCATCTCAAGCAAGACGCTCAAGCGTGCATCCTGGCGGGTTTCCCGTGCCGGCGTCCGAGGCGGGACGATCTGGACGAGCACGCGCAGAACGCCTGGAAACCAGTGCGCTTTGATGGTAATGGCATTGTTGATGCGATTACCGCTTGCATCTACGCGCACCAGGTGTCCGGTGGCGCGAAAATCCGAGGTCTCAATGCGCTGCCGCGCGGCAGCGTTCACCGCTCGTGCATCCGCCGCGTGTGCAGTGGTGGCAATGGCCAGCATTGCCTTAGCCATAACAGAGGCTAGTCTCATGACACGATCCTTCCATCGTGGATCCGGATGTGACGAGGTGCGGATTTCGCAATCTCGTCCTCGTGCGTGATGACAATCAGAGTCATGCCGCGAGCTTTCTGAATGCCGATGAGGATCTCCATAATCCGTGCGGAGTTCGTGCTGTCGAGATTCCCGGTAGGCTCATCTGCCAACAGGATCGAAGGGTTATTGGCCAGCGCCCGAGCAATCGCTACGCGTTGCCGTTCTCCCGCGGAGAGTTCATTCGGATGCTGGCGCATTCGGTGCTCCAGCCCCACTTCGCGTAGCAGTCCCTCGGCACGTTCCTCGCGATTGTTGGCGCCATTTCTCGCAGCGAGCATCGGGGCCTGCACGTTTTCGACAGCACACAAGGTGGGCAGCAGGTAGAAAGCCTGGAAGATGAATCCAACGTGATGGCAGCGATACGTGTCGAGGTCGACAGAAGAGCCCAGAGGCGCACCGCGGAACCGCACATCGCCGCTGGTGGGGGTGTCGAGGCCGCCGAGCAGGTGAAGCAGCGTCGACTTACCACTACCGCTGTGCCCGCTAATGGCAACGAATTCGCCAGTATCGATGGATAGATCGACACCACGAAGAGCCTCAATCCGTCCCTCGTCATAGTTTTTGCGCAGGTTGCGTACTTCCAGGATGGGATTATCCATGGCGCAGTGCATAAATTGGGGAAAGGCGTGTGCCGCGCCACGCTGGAAACGCGCGAGAAGGGCCCATAAGGCGAATAAATGCACCGAACGCCATACGCGGCCCGCAGAATTTCATGAGTGTTAAGAGCAGTAGGCGCCCAAAACCCTTCCAGGTACCACTTACAAACGACAATCTAGATGCCATGCGGTTGCGGTTCGTCCCATCCTGTTCGAGTTCGGAGAGAATCAAGTGCACGTTAATCCTGCAACTGCCGCTGTGTTTATTGCTAGAATTTGAACTTTAAGACTTTACTGCACCTTGATTGCGCGATTGGCTGCTGGGTCAAGCTAAGATAACTGGCCAATTCTGTATGAGGTGCGATTTCAGTCTGATCCAGTCTACCTCATACCTTCGAGCCCCCGAATTTGTTGGGTAGCCCATACCTCATTACCACGTGACAGTCAGGTCCGAGGATCAATGGAACCGTGAACCGGCTCAAAGGCTCCGTTTCTCCGGGAAATGCACAATAGAGCCGCGATATTGTGCTTCCTCAGCAGGCATATGCCTCCCAGCAATGAGGTTTTCCGGTTGACCGCGACCCATGGAAGCGCCCGCTCCACTCAGTCTGCAACGATCAACTCTCCTGGCAGAATGGGACGCGTGCGCGGTAACAAACCTACAGCAGCCGCCAAACCGACGGCCAGCAGCACTACACAATAGACGACAATCTCAGTCACATCTGCCGCATGGGAACGTGGCAGTGTCCTCCAAAGGATAAGGAGTACCGTCTGCGCCAGCGTAACCGCCCACACGGTTCCATAGAAATAACGTCGTTCCCAGCCTTCGCCTTTGGTCGAGCGACCTACCCGCGGCAGTACACCTACTGCGCCCATCAGCACGATCAATGCCAGTACTGGCGTGTATACATGCGCATAGATCTGCTGCATGTACCAGTGTCCGGTTGCAACCGCGATGATAAGACCGAGTAGATTCATAAATGCGAAGTTGAGCGCGGCATTCCAGCCGAAGGTATAGCAGATGCGCCGGTAGACCGGATTCGGCCGATCTTCCGTAAAACGAAGGATGTATGGCCCTGGCTCCGCGCCCGGGAGTCGCCCGCGCAACGCAGCAATGCCCGTACCGATCAGCACTACGACTAGCCACAAGATATTCCAACGATTCCCACGACCGGCGAACAGGTCGAAGATCAGGGGGCCGGGTGCAAGGAAAAATACAAAGATCCAGATCGGCCAATGTGCCGCGCGATAGATGTTTGTATTGCGTTCACGCATCTTGCGCTGATGGGCATATTCGACGCGATGTAAGGTTGTCATGGTCTTCGTCCGATGATTGTACGATTTCGCAGCAGGAGTAGTCCCTCGATTTATGGTCTTGGCTGTGATCCTGACAGAATGCGCAGCGAGGCTCTGCGAACAGACGTGTTTGTTCGCCCATCCACCTGTGACAACATCACCTGGATGTGGCCTTGCGGAGACAGACAATTTCGAAGCGTCCAGCGATCGCTAGAACCCTGGGGGATGCTCCGCGACCACCCCGAAAGCACGTTCAAGCGCGAGCCCGACGCGTCCAAGCGTACCTTCGTCGAAGAGTCTCCCGATCAGCGTGATCCCATGAGGAACACGGCGCGGCGGATCGAATCGCTGCAGTGGATGCTCCGGGTCAGGAGCCCAGTCACTGCGAGCCTGTGTTACCTCGACAAAGCCAGCTCGCATCGTCAGAGAGGGATGTCCGGTGAAGTTTGTGATCGTCAGCATCTCATCTCGTAACGAAGGGACGAGCAGCAGATCCACTTGCGAGAAAATCCGCTCCATCTCCATCGCAACCATCCGACGAAGGCGGTCCGACTGCACGAAATCCACTGCGGATAGAAATCGAGCCTGCCGAAAGCTGTTCGGCCAGGCGTCGGGCACCTGCGCCTTCAACTCATCCACCCTGTGACTGAGCGTCAGCTCCTCGAAGGCCGCCGCTGCCTCCGCAAAGAGAATCAACTGGAGTGAATCGTACGGCCAGTCGGGAAGTGTAACCTCAACAGGCATCAGCCCCAGCTTGCGCACCGTCTCAAGCGCCGTACGATCCACCCGAGTTGCTGGAGCTTCGTTCATCCACGCTGGGAAGTAGCCAACTTTTAGGCCTGCAACTGAAGCCTCGGCATCGTAGGTCAGCACAGACGGAACACTCGATACATCCCCTGCGTCCGGGCCGGAGATTGCCTGTAGAACCAGCATCGTATCCTCGACTGATCGGCACATGGGACCCAGCTTGTCGAGAGACCAGCACAATGTCATCGCTCCCGTACGGGCCACGCGACCGTACGTAGGGCGCAGCCCGTTTACGCCACAGCGCATGCTGGGGCTGACGATGCTGCCTCCCGTCTCTGATCCGATAGAGAAACCGACGAGACCCGCTGCTGTCGCCGCCCCCGGGCCGGCGCTCGAGCCCGAGGATCCCTCCGTGGGCAACCATGGATTCATCGTCTGCCCACCGAACCAGACATCATTCAGCGCTAGAGCACCGAGACTCAGCTTGGCGATCAGGACGGCTCCAGCTTCGTGAAGTCTGCGTACAACCACGGCATCTTTGTCGGGAATACGATTGCGATAGGGTTCTGCTCCATAGGTCGTGGCAATGCCCGCGGTATCGAGCAGGTCCTTGGCGCCCCACGGAATACCGTGGAGTGGGCCGCGGTACTTCCCGGCGGCGATCTCGGTGTCTGCCTGTCTTGCCTGTCGCAGCGCCAATTCACGCGTAAGAGTGATGACACAATGAAGCCGAGCATCGTGTCTGGCGATACGCTCCAGGTATATGTTCGTTAGTCGCTCCGAGGTTAGCTGACGAGTTTCGATCCAACGCGACAACTCTGAAACTGAAGCCAAAGCGATTTGGTCATCCTTCGCGGGCAAATCGCCTGCGCTGCCGCCGCTGCGAACAAACCGGCTCTGTTCAGGAGCAAGGGTGGCGCGGCCTGGTAGTACAGGATTCCATGTGGAGTAGGGTGCAACTCCGTCGGGCAGTGCGACCTTACGCGGCCCCGTTCGCCGCTCGTAAAGCGCTGCCATCGAGTTGCGCCAATTGCTTGCCGCCTCAGCACGATCATGTGCAGTCATCTCTATCTGCACAAGCTTTTCGGCCTCTGTGAACGTCATTGCTGAGACTTGCGGGCCGGTCGTGGGGGCAGTACCAAAGGCGGGTGGAGCGCCGGGAGTAAGAGGCTGAGGTGTCTGGGCCTCAGAGTTGGAAGCGATAGCAATTCCACCTATCCCCAGCGAGGCATTCGCCAGAAAACTTCGTCGTGACGTTAGTTTCCCCATGAAATCGGATTCTAGTGGCTAAGGGGTTTCACTACCAAACGTCAATATTCTCAGGTCCTGTTGTTTGCATCCTCGGTGCCGACGGTTAGGTGGCGAGAAGAGCGTTCGTCGGAACCGGGCCAGTAGATTGGCGGACGATAAGTTCAGTCGGGATCGTGTAGTTGATGCCGTGCGGCCCTGTTTTGTTGGTTGCTCCATAGAGTGCAGTGAAGGCGCGCGTAGCGATCTCACTGCGAGAAACGCGGATAGTTGTAAGTGAGGGATGCACGAGGCTGCTGAGTTCGATGTCGTCGAAACCGACGACAGAGATATCTTCGGGAACGCGGAGCCCAGCAATGTGAGCTGCCATTAGAGCGCCAATGGCCGTCAGGTCGTTTGAGCACATAACCGCTGTCGGGCGACTTTCGAGTGTCAACAGTTCATCCATGGCATGCCGACCGCCGTCAATACTATGGTTGCCGGTTTTGATGAGGTCTTCTCCGGTTTCAATGCCGTCGCGCTTTAGAGAAGAGATGAAGGCATCACGGCGGATCACCGCAGATTTGAATTTGACTGGGCCTTGGATGAAGGCGATACGACGATGCTTAAACGCCGTGAGATGATCGATTGCCAGGTCGATGCCATGCTGGTAGTCGATCGAGATATTGCTCGTGAGCGGCCCGGCCTTTCCAGTATCTAAAAATACGATGGGGATCTTTCGTTTGCTGAGCATGCGGACCAGCTCAGGATCCATCTCCGAGGTCATAATGGCTACGCCAGCCACATTATGCTCAAGCATGCGGCGAACGCATTGCTCCATGCGCTCCGGGTGATAATCGGTGTTTCCAATGAGCACCTCGTGGTTATGATCCACCGCAAGATGTTCGAAGGATTTGACAAGCTCCGGAAAGAAGGGATTCGCGATATCGGAGATGATGAGCCCGTAGGTTTGGCTCTTGGCAGAGCCGAGCATACGCGCGTGGGTATTGGGATAGTAACCGGTGCGTTCAATAGCTTTGCGAACACGGCGTTCAGTGCGCGCATCTACCGGGGCCGTTTTGTTCAAAACACGGGAGACGGTTGCAGTGGATACTCCCGCCAGCTTTGCCACGCCTTTGATATTCATATGCCGAATATAAAAACTGAAGCGTCAGCCGTTGGAGCGCTTCAGTTTTTCTTCAGTGGATATCCCTTATTTTCAAAAAACTGTCGTTTATCGCAGAAAGTGTAACCGAATACATCTTCGCATGAATACGAATGTCTGTTGGATCAGTGCCATCGATGGACCATCGGGACCTCATTGGCGGCAATTTGGACCCGGTCCGGTAGGCACCGAGTACAATGCCGACTGTAATGGTTGCGAATTTTGTTCTCCTGAGATCAGATTTCTTTCCCAGAGCCGGCGTCATCCGCTTGCTACAAGTGTTGCTTATCTGCGCGCTGTTCGTTGGCAATTTTGGGGTGGGTGCGCAGCAGCCGGCGGCGGGTGCAATTTTCGGTGTAGTGACCGACCCAAACGGCAATTCAGTTCCTGATGTCGTCGTCTCGTTGCAACAAACTAGCATGGTGACACGGACAGATGCGCACGGTCGCTTTGCCTTTGCTAATTTGCGACCAGGCAAATATTCAGTGCGCGCGGAAAAAGCCGATATGCAAGGCTCGGCGGAGATCTCTACAGGAGATGCAGCGGCGGAAATCAGTCTGATCATCTCTGCAAAAGCTGCACATAACGAGAGCATGGAATTCGCCGATAAACCAAACTTTACGGTAGCTGGCATTACCGATTGGACTGCGGTCGGCGGTCATGGATCGGATGCAAGCCTGCGGACGAGCGAGACGCTGGCGCGGGAAGCATCGACGCTCAAACCGGCGGGAACAGCTGCGGTCGCTCACGCAAGCGATACGGAGAACACGTTACGTGCCGCAGCTGCAGCTTCGCCAGAGAGCTTTGTTGCGAATCGCGAACTCGGCAGGTTTTGCCTGCAGGAGAGAAGATATCGCGAGGCCGTGCTTCCGTTAGAGACAGCTTTCCATATCGATCCCACAAATAACAGGAATGAATATGATCTCGCATTAGCCTATAAGGAATCCGGCGACCTGAAGCGGGCATACGAACATGTACACCACCTGCTGACTGAAGAAAACGCCGCAGAGGTCCATCGACTTGCGGGCGATGTGGCTGAGGCGATGGGCGATGCGCTATCTGCCGAGCGTGAGTACGAGACAGCTGTGCATCTGGACCCAAGCGAGGCGAATGAATTTGCCTGGGGCGCCGAGCTATTGTTGCATCGCGCGGTTTGGCCGGCGACCGAGGTCTTCAGGAAGGGCACAGTCGCCTATCCAAAGTCGTCGAGGATGTTGTCTGCGTTAGGTGTCGCGCTTTTCGCCAGTGCCCGGTATGAAGAGGCGGCTCAGCATCTATGCGAAGCCACCGCGCTGAATCCTGAGGATCCTGCCCCCTACGCTTTCCTGGGCGAGATCGAGATAGCCTCACCCGCTCCTCTGGATTGCGCGGAGCAGAAACTGGCTCGATTTACGGAAGCGCAACCGGGAAATGCTCGCGCAAAGTACTACTACGCGATGGCAATCCTAAAGCGTCAAGGCATACCTGCGAATACGGCGGACGTCGAAAATGCTCTGGCGCTGCTCATGAGAGCGGTAGAGCTGGATCCAAAGCTTGGAGAGGCTTATCTTCAACTGGGAATTCTGAGTATGGACAAGAAGGACTATCCACAGTCCATTGACTTCTTAACCAGGGCAGTTGAAGCGAATCCGCAGCTTGGTGACGCACATTACAGGCTTGGAGTCGTCTATCAGCGTGTTGGTTCACCAGCGAAGGCCAAGCAGGAGTTTGAGAGGCATGACGCAATTGAGAAAGCACAAGCGGAAGCCGTCGAGCAGCAGAGGTCCAAGGTCAAGCAGTTTATGGTTGTGCTGCAGGGGGAGTCAGCGAACGCGAAATGACGCCTGGAGGATGTGACTCTCAAGCTTTCCTGGGCTTGTAGGTTGCAACGATTCCTTCTCCTTCACGGATTGTGAGTATCTGGTTTGCCTCGACATTCGTGAATCGCTCAATCTTTTGAGTAGTCGGCCACTTCACCTCAACGACATCAACAATCTCGGATTTCCCAAGTCCGAAGTGCAGACGCAGATCGCTCTGTGACATCACACTGGTGCCGCTATGCACTTCGTCCATCTGCGCGTGCTTGCCGGTGATTACACGCGCACGCGCGCCGATGGCTGTGCGATTACATCTGGTCCCGATGAGTTTAAGTTTGATCCAGTTTTGCTGATTGCCGCCATCATTGCGGAGCAGCGAAGGCGCGTCATTCATATTGAGAATCAGGACATCGATGTCGCCGTCGTTGTCGTAGTCTCCGAAGGCTGCGCCCCGACTGGAATATCGTTCGGCGATACCAGGACCCATCTCGGCCGAAACATCCTTGAAGCGGCCATTGCCCAGGTTTCTGTAGACGAGACGCGGATTCTTGAAGGTCTGGCCGAAGTGGTATTTGTCAATTTCGGGATAGACATGACCATTGATCTGAAGGATGTCCTTCCAGCCGTCGTTATCGTAATCGACAAAGCCGCAACCCCACGCCACATAACCGTTATTCACGGCCGTGCCAGCAGCAGTTGTGACGTCAGTGAAGGTGCCGTCGCCGTTGTTGTGGTACAGATTGCAGGTATCGTCAGCGAAGTTTGTTTTGAAGATATCCAGGTAGCCGTCGCAGTCATAGTCAGCAACGGCGACGCCCATGCCTGCCTGCTCGTGGCCATCGTCGTTATAGGCGCAGCCTGCCATCACGGCAACGTCCGTAAAGGTGCCGTCGTGATTGTTTTTCAGCAGAACACTAGGCTGTGAGTCTACGGCTACGTAAATATCTGGCCACCCATCATTGTCAAAGTCGTACGAGACCGCGGTGATGGAATAGCGCGGCCCGACCTTGTGAATGCCGGACTTTTCGGAGACGTCAGTAAACGTGCCGTCGCCATTGTTGTGGTACAGGATGTTGGTGTCCGCAGGAAGGCCGCGCGGACCGCACATGATGGGTACGCCTTTCCACTGACAGAATTTCGTGTCGGTTTCAGGTGGGATGTCCTTGGGATCGAGTTTCAGGTAGTTGCAGACGAAGAGGTCGAGATATCCGTCGCGATCGTAGTCGAGGAAGGTGCATCCGGCACCCAGCCGCACTTGCTTTTGCGAGAGGCCAGCTTTCTCGGTTACATCCGTAAATGTGCCGTCACCATTGTTGTGGAAGAGCACGTTGTGTCCCCAGAAGGTGCAGAAGAGATCATCCCAACCGTCGTTGTTGTAGTCGCCGACGCAGACGCCGGTCTGCCAACCGGTTCTTGCGAGTCCCGATTTCGCGGTGACATCGGTAAAGGTCCCGTCGCGGTTGTTCTTGTAAAGATGCGTCGTAGGGGCCTGGCCAGAAGGCCATTGCACATCGAAACGGTTGCCGTTTGTGAGATAGATGTCCAGCCAGCCGTCATTGTCGTAGTCGAAGAACGCGATGCCACAGCCTTTTGCTTCGACAATGGAGCGTTTGTGATCGACTCCGCCCCAGACGTTCGGGACGGTGAGCCCAGCCTGCGTGGCGACGTTGGTGAACTGTACAGGGGAGGTTGGCGCGGTAGTAGCCGCGTGAACCAGCTCGGGATTACGCCATTTCCATAGAGGTGTGGTCAGGGTTTCAAGGAGCGTACCGCTCAACAAAAAGAGTGACGAACTGAGAAAACGCCGACGGGGAACGATCACGTTCATAGAGTCTAATGCGGATGAGATAGCTGGTAAACATCAGGTCTGGATTTAGATGCCGCCGCTAGGGGCGCGACAGCATCTCCAGGGCCCGTTGTGCTGTCTGATTCTTCGGTTGCAATGCTAATAGCTGTTGCAGTGTCTGGATTGCTTGCTGCTTCTCGTGGCGAATGGCATAGAGTTGCGCGAGGTTCATATACGACTGATCGAAGGAAGGCGTAAGACTAATGCAGGTCTTGAACTGCGTTTCCGCACGGTCATAGTCTCCAGTGCGGACATAGACCACGCCGAGATTGTTCAAAGCTTCCGGGTAACCGGGTCGAAGCGTTGCGGCCTTTTGTAGATAATCAGATGCTTGCTTCAATTGATTTTGTTGAGCGTAAAGCATGCCCAGGCTGTAGTTAGCTTCAGCATCGTCAGGCTGAAATTGCAATGCGCGGCTAAATAGATCTTGTGCCTTGTCGAATGCGCCTTGATGGCGATACAGATTGCCGAGATTGAGAAGGGCAATCGTGTAGCTGGGGCGAAGGTCGAGAGATTGCTGAAAGTTATGGATTGCTTCATCAACCAGACCCTGCTGGGCTGCGATCATACCAAGGTTGTTCCATGCCTCAGGGTAGTCTGGACGCAGCTTGAGGGTTTGCTCAAGATGTCGGCGCGCCGTAGGAAGATCATTACGATGTAGGCTTAGCGTGCCGAGGTTATAGTACGCCTCCGCGTCGTTTGGCTTCTGAACGACGACCTGTTGGAACGACTCTGCCGCGGCGTCAAGGTAGCCATGCTGAAAGAACGCGACACCGTAGGTGAAATCGTTGCGGCGAAAGGCGTCCTGATAGACCGTGCCCGGGAAGGGGAGAGCGCGCAATAGGCGTCCGGTCTCTGATACCGATCGTGCGTCTTTGAGGATCTGCTGGGTGTCAACCTGTCCTTGGTAGACCTTGACGATCATTCCTTCAGCATTGATGAGGAATGAGCCTGGAAGAGCTAAATCACGGCGTCGGTCGTACATGTAGCGGAAGATGATGTTGTAAATTCCCGCAATTTCTGTGTTCGCAAACAGAATCGGAAAATCTAGACCGAGTTGTGTCGCCAGCACTTTCGCCGCGGAAGCATCTTCATCCGTGTTGAGGGCAAGGACCTTCAGGCCGGCTGCATTGAATTCCGCTCGATGCTTGTGGAGATGCATCAGGACCGAACGGCACTCTGGTGCTTGCGCCGTCCAAAAGTTGAGTAGTGTAAAGCCACCGCGTGTTGAATGCAGGCTATGCATGTAGCCATCAAGACCTGGCAGCGAAAACTCCGGCGCTTTCATCGATTCAATAAGCCATGTCCCGAAAGACGCGGGTGTCTGATCGGCAGCCGCCACAGCAACAGGACGAGAAACGAGTGGCGACGGCATGAAGGGTTTGGCTGTAAAGGACGTCGCACCTTCCTCTATCTCGATGCGATGACCGATGGGGATGTTCTCAAAAACTTGCTTAATCCCAGCGGGCCATTGAATAGTTGCACGGACGTCCTCGGAGTAACCGCCCACACCAAAAAACACTTCTTTGGAATGCTGCGAGAGGAAGCCGGAGCCGGCTTGAAGCGATCTCGTCTGCCGTTGGGGACCTGCTTCCAGCGTAATCGTAGCTCCGATGGCGTCGCGGTTGCTTTTAGTCCCTCGCAACCGGAAACAAACTGAGTGACCGATCTCATGCAGGTCATTACGCACAATACGGAGCTGAGGAGCATTGCGATTCTTCAGAATGATCTCCAGACGGCCGTCATGATCGATGTCAGCGAGTGCAAACGAGCGGCTGTCTTCGATGAAGTCGAGGCCGACGGCCCCTGAAACCTCTGTGAATGTCCCGTCGCGATTGTTGGCGAACATCACATTTCGCTCATACCCGCTCCAGGAGTTATCTGAACGAATGAGTTCGTTGAGAGCGTTCCATCCACGCTCATAAGCTTGAGAGGGGATCGAGTCTTCGGGAGATTTGGCAACGACCTGACGCCAGAAGAAACTTGCAAGGTCACTACGATCGGGGCCTGAGATGTAGCCGTTGGTGACGTAGAGATCCGAGTAACCGTCGTGATCGAAGTCCCAGAAATCCGAACTCCACGACCACCGTCCCATTCCGACGCCTGCCTGGTCACTTACGTTTTTAAATGTGCCGTTGCCCAGATTGCGATAAAGGGAATTGCCTCGTGCGTGGCGGCGATAAAAGGCGCGGATGTCTTCCGGCGCACCTTTGTGAAAGAGCGTTTGTTCGGTGATTCTTTGGCCCGCGGCCGACCACATATTGGCGGCATAAACATCAGGTTGGCCGTCATTGTCGATATCGGACCAGGAAGCGCTCATGCCTGCTCCGACATCTTCTACATGAGCTTCGGTTGATACGTCCATGAACGTGCCGTCGCCGTTATTGCGATACAGATTGCTGCGGCCGAAGTCATTTGCGACGTAGATGTCAGGGAAGCCGCTGGAGCGGGAATCTTGCCATGCACACGCGAAGCTGTAACGGTTGTTATTTTTGTTGAGCCCGGCTGCTTCTGTGCGGTCTACAAATCTACCATCGCCTTCGTTATGCAGAAGGAAGTTTGGAGGGCCGTTCCGTGCATCGAAGTAGGGCACTGGGTAGTGATACTGCTCAAGGCCGAGATAGTAGCTGTAAACGCAGAAATAGATATCCAGCTTTCCATCCCGATCGTAATCAGCAACAGCCGCATGAGTGAACGTTCCCTGCGGATCTCGTGCAAACGCGAAGGCATCGTGCTTGATTTGAAAGATGCCATTGCCTTGATTGAGGAAGAGTATCGGTCCGGTACCGCACACGACGAGCAAGTCCTGTTGTCCACTATTGCGAAAGTCAGCGAAAATAGCACACGACGTGTTGTCGAGCACGCCTACTCCCGCGTGTTCGGTGACATCCTCAAATGTCCCATTGCCGCGGTTGCGATAGAGCCGATTCGGCAAACCTCCCGGTTGGCAGATATAGAGATCGTCGAATCCGTCGTTATCAAAATCGCCGACTGCTATGCCATTGTTGCCGTAGACATCAACCCCGCAGGCGCCATCAAGAACGGTTCGCCAGTGATCGGTGCCACGTAGCAACTGAGAGCGATACGAGTCGATGGAACCGAGTGCGTGCTCGGTGATATCGATAAAGGCCGGCGAGGACACGATGCAGCGCGATTCTTCTCGCGCTGCCCAGTGGTGAATCCTCCAGGTGTTCGCGGAATCAAGCGCCCATTTGGTCTGCCATTGTCCAATGCGTTCTTCGCGGCGTGTGCCTTCAGTTTCGAATACGAAGTTGTATCGAATGCCGACTTGCAGGTCCAAAGGGTTTACGGATATCTCTTCGAGGCTGACCACATCAAACTGCGCAGTCAGGATGCGAGATGCCGGCTGAAAATAATCGCGAAGCTGGTTGAGGAACCCATCGCGTCCTACAACCGGTTCTGATGCAAACTCGATCCGTAACGTCTCGATTCCTTGCGTATTGCGCAGTATCGTTTGCCGAAGAGGCTTGAAAGACGTGGCAGCAAGGGAGTGATCAAGCAGCTTTGTGAGTGAATTGAGATCGCGAACAGGGCGGATGAGTGAGGTACTCCATTGCCCCAGCTCTTGCTCAATTTCGAAGGCGTATCTTTCGGTGACAAATTCATCCGACCCCATTGCGACAAGACGAAGAACATCTTTCAGGGGCGACTTCGTCGGGTAGTTGGCTTTGAGATGAAACTCCCCCAGAGAAAAGGGAAGATAGCCGGGCTGTGATGAGAGGTCATGGAAAAGCGACCAGTTCGCGAAGGGCGCCACGCGTAGAAGGATTGGTGCCATTCCCATCTTTTCGAGGAAAGTGCGGCGAGAGAGAAGGGAACTGGGCACGTGGCGGTACAACTTCCTTGGCGTATTTCGGTCGATGGTCAGCCTTTCGCAGGCAGCAAATGCATCCTAGCACCACTGCGGAGCCCTGCCGAAGAAGGCGACCATGACGACGAAGCGCCTTCGATACAAAGGCTCAATCGCTGGGATATTTCAGCCCCGAAAATTTTGTTTGACAAACGGGATTTCCGAAGAATAGAGTGCGCGGCAGATAAAAGTAACCGGTTACATAAATTGCGAGCTGTTGGTAGTAGACATTTGAAGTACTTTGGAGAGTCACGGGATGAGCTCAGGATGCAGTGCGTTTGGACGTGTGCGTACCCTCAAGCTGAGAACCTTTGCATGTGTATGCTTTCTACTACTCTTTAGCCCGGCCCTGTTTGGCCAAGTGGATCAAGGTGCAATCACCGGAGTAATTACGGATCCATCCGGGGCTCTCGTTGCGAATGCTCACGTTACGCTTCGCAATGCGGATGTCGGCCTGACGCTCGAAACTGTAACGGGTAACAACGGGCAGTACACTTTCGCGCCCGTCAGAATTGGACACTACTCAGTTACGGCTTCAGCACAAGGGTTTTCGTCGACAACCCAGGAAAATCTACAGGTGAACGTGCAAGAGCGCCTGCAGGCCAACATCCAGCTGCAGGTTGGAGCCGCGACCGAGACAGTTACCGTTACCGGAACTCCACCGCAACTGCAGACGACGGAAGCGTCCGTCGGCCAGGTCATTGACAGTACAACACTGAACAGTCTGCCTCTGAACGGCCGCAATTTTACCTTTTTGGCTCAGCTCTCTGCTGGAGTCAACACGCCTCAGGCTGATACCCGAGGTAATGCGGCATCGGGTGCGTTTTCTGCGAATGGGCTGCGTCCGGCGCAGAACAACTACCTCCTTGATGGCATCGATAACAACTCGAATGCGGTCGACTTTCTGAACGGTACGAACTTCGTCATTCTCCCTCCGTTGGACGCGATTCAGGAATTCAAGGTTCAGACAGCTCAGTTCAGCGCAGAACAAGGGCGTTCCGCAGGAGCAGTTCTTAACGCGACGATCAAATCCGGGACCAACAGCATTCATGGGGCCGTATGGGAGTTCTTCCGGAACGAGAAGCTGGATGCGGCCGATTGGTTTGAAAATTATAACCACGTGAAGAAGGGCGAACTGCGCTGGAATCAGTTTGGTGCCTCGATCGGTGGCCCTATCGTCAAGAACAAGCTGTTCTATTTCGGCGACTATCAGGGCTTCCGTCGGGTACAGGGAACGGTTTTGAACGGTACGGTTCCGACGCTAACCGAACGGAACAGCAGTTTCACGGATCTCTCTGACCTCATTACCGGTCAAAACGGCTCACCGCGGACCGATGCGATTGGCAGGTCGATTCCATACGGAACGATCATGGATCCGGCAACGACACGACAAATTCCTGCCAGTGGAATCGATCCTCGAACAGGATTTGCAGGAACACCCCTTGCATATGTGCGCGACCCCTTTGGTTCCTGCCCAGCGGGAACAAGGACATTTACGCTGGGCACCTGCAACCTGAATCATTTACCAGCGAATCGCCTCGACCCGAATGCCATAAAGCTTCTCAATCTTTACCCAGCTCCAATCAACAATTCATTTACGACGAATTACACCGCGAGCCCCGCACTTTACGAACATAGCAATGCCTTCGACGTTCGCGGCGACTACAACATAAGCGATAAAAATCAGGTCTTCGTGCGCTTCAGCTACGTGGATGATCCGCAGTTTATTCCCGGTATCTTCGGGGGTGTTGCTGACGGCGGTAGCTTCCAGAACGGCATTCAGGGCGCGACATCCGAACAGGCTGTTGCTGCTTGGACGCACGTGTTCACACCAAGCACCATCAATGTTGGTCGTGTCGGGCTCAATCATCTTCATACCACTCGCTTCGGCCCCCAGGGAAATACGATGGGAATTCCTGAACAATATGGTATTCAGGGGATTCCCCAGGTACCGCAGAATGGCGGCTTGCCGCAGATTGTGATCAGCGGCTTGCAGAACCTGGGCAGTAACGACTACCTCCCCTCGGATGAGGTTAGTCAGACCCTTCAAGTGACGGATGACTTCACGAAGATCTACGGGAGCCACAGCTTCAAGACCGGTATCGAGTTCCAGAACGTTCACTTCAATACACTGCAACCTGCTTATTCGCGCGGTGAGTTTGATTTCAATAACAATTATGCCGGCATTCCAGGTCAGAGCGGAGATCAGACTGGCCGTGCGCAGATGCTGCTTATCCCTACGGCTGCGACTGTGCCGAATGGTGTCAACTATGTTGGAGGCGCTAATCAGGTTCTTGCTTCCAATATCAACAAGACCTATGACACTCGGGTCTATTTTGCCGGATACCTACAAGACGACTGGAAGGTTAGCCCTAATTTGACCCTTAATCTTGGGATCCGTTGGGATTACTTCAGTCCTATCTCCGAAGCGAACGGCGGTCAGGCGAATTTCATACAAAATGGCCCGCCGAACAACACTCCGACCTTTCTGGTCCCAGCAAGCGGCAAAGCGAATCGTTCTCTCTCGACAAGTTTTCAGGCCTTGCTCCAGAAAAATGGAATTGCGCTTCAGGTAACGGACAGGTATGCGAAAGCACTTGTTCAGACGCAAAAGACTAATATTGCGCCAAGATTAGGATTTGCCTACCAGGTGTCGCCACGCGTCGTAGTGCGAGGCGGTACAGGTATATTCTTCAACGCGTTTGAAAACCAGGGCTATGGTCCTAACATCGGGGAAAACTATCCCTTTGTCTATAACTTCACCTTCGCTGGTGGAGCAGATACCGCACCGTTTAGCACAGGATCCAATCCGTATGGAACTTGCGCCACAGCCGGTCCAGGCGGCAGTGCGACGATTGGTTCAGGTTTGACCTGTGCCCAATTCACTCCTCTCGCCGTAAACGGCGCCGGTCTCGGTCTCCAAGGGTTGCAGTTCGACTACAGGACGCCTCGCACCCTCAGCGCAAATCTCACAGTTCAATACGC